>OLRC01001013.1_pt1 | contig 19212 bp, 18 predicted proteins | sample 1672081 | NCBI WGS metagenome assembly OLRC01 (sample SAMEA3136643, study PRJEB25190) | human gut metagenome | biome: human gut; feature: human-associated habitat; material: faeces | place: Austria | collected 2013
TTCCATGCCACAACGTGGCTGGAAACCGGCTGACACGACGGTGAATCTTTCTGCCGCTATTGGCAGAAAGTCACCCGCCGGAGGCAAGAAAGAGGCTGTTGGGAAAAGTAGGCCGTCGGAGGCACGTTTCCTATGTAAAAAAGCTTATTGAAAGAAAGTCACCCGCCGGAGGCAAGAAAGAGGCTGCTGGGAAAAGTATGCCGTCGGAGATAAAAGGGGAGGAGAACGGCGCAGGCATTCTCCTCCCCTTGATCTATGAAAGCGTTATCTCTTCCAGCGCACACCACCGGGGATGTCCGTGATCTCCACGCCCATGGCCTTCAGATCGTCCCGGATGCGGTCCGCCTCGGTGAAGTCCTTGGCCTTCTTGGCATCGTAGCGGGCCTGCAGCAGAGCCTCCACCTGAGCGTCCGTCTCGCCGCTCTCGCTGACGATCTGGAACCCGCCGGAGGCCGGAGCGGTCTGCTTCTGCTCTGCCTTTTTCCGGGCGGCATTCTCCAGCAGATCCAGACTCAGCACCCGGTCAAAGTCCGCCAGCACATACCGCTTGGTGGCCCCGTTGGTCTTGGCCTTCAGCACGTCATACAGCACCGTCACCGCCATGGAGGTGTTCAGGTCGTTGTCCATGGCCGTGCGGAACTTCTGCTGCAAAGCCTCTGCCGCCGCCGTATCCACCGCACCGTCCTCCTCCGGCAGGGCGGCGATCCTGGCGATGAGCTTGCCATAGGCCACGGCGGCGTTGTCCAGATTCTCCCAGCTGAACACCAGGCTCTTGCGGTAGTGGCTCTGGAGGCAGAAGAACCGGTATACCACCGGCGCATAGCCCTTCTCCTCCAGCAGGGACACCGTCAGGAACTCGCCCTTGGACTTGCTCATCTTGCCGCTGCTGGTGTTGAGGTGGGCCACATGGCACCACTGGGGGCACCAGGGGTGGCCCAGATAGCTCTCCGACTGGGCGATCTCGTTGGTGTGGTGGGGGAAGGCGTTGTCCACGCCGCCGCAGTGGAGATCCAGATACTCACCATTGTACTTCATGGAGATGCCGGAGCACTCGATGTGCCAGCCGGGGTAGCCCACGCCCCACGGGGAATCCCACTTCAGGGCCTGATCCTCGAACTTGGACTTGGTGAACCACAGCACAAAGTCGTTCTTGTTGCGCTTGTTCACGTCCTCCTCCACGCCCTCCCGGACGCCTACTGCCAGATCCTCCTCGTTGTGGTCGTTGAACACGTAGTACCGCTCCAGCTTGCTGGTGTCGAAGTACACGTTGCCGCCGGCCACATAGGCGTAGCCCTTCTCCAGCAGGCGGGAGATGATGCGGATGTAGTCATCAATGAGCCCCGTGGCGGGCTGCACCACGTCGGGGCGCTTGATGTTCAGCTTGCGGCAGTCCTCGAAGAAGGCGTCGGTGTAGAACTGGGCGATCTCCATGACGGTCTTGTGCTCCCGGCGGGCGCCCTTGAGCATCTTGTCCTCGCCCTCGTCGGCATCGGAGGTCAGGTGGCCTACGTCGGTGATGTTCATGACCCGGTTCACATCGTAGCCCACATAGCGCAGGTACTTCTCCAGCACATCCTCCATGATGTAGCTGCGGAGGTTGCCGATGTGGGCAAAGTGATACACCGTGGGGCCGCAGGTATACATCTCCACATGGCCCGGCGTGTGGGTCCGGAACTCCTCCTTCTTATGGGTGACAGAATTATACAGATACATAGTCAAGCTCCTTTTGGCTGCAAATTTTAGCTGCAAAATTCGGAAAACTCCGTGCAGAACAGAAAACGCCTCCCATGCCCGCAGGCATGAGAGGCGAAGCGGCTGCTCCACGGTTCCACTCTCGTTTATCGCTCTATGGCCGGTGACGGCGGCCTGCCGGAGGGCGTCTGCATCCCCCGCACTCCCGGACGCACTTTCGGCCCTTGCTCCGCAGGACGGCTTGCAGCCGGTGGCCATCCCTCTCTGCCCGGAGCGCCGGGCGTACTCTTTCCGATCAACGTGCTATGTTACGATGCTTATGGTATCAGGATTTCCCGCCGGTGTCAAGTACGGCTTTTCCCGGCGGGGTACGGTTGACGCTGATCCGTCAGGCCCAGCAGATAGTCCGTGCTCACCTGATAGAGCTTGGCCAGCCGGATCAGAACATCGGTGGGGATATCCCGTTTCCCCGATTCATAATAGGAGTAGCACACTTGCGTGCATTGCAGATAGGCCGCCAGATCCTTCTGAAGCAGATCGGCGTCCTCCCGCAGGTCCCGGATCCTTCGATACATATTGCACCTCGCTTATGGGAGATACAAAGAAGTATATGTAAAACATTTTGTTTTATTGACAAAAATAACAAAATGTTATATAATGGCGACAACATGAGAAAGGAGAGACTCTATGAAAAGACTATTTGCAGCGCTTTTATCGCTGGTGCTGGCCCTCTTGCTGATGGGCTGCAGCAGCGCCCCGGCCAACGATCCCACACCGGGGCAGGCGGACGCTCCCGTGGAGGACAAGACCGACCCGCCTGCCGGGGAGCAGAGCAATGACAGCACCGGGGGCAAAGAGGACACCAATGCCGACGATACTGGCCGTGATGCACAGAATACCGGCGAGGGGCAAGTGGGCGATTACGGCGTAAAGATCACCGGAGTCCGCTTGGGCAAGGACTACGACGGGGCAGATGCCATCATTCTGGACTATGATTTCACCAACAACTCCGACGAGACCACGTCTGCCATGGAGAGCCTGTATTTTCAGCTGTTTCAGGACGGCGTTGAACTGGATTTCACCATCATAACGGGGGACGATAACTATGATTCAGACAGTTATATGAAGGATATCCGGCCCGGTGTGACCCTGTCGTGCCAGTGTGCATATGTGCTGGGCAACACCACCTCGCCGGTGGAGGTGGAGGTCAAGTCCATATCCGATTCTTTCAAGAGTAAGGTGCTCTACAATGTGGATCTGAGCGCACTGTCCTGACCTGTTTACAAAAGAACCAGAGGGGACGCAGCAACAGCTGCGTCCCCTCTGGTTTTTTGGATGAAACGGTTGGTGTTCCCGATTACTTCTTCTCCTGAAACACGTCCCAGTTTTTGGCGAAGTACTCCACGCCGGAGTAGACGGTGGTCGCCAGAATGACACCCTGGCACACCAGATTCAGCCAGTGGGGGATGCCGAAGAGCATCAGGCAGATGCACACCATGGTGCTGGCGGTCTTGACCTTGCCGGACCAGCCTGCGGCGATGACCCGGCCCTTCTCCACGGCAATGAGCCGCATCCCGGACACGGCGAATTCCCGCAGCAGCACCACAGCCAGTACCCAGCCCACCATGTCGCCGGTCTCCACGAACCAGCACAGCGCCGCCATTACCAGACACTTATCCGCCAGCGGATCGGCAAACTTGCCAAAGTCCGACACCTGATTATAGTGTCGGGCCACATACCCGTCCAGCAGGTCCGTCAGGCAGGCCAGAATGTACACCCCCAGCGCCACATAGCGGCTGCCGGGGAAGCCCCAGTATACGATCACAAGAAACAGCGGGATCATAAACACCCGTGCAAGGGTCAGCTTGTTGGCAGTGTTCATAGGCATAGCTTTATTCCTCCTCAGAAAGTTCCTCCACCGCTTCGCCGGTGAGGTCGCCGTCCATGGCGCCGGTGATACGCACCATGACAAAGTCTCCGGGCTCCACATCCCGCTCCGCCGTAAAGAAGATGCACCCGTCGATGCCGGGGCTCTCGGCGTAGCTGCGGCCCACATAGCTCATGGCCTGAACGTCATAGCCGTCGCACAGCACCTCCACGGTGTCGCCCATGCGGCTGTCGTTGAACTCGTCCATGACCTGTGTTTGAATCTCCATTACCAGCTCCGCCCGGCGCTGGGCCTCCTCGGTGTCCACCCGGTTCAGCATTCTGGCCGCCGGAGTTCCCTCTTCCGGAGAGTAGGGGAAGGCCCCCACCCGCTGGAGCTTCTGCTCGCCCAAAAAGTCGCACAGCTCCTCGAAGGCCGCCTCGTCCTCATAGGGCAGTCCCGTGATGAGGCTGGTCCGCAGCACCACGCCGGGGATGCGCTCCCGCACCCGGCGGAACAGCTCCTCCAGCCCGGCCTTGGTCTCCCGGCGGCGCATGGCCTTGAGAACGGTGTCGTTGCAGTGCTGGATAGGGATATCCAGATAGTTGCAGATCTTTGCCTCCCCGGCGATGGTGTCAATGAGCTCGTCGGAGAGATTGTCGGGGTAGAGATAGTGGAGCCGCACCCAGTGGAAGGGAAGCCTGCACAGCTCCCACAGCAGCTCCGGAAGCCGCCGCTCTCCGTACAGATCCACGCCGTAGCGGGTGATATCCTGAGCGATGACGATGCACTCCTGCACCCCGTCCTCCGCCAGCGCACGGGCCTCCTCCAGAATGTCCTCCATCCGGCGGCTGCGGTAGTTTCCCCGCAGGGAGGGGATCACGCAGTAGGCGCAGCGGTTGCTGCACCCCTCAGCAATGCGGAGATAGGCGTACTGCCGGGGGGTGGACAACACACGGGGCAGCTCCTCCACGGGGCCGTTGATGTCGGCAAAATGGCGGCACTCCTGACCGTTCACCACCTGCTCCAGCGCCGTGACGATGTCACCGAAGCAGCCGGTTCCCATGATGCCGTCGATCTCCGGCAACTCCTCCAGAATGTCCGCCTGATACCGCTGGCTGAGACAGCCCGTTACCAGAATTTTGCCCACCTCACCGGCGGCCTTCAGCTCCGCCGCCGCCAGAATGGTATCGATGGCCTCGCTCTTGGCGCTGTCGATGAAGCCGCAGGTGTTGATGACCACCACGTCGCTGCCGGAGCAATCCTCCTGCACGGTATGTCCGGCCTGCAGGCACAGGGCCATCATCTGCTCGGTGTTCACCCGGTTTTTGTCGCAGCCCAGGGATATAAATGATACATTCATGCTGTGTTTCCTCTGATGTTTGGTATGTGGATTTGTGATCTTGCAAAGGAGCATTCAAGGAGATGCTCTCTGGATAGACGATAAAAATGTGATCTGCTCCCGCCGGAGACAATAAGAAGAAGGATCGGCAAAAATATGCCGCAGGAGGTGGTTTTGCATAGGAGCAATTTACCTTTGGGAAGGGATCCTCCCTATTCCTCCGCCATTTCCTCGCCCAGACGGTTCAGCACCGGACGGATCTCCTGCCAGGAAAAGCCCCGCCGCTGGAGAGCGGCAGCCAGCTTGCGCTGCGTCTCTCGATCAAGGGGCTTCCCTTTACACTTGCTGCGGATAAAGCGCTCGATGGCCTCCTCGCCCTCCGGCAGCAGGGCCAGCGCATCGTCCCACAGCTCCTGCGGGATGCCCCGGCGCTGCAGCTCCTGCCGCACCCGGCCGGGGCCGTAGCCCATGGCGGCATAGTGCCGGGCAATGGCGGCGGCGTAGGCCGACTCGTCCACGGCCCCCAACTCCTCCAGCCACTGGGCTGTATCCTCCGCCAGCTCCCGGTCGCCGCCCTTACGGGTCAGATGCTCCATCACCTGCCTTTTCGACAGCATTCGGCTGCCGGTGAGTCGGGCGCCACGGGCCTTCATCTCCGACCGCTTGGCGGACTGCTCCACCTGCGCCAACAGCTGTTCCGGCAGCTCCAGACCGGGCCGCAGCCCGAAGACCAGCAGCTCCTGCTCCGTTACCCGCAGCAGGTCGCCCCCCTCCAGGAATACCAGTACCCGGTCCTTCCTGCGGCGGGAGGGCTCGATGCGATCAATCCGCATCGTCGAAGTCGTCGGCGGATACATCCACCGCACGGCCTGCGGCCCGTGCCGCCACCTTGGACTGATTGCTCATCAGCTTGTGGAAATCACGGCGGATGTTGGCCTCCAGTGCGTCGGCCTCGTCGGGATGATCCCGCAGATATTGCTTGGCGGCATCACGGCCCTGACCCAAGCGCACCTCGCCCATGTTGAACCAGGAGCCGCTCTTCTGTACCAGATCCAGCTTCACGCCCAGATCCAGCATCTCGCCCAGCTTGCTGATGCCCTCGCCATACATGATATCGAACTCCGCCTCCCGGAAGGGGGGCGCCACCTTATTCTTGACCACCTTGGCGCGGGTGCGGTTGCCGATCATCTCGCCGCCGGACTTCAGCGTTTCGATGCGGCGCACGTCGATGCGGACGGAGGCGTAGAACTTCAGCGCCCGACCGCCGGTGGTGACCTCCGGGTTGCCGTACATGACGCCCACCTTTTCCCGCAGCTGGTTGATGAAGATGACCACGGTATTGGTCTTGGCGATGATGCCCGTCAGCTTCCGCAGCGCCTGACTCATGAGCCGGGCATGGAGCCCCACGAAGCTGTCGCCCATCTCTCCCTCGATCTCGGCACGGGGGACCAGAGCGGCCACGGAGTCCACCACCACCACGTCGATGGCCCCGGAGCGCACCAGCGCCTCGGTGATCTCCAGCGCCTGCTCACCGGTGTCCGGCTGGGAGATGAGCATATCCTCGATCTTCACCCCCAGCGCACGGGCATAGGTGGGATCCAGAGCGTGCTCGGCATCCACGAAGGCCACCTCGCCGCCCATTTTCTGGGCCTGCGCCAGAACGTGCAGAGCCAGCGTGGTCTTACCGGAGGACTCAGGCCCATAGATCTCGATGATGCGGCCACGGGGTACGCCGCCGATGCCCAGCGCCAGATCCAGCGCCAGAGAGCCGGTGGGGATGGCCTCCACATTGGGCTGCACATTGTCGCCATAGCGCATGATAGAGCCCTTGCCGTAGGTTTTTTCGATTTGCTGCATGGCGGTCTCCAGCGCCTTTTTCTTGTCGGAGACCACGGGAGCAGCTATAGAGCTGTCTTTCTTCGCTGCCATGTTTCTTCCTCCTGTATCAATGAAAATTTTCGTGGTAAATGGGCAGAGGCCCATCGATTTACAAAGTCGTTTCGCCGGTCATCAGGCGTCGGCATAGACCCCCCGATAGCGCAGGCCCGTCACCACACGGGGGATGCCCGCCGGATCCGGCAGGATCTCCAGCTCACCGAAGCCCTCGCCTCGCATGAGCCGCAGGACGTCGTCGGCCTGCCCGATGCCCACCTCGAAGGCCAGGCGGCTCCCGGTGTGCAGCACGTCCCGCCAGCGGCGGCAGACGCTGCGGTAGAAGTCCAGCCCGTCGGTCCCGCCGTCCAGCGCCAGATGGGGCTCATAGTCCCGGACGGAGACGTCCAGTCCGGCGATGTCCCCGGAGGGAATGTAGGGGGGGTTGCACACCAGACAGTCAAAATCCCCCAGCCGGGGAGGCGGATCGGACAGAGCGTCCATCTTTAAGGACACCACCTGTCCGCTGAGACTGTTGCGGCGGATATTCTGGCGGCAGATCCGCAAGGCCCCCTCGTCCAGCTCCCCCAGCACCACCCGTGCGCCGGGGACCTGACTGGCGATGGCCAGACCGATGCAGCCGGAGCCGGCGCACAGATCCAGCACCCGGCACTCCGGCAGGGGCCGCAGCCACGCTACCACGTGGTCCACCAGCGTCTCCGTGTCCGGACGGGGGATCAGCACGCTTTCGGAGATGTCCAGCGGCAGCCCGTAGAACTCCCACTCCCCGATGAGGTAGGCCACCGGCTCCCCCGCCAGATGGCGGCACACCAGATCCCTCGCCCGCTCCTCGATGGCCGGGGGGACATACAGCTGCCCATCCCGCACCAGCTGGCTGCGGGTCTTGCCGGAGGCGAAGCACATCAGCTCACGGGCCTCCAGCGTGGCGGCCTCGATGCCTGCCCGGCGGAGAGTCTGCCGGATATCCATATACAAATTGTTGTAAGTAGTCGCCATAATACGCTCCGTTGTCATATTTTGAGCTTTTCAGGGGAGAACGGCCGGGAATTTCTCACCAGCGGTCCTTGCCCTCCTCCTCCGGCAGCACCAGCTTCAAGGCCTCAATGGCCACCTCCAGCATGGAGTCGTCCGGTTCGTTGACGGTGAAATTCTGGAGCCACATACCGGGGGCGGACAGCACCCGTGTGAGGGCATTGTCATGCCGCCCCACCAGCCGGTTGAATTCATAGGTGATGCCCACCACCGGGATCAGCAGCAGCAGATGCATCCCGATACGGACCCAGATGTTCTGCCAGTTGACGTAGCTGAAAACGATGCTGCTGCACAGGATGGACACGATGATGACCACAAAGAGGAAGCTGGTGCCGCAGCGGGGATGATGCTTGGGCTGGATGCGGGCGTTTTCCACCGTCAGGGGCAGGCCCGCCTCATAGCAGAAAATGGTCTTGTGTTCGGCACCGTGGTAGCAGAACACCCGGCGCACATCCTTCTGCTTGGAGCAGAGGATCAGATAGGCCAGAAAGATGGCCACCTTGATGACGCCCTCAATGAGATTGTGGAGGGCGGCGTTCTGGGCGCGGAACAGCCCGGCCACGAAGGTGGGCAGCAGCATGAACAGCGCCAGCGTCATGCCCAGCGACAGCAGCACCGACACCCATACCAGCACGTTTTGGAGCTTTTCTGCCGGAACGTGCTTTTCCAGCCACAGGTCCAGCTTGGAGGGCTGGGCGGCCTCGTCGTCGGGGAAGTAGTCCGCCGAGAACATCAGGGCCTTGACGCCCCGGATCATGGAGTCCAGAAAGGTCACGGCCCCCCGCAGGATGGGAAGGCCCAGAATGGGGTATTTGTCCTTGATAAGTGTCAGCTCCTCCACCTTGGTCACAAGGCCCTCCGGGGAGCGCACCACAATGGCCTGCTTTTCCGGGCCACGCATGAGGATGCCCTCAATGAGAGCCTGTCCGCCGATGGAGGTGCGGAATGTACCGGGTTTGTGTTCCATAGACGATGTAAGTTCCTTTCCGTAAGTATAGCACTTGCTCGAATGAAATGCAACAACTGTTCTATTTCTATCGATGCTCCGTGTGGGGCGGAATGGGCAGGGTAATGGTCACCAGAGCGCCGCCGCCGTCGGCGTTGCCGATCTCGAAGGTGCCGCCGTGGCGGGTGATGATCTCATCGCACACCGCCAGACCGATGCCGCTGCCACGGGCCTTGGAGGAGCCCTTGTAGAATTTCTGCTTCACATAGGGCAGCTCCGCCGGGGGGATGCCGGGGCCGAAGTCCCGGATGCGGATGACATAGTTGTCCGCCTCCCGCCGCAGAGAGGCGATGATGCGCTTGCCGGAGCCACCGTGCTTGGCGGCGTTGTCCAGTACGTTGCACAGCACCTGCTTCAGCCGTTCCGGATCGCCGGGGATAGGATCGGTGTACAGTTCGCCGTCGTCGTCATACTCCAGACGGATGCCGTCCTGTCGGAACAGCTCCTGATAGGTGTAAACGGCGTCCTCAAACTCCGTCTGCAGGTCCACGTCCTCGATGCGGAGGGTAAAACGACCGTCCTGCATCTTGGAGAACTCCAGCAGCTCCTCCACCATGTTGGTGAGTCGGCGGGATTCCTTGAGGATAATGTGCAGACCCCGGCGCAGCTGAGCGGGGTCGTCGTCCTCCAGCAGTGTCTCGCTCCAACCATTGATGGCCGTCAGGGGGGTGCGGAGCTCGTGGGACACGGAGGAGATGAACTCCGTCTGGATCTTCTCACTCTGGCTGATTTTCAGGGACATATCGTTGATGTTGTCCACCAGCTCCCCCATCTCATCGGTGTAGGGGTTGGGCAGCTGGATGCCGTAGCTGCCGCCGGAGATGCGCTTGGCGGCGTCCGTCACCTCAGCCACCGGGGCCACCACGCTGTTGATGAACAGCAGACTGGAGATCAGCACCAGACAGATGACCCCGGCGATGATGGCGCTGATGATGAGGATGGTCAGAAGGATCTGATGGTCGATCTGCCGGGTGGCGGTGACATAGCGCATAAGGGCCACCGTGGAGCCGTTGAACTTCAGGGGTGTAGTGACGGCCATCACCGACTCGCCGGTGACGGGGTCCTTGCCGCTGAATACCTCGATGCTGCCGCTCTCCAGCGCCCGTGCGATCTCCGGGGTCTGGGGAGCCGTGCCTGCGGCCACGCCCTGAGTGGAGTTATCCACCCGGCCGTAGAGATTCAGGAATTGCAGCTCGATGCGGGTGCTGTCGAAGCTGGCGGCGTACAGCGAGGCGTTGCGGTAGTACTCGCTGTAGCTGCTCATGCTGTAAGAGTTGAAGTAGTCGGCGCCGGCCTTGGCCTTGGCCTCCAGCGTGGAACGGGCGGAGCCGTAGTAGTTGTTGGCCACGGTGGCCGAGGCCAGAATGGCCGCCAGCACCAGTATCAGGATCACAGGCCCCACGCTGTTGAGGATCCAGCGCTTGCGCAGACCCTGTATCCGCAGACGCTCCTTCATGGACCGTCACCTCCTTGCTGCGGGGCCATCAGGCGTCCCACTTGTAGCCGTAGCCCCATACGGTGCTGATGAAGGTGGGGTTGGTGGCGTTGTCCTCGATCTTCAGCCGCAGGCGGCGGATGTTCACGTCCACGATCTTCAGCTCACCGAAGTAATCCCGGCCCCACACCAGATCCAAAATCTCCTCACGGGACAGGGCCTTGCCGGGATTCTCCATGAACATCCGCATGATGGAGTACTCCACCTGCGTCAGCTTCACGGGCTTGCCGTTCTTTTCCAGCGTGCGGTTGCGGGTGTTCAGCAGGAAGGGGGGCTGGCTGATCTCGCCGGAGTGCTCCTCCATGCTGCCGCCGCTGCGGCGCATGAGGGCGTCCACCCGTGCCGTCAGCTCGGCGGGGGAGAAGGGCTTAGTGACGTAGTCGTCGGCTCCGGTCATCAGGCCCGTGACCTTGTCCATCTCCTGTGAGCGGGCGGTGAGCATGATGATGCCGATGCGGGAGTTGGTGGCCCGGATGCGGCGGCATACCTCGAAGCCGTCGATGCCGGGGAGCATCACATCCAGCAGCGCCACACGGATATCGCTGTGCTGCTGCAGCATCTCCAGCGCCTCCTCGCCGGTGCCTGCCTCGATGACCTCATAACCGGCACGGCGCAGATTGATGACGATAAAGCTGCGGATGCTGGATTCATCCTCCAGAACCAGAACTTTTTTCATAAGCTACTCCTTCTATGTCGTTAGTTGGCGTCCCAAGAGTGGACGATCAGGTTGAAATTCTGACGCAGAGTCTCCTCATCCAGCGAATAGATCCCACTGAGGGTCTCGGCGGCGTAAATGGTGCCGGTGCGGCGCTTGAGCACCACCCGATTGCCCCGGAGGGCCCGCCGTTCCCGGTTTTCGCCGGTGAGGGCGCAGATACTCAGGGCCTTCTCCCCCTGCACCGACAGCGTTACCTGTGTCTCACCGATACCGGCGTCCGAGGCGAGAGCGGTGACCTCGCCCGTCCAATCCTCCGGCAGGATAAAGTACCAGCCGCCGGACAGGCAGTGATAGGTGCGCTCCACGGTGGCAAGGCCGTCGGGCCGGTACTGCTCCCAAAAGACCATGCCGTCGGCCTGCTTAGTGTCGGAGACAGAGCTGTCGGGCCGGGGAAGCTCCGTGATGCCGTCGCCGTTGATGTCCTGCGGCGTCAGCTGACGATAGGGAGCCGTGGCGGTGGAGAGCCCCGTGCTGCGGTCCAGCGCAGCGTTGACGAGCCCGGCGTCCTCCTGCCAGACGAGGATATCCGTCACGGCGATGCCCTGGCTGTTGATGCCGGTGATGAACACCGCCGGGGTGTCCTGATCCAGCTTGCCGGTGACCACGCTGCCCTGATTCAGCTCCGCCATGGTGCTGGACAGGGCGCAGCGGTGGGAGACGGACAGCGACCCCTCCTGCCAGCTGCAAAACTCCGCCACCGGCTGGTTGTCGCTGTTGGTTCGCAGCAGCAGAAGGCTGGGGATGCCGTCGCCGTTGAGCTCCTGAAAGGACAGGCGGGTGTAGTTGCTCTGCATCAGCTGCACCGGGCCGGGCCGCATATCGTAGACGGTGACGGTCTGGACGTCGGCGCTGATCTTCCATCCTACGATCAGCTCCTTCCGACCGTCGCCGGTGAGATCCTCATAGTAGATGGAGTCGATGGCGGTGCCGCTGCTCTCGATGATGGAGGCCAGCTCATAGCTGTCCTCACGGGAGTGGAACACGTAAATTTTCAGGGGCTTTTCGCCGTTGCTGAGGCGGAAAAAGGCCAGCGCCTCGTCCTGCCCGTCGCCGTCGATGTCCACCATCTGGAGGGACTGGATGTTCCGCCCGGAGGTGGGAGCCATGTATTCGTAGCCCTCCGACAGCAGCTGATCCAGCTGGCGGGAGAGGGTGGTGTATTCCGTGGGCAGGCGGGGCAGGGTGAACAACTCCTCCATGGTACTGTCCATCCGGCATCCGGCCAGCAGCAGGCAGGCCAGCAGCAACAGCCCCAACAGGGCCGGGCGTTTCAGCTGTCGCATAGGTCCCCTCCTTATCAAACGACAATCATACTCTTATATCATAGCACAGTTCCTGTGAAAAGGGTAGTTTTTTTTGTTTTATCCGGGGAAAACTTCAAAAAGGCCGTTGACAACCGCCGCCGGGGGTGCTATATTCTGGGGTATAAAAGAGGCATAGACGAGGAAGCTGTCCGCAGAAGGTCACAGAGAGGGTCCCCCCGTGGTGCAAGGGATTTGACGGGAAGCGGAACGGTACCCCCTCCGAGCCGCTCGCCGAACGGAAACCAGTAGGCCGGGCCGGGTTCTCCCGTTACAGAGATCACGAGCGACGGAAAAATTTCCGTAAGCAGGGTGGAACCGTGGAGTAAAGCTATTTTACCTCACCCCTGAACCGTATCAGGGGCGGGGTTTTTTTGTTGCCCGCCCCGACCAAGTAAGGAGGAAGCTATCATGAGCGAAGAAAACAAGTACACGTTTGAAAACGAGGAGTATCGCAAGACCTATTGGCACACCTGCTCCCACGTGCTGGCTCAGGCCGTCAAGCGCCTGTGGCCGGAGGTGAAGCTGGCCATCGGCCCGTCCATCGACGGCGGTTTTTACTACGATCTGGACGCACCCTTTGCCTTCACACAAGAGAATCTGGCCCAGATCGAGGCAGAGATGCGGAAGATCTGCAAGGAGAAGCTGAAGCTGGAGCGCTTCGAGCTGCCCCGTGAGGAGGCATTGAAGTTCATGGAGGAGCGGGAGGAGCCTTACAAGGTGGAGCTCATCAACGACCTGCCCGCCGATGCCCACATCTCCTTTTATAAGCAGGGCGAGTTCACCGATCTGTGCGCCGGCCCCCATCTGGATTCCACCGGCCGCATCAAGGGCAACGGCATCAAGCTGACGGCCTGCAACGCCGCCTATTGGAGGGGCGACAGCAGCCGCCAGACCCTCCAGCGCATCTACGGCGTGGCCTTCCCCAAGAAGGAGGAACTGGACGCCTACCTGAAGGAGCGGGAGGAGGCTCTGAAGCGGGATCACAACAAGCTGGGCCGTGAGCTGGAGTACTTCACCACCGTGGACTGCATCGGTCAGGGTCTGCCCATCCTGTTGCCCAAGGGCGCACGGGTCATCCAGCAGCTGCAGCGCTGGGTGGAGGACACCGAGGAGAAGGCCGGCTACCTGCTGACCAAGACCCCCCTGATGGCCAAGCGGGACCTGTATAAAATTTCCGGCCACTGGGATCACTATCTGGACGGTATGTTCGTGCTGGGTGACCCCTATGACGAGACCAAGGAGTGCTTTGCCCTGCGGCCCATGACCTGCCCCTTCCAGTATCAGGTGTATCTGAACCGCCAGCGCTCCTACCGTGACCTGCCCATGCGGCTGGGCGAGACGTCCACCCTGTTCCGCAACGAGGATTCCGGCGAGATGCACGGCCTGATCCGTGTGCGCCAGTTCACCATCTCCGAGGGCCATCTGGTGCTGCGTCCCGATCAGCTGGAGGAGGAGTTCAAGGGCTGCTTGGCGCTGGCCAAGTACTGCCTCGGCACCGTGGGTCTGCTGGATAAGTGTACCTTCCGGTTCTCCCAGTGGGATCCCGCCAACCCCAACAACAAGTACGAGGGTACGGCGGAGCAGTGGGATCACGCCCAGAGCACCATGGAGAAGATTTTGAAGGATCTGGACGTTCACTACTCCATCGGCATCGACGAGGCCGCCTTCTATGGCCCCAAGCTGGATATCCAGTATAAGAACGTGTACGGCAAGGAGGATACGCTGGTCACCATCCAGATCGATATGCTGCTGGCCGAGCGCTTCGGGATGTACTACATCGACGAAAACGGCAACAAGGCCCTGCCGTATATCATCCACCGTACCTCTCTGGGCTGCTACGAGCGGACGCTGGCCTACCTCATCGAGGAGTACGCCGGTGCGCTGCCCACCTGGATGATGCCGGAGCAGGTGCGCCTGCTGCCCATCACCGACCGGGCCGCCGACTACTGCGCCCAGCAGGCCCAGCAGCTGCGGCGCGAGGGCTTCCGGGTGGAGGTGGACAGCCGCAACGAGAAGATCGGCAAGAAGATCCGTGAGGCCACACTGGAGAAGATCCCCTATATGCTGGTGGTGGGCGACCGGGATATGGAGGCGGGTACCGTCTCCGTCCGTACCCGTACCGGCGAGGATCTGGGTGCCATGACCGTGGCGGGCTTCACTGCCATGCTCCACGAGGTGGTGGATCAGAAGCTGAAGAAGTAAGCCCCATCCGGGAATTTAGCGAAATGTGAGAAAAAGAGCGGCGCGCCAGTGTGAAGTGCCCCCAAAAGTTAGACAAAATAAGAATTAAGCGATCTGAACGGCCTGAATCCTGTACTGCACAGGGCTCAGGCCGTTTAGTTTTCATTTGATCCTGTGGTTATTGTATTACGCAAAGGAATGTCCGCAGGTAACGGCATCGTTCATCTGCGGCAAATCTCTCCATTCGCATAACCTCCCGTTCCTTTCTGTAATCACAGCAGCAGGAGGAATAGCGGAAATCGAATGTGCGGATAGTAAAAAGCGCCGTCCCGGAATCACTTCCAAGACGGCGCTTTTCTGCTGCGGATCAGAGCGAACACTTTACGGCGAAACCGCCGCTGAAGAAATAGGTGTTCGTCCAATCCCTGTTTGAAGGAGCAGGGGCCTCCAAGGATGAACCCCCCTCTGATGCTCCGGTTTCGCCTTCAAAGGCCATTTCGATAGGATAGGTGCTTGCTTGCCAGAGGCGATGCAATGGTGCGCAGAATGTGCCGGCTTACGATGTTTTTTCTTCATCGTAGACACTTTCTGAAAATCTTGGGTCAGCCCTTATCGGCGGACAGTGCCTTGTCGATTTGGGCTTGCAGTGCCTCCGCCTGATTCTTTTCCGTAATAGCACCCACGATGGGGTCGCCCACGATATTGCCGTTGCGGTCGACCACATAGGTGGTGGGATAAGCAAAGATGTTGGCAGCAAACTTTCCCGCCTCACCATCGGAGTCAAAATACACATTCTGATAGGTGACGCCCTTCTTGGCCAGCACATCCTTCGCCTCAGAAATCGCTGCCTCGTCGCCGCCCAGCGTGAAGGTGTTGACACCGATGAGTGCGCCGCCCTTCTCTGCGAGTTCCTTATTCAGCGCATCCAGCTCGGCAAGCTCTCCCACGCAGGGATTGCAGGTGGTGAACCAGAAGTTCACCACGGTGACGGCGTTCTTGGAGAACAGGTCATCGCTCTTGACGGTGTTGCCGTTGAGGTCCTTGCCCTCGAAGGCGGGGAACTTCTGCGTCTTGTCGCTGTCGCCGGGTGTCGTGGGGCTGTCGGCAGGGATGCTGTCACCGTTGCCCGGGGCCTTGGGAGCCGCATCGGGGAACTTGGCCTCAATGGCGGCCAGGGTGCGCTCGATCTCCCGGATCTTCTCGCCGCCCTGGCGCAGGAGCTTCAGCTCGTCGGCGGTAAACTTGTCCTTGGCGGATTCAATGGTGTCCAGCAGGAAATCACCGTAGTTCTTGCCGTCCTCCTGCGTGGTCATGCCCTTGTCGGCGGACAGGAACACCTTCTCCCAAAGGGACTGGTTTTCCATCAGAATGGCATTCTCCTGATCCATCAGGTCCTTGTACATAGCGGCCGCCTCCTGGGCGTTCTTGGGCTCGCCGTCGGGCTTTGTCGTGTCGTCGCTGCCCTGTTTGCCGCAGGCGGCCAGGGACAGCACCAGCAGTGCTGCCAGCAGCAGTGTGATGATTTTCTTTACGTTCATTTTGTTTCCTCCGTTTTTAATTTATCTGTAGGTTTTACAGGTTCTTTTTTGCCGTCTCCAAAGCCGTAGCGGAAGCTGACGGCATTGGTGGGACAGGCGCGGATGCACATCCCGCAGCGGATGCACTCGGTGTGGTTGGGCGTTTTCGTCACGTCCACATCCATTTTGCAGGCCTTGGCGCATTTCCCGCAGGAGACGCATTTGCTCCTGTCTACCTTCATCTGGAACAGGGATACCCTGTTGAACAGCGCGTAAAACGCCCCCAGCGGACAGAGCCACTTGCAGAAGGGGCGGTAGAATACCACGCTCAGCACGATCACCGCCAGCAGGATGCAGAATTTCCATGTAAACAGGCTCCCCAGCGCCGCCCGGATGCCGGAATTGGCAAGGGACAGCGGGATAGCCCCCTCCAGCACGCCCTGTGGGCAGAGGTATTTACAGAAGAACGGGTCACCCATGCCTACATCATTCACAAGGAACGCCGGCAGCAGGAAGACCATCACCACCAGTATAGCGTATTTCAGGTATGTCAGCGGCTTCAGCCTCTTTGTGGAAAGCTTCTTAGTGGGGATTTTGTGCAGCAGTTCCTGAAACCAGCCGAAGGGACACAGAAAACCGCAGATAAAGCGTCCCAGCAGGACTCCCAGCAAAATAAGGAAACCTGTGATATAATAGGAAAAGCTGAACTTGGAAGACCCCACCACCGCCTGAAACGCACCGATGGGACAGGCACCGGAGGCCGCTGGGCAGGAGTAGCAGTTCAGCCCCGGCACGCAGACGTTTTTCCCCGCGCCCTGATACAGCCCGCCTTTGAGGAAGTTCGGCAGGTGCAGGTTGGTCAATAAGGCTGCCCCCGCCTGTATCCAGCCCCGGAAGCGGGACAGAAGTTGTGACACGCCCGAAAATTTCTTACCCAATGCCCACACACTCCAGACATAATTTGATCGCTTTGCTCAGCACCGTCGCCGTCTCGCCGCGCCATACGCCGAAACACAGCATGGCGATGCCCACAACCAGCAGCACGGCCTGCGCCGCCGCTTTTTTTACATGGCTCAATTCCATCACCCTTTCACTTTTTCTGCCACTATCATAGCACAAGAGAGTTAAAGTCACTGTTAAGAACGAAAATTTAACGCAAACCTTATCTGGTTTTGCTATAATTATAATACCATGAAAATGAATAAAAAAGGAGGGCTCTCATGCACCTTTTAGTAATTGAAGACGAACGCGCCCTGTGTGAAACCATTGTCCGCAGCCTGCGGCGCCAAGCGTACAGCGTGGACTGCTGCTACGACGGGGAAAAGGCGTTGGAGCTTCTGGGCGTGGAGCACTACGATCTGGTGCTGCTGGATCTGAACCTGCCGGGGAAGGACGGCATGACAGTGCTGCGCACCCTGCGGCAGACCGACCGGGAGACAAAGGTACTGATCCTCTCTGCCCGGGGTGAGGTGGAGGACAAGGTGGAGGGGTTAGATGCCGGAGCCAATGACTATCTGGCAAAGCCCTTTCATCTTGCCGAGCTGGAGGCTCGCATTCGCAGCCTGACCCTGCGGCAGTTCACCCAGCAGGATGTGCTGCTGACCTGCGGCGGCCTGACCTTTGACACACGCTCCCGTACCGCCGCCGTCAACGGGCAGACGCTGACGCTCACCCGCAAGGAAACAGGGATACTCGAATACCTGATGGTGCATCAGGGGCGGCCCGTGAGTCAGGAGGAACTGATGGATCACGTTTGGGACAACAGCGTGGACAGCTTCAGCAATTCCATTCGCGTCCACATCTCCGCCCTGCGCAAAAAGCTCCGCGCCGCGCTGGGCTATGACCCCATCCGCAACCGCATCGGCGAGGGCTATCTGATGGGAGGCGAGGAAGCATGAAGCGTCTTTCCTTGCAGTGGCGCATCACCCTGATGACCGTCCTGCTCATCGGCGTCACCTGCGTGATCATGAATCTGCTGCTCTGCTCCTCCGGTGTGTACTATATGGACACCATTGCGGACAGCCTACAGGGCGGCGGCACGGTAATCCTGAATGAGGGCGGCGCGGTAAGCTTTGACCCGCAGCACATAGCGCCCGACGATGAGCTGACCATCGTCGTCGATGGGGCGCAGGGGCGCTTCCGCACTACCAACTGGTACATCACGGCTGCGGTAATGCTGCTCAGCGGTGTGCTGACCTATTTTGTCAGCGGACGCGCGCTCAAGCCCCTGCGCAGTTTTGCCTCGCAGGTGGAGCAGGTGCAGCTAAACAATCTTGCCGATATGAGGATCGATGAAGACGTTATTCCGGAATTCCGGCAGCTGAGCCGCTCGTTCAACCAGATGCTGGAGCGGCTGAACAATGCCTTTGCCGCCCAGCGGCAGTTCACCGGCAATGCCGCCCACGAGCTGCGCACACCGCTGACGCTGATGCAGGCGCAGCTGGATCTGTTTTCCTCAGAGCACCCCGACGTGCCGCCGGAGATTGCGGAGTTTCTCGCCCTCCTGCGGGAGCAGACGGAACGTCTGACCCGGCTGACTAAGACGCTGCTGGAGATGAGCAATCTGCGGCAAGTGGCACGGAACGAGCAGATCCAGCTCGCTCCCATGATTGATGAGATCTTTACGGATCTTGCGCCACTGGTGGAAAAGCGCGGCATCACGCTGGAGGCGGATGGCGACGGCGTTATGACCGGCAGCGATGCGCTGATCTACCGGCTGATCTTTAACCTGACAGAGAACGCCGTTAAGTACAACCACCCCGGCGGCTCGGTGCGGGTCTGTGTCACACAGGAAACGGAAAAACTCCTGATTCGCGTTTCCGATACCGGCTGCGGCATTCCGGAGAAGTATCAGCAAAGCATCTTCCAGCCCTTTTTCCGTGTGGATAAGTCCCGCAGCCGCGAGTACGGCGGTGCGGGGCTGGGGCTCTCGTTGGTGTGGGAGATCGCCGATCTCCACGGCGGCTCCGTTTGGGTGGAGGAAAGTTCGGACAAGGGCACGACCATCGCGGTGGAGCTGCCAACGCAACAATCAACGAAGCCCTAAAACCCTTTTATTCGTTTTTCACCGCTTCGCTTGCCTCCCTGCGGCGTTCCTCTCTGTATGGGGCGGTCAGCGTTTCCAGCGTTGCCACCTGATAGCAATATTCCTGCCCATCCATGGTT
>OLRC01001014.1_pt1 | contig 19197 bp, 20 predicted proteins | sample 1672081 | NCBI WGS metagenome assembly OLRC01 (sample SAMEA3136643, study PRJEB25190) | human gut metagenome | biome: human gut; feature: human-associated habitat; material: faeces | place: Austria | collected 2013
GCTTTTGCCGCAGGCTCTCTCTTGCTGCCGTATCCCACCGGTGCGGACTTGTCAATCTCCGAGGGAAAAAATGGGTACCAAAAAAGCCGCCCTGACGGCGGCTTCTTTGGCGGAACAAAAAGAAGGAAAACGTAAAGGTAGAAAGCAAATGAAAAGGGGGAAATGCGATTACTTGTGATCCACGGAGTACATATGCTCAATGAGGCACAGGATCTTATCGGAATAGCCGATCTCGTTATCATACCAGGAGACCACCTTCACAAAGGTGTCGGTCAGGGCGATACCGGCCTTGGCGTCGAAGATAGAGGTGTGGGTGTCGCCCAGGAAGTCGGAGGAAACCACAGCCTCGTCGGTATAATCCAGAATACCCTTCAGCTCACCCTCGGAGGCCTTCTTCATGGCGGCGCAGATCTCGTCGTAGGTGGCAGGCTTCTCCAGATTCACGGTCAGATCCACCACGGAGACATCCAGCGTGGGGACACGCATGGACATACCGGTGAGCTTGCCGTTCAGGCTGGGAATGACCTTGCCCACGGCCTTGGCAGCGCCGGTGGAGCTGGGGATGATATTGCCGGAGGCGGCACGGCCGCCACGCCAGTCCTTCACGGACACGCCGTCCACCGTTTTCTGGGTGGCGGTGGTGGAGTGAACGGTGGTCATCAGGCCGTCGGCAATGCCGAAGTTATCGTGCAGGACCTTGGCCACGGGAGCCAGACAGTTGGTGGTGCAGCTGGCGTTGGAGACGAAGGTCATGTCGGAGGTGTAGGTGTCCTGATTGACGCCCATGACGAACATGGGGGTATCATCCTTGGAGGGGGCGGACATCACCACGTGCTTGGCACCGGCGGCGATGTGGCCGGCGGCCTTCTCCTTGGTCAGGAACAGGCCCGTGGACTCGATGACGTACTCGGCGCCGATCTCCTTCCAGGGCAGGTTGGCGGGGTCACGCTCGGCGTACACGGGGATGCTGCGGCCATTGACGATAATGCCCTTGTCGCTGGAGGACACGTCGGCCCGGAACCGGCCGTGCATGGTGTCGTACTTCAGCATATATGCCAGATAGTCGGCAGGGCAAAGGTCGTTGATGCCCACGATCTCGATCTCCGGGTGCTGCAGGCTGCAGCGCAGGACCATACGGCCGATCCGGCCAAATCCATTGATGCCAACTTTAATGCTCATCACGAAAACTTCCTCTCTGATGGAATATATCAAACATATGGTATGTTTAGTATTATATGCACCTGCCGCAAAAAAATCAAGCCTTTTTTCATAAAATTTTTTTCTTTTTTCAAATCCGGGGATATGCCTTGTTTTTCAACAGGAACCCTGCTATAATGTGGTGAATTTCACCACTGCCGCTGCGCTGGAGAAAGTTGGCGGGGATACTTCCCCCCGTTTCCCGGCATGGTAAAGAGGAAGGGGGCGATGGCCGTGGAGCATCAAGAGGACAGCCAGATCCTGCTGGAGCAGATCATGCCGCAGATCGCAGCGCAGCTGCGGGGAGCCATGGGCAACATCCATACGGCGCTGACCCGGCTGGTACCGGAGGAGATGCCGGAGGGCGAAGGCTCCACCGGGCAGAGCGCCGCCATCCTGTGCCAGAGCTACTACCGGCTGCTGCGGCTGGTGAACAATCTCTCCGCCGCCCCCCTGATCTCTCAAACAGAGCCGCTGGAGACGAAGAATGTGGAGCTGGTGGCGTGGCTGACGGAGCTGATGCACTGCGCCCAGCCGCTGGTGGCCCATGCCGGGGTGAAGCTGACCCTGCGGTGCAGCCTGACGGCCCATGTGGCGGCCATCCACCCCAGCTATCTGGAGCGGCTGTTGTGGAATCTGCTGTCCAATGCGGTAAAGTACACGCCCTCCGGCGGCGAGGTCACGGTGACGCTGCGGGTCGCAGCGGGACAAGTGTTGCTGACGGTGGCAGACAGCGGCGTGGGCATCCCCCCGGAGCAGCAGGCGCACCTCTTCGACGGCTATCTGGAGAAGCTGCGGATGCCGCCTCCCCCACAGGGTCTGGGGCTGGGCCTGCCCCTGTGTCAGGCCATTGCCCGTGGTCACGGCGGGCGGCTGCTGTTACAGTCCGGCCCGGAGGGTACCACCGTAACGGTGTCGCTGCCGGATCGGCGCTGCACCAAAACGGTGTTGCGGGAGCCGCCCTTCGCCTACGGCGGCGGCTTTCATCCGGTGCTGCTGGGGCTGGCGGATGCGCTGCCCTATACGGCCTTCACCCGGAAAAATCTGGACTGACGGCCCCACATATGATATTAGGATCCCCGCTTTGGCGGGAAAGGATACACGAGGAAACGGTGCATGGAGAAAAAACGAGTTCTGGTGGCCATGTCCGGCGGAGTGGACAGCTCGGCGGCGGCGCTTCTATTGCAGCAGCAGGGCTACGCCTGCGACGGGGCCATGCTGAAGCTGTACAGCGGCGAGGTGGAGGGTACCTGCTGCTCCGCCGACGATGCCGACGATGCCCGCAGCGTGGCCTATCGGTTGGGGATGAAGTTCTATGTATTCAATGAGACGGAACGGTTTGCACGGGACGTCATGGACCACTTCGTGGCGGAATACTGCGCCGGTCACACCCCCAATCCCTGCATCGACTGCAACCGGTGCCTGAAGTTCGGAGCGCTGCTGGAGCGGGCGCTGGTGCTGGGCTACGACTATCTGGCTACGGGCCACTATGCCCGTGTGGGCTACGATCCGGAGACGGGGCTGTACCGGCTGCTGCGGGGCCGGGACCGGCGGAAGGATCAGAGCTATGTGCTGTATCAGTTGACGCAGCACCAGCTGTCGCACCTGCTGCTGCCGGTGGGGGAGTTCGACAAGCCCGCCATCCGGGAGAGCGCCCGTGCGGCGGGGCTGCTGAACGCCGACAAGGCGGACAGTCAGGATATCTGTTTTGTGCCGGACGGGGACTACGGCCGCTTCCTGCGGGAGTATGGTCATGTGGAGATGACGCCCGGTGACTTCGTGGACCGGGAGGGCCGGGTACTGGGCCGCCACAAGGGTCTCCCCTGCTACACCACCGGCCAGCGGAAGGGGCTGGGCGTCAGCGCTGGGAGACACGTCTATGTGGTGCGGAAGAACGCTGCCGACAACACCATCCTGCTGGGGGACAACGAGGAGCTCTATGCACGGGAGCTGACGGCCTGCCGGGTGAACTGGATCTCCGGCACGGCGCCGACGGAGCCTGTCGCCGTCACCGCCAAGACCCGGTACAGCCAGACGGAGGCGGAGGCGGAGGTCACACCCCTGCCGGAGGGGCGGATGCGGGTGGTCTTCCGCCAGCCCCAGCGGGCCATCACCTCCGGACAGGCCGTGGTGCTCTACGACGGGGATACGGTGCTGGGCGGCGGCGTCATCGAAGATCGGTGAAGATTTTCCCGGATTTCTGGGAAATATCTGTTGACAAACACCGGCGCATATGTTATATTTATTCTTGCTTGTCGAGCTTATCGATATGGCGGCGTAGCTCAGTTGGCTAGAGCATGCGGTTCATACCCGCAGTGTCACCGGTTCAAATCCAGTCGCCGCTACCAAAGCCCGGAGAGATGTACCACGTCTCTCCGGGGCCCCTCAAGGGTTTATCCGGCCCGTTGGTCAAGTGGTTAAGACACGGCCCTTTCACGGCTGTAACATGGGTTCGAGTCCCGTACGGGTCACCACAAGGCAACTCGTAAGGGTTGCCGAATAGGGAGGCTTAGCTCAGCTGGTTAGAGCGCCTGCTTCACACGCAGGAGGTCACTGGTTCGAGTCCAGCAGTCTCCACCAAAAAGTTCCTGATTTCGTAAGAAATCAGGAACTTTTTCTGTTTATATCCTCAAATAGTGACGCTGCATTTTGGCGTTTTCCGCTTGACCCAAACCGTGACCCAAAAGCCGAGAGGTCAGGAAAGCACCAGAGTGGGGCGGATGGCATCATCCGTCCCTCTCCGACTATTTTTGTGGGCTACATGGTCTGGCTGATGACGCTGCCGATGGTGTCGGCGGCGTCACGCTTCATCCCCCCTGTGGCGTGAGTGTAGGTGCTGAGGGTAAAGCCTGCGTCATAGTGTCCCAGCGCACCGAGCAGCGTCTTGACGTCCACACCGTACTTGAGGGACAGCGTGGCGAGCGTGTGACCAACGCCATGGTCAGGCTGGGTGGGCTGGCGGATACACACAGCTTCTTTCGCGTGCTGTATGCCAAGTGGTTCTATCTTCATTCCGTGGGCTTCGAGAACACTGAGGCTACGGTATCGGGCGCATTGAACGAGCTGCGGTCACTGTCGGAGAATCTGCCGCTTTACCAAAAGCAGATCCAGCGTTTCTTCGAGTCGGTACTGGATATAGACAAGGCCGGTCGCATCAGCGACAGCGAGTTTTATGCATGGAGCGAGCAGGCCAGAGAGCAGAAAAGAAATGCGACGAGGGCATCATCACCGCAGAGGAATTCCAGCGGTGGCTGAAGGAGTCGTAGACAAGTAGAGGGCAGACCGAAGAAAGAGGCCAGCGAAACCGGAAAACTGCCGCGAGTCGAGTTTATCGCATGGTTAAAGAAAGAAGAGGTGTGACCGATAGTCACACCTCTTCCTGTGTTGCAAAAAGCAAGCAATGAGCGCACATTTAGGAAATGGCAAAACTCGTTTCCTTAATATGGCGAGTCATAATAAAAGTCTAAGAGCCCACAAGCAAAGACGATACACCATGGATGCGGCGTATCTGGTGTATAGCAGCTACATAGCCGCGTTGGGCGAAAAGCTGCGCAGGGCGCGGCAGGGGATGTTCCCCTGTCAGGCCTTGCGCAGCTTCTCCTTTTTGCTCTTTCAATCCACGGGAATACCCGACCCACACAGTATGGCATAGCATACAAAAAAAGTCAATGTTTTTTGTTACTTATCCTTATTGCTGAAGTCTTTACAAACCTCGGTGAGTGTGGTATGGTTAAAGCATCAACATATGCGCGTTAAAAATATATGACAGGATGTGATCGCCATGTATCCTGCCCATATCCGCGAAACCGGAGAGCGGCAAACCGTCCAGGAGCATTGCCGGAACACGGCGGCGCTGGCCGCAACCGCACTGCGGCCGCTGGGTCTGGAGAAAAGCGCCTATTTGGCCGGTCTGCTCCACGACGCCGGAAAAAACAAACAGGAGTATGTGCAATACCTTTCGGAGGCTGTCAGCGGCGGGAACGCCGTCCGTGGCAGTGTCAACCATACCTTCGCCGGCGTGCGTCTTCTGCTGGATCGTTGGCACGGCGGCTGCGGTACGTTCTCCTATTCCGACGTGACCGCAGAGCTGCTGGCCTTTGCCGTTGGCTCACATCACGGCCTGTTTGACTGTATCGACCCCCAGCAGCACAGTGGCTTTTTTCATCGCCAGACCAAGGAGGGGATCTTTTACGATGAATCCAGGCAGGGATTTTTGGCACAGGTTGCCGGCGAGGAGGAGCTGGAGCGCTTGTTCCACAGTGCCGTCCGGGAGATGGCCCCGATGCTGGATCGGCTGGCGGCTCTGTCCACCCAAGCGGACGACAATGAGGCGGATCGGGAGACCGCATTTTATATCGGTCTGCTGGCTCGGATGCTCCTGTCCGCCGTGATCGAGGGGGATCGCACGGACACCGCCGCTTTTATGGATGGGATAGAACCGCCCGTGTTCCCAGAGGATATGCGGCCAATCTGGACAGAGCGGCTGGCGTTTATGGAGAAGAAGCTGGCGGCATTCCCGCGAAAAACGCCCATTGATCTGGCGCGCCACACCATCTCCGACACCTGTGCCGCCGGTGCCGCCCGGCCCGGAGGTGTCTATCGCCTGAATGTTCCCACCGGCGGCGGAAAAACGCTGGCCAGTCTCCGCTTCGCATTGACCCATGCGGCAAAGTGGAACTGCTCTCGCATTATCTTCACCGCACCGCTGCTGTCAATCCTGGATCAAAATGCCCAGGTCATCCGTGATTACATAGGGGACGACGCTTTGATACTAGAGCATCACTCCAACCTTGCCGAGCCGAAGGAGACGCCGGAGCGCTTACAGGAGCTGGAGCTGCTCACCGCCTCCTGGTCGGCGCCGATCATTATCACCACGCTGGTGCAGCTGCTGAATACCTGCTTCAGCGGAAGGACCAGCGCCATCCGCAGATTTCATGCGCTGTGCGGCAGCGTCATTGTGATCGACGAGGTGCAGACCGTTCCCGGCAAAATGCTGACGCTGTTCAATTTGGCGGTCAACTTCCTGTCCGAGGTCTGCGGCGCCACCATTGTTCTGTGCTCTGCCACCCAGCCCTGTCTGGAGGCAGCCGACCATCCCCTGCACCGCCAGCCCGTCGATCTGGTTCCGCAGCAAAAGGCACTGTGGGACATCTTTAAGCGCACCGACATCCAAAATGCCGGATGTGCCAAGCTGGAGGAGCTCTCGCAGATCGTCACGGAGGTGCTGTCGTCGTGCGACAGTCTGCTGGTGGTGTGCAACACAAAAAAGGAGGCGGCGTTCCTGTTCGAGTCGCTGCAAGCCGAGAATTGCCGGTGCTTCCATCTGTCCGCCGCCATGTGCGTGCAGCACCGCAGGGAGACTCTGCAAGCCTTACAGTCCGCGCTGGACAAGCCCTCCGCCGACAGGCAAAGGGTCGTCTGCGTCTCCACGCAGGTGATCGAGGCCGGTGTGGACATCTCCTTCCAGCGGGTGATCCGCTTCTCCGCCGGAATGGACAGTGTCGTGCAGGCGGCAGGGCGGTGCAACCGGCACGCCGAGCAAAAGAAGCCCGCCCCCGTCCGCCTCATCCGGTGTACCGACGAGCGGCTGCGTGGTCTGGACGACATCGTGCGCGGGCAGAACGCCACCACTGCGCTGCTGACCGCCTTTTCCAAAACGCCGGAGGTTTTCCGGCACGATCTGTCCTCCGAGGAGTCCATCCGGTTCTACTATCGCCGGCTATACACAGAGATGGAGCCCGGCTTTCAGGACGACCAAACCCAGGCGCACGGCTCCCTCTATCATCTGCTGGCGGACAACCCCCGGTATGCAGACGCCAACTGTGCGCAGGCGGAGCGCTACCTTCTGCGGCAGGCGTTTCGTCTGGCAGGCACCCTTTTTCAGGTATTCGACGAGGACACGAGCGCCCTGCTCGTACCCTACGGAAGAGGGCGCAAGCTGCAAAACACGCTGCGAAACGCCGCTCAGGTCTACGGGCAGAAGGATTGGGCGGTCATTCGCAGCTGCATTGACGAGGCAAAGGGCTACTGCGTCAGCGTCTACCGCTATCAGCTGGAGCGGCTTGAGAGCCTCGGCGCCGTGACCTCACTGTTCGACGGCGGCATACTGCTGTTGTCCGATGGCTTTTATAACGAACATACCGGTTTTTCCCTGGAGGCCGGTACCCGTGATTTTCAGGAGGTGTAGCGATTGAAAACAGAACATCCCAACATCGTAGAATTTGAGGTATACGGTGATTACGCCCTCTTCTCCGACCCTCTCATGCGTCTGGGCGGTGAAAAGTGCAGCTATCAGGTACCCACCTACGAGGCACTGAAGGGTATTTTATCCTCTGTATACTGGAAGCCCACCTTCATCTGGCGGATCCTGGACGTGCGGGTCATGAACCCGATCCAGACCGAGGTGAAAGGCATCCGCCCCATCAAATACAGCGGCGGCAACGATCTGGCGTATTACACCTATCTGAAAAGCTGCCGGTATCAGGTACGGGCCTGCTTCGACTGGAACGACAACCGCCCAGAGCTGTGCGGCGACCGAAATGAGAACAAACATCACTGCATTGCCCGCCGAATGATCGAAAAGGGCGGGCGGCGTGATATTTTTCTGGGTACCCGGGAATGTCAGGGCTATGTAGAGCCCTGCGTATTCGGAAACGGCGCAGGCGCCTACGACGATCTGCCGGAGCTGGGCTTCGGGCTGATGTACCACGGCATCACCTACCCGGACGAGGCCTACTCGGAGGAGACCCGCGGACGGATGACTGCCCGGTTTTGGTACCCGGTCATGAAAAACGGCGTCATTCACTTTCTCCCACCGGAGGATTGTCCGGGGCAGAAGCCTCTGCGGGAGATGCCTATGAAGAGCTTTTCCGCCGACGAGGGCAATTTTATCGGTCTGCGGGAATTTGGGGAGGTGGAGTAAATGGGACTGATGCAGCAAGCCTATGACACCTACTGTGCCATGGAGTCGCAATACGCCGGTATCTACGGCAAGGCGAAGGAGCCGCTGGTTCCTGTTTCGCACCAAATCGTAAACGCAGAGCTGGAGCTCACTCTGGACGCGGACGGTCATCTGCTGGACGCCCGTTCCGTCGAGGCGGAGCAGGCCGCCACGATCATCCCTGTGACGGAGAGTTCCTCGGGGCGAACCGGCAAAGCCCCCGGCGCACACCCTCTGTGCGACCAGATCCAGTTTCTCTCCCCGCTGTATCCCGCCAAATACGAAAGCTACCTGACACAGCTGCACCGCTGGGAGCTATCACCCTACGGCCACCCCAAGCTCTCCGCCATCGCCCGCTATGTGGAAAAGGGAACAATCGCAGCGGATATGGCTCAGCGCGGCCTGATCGCACTGGATGAAAAAGGCTTTCCTGTCAAGGAAAAGCAGATCGTCCGCTGGCGTGTAGAGACAGGTGGGGAAAATGAGACGCCCGCCTGCTGGCAGGATCAGAGCCTCTTCCAAGCCTTCATCGACTACTATGCATCCACGAAATCTGAGAAGCCCGCATTTTGCATGGTTACCGGTAAAAACGCCCCGCCCGCCAGCCAGCACCCCAAGAAGATCATCAACCTGTGCGCCAACGCCAAGCTGATCTCCGCCAACGACACCAGCGGCTTTACCTATCGGGGCCGCTTCACAGACGATTCGCAGGCTGCAACTATGAGCTACGAGGCATCGCAGAAGATCCACAGCGCGCTGCACTGGTTGGCGGCGACCCAAGGCGTCTTCATCGGCGGGCGCACCTTCCTGTGCTGGAATCCGCAGGGCATTGAGATCCCCAAACCGCAGGCCGCCTTCCTGCGGCGGGGCGCCGCCAAGCAGATAAAATACTCCGACTATCGAAAAGCGTTGTCGGAAACTCTCCGGGGCTGGCAGGAGACGATCCCGCGGGACGCCGGCGCCGTAGTGGCCGCCTTTGACGCCGCCACATCCGGACGTCTTTCCCTCACCTATTACAGCGAACTTCCGGTCTCTGATTTTCTGGAGCGCCTGCACGACTGGGATGCACTTTGCTGCTGGGAGCATTCCTCCTTCGGCATACAGTCGCCCTCGCTTTCGCAGATCGCAGACTGCGCCTTCGGCACGGTGCGTGTCTCCGACAAGCAGACAAAGCTGGAAACGGACGAGCGCGTCATGCGCCAGCAGGTACAGCGGCTGCTCTCCTGCCGGGTGGACCGGGGCAAAATGCCAGCGGATATCGCCCGCGCTGCGGCGGCCAAGGCGTCCAACCTGCAGATCATGGACACCGCCCTGCGGGAAACGGTATTGTTCACCGCCTGTGCGGTGCTTCGGAAATACAAATATGATTGGTACAAGGAGGAATGGAGCATGGCACTGGAACCGCAGAAGAAGGATGTCAGCTATCAGTATGGACGACTTTTGGCCGTGTTTGAAAAACTTGAGCGAGACACCTATGACCCCAATGAACAGCGAGAGCCCAACGCGATCCGGATGCAGTCCGTGTTCGCAAAGCGTCCGCTCTACGCCAGCCGGATCATCTGGGAGCAGTTGAAAAAGGCGTACTACCCCAAACTCAAGCCCGGCGCCAGAACAAAATACGACCGCATCATCGAACAGATCATCCAAGAAATTTCCTCCTTCCCGCAGGCGGAACAGGAGGAGGCCCTGAAGGACACCTATCTCTTTGGGTACTATCTGCAGCGCAGTGCGCTGTACACATCCGGTAAGACCGAAAACAGTCAGGAGGAAGAATAAATGAGCAGTTTGCAAAACAAGATCGATTTTGTGGCACTGGTCTCCGTGACCCGCGCTAACAGCAACGGTGACCCTCTGAACGGCAATCGCCCCCGCACCGACCTGAACGGCTTTGGTGAGATCTCCGACGTGTGCATCAAGCGCAAGATCCGCAACCGGATGCAGGATCTGGGCAAGCCCATCTTCGTTCAGTCGGAGGATCGGTGCAGCGACGGCTGCGGCAGCCTCAGCGAGCGGGCCTCCGCCGCTATGAAGGGCATCAAGGATCGGGAGGAATATGCCCGGCGTGCCTGCGAGACATGGCTGGATGTGCGTGCCTTTGGGCAGGTGTTCGCCTTCAAGGATGCCAAGGGCTTCTCCTGCGGTGTGCGTGGGCCGGTCTCCGTGCATCAGGCGTCCAGCCTGTCCCCCGTGGAGATCGAGTCCCTCCAGATCACCAAGAGCGTGAATGGTGAGAAGAAAGAAAAGGGTGAGAACCGCGCCTCCGACACCATGGGTATGAAGCACTTTGTCCGCTTTGGCCTGTACGAGATCAAGGGCTCCATCAATGTCCAGCTGGCGGAAAAGACTGGCTTCTCCGAGGAGGACGCCGACACGGTCAAGGAATGTCTGCGCACCCTCTTTGTGAACGATGCCTCCTCCGCACGGCCCGACGGCTCCATGGAGGTGGTGAAGCTGTTCTGGTGGCGCCACAGCTGCAAGGACGGGCAGTACTCCTCCGCAAAGGTCCACCGCTCCGTCAAGGTCGCGCTGCGGGATGCGGGTACCATCCCCACCTCCGCAGACGACTATGTGATCTCGCTGGAGGCACTGCCGGGTCTGGAGCCGGAGGTGATCGATGGCATATAGTGAGGAGGACTTCCTACAGCTCTCCGGCTTACAGCATTTCCGGTTTTGCAGGCGGCAGTGGGCGCTGATCCATATCGAGCACCAGTGGGCGGAAAACTACCGCACCATTGACGGTGCGATCCTCCACGAAAACGCCCACGACACGGGCCTTCAGGAGCGGCGGGGCGACCGCTTTATTACGCATGGCGTCAGCGTCTATTCCGCAGAGCTGGGTGTATCCGGACAGTGCGACGTACTGGAATACCACCGGGGCTCCGTCGGGATCCCCCTCTCCGGGAAAGAGGGACTGTGGCAGCCGTACCCGGTGGAGTACAAGCGGGGCCGCCCCCGCGAGGACACTGGCGACACCCTGCAGCTATGCGCGCAGGCCATGTGCCTGGAGTCCATGCTCTGCTGCGACATCCCTGAGGGCGCACTCTATTACGGGGAGATCCGCCGGCGAGAGAGGGTTTCCTTCACCCCGGAGCTGCGCACAGGGGTGCGGGAGCTGCTGGCGGAAATGCACGAGCTGTACCGTCGGGGCTATACCCCCAAGGTCAAGCCCACCAAATCCTGCAATGCCTGCTCCTTGAAGGAGCTGTGCCTGCCCAAGCTGATGAAAAGCAGAGCCGTCTCTGCGTATCTCCGGGCGGCCATGGAGGAATCACCATGAAGCAGCTTCTCAACACGCTATTTGTCACCTCCGAGGACATTTACCTCTCGCTGGAGGGGGAAAATGTGCTGGCAAACCGAGACAAGACCGTCGTCGCCCGCTACCCGCTGCACACGCTGCAAGCCATCGTCAGCTTCTCCTACGCCGGTGCCTCCCCTGCGCTGATGGGCAAATGTGCGGAAGCCGGGATCGGTCTGGCCTTCTGCTCCCCGCACGGACGTTTCCTTGCCCGCACCTGCGGCGAGAGCAGCGGCAACGTACTGCTCCGTCGTGAGCAGTACCGTATCGCTGACGACCCCGCTCGCAGCTGTGAGATAGCCCGCACCATGATCTTCGGCAAGCTGAGCAACGGTGCCGCCAGCATCCAGCGCACCCTGCGGGATCACGCACCCCGCGTGGGGGACTGCGGATTGGAAAAAGCCGCTGCCAACCTCCGGGCTATGCTGCCACAGGTGCTGGCTGCCGCCGACTTGGACTCCCTGCGGGGAATAGAGGGCGCTGCCGCCACCGCGTATTTCGACGTCCTCGATCATATGCTCCTGAGCCGGAAGGAGGCATTCTTCTTCCACGGACGAAGCCGTCGGCCGCCGCTGGATCGGGTAAACGCCATGCTGTCCTTCGCCTACAGTCTGCTGGCACACGACTGTGCCAGCGCCTTGGAAAGCGTCGGATTGGACAGCTATGTAGGCTTCCTCCACCGCGACCGGCCGGGACGGCAGTCGTTGGCGCTGGATCTGATGGAGGAGCTGCGACCCTGCATGGCAGACCGCTTCGTGCTGACCCTCGTGAACAATCGAATGCTGCGTCCGGAGGACTTTCAGATGCAGGACAGTGGCGCGGTGCTGCTGTCCGATGACGGCCGCCGGAAATTCCTGAAGACCTGGCAGGAGCGGAAGCAGGACACGCTGACCCACCCCTATCTGGGGGAAAAGCTGAGTTGGGGTATGATCCCCTATGTGCAGGCGCTACTGCTGGCTCGCTGCCTCCGCGGCGACTTGGACGGCTATCCGCCGTTTTTATGGAAGTGATGCTATGCTGGTGCTGATCACATACGATGTAAACACCGAGGACGCCGCCGGGCGCAAGCGCCTGCGGCAGATCGCTAAAAAGTGCGTGGACTACGGACAGCGGGTGCAAAATTCCGTGTTTGAGTGCCTGCTGGACGCAGGGCAGTGCCGCCGCCTGCAGGCGCAGCTCCTGTCCATCATGGATTCTGAGAAAGACAGTCTGCGCTTTTACTATCTAGGGAAGCAATATGAGAAAAAAGTGGAGCATTTCGGTACGAAGAGCACCTATCTGCCGGAGGATCCCCTGATCCTCTGACACACGCCGCCCGGTGCGGCAGTGGTACGGCGCACGGGTATCCGGGATGCGCCTTCCCGCCCCCTGCGAAGTCCAAGTGACCAGAGATTTCCGGGAGGTTCGCAAGGCTTTTCCCGAGAAAACACCGGTCTTTCTCCGGGTTTCTCAGGCAGCCACCCCGTATTTTCCCCAAAAAACGCAAAAGTTCTACTTGTTTGTCAAAGATCCGCAGGTAAAACTGTGCATCTTTGCTGTCGCCCCCCTCGCGGGGGGCGTGGATTGAAATGGTGCTGTCCATCTCAAATGGCATGCTGTTCTCCTTTCTCGTTCATCGTATCGTTTCTTTTCCCGTTATACATCTTGCGGAGCAAAAATCGCCCTATTATACCGCTTCATTCTACGCAACGGACATGTCCTCCACGGCGCGCTCCTGAAGCATCAGGAACATCGCCGTCGCTCCGCCTCCTCCAGCTTGCGCATGATCTTCTGGCGCATCGCCTCCTCCGGATCCTCCGGCGGGGAATTCTCGATCTCCGCCGTGCCATACCTTGAAGCCGCCTCGCAGGTCACCGCAGGGTTTCTCTTTACAGCGGTGCCGCGGATAGCTTGAATATCGGAATAGAGCAGGGTCTTCTTCATGACCAGCGCCTCTGTGATCTCTTTCAGAAACGCCTCGTTTTGAGCAAGGAGCGCCCTCGCCTTGCCGTAGTACCGCTCCAGCTCCGCCTGTACCGCCGCCTCGCTGCGGGCATTCAGGCTTTCGGACATATTGCTGGAGGAATCGCTTTCGACATTCAGCAGGGAGAATCCCAGCGTCCCCTCCCTGGCTGCCGCCTCGCAGATACAGTTGACCGCACGGGCGATATCGTCGCTGCATCCCTCTGCGACCTGCCCCGCATACCGCATCTCCACGGCGGCCTTGCCGCCCAAGGCGATGATGGCACTTTGTGAATCGGAGACACCCTTGCAGCAGTGGATAAAGCCGCCGCACCGGTTTTCGTCGGAGGGAAGCAGGGAAGCAAAGCCGACGCTGCCGGGGCACAGCGCTTCGCATACCACCAGATGCCCCGCCTCGTGAAGTGCCACCTTTTCGATAACTTCATCCGAAACGCGAGGCATATCCTCTTGTGCGCCATATTGCTGCTTCAGCACCACACGCACCATGTCCTCCATGTCGATGCCGGTCTTGCGGGCAAAGGCCGCACGAACCGCCGCTTCATTCAAAATAGTCTCCAGCTCGGCGCAGGAATTATAGCGCATCATCCTCGTCAGGTCTTCCATGTTGACACTGTCCGAAACCTTTTTCGATTTAAGATAGTGGGTGATGATCTCCTCCGCGTCGGACGCCGTGGGCGCTTGAAGTCCGATTTTTCGGTCAAACCGTCCGGAACGGCGCAGGGAGCTCGGCAGCTTGCGGATATCGTTTGCCGTGGCGATCACAAACACACCGGTGTCCTTCACATCGTCGATCCCTGCTTGCACGGCGGCATATTCCGGCGCGTCGCAGTGGGTATCATCCTCGTTGGCAAACTTATCCATGTCGTCCAAAAGGACAATGGACGGTGCTTTTGTCTTTGCGCTGGCAAAGGCCTGTGTAATTCCATCGATGAAGGCATCGCCGCCCTTGTTGCGGCGTACCGTGATGGTGTGCAGCCCGCTCTCCTCCACAAAGCACCTCGCCAAAAGCGTCTTGCCCAAGCCCGGGTCGCCATACAGCAGCAGTCCATGGGGCAGGCGGGCGCCCATCTCCTCATAGATCTCCCGGTTACGGAGCATATCGCACAGCTGCAGCAGTTCGCGCTTGGTGGCCTTGTATCCGATGACCTTGTCAAATGCGTTCATGGTAAAATCTCCTTTTCGAATTTTGCCGCCAGTATAGCACCCATATAATTAAGACCTAATTTATATAAGCATATATAGGTCAAAAGGCGGTTTTCTGCAAAATTTCGTATAGACGCACAATTTGGTGCATTCAAAGCCTCCCACATTTGCAGCGTTATGCCCACGAAATGCAGCGTTTTTTGCTGCCTGCACACGAAAAAATGGGCGGTGGAGGCCGATTTCTACCCCCAAACCGCCGAAAATAATATAAATATTTAGGTCTTATTAAAAAAGGTGCTACACTGACCGCAAATCACATTGCAGGAGGAAATGGCCATGGATGTTACTTTTTCACCCGCCCTCCGTGTGTACGCGGAAATGTGGGAGATCGCCGGACGGCGACGGGAGGCGGACGCACAGTTCGCGCAGGCGTTGGCACATATCCGCAGCGGCACGCCCGACGCTATGGCAAAGGCATTCGATCTATTCAAGCGTTCAGGAGCCCACAACTTTACCGAGGCGCAGTTCGCCGCCGGATGGTGCTGTGAGCACGGCTGCGGGACAAAGCGCAACTACCCGCAGGCTATCCGCTGGTATAAGCGGGCGGAGAACAACGTGACTTCCGATGTAATGAGCGCTTTTGACCCTGTGGGTGAGGCGGAGAATGCCCGGCTTCGGCTGTACTTCGAGTGCGAGTCCTACGCAGCGGCGGCGGACGCGCTGCTGGACGCACAGGAGCGGGAGGATAGCTTTATGGCTGACTACGAGGCGGCGGTGGGCGGCGACGCCACCGGGATGCTGCATCTGGGGCATCGATACTATTACGGGCAGGATGTGGCGTGTGACCAGGCAGAGGGCATCCGCTGGTATCACCGGGCCGCCGAGGCTGGCAGCGATGCCGCCATGTCGCGGCTGGCGGGGATCTACGAGGCGGATAAGCATTACAAGGAGGCGGCAAGATGGTATCGCCGCTATGCGGCGGAGCGCATCCGCTGGCGCAACCAGCGGCTGAATTGGTGAAAAAGTTCCAAGAAATTGGTGAACTTGCGTTTTTCGGCAACGGCTCTTATAATGGATGTACAGGCAATGGCACGCAGAATAATATGATGTGAAGGAGAATGAACGATGAATGCAAAAAGAATTACTGACCGTAGCTTTTTTACTTGTCCGGCAGAAGAATTGGCTCCGAAGTTGCTCGGGAAAGTTCTGTGCAGGAAAGCCGAGGATGGATTTGTTATTCGCGGCCGCATCAATGTAACTGAGGCATATCCAACTGCCGACAAAGTGAATGACGCAGCGCGTGCTGCTAAAAGCGGTAAGGTGAATACGCAAATGCAAGAAGGCGGCGTGATATACGTCAAGAACTCTCGCGGCTATTTTCGTTTTGACATTGTTGCCGGGCATGCAGGTGACGGGGAAAGTGTGCTGATTCGAGGACTTGATGCATATACGGAGGGGCCCTTTATTGCTGCGGATGCCATGTCTATCGATTCTGGTCTGGACGGTGCAGACTTGCTTTCATCCGAGTCTCTTATTTGGCTGGAAGATGACGGTGTCTCTGTCGAATTAAATGAGCCGCGTCCGCGCGTCCTTGGTGAGAAAGCTCCCTCAGAATCCGCTGAGAGGCTCCTCCGGTTTACAGTAAAAGCTTTCACATTCAACTGAACACATGTCTACCCCCATCTACCTCTCCACTCTTCTTCCGCGGCAGTATCCGTCTGACGCAGAGACGCTGTTCACGGCGCTGGCGGCGCACGATGTCCCCTATGCGCTGCTGGATGGCACACGGGACATTTGGGTGCGGGACTTCATGCCGGTGCGGACACGCTCCGGAAAGCTGGTATCCTTCCGCTATGAGCCGTCCTATCTGAAAAACGATCCTGTTCTGAGGACCGATTTTCGTAAGGATCTTGCTCCGCAGCTTGGCCTGCCGGTTACATACAGCAATATCAACCTCGACGGCGGGAACGTGGTGTTCTCGCCGTCTGGGGCGCGCGTCCTGATCAGCGACCGCGTCTGTTCCGAAAACCCGGAGTATCCGTCTGCTGCGCTGATGCGTGAGCTGTCGGAGCTGCTGGAGGCGGAGGTTTTGATCATTCCCTCTCTGAAAAGCGACATGACCGGCCACGCCGACGGCATGGCGCGATTTCTCGACGACCGCACCGTGCTGTGCAATCACCCGCTGTCATCCTGCGGCTTTGAGCAGCAGGTGAAGCGAGCGGTGCAGGACTACGGCTTGGATGCGGTAGACTTCCCCTTTGTCCCGACCGGTGGGGTCAGCGCCGTCGGCTGCTACCTGAACTATTTGGAGACGGAACGGGTGGTTTTCCTGCCGGTGTTTGGCATCGAGCAGGATGCCGAGGCTGAGACTTCCGCACGGCAGCTTTTCAGCAAAGAGATCGTGTCCGTCAACATCCGGGAGATCGCCCGACAGGGCGGCTGTCTGAACTGCATCAGTTGGGAGGGACCTCATGCATAATGAACAGGATTTGAAGAACACGCCGGAATACCGCTCCGGTATGTTCCGCATCGTCACCTGCCCCGTCTGCGGCTATCCCACGCTGGATATGTACTGGATCTGTGAGCATTGCGGCTGGGAGTATGACATCGAGCTGCAGACGGAGGATGAGGAGTCTCCCTGCAACGGTATGTCCCTGCGGGCATACCGTGAACTATACAAAACTGGAGGTATATCTATGAACGTGACCATCTGTTCCCGCAAAGCCGCCGAGGAACTGCTGCGTACCGACACGCTCTCCCGCACGGCGGTGATCTCCTTCTGCGACCCGCCCTCCGTCGGCAAGCCTGCCCCGACGCCCCCGCTGGACTACGCCGGCAAAGCGGCGCGGGTGTTCACCGTGGTCGTTCACGACCTGGATCTGACGGCTCTGCCGGATGTGGGGCTGGACTACGACACCTATATGCCGGAGGCGGACGCACTGGCGGAGTTTATCTGTCAGGCAAGGGCGGACGGGCTGGATATCCTCTGCCAGTGTGAGTACGGGCAGAGCCGCAGCGCCGCCTGCGCCGCTGCGATTTTGGAGTATTTCAACGGCACCGGCATCTCCGTCTTTGCCGACTACCGCTATTACCCTAACCAAGTGGTGTATCACAAGATCATGGACGCACTGACCCGGTATGGGCAGGAGGCGCAGCCATCCGCTTGACTTTCTCGTCAAAGCGCGTTACCATATAAGCACAACCGAAGATCAGCCCCGCGCAGTAGTGTACAGCTTAAAGTTTCGTACTTTGAGGAGGGTGGCGAGTCGCCGCTCTGTTTACCAAGAGGACGCACGCTTCGCAAGCGAAGCGACCGCCTGATACCGCTCCATCGAATCGTGAATCACGCCGTGATTAGAAATTCGACTCCGCTTATATCAGGTCACTTTGTACTGCACGGGGCTGATTTTATGTTAGGGGGGCCTCTATGAAAATCGAGAAGGATACGGTCACATTTGAAGCGCCGGACGCAGACTTCGTGACCAAATTTGGCATACAGGCTGCGGCGGATATGGTGCTGGATTTTCACTGCTTTCACCCGCAGCTGCCGTTCCTGTACGACGCCCGGCAGCTGGCGGCGTTTCTCTCTACCAGCAGGCAGAAGCTCCTTTACTATGTGCGGCACACGGCGGCAGCATATCACCCCGTCACCATCCCCAAGCGTAACGGCGATGTGCGCATACTGTCCGTGCCGGACGACACGCTGCGTCGCTGGCAGCGGAAGATCTGCCGGGATCTCCTCGCCTATCTGCCTGTCGCACCGCAGGCCACCGCCTATCGGAAGAGCGGCACTCTCAGCGGCAACGCTGCGCCCCATGTGGGCAAGCGGTATCTCCTGAAGCTGGATATCTCCGACTTTTTCGGCAGCATTTGCTTTGAGCAGGTCCACTCCACCGCCTTTCACACCCGGTACTTCTCCCGGCAGGTGGGTTTTCTGCTGACCTCTCTTTGCTGCAAAGACGGTGTCTTGCCGCAGGGCGCGCCCACCTCTCCCGCGCTTTCCAATCTGGTCATGCGGAATTTTGATACGAACATGGCACGCTGGTGCCAGCGGCGCGCCATCGTATACACGCGGTACTGTGATGACCTGACCTTTTCCGCCGATCGTCCGCTGTTCGCCGTCTATTCGAAGGCGAAAAATATGCTGGCGGAGATGGGCTTTGACCTGAATGAGGCCAAGACCCATTTTATCACCAACGCCGGACGGCAGAGCGTGACCGGTCTGACCGTCAATGAGAAGGTATCCGTGCCGGCCGGCTATAAGCGATCACTTCGACAAGAGGTCTATTACGCCCTGCGCTTTGGTCTGGCGGACAGTATCCTGCGGGGCGGCCACGCAGCGCTTCGCACAGACGGCGTTCCTGATACGGAGCGCTATCGGCAGCAGCTATTGGGACGAGTCCAGTATGTGCTGCAGATTGAGCCGGAAAACCGCTGGTTCCGCGAGGCAAAACAAAAGCTGCTGTCCTGCGATGACCTCCCGAAGGTCTGACGCCTATTCTTTGGTTACAGCGTGGTCATTTCTGCGCTGTTGCAGGGCTTGACCCAAACCGTGACCCAAACGCGAAAAAGAGCAGGCGGATACAGGCGGACACAATGGATGCCCCACCGAGCCGAAAGCACGCAAAAGCGCCGGAAAGCGTTGCAGCACAACGCTTTC
>OLRC01001026.1_pt1 | contig 19067 bp, 18 predicted proteins | sample 1672081 | NCBI WGS metagenome assembly OLRC01 (sample SAMEA3136643, study PRJEB25190) | human gut metagenome | biome: human gut; feature: human-associated habitat; material: faeces | place: Austria | collected 2013
CCCGTCGCATGATTGATAAGCTCAATCTCATGAATAAGGATCAGATTCGTGTGGTTCGTGATGGTCAAGTTTCTGCTATTGATCCTCAAGATATTGTCTTAGATGACCTGATGCTTCTATCTGCGGGTGAACAGGTGCCCAGTGATGCCAAGGTTGTTGATGGAATGGCTGAGCTAAACGAGGCTATGTTGACTGGTGAGAGTGATCTCATTCTCAAAAAAGATGGGAAGGAGCTACTATCAGGTTCTTACCTTGTGAGCGGTCAGGTCTATGCTAGAGTCATTCATGTAGCTGAGGACAATTACGCCAATAAGCTCATGCTAGAGGCCAAAACGCACAAGCCAATCGTGTCTCGTATCCTCTATAACATGGATAAGATTGCCAAGTTCACAGGAAAGATTGTTATACCGTTTGGTCTGGCTCTCTTTTTCGAGGCTTACATGATTAAGCAGCTTTCTCTTCAAGAGTCGGTCGTTACAAGTTCGACGGCGCTTTTGGGCATGTTGCCTAAGGGAATTGCCCTTTTGACCATTACCTCTCTTTTGACGGCTGTCATTAAGCTTGGGATGAAGCATGTCTTGGTGCAAGAGATGTACTCTGTTGAAACTCTAGCACGTGTGGATGTGCTTTGCCTGGATAAGACAGGGACGATTACGCAAGGTAAGATGACCGTTAAAGGTCTAGAGCTCTTGTCTAAGCGCTACACAAAGGAGGAGTTGGAAGGTTTGCTGGCGGCTTACATGCAGCATAGCAAGGATAACAACTCAACGGCCCAGGCTATTCGTAATGCCTATGAAGGTCTGGAAAACAACTATCAGGTTGGCGATATTATTCCATTTTCAAGTGATCGTAAATGGGGTGCTATGGTTATTGAAGGGGTTGGAACTCTCTTTTTAGGTGCACCTGAGATGTTACTTAAGGAGAACCCTCAAGCAGTAGAACAGGCGCAGGCACGTGGTTCTCGGGTCTTGATTTTAGCCTTGAGTCAATCGGGTATTGATACAGAGACCATGAGTTTGCCGAATGACGTTGAAGCCTTGACCTTGCTTGAAATTGCCGATCCAATCCGTGAGGATGCGGCTGATACATTAGAATACTTGCGTTCGCAGGATGTTACCCTTAAGATTATCTCTGGAGACAATCCAGTAACGGTTTCTCATATTGCCCATCAGGCTGGCTTTGTTGATTATCAAAGTTATATTGACTGTTCTAAGGTCAGCGATGAGGAGTTGGAGGCCTTGGCTGAGGAGACAGCAATCTTTGGACGGGTATCTCCGCATCAGAAGAAGTTGTTAATCCAAACGCTCAATGCTAATGGACATACCACAGCCATGACTGGTGATGGTGTCAATGATATCTTGGCACTGCGTGAAGCGGATTGTTCAATTGTGATGGCAGAGGGAGATCCTGCAACACGTCAGATTGCCAACTTGGTGCTTATGGATTCTGAGTTTAAGGACATTCCTGAAATTCTATTTGAGGGACGCCGTGTGGTTAATAATATTGCCCACATTGCACCTATTTTCCTCATCAAAACGGTCTATTCCTTCCTTTTGGGGCTTATCTGTATTGCCAGTATTGTTTTTGGAAAGGCAGAGTACCTCTTGGTCTTCCCATTCATTCAGGTTCAGATGACTTTGGCCGGTCAGTTTATTGAGGGTCTTCCACCATTTGTTTTGACCTTCGAGCGTAATATTCGACCTGTTGAGAAACATTTCCTCAGACGTTCGCTCCAGTTGTCTATTCCTAATGCCTTGATGCTGGTTATCAGTGTTCTCATATTCCATCTGTCTCAGGTCTATCTTGGCATGAGCAATACGGACATGCTGACGCTATCGTATTACATGATGGGATCAACGGGTGTTCTTGCTGTTATTCGTGCTTGTATCCCCTTGAATAAGGGGCGTGTGGCCTTGATTATTTACTCAGTCTTTGGCTTCTTGATTAGCTCTTACTATCTTCGAGATGTGATTGAGATTTCGACACTTAATAGCTATACCTTGCCAATCTATCTGGTCGCAATGGCTATCTGTACACCGCTTTTCTTCTGGATTAGCTATAAACAAGGTGCTTTCCAAAAAGCATAAAGCAAAACTCGAGCTTGGTAACAGGCTTGAGTTTTTTTGATACCTCAACAGTAGGAACGGTCTTGATGTGTATGAGGTATGGTACAATAGAGGCATGAAAACAGTAGGGCACTTGACGCCAAAAGTCATTAAAGCTTTTGATTTGAACTACAAGCCTGGTGAAGAAATTACGCTGTCTGCACAACGTAAGAAGCATATGGAAAAACATCGCCAGGAATTCAGTGATTTTGATGCCACCTATGAGCGTATTCCAGAGATTATTGCTCATCCGGACTATATCGGTTGCCATCCTAATGGCCAGTCCTTGGAATACATCAAACGTATTGATGGTAATGTTCTGGTAGCGGTCAGATTATGTGATAAACTTAATGTCCGTACCATGTTTGTGATTAAAGATTCTAAGCTGAAAAATTATCTAAATGCTGGTAGAGCTAAGAAAATGTGATATAATATGGATAAGAAATAACAACGAGGGCGGAAGAGGCAGCCGCCGCACCTTCGGGTCTGAAAGAGATGCAGGACTGTCACCCTGCCGTTGTTTATCAGCCCAAGAAGTCCCTTTCGGGGGCTTTTTTATTTGGCTCTTTGTCAACTGTAGTGGGTAGATGAAAAGCTAAATTCTTGAGAGGACCAGTTTGGTCTTCTCTTTTTTAATATTTACTGCCATCAAAATCCGTTTCTTAAAGTTTTCAAAGTTCCTGAAGCCAAAGGCATTTCGCTTAATGACCTTGATGAGATTGTTCGTTGCTTCCAGTTTTGCGTTTGAATACGGCAGTTCGAGGGCGTTGATAATCTTGTCTTTATCTTTCAAAAAAGTTCTAAAAACTGTCTGAAAGATAGGGTGTACGCTGGAACTCGTCTCTTCAATGAGGTCAAAGAAATGGTCCGAGTTCTTCTCTTGGAAATGGAAAAGTAAAAGTTGGTAGAGTTCATAATGTTCTCTCAGTTCTTGAGAGTATGACAGTAGCTTTTCTAGGATTTCCTTGTTGGTTAAATGCGCACGAAAAGTCGGACGATAAAAGCGTTTATCGTTGAGTTTGCGACTATCTTGTTGGATCAGTTTCCAGTAGCGTTTCAGGGCACGATATTCCTGTGACTGACGGTCCAAATGGTTCATGATTTGAATGCGGACGCGGTTCATAGCACGACTAAGGTGTTGCACAATGTGAAAGCGATCAAGGACAATCTTAGCGTTAGGGAATAATTTTCTGGCGATGTCGTAATAAGGGCTAAACATGTCCATAGTGATGACTTTAACGCGATTTCTATCCTGTCTGGAATAGCGTAGGAAGTGGTTTCTAATCGTTGCTTGCGTGCGTCCGTCGAGGATTGTGATGACTTTTAATGAGTCGAAATCCTGAGCGATGAAACTCATTTTTCCCTTCTTGAAGCCGTACTCATCCCAGCTCATATTCTCAGGCAGCCAATTCCAGTCGGTTTTAAATTGGAACTCATTTAGCTTGCGACTGACGGTTGAGGTAGAGACGGCAAGGCGCTTGGCAATGTCGGTCATAGACTGTTTTTCAATGAGCAATTGAGCGATTTTCTGATAGACGACGGTTGCGATTTGGTGATTCTTCTTGACCAGAGAAGTTTCCGCGACAGCCATTTTTCCGCACTCCTTACACTTGAAACGGCGCTTTTTCAGGCGAATGAGAGTTCGGTAGCCAGCACACTCCAGATACGGGATTTTAGAGGCTTTCTGGAAGTCGTATTTGCCCATCTGTCCCTTGCAGGCAGGACATTTAGGAGACTCGTAATCCAAGTAACCGTGAAGTTCTTTGTGCATTCCCATATCGTATTCATTAGTGATGATAATATTTTTGTCTTTTATTCCAAGAAAATTTGTGATAAGATTTAGTTGTTCCATATGAGTCTTTCTAATGAGTAGTTTCGTCGCTTTTCATTATAGGTCATATGGGACTTTTTTTCTACAATCAAAAAGGCTCCATAATCTCCATAGAGGATTTACCCACTACAGAAATTATAGAGCCACAATATGAACAGCTCCCTGTCAAGTGGACAATGAAATAATAAAATATTAGGCGACGGCCTTGTTCCTCATTTCAAGAGGGGCAAGGCCGTTATTGCGCTCTTGAAAACGTTGATGATTGTAAAAATAGATGTAGGCATCAATATCTGAAACTAGCTCCTCAAAAGTCTTATACTTCTTCAAATCATAGCACTCCGTCTTAAAGTGCCCAAAGAAACTCTCAATTGGTGCATTGTCAATACACTTACCAACACGAGACATGGAGCGGGTCATCTGATACTGGGTAGTTAAACGGTAATAATCTTTCGAAGTATACTGCGAACCTCGGTCGCTGTGAATTAATGGTGTCGCATTAGGATTAGCTTTTTGTGCTTTACGAAGTGTTTCCAATACCAATTCGTTATCATTAAATTGACCAACTACATAGGCGACAATTGAGCCGTCGTAAAGATCCTTAATAGCACTCAAATAGGCTTTACAGCTGAAACCGTACTTCAAGAAAGTCACATCTGTACACCATTTCTGATTTGGAGCAGTGGCTGTAAAATTACGATTGAGAATGTTGTCCTCTACATTGACAAAGCTAGTTTTAGTACAATAGCCCTTGGCTCTTCTGATAATGGAACGTAGACCTAGAATGTGCATCAAGCGTCGAATCCGCTTCTTGTTGTAGTTTGTTTCAAGCTTGCGATTGACAAATAGCGTCATACGACGATAACCAAGAATACCATTATGCTGGCTATGAAGTTTCTTGATGATATCCATCAAGCCTAAATTTTCCTGTTCAGAAGTTGTTTCTTGATGTTGTAACCACTTGTAATAGCCTGAGCGAGATACCTTTAGAATACGGCACAAGTGGCTGATAGAAGCCTCTTTCTGTTCATCCGCATATTCTTTAATCGCTTGGAAGGTTTCCAAGTGCCGACCAAGTCTTACCGTCGGTTTCGTCGTTTGATTTCTTCTAACTTTTTTAGCAGGCCGTTCTCCATTTCAAGATACTTAATCCGCTCTTCCTGTTGCTTGATTTTGAGGCGTAACTCTTCTTCTGGAGTAAGGTTTGGTTTACTTGTAAGACCTTTTCCACGACGATCTAGGAGACCGTTAGAACCGTCCTTCTCGAACTTTCTGACCCAAGAATAGATCTGCTGGTAGGAAACACCATACTTCTCAACAGCCCCTTGGTAATCTTTCTCGTGGGCAAGGGTAAAATTGACAATCTCAATTCGTTCTTCAAATGTTGTCTTGCGTCCTTGCTTCATGCGTCTCATTCCTTTACTAGTAGCTTTCAGTTCTTTACCACTAGTATAACTTTTTATCCATGATCTGAGAACATAAGGGTCAGAAATTCCATATTTTTTGGTCAGATCTTTGAGACTTCCCAAGCCATTAAGATAGTCGGAAACAGCTTGTTCCTTTAGTTCCTTACTATACTTCTTCCATTGACGGCTTTCCTCTAGCCCATCAACACCAGCTTCTTTGTACTTCCGAACCCAGTTCGATAGGGTGTCTTTAGAGATACCTTGGTTTCTAGTTAACCAACTAAGTGATTTACCTTCTTCCAAGTGAAGCAGAACAATTTCTAGTTTCTCAGATACAGATTTTGGACTTCTTTTGGGCGGCAATTCACTTCTAGTGAATTATAGTATTTTCACTGTCCACTGTAAGTGGGAGTATATCACCTTCACCGTCTCAGAGGATAGGAATTAAAAGAAGATTTCAATAGAAAAAGGACTCTGCATTGAAAAAGAATCCTTAATTTCTTATAATCCCATCAAATAATTTCTTCAAATTCCCAAAACTCACCACTGGAAAGACGAGTCCTGAGTAGAATAAGAGCACGGTGTTTAGAAAATCTACCAAGACTGAAATCCGTTGGAAGCGGATGGTCAGTCGAATCATGACAAGATAATAGCCGAGGAAAATCAGGAAACCAATCAGTACCACGAGCAGTCCTTGGAAACTGATGACCTTCAAAGAAAAGTGAGTTGGTAAACCCTGATGAATCAAAAGCAGAGCAATCCAGAAGATCAAAGACAACCAAACAAAGTAAACCACTGCTCGTTGCAGGTAAATTCTATACACTGATTGCAAAGCATACTGGGTGCCAAAAGATTGCCCAGACCGAATCTCGTACTCCAACTCTTCATTTCCCAAGGAAACCACATGGGTCAAGATGAAATAATAATAGAAATAGGACAACTGAAAGTCAGAATTTCCCCTCAAAAGGCTATAAAAACCAAGAATGAAAATGACGTGGTAGAGGGTGTCAAACAGGGTATCCGCCCAGCGTCTCCTGCGAAAGAGATAAAATCGCTTCACTTCATTATACATGGAACAAACTTCCCTTCTTTTTGGCATAGGTCAAACAAGTTTGAAAGCACAAGTAACCCAAGAGCCAGTAAATCAAACCGTATCCCAGTAATAATAAAAGAACGAACCAACTTGGTTGGCGGATAAAACTCACCAAGAGATGAAAAGGCAAGAAACGAGTTAAAGTAGCAATCAAATGACTCGATTGTTCCTGAAAACCAACCAAAAAGAGAATCCCGTAAGCAAGGAGGCTAGTAATACTGGAAATTTTTGTAAAGACAAAGGAAAAACTGGCAAAGAGAAAGCCTAGACCATAAAGGGACGCAATAACCACAAAGGACAGAAGAAAGGTAACAAATGTATCGACCCAGTCAGTAGGAAAAGCAATCTGCTGAACCAAGGCAACCAAGCAAAACAAAGGAATGGCCTTGACCAAGTCCAACAAAATCTGTACGATAATTTTGATAAAAAGCATGCCAAAGATGCTCCGCCGACTCTGAATCACGTTGATAATGGTGCGGTCTGCAATCTCATCCTCGATAAAATAGGTTGGATGGGTGATACTGTGGCTAGAAAAATACCAAGTAAAAAGCAAAATAAACAGCTCAAAAGTATCTTGCTGACTGTCAAAATAGTTCAGAAAACCCGTAACCAGAAAGAAAATTCCCAGATTGGCAAAGAGAAGATTGACTTTGAACTGTTTGTATTCACTGAGTTGGCGACTAAACTCTCGCCCAATCGCTGCTAGCATCATTTGAGCACCTCATACAGCAAATCTTCCAAAGAGGCAGGTTCTCGGGTGAACTGCAAGACTTCCGTTTCTTCCAGCAATAGCCGATAAAGGTCTGGATTTCTGGTCTCTACCGAAATCCCACCATCAAGCACCTTGTAGTCCAGCTCAGGGAATCTTTGTTTCAGTACACTTTCTGCACTCTTATCTAACAGCAAGTGATAGACTTCATGCTGGTGGACATTACCAAAAATCTCCTCAAAGGTTCCTTCACGATAAAGCCGCCCCTCCTGAATTACCACCACCCGAGTGCTGACCTTCTCGATAAAACTAGCATCATGACTGGTGATAAAAATACTGGCTTGATGGTGACGAGCATAATCCTGCAAAAGAGTCATCAGCTGTTTTTTTGCCAGCAAATCTAGCCCATTGGTCGGCTCATCCAAACAGAGTACTTTCGGTTTTTGCACCAAGGCTAAGATTAAGGTCAATTTTTGACGGTTGCCCTGGGACAGTTCTGAAACCAGCGTGTCCTTATAAGGGGTAAAAGCCAGCTGGTCACACAAGACATCCACCTCTGCCTTGATATGAGACAAGGCAATCCCATTCAAGCCTAGAAAATATTGGAGATTCTCCATAGCTGTCAAATAACTGTACAACCCCTGCCCGCTCTCCAAGACAAACTTGACCAGCGAGTGGATTTTCTTGGAGCGATTAGAAACGCCATAGACACGAACCTCGCCCTTATCCTGCAAAAAAATCCCTGCCAAGAGCTTGATAAAAGTCGATTTCCCGGCACCATTGCCACCAACGATGGAGAAGATTTCACCTGAATCCGCTTGAAAATCAGGAATGTCTAACACCAACTTCTTGTGAAAACTCTTTTGAACTTGTGAAAATGTTATGTTAGTCATTTAAGATAACCCCTAGATTTAGAAGATTCTCTTTAATTTGTTGAATTATTTTTCCAATATCTATATTTTCAGTATTATTAGGAAAATTATATTGCTTTGGAATATAGAGATTGTAGATATACTCATTTTTCCCCTCTTCATTAACACTCTGAGCAATCTCACGAATTTTTTCATTAATTTGTTTTTCCATTTTATCCTCCAATACGGTTTAAAATTGTTTTAACTTCAAGCATTTTGCCATCAATTTCATACATTACTTTAACCACAACTTAACCCAGCATCCTCCTATACTCCTTCGACTTTTCGCCATACCAGTCCTTAACTGAGTAGCCAAACTGCTCTCTATATTGCTCAGAGTATTTGAAGAGGTAATAACCTCGTAGCAAATCAATGGAAAAGACATAAGTCGCAAAGACAAATATTGCTGGCATAATAGGCAACAACACCGCATCGATGCTCCCTCTTAAATTACTCCCAGTGGAGCGGTCAAACAGCACAAGGGCACCTGTAATCCCTGTCCCACCTAAAAATACCAAGCCATCTGAAACCTTTTCAGTCACAAGTGCTGCCATGGGGCTAAACTCTGTCTGATTTTGAAGAGCTTCTTTCAGTTTACGGGGAACCGTTCGAATCAAGTAATAAATGGAAAGAAGAAACATGGCACCCGATAATATACTGACAATATTTCGTCGTGTCATCATCATTATACCAGCACATACCGTAAAGATAGCAAGTAAAATCACCATATAAAAGTAGGTGCAAAATTTCAGCTTCATCGGGCTTTTTCTGTGCCTTATTGAAAAGAGCAGATAGACCAGATACATGACTACATACAAGATAATCATGGGCCACTGAATCCAAGAAAATGTAGGATCTTGTTCAACGGTCAAGCCCTTTATAAACATCGGTGTGGCAATAGAAGAAAAGTAAAGAAGGATTGAAGTGATAAATAAACCAATAAAACGTTTCCAGCTGCCTTTTTGATTGAGTTTTTCTACAGTCTCCTTAGTGACAATAGACTGACTTTGCTCATATGTGTAATTCAAGAATTTCAAAAGTTTTCTCCTTTTATCACGAAAAAACAGGAAGGTCTCCCCTCCTGTTTCCTTAATCAGCTTAATTAATCGCCATCTGGACCTGATTTATAAGTAAGGTAGAATGTATCACCATCTTCTGTAGTGTCAAATGACAAGTAAACACTCTTAAGTTTACCATCTTCAGCTTTAAAGTCGTTATAAGAAACGCTCAATTCTTTCTTGAACTCACCTTCACGAACTGTTGAGATGGTGTACTCAGCGTTTGAAGCTTTAGGGTGATCCTTAAGGATATCTTCGAGTTTTGTTCCGTTTGATGGATTACTGTAATCTCCCTTATTAAGAGCATCAAACTGTTCTTTCGTCCAGTCAGATTTGTATGAGTCATCAGTTTGTACAGCATCTGTAGGGAAGTTTCCTGAAGCATGTGACAAGATAAAGGTACCATCATACTGTTTCTTAAAGGTTAGGTAAACATGTTCACTATAGTCTTTGCCAGAATAAGTCATGCTCAAGTCATCACCTGACATTTGAGCATCTGATGCTTTACAGTAAGTCTTCATAATTGACTTAGCAGAGTCTTTTCCAGCTTTCAATTTCTTGAACTTAGATTCATTCCAGTCAAATTTAGCATTTTTGTCAATGTAATCGTTGACGTCAGTGCTATCACCTTTTGAATCAGATTTAGAATCAGATTTAGAGTCAGATTTTGAATCGCTGTCATCATCTTTCTTGTCAGCGTCATCGTCGTCTTTATCAGCAACTTTTGATGTCTTGCTTGAGCTTGTGTTGTTGTTGCTAGCATTTTGAGAGATTTGGAAAATCAAACCACCAATAGACACAAAGAGCATGAGACCAGCAACGCCTGTTGCAATGATTGAAAACAATTTCTTGCTTGATTTAAGGCTAAAAACAAGCGAAACAACTGCTACTGCAACTGCGAGGACTGTCAAGATGATGAAGAGCCAAGCAGGACTAACAAACCATGACAAGATGGCAAAGATTACTGAAAGGGCAATAGCAACGATCGGCAAGATAAGGTTGAAGACAGGTTTGTCTGCTGAGCTAGGTGCTGGATTAGGAACTGCTCCAAATCCTTGAGTTGTCGGAATAGAAGCCTTTTCAAACATGCTTGAATCAAATTGTGGTGTTGGTTGTTGCACAGGTGCTTCTGAGAAAGCTTCTGCACCAACTGGTGATTCACTGCTTGCTTGTTCTGCGACAGCATCTTCAGCTGTTTCAGCCACATCTGCGATATCATCTTGTTCTGTGACTTCTTCAGTAGCAACTGGTTCTGGAGCTACTTCTTCAGCGACAGGTTCATTAGCTGGTGCTTCTACAGATGCTGCTTGAGCAGCCAAAGCACTTGTATCAAAGTCAGCTGCTTTAGCATCCAAAAATTCTTGGGGGCTAGGCTTACGCCCGTGTACCGACTCAAAGAGTTCAGCCCATTCTGCTTTAGTTGACATAAAAATCTCCTTTTTTCAAGAAATGCAAACAAATGGACCCCTCAGCTTAGTGACGTTTTCCATAAGTAAAACATAGACACACAGCTTGCTTATCCGTGAGCATCCTACGTCTTTCAAAAGTTATGCCTCGCTCGCTGTTTGAGTGAAACAACCTTTCCCTATATCTAGTCCCTGTTCATTTTCTTGTTGATGTTTCTATTTTACCATAATTACAAACCTCTGTTAACCGTTTCCCAAAAGGTTTTTTTCTGCTACAATAATAGGTATAATGCATCAAAGGAGTTATATATGAAAAACATTAAAAAGTACATTCTCTTAGTCCTTGTACTTGTTATTGCTTGCTTAGGATTTGTCTACCGTGAAAATATTGCACGTGCCATTCGTGGAGATGCCTACGTTGACAACAAGATATACACGAAACAATTAGAAAAAGCTCAAAAATCTGGTAAAGACGCCTTTCCTCAATTGTCAGACAAGGTTGGAAAGGACGAGGCTGAAGTTATCCTCCAGACATCAAAGGGCGATATAACTGTTAAGCTTTTCCCTACTCTGGCTCCTAAGGCTTCTGAAAACTTCTTGAAGCATGCCAAGGATAAATACTACGACGGTCTTACCTTCCACCGTGTCATCCAAGACTTTATGATTCAAAGTGGTGACCCTAAAGGTGACGGTACTGGTGGCGAATCTATCTGGAAGAAAGGCTTCGCTCTTGAGCCAACACCATTCCTCTACAACATTCGAGGGGCACTTGCCATGGCAAATACTGGTGCTAAGGATTCAAATGGTAGCCAATTCTTCATCGTTCAAAACAAGGATGACCAAAGTAAACAACTTTCAAGTGCTGGTTATCCAAAACCTATTATTGACGCCTACAAAAAAGGTGGATACCCAGCCGGTGATACCAAATATACCGTCTTTGGACAAGTCATCAAAGGGATGGATGTCGTTGATACCATTGCCAATCTTGAAGTCGATCAAAACAACAAACCAAAAGAAACGGTAACGGTTAACGCCATCAAAATTGTGAAAGACTACAAATTCTAGTAAAAAAACTTCGGGAATTGATTCTCGAAGTTTTTTGATGACTTGAAATTTTTTTATTTTTGGAGGTTAATTCTTGACCTCGTTAAGGACTCGTGATAAACTATTGTTAGTTTATAAACTAACAGAAAGAGAGTTACACGATGAAAACAAGAGCAATTATTGAATTTAAAGACACATACGCTAGCATGGAATGCCACGAGCTTGGTTACCAAACCAAGGAAACTGCCTTGGCTATTATTTCTCCCACTGGACATATTCTATCAAGTACACCGCTTTTCAGGAAGGCTTATGGTTCAAACACTGCTCACATCGACCAACTTCCTTTCAATATAGATGACCTCAGTATCACAGCAAAAGGTCTCAGTAAAAAAGCTAAAGCCAACTTGGAAGATTGGATTGCCCATACTATCATTCTTCCAATGGACTATGATAAGTACTTTACTAAGCATCAAGAACTTTTGCACCTCTTAGCAGAGTCACCAATCGTCGAGTCTGTCCAAGCTTTAACTTATAAGACAGTTATGATTCATTTTTCTGAAGTCCTCAATGATGAGCATATTCGCCAACTGCAAGGTTTTATTCTTGCTCAAGCAGGTATCTATAGCTATATCGGGACATCTACAGTTTCAGACCGAAATGCCTACCAGGCTCTTGAATGGGCTAAACTTGATGTTAATGGTCGTTCACACAACGATCATAAGCCTGCTATTTTCCATCGTAGCAAGGGCCTCTTAGGTGGATTCTTTCACCATGGAAACCAAGAAAGTATTGCATAACTAATAACTGGGACACCTTGTGTCCTTTTTTTGACAACAAAAAACTCACCATAAAGGTGAGCTAAATGATTTATTTACTGTGTTTCCAGTTACTATAGATACTAAATACGACAATCCAGATGGTTGCTCCAATAGCTCCGACAACTGTTGACTTTTGCAAGAAGAGACAAACAAAAACAAAGATGAAGAAAAGGATAGTCAATGGATTAAGAATCTTATAGGCTGGCATAAGGAAGCCATCTGCCATGAACTCTTGAGATTTACGGTACTTGAGATGAGCAAGCATAGTCAAGATATAGATAGCGATGTAGACCCCTGATGATGATGCGGTAATCAAAGCAAAGGCATCAGATACACCAGGCAAGACATTGATGAAGGCTGAAACACATACCACAATGGCTGAAACAATGATGGCACGTGAAGGAATACCATTACGTGACAAAGTATCTAGCTTCAAAGCTTTCATGACTTTACTATTTGGTGTTTCCTTAGCAATTTGGAAGAGGTGACGACCTGTAGAGTAAAGTGTTGAGTTCAATGATGAAGCCGCTGCTGTCAAGACAACAAAGTTAATGAAGGCTGCTGCCCACTTGATACCAGCCATTTGGAAGACCGTTACGAACGGTGATTCATTAACTGGAAGTTTTTGCCATGGGAAGATAGCCATGAGGGCAATGAGGGCACCCACATAGAAGATGACAATACGAATCGGAATCTCCTTGATTGCCTTTGGTAAGACCTTACGTGGATTCGCTGTCTCAGAAGTTGTAATCCCTACAAATTCGATGGCTTGATAGGCAAAGAAGACCATTTGGAAGGTCATGACAAAGCTTACCCAACCTTTAGGGAACATCTGGAAGCCTTGTGTAATATTGGAAAGACTAGCATGTCCAGCAGGCGTTTCAAAGTTGGTTGCTACCATGAAGATACCTGTTGCGATAAGAGCAAGAATGGTGATAATCTTGATCATTCCAAACCAAAACTCAACTTCCCCGAAAATCTTAACTGCAATCAGGTTAACCGAACTTAAGATAATCAGGAAGATAATCTGAATCTGCCAGGCAGGCCAACTTGGGAACCAATATTGCACATAGGTCGAGACGGCCGTAATTTCTGCCATTCCAAGGAAAATCAGTGATACCCAGTAAGACCAACCCGAGAAGAATCCCCAACCTTTACCAAGGTATTTGGTAATAAAGTTGATAAAGGTGTGTTGGTCAGGATCCATATAGAGCATCTCACCGATAGCTCGCATCATAAGATACATGAAGATACCAGTTAGTATATATACTAAGATGATTGAAGGTCCTGTTAGGGAAAGGGAACGCCCCGCCCCGAGGAAGAGACCTGTACCGATTGTACCAGCGATGGCAATCAGCTGGACGTGACGGTTTTGAAGACCACGCACCATCCCATTCTCAGTCTGGTTGTCGTCGTCTTTATGATGTTGCTTTTGCGACATTTTTTTCACTCCAATTCTATTAAGCAAGACTCATTGAGTCCTACCATTTTAACATAACTTATATTTTACCATTTTTTGCATAACCGGTCAATTTTATACAGAATATTCAGAATTTTACACTCCAAAACAAGGGCTTGGAAATCTCCAAACCCTTGTTAATGGTTATTATGATTCAGGATCATCAAGGCTACGGCCATGCAAACCTTTTTCACGTTGTACTTGACGTAGTTTTTCAGGTGTCACATCGTTACCTTCTTCGTCAACCACTTTAATTCCTTCGATATGGTGACGAACTGAACGACGATAGCCTTCAATGTACTCTTCACGAAGTTTTGCTTGCTCCACTTCTTCTTCTGGAGTCAAACCTTCGGTTTTTTTCTTTTTAGCAAGCTCATTGATACGAGCGATTTTTTCAGGTGTCATAATAAGACCTACTTTCTACCTGTCATCAGGTACTTATTTTGTATTCAATTGATTGAAAGCTGCAACAGCGTTAGCTTTAGCTACAAGACCTGCAAGAAGGGCCAAACGGTTGTTTTTAACAGCCTCATCCTCTGCCATAACCATAGTATTGTCAAAGAAAGCATCAATGACTGGGCTAAGAGCAAAGAGTTGAGCCAATTTGTCGCTAGCTGAACCAGTCAATTCAAGCTCTTCAATCGCTTTAGAAAGGGCTTTTTCTTGATCATTTTCAAAGAGACTGGCATCGACTGCTACTGAAGCACCTGCTTTTTCTGCCAAGTTGAAGGCACGAGAAAGTGATTCAACAGCTGCTTTGTAACCATCAGCCTTAGCAGCTTCTGAGAGGGCGTCAGCTGCTTCAAGCATATCAGCCACGACAAAGTTTGAACCAGCAAGAACGGCTTCCTTGATATCTTTAGATGTGCGTCCCATCATCTTGTCCACACGCGCTTTGATGAAGTTGATGACTTCTGCTTGATTGTCATATGAAAGACTATCAAATGAAAGTCCGTAAAGGCTGTCAATCAACTCATCCATAGGGATATGCCAACCAAAGGCATCCAAGATACGAACAATCCCTTGTGTTGCACGACGAAGCGCATATGGGTCATTGGAACCTGATGGAATCAAGCCAACTGAGAAGAATGAAAGGAGGGTATCCAATTTATCTGCAAGCGCAAGGATAGCACCAACCTTAGTCTCTGGAAGGGCTCCGTCTGCTGAATCAGGAAGGTAGTGCTCACGGATAGCTGTCGCAACCGCAGCATCTTCACCAGCAAGGAGGGCGTATTTTTCACCCATGATTCCTTGCAATTCATCGAACTCTCCGACCATACCAGTCAAGAGGTCAAATTTGTAGATTTCAGCTGCACGAGCTACGGCTGCCGTTTCTTCTGCAGTCAAACCAGCTTGCTCAGCTAGTGACGCTGCAATGACACCAGCGCGCGCCATGTGTTCTGAAAGAGAACCAATTTTTTCATGGAAGGTTACGTTCGCCAATTTAGCAACGAGGTCTTCAATCTTAAGTTTTTGGTCTTCACGCCAGAAGAATTCACCATCTTCAAGACGTGCAACCAATACTTTTTCATTTCCTCGGATAACATTTTCCAAGTGCTCAGCGTTACCATTACGGACTGAGATGAAGTTTGGTTTAAGTTTACCATCAAGGTCACGTACAACAAAGTAACGTTGGTGCGTTTCCATTGAGGTCACCAAAACTTCTTCTGGAACATCCAAATACTTAGTATCAAAACTTCCCATGAAGGCAGTTGGGTATTCGACCAAGTTCAAGACTTCATTCAAAAGCCCTTCTTCGATTTGAACTTGAACACCTTGTTCTGCTTCGATGGCTTTGATTTGCTCACGAATCATATTTTCACGTTCTTTGCTATCCGCAATCACGTAAACGGTACGAAGGTCTTCTTCATAAGAATCCGCATTAGTAATTTCCACTTCATGTCCAAGGAATCGGTGTCCACGACTCACACGACCTGACTTGATATCCAAGAAATCAAGGTCGAGCGCTTCGTCGCCCAAAAGAACTGTCAAGGTGTGAACTGGGCGAATGTATTCAAATGTATTGTTAGCCCAGTGCATGCTGACAGGGAAAGTCAATGAAGCAAGCACCTCTGGAACGCCAGCCAAGACTTCTTTAGCTGGTTTTCCAGCTTCGTGCTTAGTGACATAAACGTACTCTTCACCTTTGACTTCACGGAATTCAATATCATCAACCGTCAAGCCTTTCCCACGGACGAATCCTTGAGCCGCTTTTGAGAAGTTTCCATCTGCATCCAAGGCGATTTTCTTAGAAGGTCCTTTAAAATCTTCGGTCAAATCAGATTGTTGATCAGCCAAACCAATCACACGGACGGCCAAACGGCGTGGTGTTGAGAAGGTTTGAATGCTTTCGTATGAAAGACGGTTGTCATCCAAGAAGGCTGCCATTTTCTCACCGAGTTGTTTTTCACTTGGTGTGACAACGTAGGCTGGCAACTCTTCAAGTCCAAGTTCTACTAATAAGTTTTTTGTCATGTTTTTTCTCCGAAAAATATCTTTTTTTCCAGTTTGCCTTATGTGATTGGCACGCAAGCAACCGACTTCGTCGTTTCATTGCTAAAATTGGAGCCTAAGGTCTCCAATTTTGCCTGGTATCGTTAGTTTCTCTAACGATACCTTTATCACTGCGGCAACTGGTTCTGTAGGATTGCTCTATCAGTCAATCCCATCTAATACGCTCTTTTTATTCTTCCTCTTCTGCTAGGAGTTTGGCGCGTGTGGCTTCGTCAAGAAGTGGGTAACCAAGTTTCTTACGTTCTGCGACGAAAGTTTTGGCTACGACACGGGCCAAGTTACGGATACGGGCAATGTAGCCGGCACGTTCTGTAACGGATACTGCTCCACGTGCATCTAGCAAGTTGAAGGTGTGTGAACATTTCAAAACGTAGTCATAGGCTGGGTGAACAAGGCCCAATTCCAAAGCACGTCCTGCTTCTTTTTCAAATTTTTCGAAGTTTTCAAGAAGCATATCTTGGTCAGAAACTTCAAAGCTGTATTTTGAGTGTTCGTATTCTGGTTGAAGGAAGATTTCTCCGTATTTAACGCCTGGAGCCCACTCGATATCGTAGACTGAGTCTACTTCTTGGATGTAAGAAGCCAAACGTTCCAAACCGTAAGTGACCTCAGAAGTTACCGGACCAGTTGCCAATCCACCAACTTGTTGGAAGTAGGTGAACTGAGTGATTTCCATACCGTCAAGCCAAACTTCCCAACCAAGACCAGCTGAACCAGTTGATGGGTTTTCCCAGTTATCTTCAACGAAACGGATATCGTGTTCCAAAGGATTGATACCCAATTTTTCCAAAGACTCAAGGTAAAGCTCTTGGATGTTTGATGGAGATGGCTTCATAACTACTTGGAATTGGTGGTGTTGGTAGAGACGATTTGGGTTTTCCCCATAACGACCATCAGCTGGACGACGAGATGGCTCCACATAAGCCGCATTCCATGGCTCAGGACCAATGGCACGAAGGAAAGTGTAAGGACTCATAGTTCCCGCACCTTTTTCATTATCATAAGCCTGCATGAGCATACAACCCTGGTCATTCCAGTATTGTTGCAAAGTCAAAATAATTTCTTGAAATGTTAATTTCTTAGACATTGAATACTCCTTGATTAAAAATGATTCTTGCGACACGAGTTTGCCTCGTCGATTATACGAGGCAAGACGAGTTAGTACTGCGTCTAGCCCAGGCACCCTAGCGCTGAGAGTGGGGCAGTCCGACTGTAAGGAGGTATCTGCCACTGACGCAGTGAAAAGTCAATTTTTTAGACATTATTTACTCCTTATTCATAAAGTTTCTTGTGACTCAGGATACAAAAAGAACCGTGTCTCTGCTCCTAAGTCGTTTGACCTAGGGGCGTCAGAAACGCGGTTCCACCCTAATTTATTACTTCATTTTATCTGTTTGTACTCAGCTCTTCGCTGAGAGAAAGCGCCGTTGCCTACTTTGTTCTACTTGGCTTTCACTATCCCAAGCTCGCTAGAAAAACGCCATAAGCCCTTCTTTCTTGTCAGTATTATAGCAGAAATAGAGAAACTTGTAAAATAAAATTCTAATCCTTCTTACTAATCCCCATTTCCTGACGAACATGTGTATGGGAGTCTTCATGGAGAATCTCATTATCAAGAATTGAGGCTTCTCGAAGTTGTTCTGCCTCTTTCTTGTCTCGATGGGTCAAGTCTTGATTGGGATCATAAGCTTTCTCAACGATGGACAAGAGATGATTTCGAATTTCCTTTTCCTTACGAATTTTGGCTTTTTTGCGGTAGCTAGCCACAACCAGCACAACCAACATCAGCATTCCCAGATAACCGATAATAGGATACATAACCGCTACCAGTTGACGGAAGCCCATGAAGGAAATAGCAAAACCAGCAAGGGCAAATGCAGCCACGAAGAACTTGAAGCGTTTATCACTACCTGCTGAAAAGCGTTTACCAAGGGCATAGTAGAGACTAAAGACGGTATTAAAAATCAAACCAAAAATCACTAAAGCGTAGAGCGTCGCAAAGATTGGGTTCACTTCCTTCGCAATAGCCAACATAGGAACATCCGAGCTAGCAATCTTATCACTGTTAGCAAAGAGAATCAAGGTCGTGACGAAGAAAATCACACCAACCATGAAGCCTCCCCATGCTCCGCTCTTTTCAGCTTCATCAATTTTGAGAATAGAGCCTCCCATAACAAAGGCCATCGCTATAGCCGACATGACACAAACAGAAAAATAATTGATCACAGACATCCAAACGCTTGGGAAGGGTGATTGAATGGTTTGAGACACCTTATTCATCTCTACAAAATCCCAGTTACGCCCCAGAAACATTGGTCACGAAAATCATGGCAATCATAATCAAAATCAGAGGGGTAAAGACTCCAATAACACCGATGATTTTCTTGAAATCTAATAAACTAACAAAGATAGTCAAGGCTGTACAGAGGAAGACGCCTACCCAAATCGGCATACCAAACTGCTGATTTAAATTAGCCCCTGCACCTGCCGTCATAACAAAACCAAAAAGAAAGCATGTGATAATCAGAGCAATGTCCAGAATACAGAATACGATAAATAACGGGATGGCTAATCTCAGCCAGAACGACTGAATGGTCATCAGAACGGTAATAACTTCCTAGAGAAATCATCAAACGGCCAAAACCAACATGTAGAACGCCAAGGACAATAACACCTATCAACCCCCAGACTCCAAAACTGACAAAATACTGCAAGA
>OLRC01001063.1_pt1 | contig 18623 bp, 11 predicted proteins | sample 1672081 | NCBI WGS metagenome assembly OLRC01 (sample SAMEA3136643, study PRJEB25190) | human gut metagenome | biome: human gut; feature: human-associated habitat; material: faeces | place: Austria | collected 2013
GGAGTTCCTGAAGCTCGTGCGCGTGTGCCCGGCGGCGCTCTACAAGATCGACGAGGACGGCAAGAAGTCCTTCGACTACGCCGGCTGCCTGGAGTGCGGCACCTGCCGCATCGCCTGCGAGGGCACCATCGTCAAGAAGTGGGAGAACCCCCGGCCCACGATGGGCGTGGAGTACCGGTTCGGGTAGGAACCGCACGTCCTGACGGAATCGTTTGCAAGATATTCGCGACCCCGATGATCGAAAGATCGTCGGGGTCGTTTTCATGCCGCCGTGCAAGCGCGCCTCGGCCTCATGTCTTCCCGTGCGGCCAGCGGCCGGCTTACGCGACGGTATCGAACCGATGGCGAACGGCAACGCTTCTCGCCGTAGGGGCTTGCGGAGGCTTAGAGTGGAGCCGTATTCGAACGCATCGAAAGGAGCTCCATCATATGAGTACGCTCATCGTGCTCGGTTACCCGAGCGAAGCGGAAGCGAAGTCCGCCTACCAGAAGATCCTCGATCTCGACAAGAACCTCATCGTCAGCCTGCAGTCCGTCGCAGTCGTGGCGCGGCGCGCCGACGGCAAGTACGACGTGGTGACGCCCGGCTCCAAGGTGGGAACCTCCGCGGTGTGGGGTCTGTTCTGGGGCGTGCTGTTCGGTCTGTTGTTCTTCGTGCCCATCGTCGGCGCGGCGCTGGGCGCGGGCATCGGCGCGTTGACGGGCGCCATCGTCAAGCACGGCGTGGACAAGGACTTCCAGGATCGCGTGCGCAACCTGCTGAGCACCGACGACAGCGCCGCCGTGTTCATGGTGGTCGACGAGATGACCACCGACAAGTTCATCGATGCCATCCGACCGTTCGGCGGCGACGTGCTGCAAACCTCGCTGTCCATCAAGGACGAGGAAGAGCTCAAGCACGAGCTTTTCAAGAACTAGCTTCCGTCCGCCCGAAGGCATTGCCCCGGGTCGGTCCAGAGGCCCTTCCATCCTGTGAGAGCGAGGATGGAAGGGCCTTCGGTCGCATGCGGGACGCTTCGCGAGTTTTCCGGGCGTTTCCAAGCCTTCTCGCAAGCGTTTGACCAAGCGAAAGATGGCCGTTCGGCGCTTTTTCGTTGCGACGGCACGCGAACGGGGGATAATTACCCGGATGCATTGTTGCGACGAGAGAAAAGGGGAGCGCACTATGGCGGATGACAACAGGCTCGGAGAGAAGATCGTCACCCTGCGGACCGCCCACCATCTGTCGAGCCGGGATCTGGCGGATCGTTGCGGATGCGATGTCTCGGTCATCGAGGGCTTGGAGCGCGGCGAGCTGCCGGCATCTCTCGCGCCGCTCATCAAGATCACCCGAGCGTTGGGCGTGCGTCTTGGCACGCTCATGGACGACGACGAGAATCTGGGCCCCGCGTACATCGACCGCGATCAGATGGAGGAGGTCGAGCGCACGAAGAGCCTCGAAACGACCTCGGGCGGCGACTTGAGCTACTTCAGCCTTGCAGCCGGGCGCCCTTCGCGTCACATGGATCCGTTCGTCATCACGGTGGATCCCTCCGGCGAAGCCGATCACGAGCTGGTGGGGCACGAAGGAGAGGAGTGGCTCTACGGCATGGAGGGCTGCATCGAGATCGAGTACGGCAAGGAGCTGTACGTGCTGCATCCCGGCGAGAGCATCTACTACGACTCCATCGTGCCTCATCAGGTGCGTGCCCATGACGGCCAGAAGGCGAAGTTCCTGGCCGTCGTGTACACGCCGATCTAGGGGAGGGAACATGACGACCGAAGCCATCCCCGCCCCCGTCCCGGGCGATCCAGACTACCCGCTGCACTCCGAGAAGACCGTCGGCCGCTACTTCCGCGATCAGGTGGCTGTAGATCCCGATCACGAGTTCGTCGTGTATCCCGACCGCGCGTTGCGTTGGACGTACAAGGAGTTCGACGAGCGCACCGACAACCTGGCGCGCGGCTTGCTCGCCATCGGCATGCGCCCAGGCGACCACCTCGGCGTGTGGGCGCGCAACATCCCCGACTGGCTGACGTTCATGTACGCCACGGCCAAGATCGGGGTGGTCATGGTCACGGTGAACCCCGTGTACAAGAGCCACGAGCTTGACTACGTGCTGAAGCAGTCGGACATGAAGGCGCTGTGCGTCATCGACGCCTATCGCGACGTGGACTATCTGAAGATCATCCGAGATCTCGTGCCCGAGACGCTCACGCAGCAGCGCGGCTACCTGGAGTCCGAGAACTACCCCTTCCTCAAGAACATCATCTACATGGGTCCCGAAAAGCATCGCGGCTGCTATAGCGTGCCGGAGCTCGTGCTGCTGGGAAGCCATGTGCCCGAAGAGGCGTTGGCAGAGGCGGAAACCCATTTCGACAACAACGACGTGGTGATGATGCAGTACACGTCCGGCACCACGGGCTTCCCGAAGGGCGTCATGCTCACGCACCGCAACATCCTGAACAACGGCTTCTACATCGGCGAAGGCCAGAAGCTCGGACCCGACGACCGCGTGACGCTGCCCGTTCCGTTCTTCCACTGCTTCGGTTGCGTGCTGGGCGTCATGGCGAACCTTACGCACCGCTCCACCATGATCATCGTGGAGGAGTTCGACGCGGGGCTCGTGCTGCAGGCCGTACATAAGGAGCGCGCCACCAGCGTCTACGGCGTGCCCACCATGTTCATCGCCGAACTCAACCACCCCGACTTCGATACGTTCGATCTGTCCAGCCTGCGCACGGGCATCATGGCCGGCAGCCCTTGCCCGCCCGAGACCATGCGCGAGGTCATGGACCGGATGTACATGAAGGAGATCACCATCTGCTACGGCCTCACCGAGACGAGCCCCGTGTTCACGCAGACCAGCGCCGACGACGACATCGAGCACAAGTGCGAGACGGTGGGACGCAAGCATCCTCCGGTGGACGTGCGCGTGATCGACCCCGCCGACGGCCGCATCTGCGGACCTGGTGAGCCTGGCGAGCTGTGCTGCAAGGGCTACAACGTGATGAAGGGCTACTACAAGATGCCCGAGGAGACGGCGCGTGCCATCGACGCGGACGGCTACCTGCATTCGGGCGACCTCGGCACGGTGGACGAGGACGGCTACTACCGCGTTACCGGGCGCATCAAGGACATGATCATCCGCGGAGGCGAGAACGTGTACCCCTTGGAGGTGGAGAACTTCCTCTTGACCATGCCCGGCGTGCTGGACGCCCAGGTGGTGGGCATTCCTGATCCGAAGCTGGGCGAGCTCGTGGGCGCGTTCGTCCGCGTGCGCCCCGGCTACGAGGATATGACCGAGGACGATGTGCGCGCCTTCGCCATTCCGCGCATCGCTCGCTACAAGGTGCCCAAGCGCGTGTTCTTCGTGGACGATTTCCCCATGACCCCGTCCATGAAGGTGCAGAAGTTCAAGCTGCGCGAAATGGCCGAAGAGCTGGTGCGAGCAGGCAAGTAGCAAGCCGTTTTTTCAGGGGAGGGCGCGTATTCCGGCGCGGCCCTCCCGAATGAGGCAGGGGGAGGGGCTGACGACTCGCTTTGCGGCCAAACGAGTCGTCAGCTCCATCTCCCAGTCCCACTTTCGCCTCGTTCTCGATATTCTCCCCGCTTTCGCCGGCAATTCGGCCACCGTCTCCGTCACCGTATGTTATTATTCTCGTCGCATATTTGCGGGCGTGTTCCCGCAACCTACGTAATGGCTGGCGAGAAACGGAAACGAACATGAAACGCACCCACCGTGCCTTGTCGGCGGCGCTTGCCGTCGTCTTGGCGTCTTCGTTGTGCACCATCCCGGCATACGCCGTCGAAAGCGATGCGGAACCCGCCCCTCCCGGACGGGTCCAGGCGGACGAGACGACGTCGAATCAAAGCCCCGAAGCCGATCACGGGCCTGGAAACGAGGTTCCGGACGCATCCGGCACCGCCGAGGCTTCCGGATCCAAATCTCAAACCCGAACCGAAAACGCAACGGAGCCTACGGCTTCGCCCCTGCAAGCTGAAAACGCTTCGCGCAGCGCCGTTGCCCCGCCGGCAGGCGAGCTGCGCGTGACGCTGACCGAGGGCCGTCCGGCGGCGACGGCCGGCACCGCCTACGAGGTGGCCCTCGCCGACTCCGACGGCGTGCAGGTCGGCGCGCAGCAGCTGAACCTTTCCCTTGAAGGCGACTCCTGGTCGGTCGCGCGATTCGACGGTCTGGCCGACGGTTCCTACACGCTGAGCGTGCGCGCGCCCGGCATCGCGCCGTACTCCCAGAAGATCGACGTCAAGGGCGATTCCTCCGCCGTTGAGCTGTACGTGGGCGACCTGGCCGCCGACCCGCAGGCTCCGGCGCGCATCGGCGTGCTCGTGCCCGGCGATGTCAACGGCGACGGCACGGTCGACGATGCGGACGCCTCCGCCATCATCGACGACATAGAGGCGGACGCGGCAAGCCCTGCCTGCGATGTCAACGGCGACGGCGCGGTGTCGCTCGCGGATCTCGAGACGGCCGTGTCCAGCTTCGATCGCGTCGCGGTGGAGGCCACCGTGGCGCGCTCGCTGCCCCCCGCGGCGGTCGAGGCGGCGCCGGGCGAGGGCACCGAGGTGGCGTCCGGCAGCCTCGACGAGGTGGTAGGCGCGGACGCGAAGCCCGTCTCGCTCAAGGCCTCGGAGGCCATTTCCGACGAGCATCCGGTGGAGGTGTCCTTCGACCTGGCGAAAGATTCCGAACAGGCCCCGCAGCTGGGCGGCATGGTGATCAACGTGCCCGCCAGCGGCGACCATGCTCCCGAGGCGGGCCGCCTCTTGGTCGAGCTGACGGACGGCACCGTCCGCGAGATCGGCATCTCCCGAGCCGAGGCTCGCGCGGCCTTCTTCCGCTCCAGCGCGCCCACGGCCGTGATCGACGAGAACGGCACGGTGGTGGTGGACTTCGGCGGCCAGATCGCTGTCAAGAAGGTCACGCTCGTCATCACCAAAACGCAGGGCGGCACGAACCTCGCCGAGGTGTCCAAGGTGGAGTTCCTCAACAACATGGAGGAGCGCATCCCCGAACCCGAGCTGAACATTCCCGGCGAGCTTTCCGCCGTCGCGGGCAGCAAGCAGTTCTCGGTCTCGTGGAAGGCGGAGACCAACGTGACGGGCTACGAGCTCTCCATCAGCGCGAACGGCAGGGAAGAGGTCAAGCGCACCACGGGCACCTCGCTTTCCGTCACGCAGTTCGACGAGCAGAAGATCAAGAACGGCACCGTGTTCACCCTCAAGGTTCGCTCCACGAACGGCGCCTGGCGCAGCGACTGGTCCGGCAGCGTCCAGGTCACGCCGAAGGCCGAGAAGGTTCCCGACGCGCCCGAGGGCCTGAGCTTAAAGGGCACGTACCGCGGCTTCTCCGCCAGCTGGAAGAACATGGAGGACACCGACTCCTACAACCTGCTCTACCGCGAGAAGGCCGACGAGAACGGAGCCTACACGGAGGTGCGCGGTTTGACGAAGGCATCGTGCACGGTGGACGGCTTGAAGGACGGCACCGAGTACCAGGTGCGCGTCGTCGGCGTCAACGAGATCGGCGAGAGCTCCCCGTCGGTTCCCGGCATCGTGGCCACGGCGAACGTCAACCCGGCGCAGTTGCCGGCTTACCGCCTGGTGAACACGAAGGATGCCGACGGCGACTACCTGAACCACATCGTCTCGGCCAAGTACAGCGCCCACGACGGCAAGGCGTCTATGGTCGACAGCCCGCTGGACGACGCGTCCGGCGTGGCGAGGAGCGCCTATGGCCTGTTCGACGATGACTACACCTCGTATTTGCATGTGAAGGATTGGGACTACGGCGGCCATTATCCGGCGTTCAACAAGGGCGTCGAAGTGATGTTCGACGAGCCCCAGACGCTCGGCATGGTGTCGTTCGCCGACGTTCAGGACGGTGTCGACTTCGGCAAGGTCGCCGTGTCCTACGTCGACGACGCCGGCGCTTGGCAGACCGTCCAGGCGAACGTGCAGATGCGCACGGGCGAGAACGGGCGCAAGTACGTGCTGGCGAAGCTGCCTCAGCCCGTGACCTCGTCCAAGGTGAGGATCGGCATGGGCCATTCCTGGTCCTCGGGCAACGTCGTGGTCGCCGAGATGCGCTTCCATGCCTACGACAGCCTGGAGAACGACATCATGGCGCTGTACGCCGACGACCTGCACCTCGAGCTGAAAGACGACGTGACCTCCGCGGCGGTGGACGAGCTGCAGCAGCGCCTGGACACGCCCGACCCGGCAAGCGGCGAGTTCAACCCGTACCGCGTGGAGCTGCAGGTGGAGCTTGACAACGCCCGCAAGCTGCTGGCAACCCAGGGCCTCGAGGGCACGGTGCGCGTGCACAACGGCATCTCCTCGGCGCGCGACAACCGCAGCCTGGGCATCAGCGGCCTGAACGCCTGGCAGCCCTTGGGCGCCGTGGTGGCCGAGGGCGATCAGATCGTGGTGTACACGGGCGCGAAGGGAGCGGTCACCGGCAAGGAGGCGCCGCTGCGCCTCGTGGTGTCGCAGCAGCATCCGGAGTCCAGCAACGTGTCCAAGACCATCGCCACGCTCAAGGTGGGCCGCAACGAGATAACGATCCCCAGCCTGTCGTCGCTCGACGTCGAACACGGCGGCCAGCTGTACGTGGAGTACACGGGCGATAACGATGCCGCCGATTGGGGCGTGCGCGTCAGCGGAGCCCAGGCAGTGCCCGTGCTGGATCTGTACCAGGTGGACGACCCGGCCGAGCGCCTCGCGCGCACCACGTCCTACGTCCAGGCGCTGGAGGCCTACGTGCCGGCCTTGGAAGAGAGCCACGACAAGCTGCACGGAGCTGACGGGAGCGCCGCCGTTCGCTACGGCTACGATCCCAAGAACTGCATCCTGAACGCCACCGACGTCATGCTCGATCAGATGATGTACTCGGTTCCGGCCCAGCAGATGCTGGCCGGGGCGGGTTCGGGCACCGCCGACGAGCGCGCGGCTCGGCTGCTCGCCTCGTTCGACGCCATGGACCAGATGATGGAGCTGTTCTACCAGCACAAGGGCCTGGCCGATTCCTTCGACGCGGGAACCGACGCGGCCGTGGTCAAGAGCAACCTGCTGCCCTCGCAGCATCTCAACATCCGCTACACGCGCATGTTCGCGGGCGCGTTCATGTACGCGGCGGGCAACCACATCGGCATCGAGTGGGATTCGGTCCCGGGGCTCGGCAAGGGCTCGCCGGTCGTGGTCGACGGCGACGGCGAGAAGGTCTCCGGGTCGTACTTCGGATGGGGCATCGCGCACGAGATCGGGCACAACATCAACCAGGCCCAGTACGCCTACCCCGAGGTGACGAACAACTACTTCGCGCAGCTGTCGCAGACCGACGGCACGAGCGCTTCGGCCCGGTTCAGCTACGATGACGTGTACGACCGCGTGACCTCGGGCGACGAGGGCCGCACCGGCAGCGTGTTCACGCAGCTGGCCATGTACTGGCAGCTGCGCCTGGCCTACGACGCCGGCGGCGCGTACCAGCTGTACGACACGTACCAGCAGGTCTTCGACAACCGCTTCTTCGCGCGCGTGGACAGCTACGCCCGCGCTCCGAAGACGGCGCCCGCGCCCAAGGGGACCGAGCTTGTCCTGGGCGGCGGCGAGAAGCAGAACATCATCCGCCTGGCCAGCGCCGCGGCCGAGCGCGACCTGACCGACTTCTTCCAGCGTTGGGGCTTCACGGCCGACGAGGCCACGAAGGCCTACGTCAGCCAGTTCCCGGCCGAGACCCGCGCGCTGAGCTACGCCAACGACGACGCCCGGGCCTACGCCCGCTCCCACGAGGACACGGGCGCGGTCCTGGACAAGGACGTCGCGCAGGCGGCGGCGGAGGCGAACGGCAGCGAGGTGGCGCTCTCCCTCGGCGCCGACGCGTCGGCGGGCGATTCCGTGCTGGGCTACGAGATCGCGCGCCTCACCACGGCCGACGGCGTGCAGAAACGTCAGGTCGTGGGCTTCGCGCAGGCTGCGGAGGACGGCACGGCCTCGTACGTCGACAACGCCTCCTCGCTGGGCAACCGCGTGGTGTCCTACGAGGTGACGGTCGTCGACAAGTTCTTGAATCGCTCGAAGGCGCTCGTGCTCGATCCGATCAAGCTCACGGGCAACGGCCTGCAGGACAAGAGCGGCTGGACCGTGTCCACGAACATGTCCTCCGCGCAGGATTCGGTCCCGCCCGCCACCGACGACGACCCCGACGCCCCCGCGCCGAAGCCCGCCTCCGAGCTGATGGTGGACGGCAAGGCCGACACGGTGTACACGGGCGCGTCGGACGGCGAAGACCCCGTCATCACGCTCGACATGGGCAAGCCCACCGAGGTCACCTCGCTGCGCTATACGCTGGGCGCCGGCGCCGAGGGCTCGGCCATCGGGGACTACCGCATCGAGACCAGCCTCGACGGCGAGAACTACACCCTCATCAAGGAGGGCGCGCTGTCGCTTGACAAGGACGGCAGGGCATCGCTGTACTTCGACAACGGCAAAGATCCCTGGATCTGCACCTACGACGCGCGCTACCTGCGCATCACGGCCGTCGGCCAGGCGGGCAGGCAGCTGTCGGTGGCCGAGCTCGACGTGTTCGGGCCCTCGGGCGACGACGTGTCCTTCCTCGACGCGAATGGCGGCGCGGCAGGCATCCTGAAGAGCGACTTCGTGTACCAGAAGGCCGGCGAGAACCTGGACAAGCAGTTCATCCCGAAGGGCTCGCTCGTGTTCACCGGCTCGTACAAGGGCAACCCGGCGTACAACGTGGTGGTGCTCTACGACCAGGACGGCAACGTGGTGGGCGGCGTGAACGCCGACGGCAGCACGGTGGCCTGCCAGATCATCATGGCTCCCCAGCCCGGTGACGCCATGTTGGGCGACGTGTCCGAAGGAAGCTGGGTCTACTGGATCGAGCCCGGCGACCTTGCGAACATGGAGCTGCCCAAGCAGGTGCGCGCCGAGCTGTACCGCGTGGACAACGCGCTGACGAACGAGGGCCAGCGCCTGGTGAGCGATTCGCTTCCGGGCGATGTTCCCGACAATCTGCCCGACGTCGAGCTCGGCGGCAACGCGACCGTCGCAGCCGATTAGCCTGAAGCCGAGAGGAACGGTTGAAGATATGTTTGCGAAGATGAAGAAGATGACGGCGGGCGCGTTGGCGGCATGCGCGCTCTGCCTGGCCCTTGCCCCGGGAATCGCCTGGGCGGGGGAGGCGCCTGGCGTGGTCCTGGACGAGGGCGCCTCGAACGGTTCGGTCGACGCGAGCCTGGTCGTCCCCAAGGGAGGCGACGAGGTTCGGGCGCTCAAGCTGTCGTTGACGGTGAAGGGCGAGGGCGGCGAGGCGCTGGAGGCCGGGTTCGGCTTCTCGAAGGCGGTCGAGGGCGCCGCGGTGGCGCAGGTGCGCTTCAAGCCGGTGGACGGCGGCCAGCGCGTGAACCTTTACGTGGCCGTCAAGGACGGGAACCTGTTCTCGGGCGACCGTCTCGATCTGGGAACCCTCGCGTTGTCGTCTTCGAGCGATTCCGTTGCGGAAGTGTCCGTGAGCAGCCTCGAGGTCGTAAGCTCCTCGCATGTGGAGATGGACGAGAAGCAGCTGGGCATGGAGCTGCCGGCTCCGTTGTCCGTCAAGGTCGCTTCCGGCTCTTCGGTCGGGCCCGATGAGCCGGGCGACCCCGGCGGCACGCCGGGCGGGAGCCCTGATGACGGTTCGGGCGACGGGTCTGGCGGCAACCCCGGGGACGGCTCGGAAGGCTCCGGGCAGAATCCGGGCGAAAACTCCGGTGAAGGGACCGGCGGGTCGAACGCCAAGCCGAGCCCCGAGAAGCTTCCGAGCGGCACGAACGTAAGCCCCGGGGCTCCCTCCGGCTCGGATAAAGCGCTGGTGACAACCGGCGACGGCTTGTTCCCCCTCGTGGCGGGTTGCGTAGCTGTCGCCCTTGTCGCCGGAGCCGTTGTGTTGGTCGTAGCGCTGCGCTCCCGCCGTCGCTAGCGCTTTCTACGTGCTCTTGCGAAGGCGGCGATGCCGCTGATCAAAGCCATGGCGCCGATCGTGCCTCCGATGGCCAGGGCGAAGCCGGGCGTACGGTGCGCGGTTTCCGACGAGGTCGAGCCCGCGGAGGTCGCCGCCGAATCGCGGCTTGTCGAAGAATCGGCGAAGGCCTTTCCCGGCATCGATTCCTTGCTTGCAGCATCGCTTTCCCCTGCGCGCCCGGCTTGCTCGTCGGGCGCGTTTTCTTGCGTCCCGTCGCCGTCCTGCGTTCCGGCGGCCGGCTCCTCGTTGCGCGGCAGCGGCAGGATCGAGGCCGTTGAGACAGGGTCGCCGCCGGCGGGGAAGCCGTCTTTCTTCGGCCGTTCTTCGCTCGCCTCGTTCCGCTCGCTTTCCCCCTGGCCCACGCCTCCGCGGTTCCCTCCGCTGTCGCCGCCGTTCACGTCGGGCGGGTTCACGACGGTCGGCGGCTCCTTCTGCGGTTCTTGGGGTTTCTCGGGCTCTGCAGGGTTTTCGGGCTCGACCGGGTCGACCGGCTCGACGGGTTCGGGAAGCCACTCCTCGGCGTATTCGAACAGCGCCGGCTCGAACTCGATGGCGGTTCGCACGCCGTCCTCGAGGACCACCGCGGTCGCGCGGAGGTGGAAGTCGCGATAGTCGACGGTCTCGGACGAGTAGCTGACCGTGCAGTACAGGATGCTGGGATCGGCGTAATCGTCGTCGTACACGGGTTGGACGCTGTCGAGGCCCCAGGCGTACTCCTGCCAGTCCGCGTCCCATTCGAAGGTGCCCCAGGCTTCCCAGGAGTCCGGGTCGTCCGCATAGGCGCGGTCGACCCGAAGCGTCTGCAATGCGGGATGCCCGGTTTCCTCATCGCTGTGGTACGGATCCACCGGCAGGGCTGGCAGGTACAGCAAAGCCGACATGCCGTGATCGGGGATGATGCGGATGATCTGGCCGAACGGCTTGTCGACGTGGTCGATGGCGCCCGGGCCCCCGCCTACGGAGCCGCCGCCCGCCATCATGCGCGCGTCGCCTTCGCGGACGTCGGCGTGAGCCGCGACGCCCGGCAGACCCGGCGACAGCGCCAGCGCGATCATGGTCGTGCACGCCAATGCTCGCACGAGGCGTTTTCTGCTACCATGCTCCATGCAAGCTCCTCGTCGTCCTGAAAGGCGGTTCATGCCGCATCGCCCTGCGCATCGTTTCGCGGTTCACGCCGCGGTCGCATTCCTGTTGGCGGGATGCGTGTTCGCGATCGCGTACCACTATGATAACAAATACCTGTTCGGGCCGCCCTTCGGCTCCGACGGCGTTATCGAGGTGTCCGATGACGATCTCGACCGTCTCGTCCCGCTCGTGGACGGTTGGATGCTCTCCGTGGACGGGGCGCCGCGGACCGAAACCTTCATCGGCCAGTACTCCAACTTCTCCTATGCTCCCGGCGGCACGTCGGCTTTCGGCTCCGCCGTGTACGAGCTGACGCTTAGCTATGTCGGCGCGCAACGAGAGCGCGCCCTCGTGCTGCTGGTTCCCGAGGTGTACGGTGATTTCACGTTGTACGTAAACGGGGTCGTTGCTGCGGCCGGCGGAGACGGGGCGCAGGTCGGCATCGTGGCGGACCGCGACACGCGTCTGCGCCTTGAGGTGCGCAACGACGAGCACTACTACAGCGGGCTGGTCTACCCGCCCGTGCTGGGCACCGCGCAGCAGATGGCGAACGTCTCGTTCGCGAACGCGCTGTCCGCCTGCGTGCTGGTGCTGGGGCCGCTGGCCGCGGCGCTGTTCGCGTTCGCGGTGCGCCGCAAGCGCGACGGCGATGCGCTTGCGAGCGACTTCGGCGTGCTGTGCGCCGCCTTCGCCGTGGCGGGCGCGCATGGCCTGGTCTGGCATCTGGGCGCAGCAGGAGCCTGGTGGTATGCCGTAGAGGACGCGGCCTGGACGTGCGTGCTCGTCTCAGCCGTGTCGGTAGCCGCCCGAGCCGCGGGTTCGGCGTGGACGCGCGATGCCCGCCCCCTCGTTCGCCGGACGGCCCGCGCGCTGTGGGCGCTGCCGGTCGTCACGCTGGCCTGGGCGCTGTCCATCCCGGCGCTGCCGGGCGGCATCGAGGCGTACGGCCTGTACCAGACCGCCGTGCGCGTCGGTTGCTGGGCGCTGTTCGCCGTATGCGCCGCCGTCGGGCTGCGCGATCGCACCGACGAGGCGCGCTTCGTGCTGTGCGGCTGCGCGGTGCTGGGCGCCGCGCTCGTGGCGAACCTTCTTGACAACAACGCGTACGAGCCTATGTACGGCCTGTGGCAGAGCGAGTACGCGGGGCTGCTGCTCGTGGGCGTGTTCGCCTGGATGTTGATGGAGCGGGTGCGCCGCCTGCGCCTCGCCGCCGAGCAGGTGCGCGATCTGGAGGTGCAGGTGCGTGCGGCTGAGGCGGGGCTGCACCATCTGCGGTCGGGCGAAGAGGCTACGAGGGCGGCGCGCCACGACCTGCGCCATCATGCGGCCGCGCTGAGCCGCCTGATCGACGCGGGGGAGCAGGAGCGCTGCCGGGCGTACCTCGCCGAGCTGTCCGGCCAGCAGGAGGCCGAAGCCCCTCTGCGCTACGCCGACAACTTGGTGGCGAACGCGGTCATGGCAGCGTATTTGGCTCCGGCCCAGGCGGCGGGGATCGAGGTGCGCTGCGAGGCGCGCGTGCCCGCGGAGCTTCCCCTGCGCGACACCGAGCTGTCCGTGCTGCTGTCGAACCTGTTGTCGAACGCCGTCGAGGCGTGCGAGCGCGTGCGAGCCGAGGGCGCCGGCCGGCCTTTCGTCTCGCTTTCCATGCGCGCGCAGGACGGACGGTTGGCCGTGCGATGCGAGAACGCGGCCGTCCCCGGCGCGTCGTTCTCGCGCACGTCCAAGGCCGACGCGTCCCGCCACGGTTTGGGCCTGCCCGCTATGCGCCAGATCGTCGAACGCCACGGCGGCGCGCTCTACGCCGACGTCGAGGGCGGAGTCGCCGTCGTGCGCATCGTCATTCGCTTGGACGGCTGAGTGACGCATCATCGGCCGAAAAACACGTTTTCCGGCCGATATCCGTGTCTTTCGGCCGATGATGCCATGTGCTCGCAAGGTTTCGGCCCCCGTCGCGCAAGGGGTGCCCGCCGAGGCGCGGAAAATGTGGTGAACTTGCGCGCTGCCTGGTGAGCGGCCTAGGCAAAGCGTTGCCGATATGGTATAAATACACGGCACGACAAAGAAGCAAGCGCGTTTTCGCGCACCATACTTTCGACACACGAGAAAGTGGGCTTGTTCCCGCTTTCTTTGTTTGTAAGGGCTCGCCGCTCCGCGGCGTGAGAGCATGGGGCGGCGAAGCGAAACCAAACGGGAAGGAGGAGGCGCGTGCTCAGCAAGAAGGAACAGCAGCTGCTCGACGCGTTGGCTCCCCGGGCGGAGCAGGAGGGCGTCGAGATCGTCACGGTGGAGGTCGCGGGCGCGAAGAAGGCCCCGACGATTCGCGTGTACATAGACACGCCCGACGGCGTGAGCTTCGACGAGCTGTCCTCCGCGCAGGCGTGGATCAACGACCTCATGGACGAGCTCGACCCGTTCCCCGGGGCGTACACGCTGGAAGTGTCGTCGCCCGGCATCGACCGGCCGCTGCGCACCGCGGAGCACTTCGCGCGGTTCGTCGGCGATACGGCGGTGCTCAAGACGCAGCCCGTGGACGGTCGCGGCAGCTGGACCGGCGCCATCGCATCGGTAGAGGGCGACGTGGTCGTGCTCGACGTGGACGGCGCCGAGGCGCGCATCCCTATGGACACCATCAAACGCGCCCATCTGAAGGGCACGATCGATTTCGGCTCGCAGACGAGCATCTGAGGAAAGGAAGCGAAGACGTGGCAAGTTCAGAACTGATTGAGGCGTTGCAGGCGCTGGCGCATGAGCGCAAGATCGACGAGTTCTACCTCATCGAACGCCTCGAGGCATCGCTCGCCAAGAGCTACCAGCACATCCTCGATCTCGAGTGGGACGCCCGCGTGACCATCGACCGCCAGACGGGCCACATCTACGTGTACGAGCTGGTGCCGGTGGGCGAGCCCGACGAGGAGACCGGCGAGTACAGCGAGTTCGAGGAGCGCGACGTCACCCCCGACGATGTCAGCCGCATCGCCGCGCAGAACGCCAAGGGCGTCATCGCGTCCATCGTGCGTGAAGCCGGCCGTCAGTCCATCTACGAAGAGTTCTCGGACCGCGTGGGCGACCTCGTGACGGGCACGGTGCTGCAGGGCACGCCGGACTTCACCATCATCAAGATTCGCGACGGCGTGGAGGCCGAGCTGCCCCATTACGACGTGAAGCGCAACCCCAACGAGCGCAACGAGCGTCCGAGCAACGAGCACTACCGCCACAACCAGCGCCTCAAGGTGCTCATCATCGAAGTGCGCGACCCGAACTCCGACGCGCCGAAGATGCGCGGCGAGCAGGCGCGCCCGGCCATCGTGGTGTCGCGCACGCATCCGGACCTCATCCGCCGCCTGTTCGAGATCGAGGTGCCGGAGATCTACGACGGCATGGTGGAGATCAAGTCAATCGCCCGCGAGCCCGGCGCCCGCTCCAAGATCGCCGTGGCGTCGCGCGAGGCGAACCTCGATCCCGTGGGCGCCTGCGTCGGCCCGAAGGGCAGCCGCGTTCGCATGGTGGTGGAAGAGCTGCGCAACGAGCGCGTCGACGTGATCCAGTGGGCGGAGGATCCGGCGGTGTACGTGGCCAACGCGCTGTCGCCTGCGAAGGTGACCCGCGTCGTCATCGACGAGGACAACCACTACGCCACCGTCGTGGTGCCCGACGACCAGCTGTCGCTGGCAATCGGCAAGGAGGGCCAGAACGCCCGTCTGGCCGCGCGCCTGACCGGCTGGCATATCGATATCAAGAGCGCCAGCTTCACGGGCGAGTCGCTGGCTCCGATGGACAACATGCTGATCGACGAGGACGAGGCCGCGGACGACGAAGCCGGTCTGTGCGCCTACGTGGGCGAGGACGGGGTGCGCTGCCGCAACCATGCCCGTCCGGGCAGCCGCTATTGCGGCGTGCACGCCGACCTCGACGAGGCATAAGGCAAGGGTAGCGAGAGAGGGCGGCCAGGAATGACGACGACGAGGACGGTGCGCCAGCGCAGCTGCATCGCATGCGGGAAGCTGGCCGGCAAGGCCGAGCTCATGCGCATCGTGCGCGACCCGTCCGGCGCCGTGTCGTTCGACAAGACCGGCCGTGCGCCGGGCAGGGGGGCGTACGTCTGCTCCGAGGAGTGCTTCGCCGCCGCATGCAAGAAGAAAAAGCTCGACCGGGCGCTCAAGGCGACGCTCGGCAGCGATGAGTACGACAGGATCGCCGCCGACGTCGCTTCGGCTGCGCGCGAAGCGAGACAGAAGTAGAGGAGTGGTATATGGCCAGCATGCGAGTACATGAGTTGGCGAAGGAATTCGATATGTCGAGCAAAGAGCTGCTCGACAAGCTGCAGCAGATGAAGATCCCCGCGAAGAGCCATGCGAGCATGCTCGCGGACGCCTACGTCGACAAGATCCGCAAGAACCTGGAGCCCGAGATCAAGCAGCGCGCCGGGCAGTTGGAGGACGAGGAGGCCAGGAAGCTGGCCGAAGAGCGCGCCGAGGCCGAGCGCAAAAAGGCCGAGGAGGAGCGCGCCCGTCGCGAAGCGGTGGAGCAGGAGCGCGCCGCCCGCGAGGCCGAGCGCGCCCAGCGAGCCGAAGGCTCGTCCGACGACGGGCGCGCGCAGGGCGCCGACGGAGAAGGCGGCCCGAAGAAGGCGCCCGTTTCCTCGCCGTTCGAGAGCCTGGCGAGCCAGATCGAGAGCGAGAAGGAACGCGTGGCCCGCGAGGCTGCCGAGGCCCGCGCCCGCGCCCGCCAGGCCAAGATGGCTGCAGAGGTGGCCAAGAAGCAGGCGGTGGAAGAGGCGCTGCGCAACCGCAACGCGAAGGGCTCCAAGAGCGCTTCGAGCGCGTCGGCGCCGAAGAGGCCCGCGCCGGTGCTGGGCGCCAAGAAGCCTGCGTTCGACTCGCTGCTGTCGCAGATCGAGGCCGAGAAGCAGCGCATCGAGGCGCAGAAGCAGGCTGCTCCCGCCGCCCGCGACGCCGCGCGCAAGGGCTCCAAGCCCGAGCGTCCGGCCAAGAAGGGCAAGCGGGGCGGGCACGTCGAGCAGATCGTGCCCGAGCTCGAGCAGCAGGCAGCCCAGCCCGAGGACCGCTACGCGCAGATGGCCGTGCAGGCCGAGAAGCTGCAGCGCGACAAGGTGCTGGCAGAGGCTCGTGCCGCCGTCGCCGCCGCGTCCACGCATGAGGGCGAAGGCCGCCGTAAGAAGCGCAAGGAGAAGCGCGAGGCCGAGAACCGCGAGCGCATGGAGCTGGAGGCCATCGAGAAGGGCCTCGATCCCACGCTGGTGCTCGACGATTCCGTCGTGGAGATCCCCCAGGGAGCCACGGTGGCGAAATTCGCCGAGATCCTGGGCGTGCAGCCCAACGACATCATCAAGCGCCTGTTCATGCTGGGCCAGGTGCTCACCCTGACGCAGTCAATGAGCGACGAGCTGGTCGAGCTCATCGCCGACGACATGGGCCGCAAGGTGCGCGTCGTGTCTCCGGAGGAGGAGTACGCGGTGGTGTACCACGACAAGGACGAGGACCTCAAGCCCCGCCCGCCCGTGGTCACCGTCATGGGCCATGTCGACCACGGCAAGACGTCGCTTCTGGACGCCATCCGCGACACGGGCGTCGTGGCCAGCGAGGCCGGCGGCATCACCCAGCATATCGGCGCGTCGGTGGTGGAGATCGACGGCAAGCAGATCACGTTCATCGACACGCCGGGCCACGAGGCGTTCACGGCCATGCGCGCCCGCGGCGCCCAGGTCACCGACGTCATCGTGCTGGTGGTGGCCGCCGACGACGGCGTCATGCCGCAGACCATCGAGGCCATCAACCACGCGAAGGCGGCCGAGGTGCCCATCGTGGTGGCCGTCAACAAGATCGACAAGCCGGGCGCGAATCTCGACCGCGTGCGCCAGGAGCTGGTGGAGTACGGCGTCATCCCCGAGGAGTGGGGCGGCACCAACATGTTCGTGGAGGTGTCGGCCAAGCAGCGCCTGCACATCGACGACGTGCTGGAGACGATCATCCTCCAGGCCGACGTGCTGGAGCTCAAGGCCAACCCCGACGCCGAGGCCTCCGGCTTCGTCATCGAGGCGAACCTCGACAAGGGCCGCGGTCCCGTGGCCACCGTGCTCGTGCAGCGCGGCACGCTGCACCCGGGCGACGTCGTGGTGGCCGGCACCTCGTACGGCCGTGTCCGCGCGCTGGTGGATCCGCATGGCAAGCACGTCGATTCGGCCGGTCCCGCCGATCCGGTGGAGATCTTGGGCCTGAACAGCGTGCCCACCGCCGGCGACGAGTTCCGCGTGTTCGAGGATGAGCGCGACGCCCGCAAGCTGGCCGAGGAACGCGCGTTGCGCGCCCGCCTGGCCGAGCAGGAATCCAAGAGCCACATGAGCCTGGACGACCTGTTCAACCGCATCGAGGAGGGCAAGCAGACCGACCTGAACCTCATCGTGAAGGCCGACGTGCAGGGCTCCATCGAAGCGCTGCGCGACGCGTTCGAGAAGATGGACCAGTCCGAGGTGCGCATCAACATCGTGCACTCGGCCGTGGGCGGCATCACCGAGACTGACGTCACGCTGGCATCGGCCTCCGACGCCATCATCATCGGCTTCAACGTGCGCCCCACGGGCAAGTCGAAGCAGCAGGCCGAGAAGGAGAAGGTGGACATCCGTCTGTACAGGATCATCTACCAGGCCATCGAGGAGATCAACGCGGCTCGCGTGGGCCTTCTGTCCCCCGACATCGTGGAGGAGGACACCGGCATCGCCGAGGTGCGCGAGACGTTCAAGGTGCCGAAGGTGGGTACGATCGCCGGCTGCTACATCGTGGAAGGCGAGATCCATCGCGACGACAAGGTGCGCATCGTCCGCGACGGCACCATCATCTTCGAGGGCGTCATGGAATCGCTGCGCCGCTTCAAGGACGATGTGAAGTCCGTGAAGCAGGGCTACGAGTGCGGCATCGGCATCGAGAAGTTCCAGGACCTCAAGATCGGCGACCACATCGAAGGCTACACCGTGAAGGAAGTCGAGCGCACCGAGTAAGAAGATGAACCTGCGCCGCGGCGTCGCGGGGTAATGCCCAGTCGCTCAGACAGTCCTGCTCGCTCGGACAGCCCGCAGGGCTGTCCGGCTCGTGCGGAACTCGCTTAGTGGGCACCACCCCGCAACGCCGCTATGGCAACCTTGTGGTTACCGTGGCGGCGTTGCGCTTTTCGGGAAAATCGCCTCGCGATATGCTGAACTTCGGGGCTGATCGGCGGCTGCCGAGGTCACTCGGTTAGCTAGAAGCCCTTTGTTCCACCTGCAAGGTTCGCCTTTATCGGTAAGGAGACGCATCATGAAACAGAGTTCATCGAACCGCAAGGTCAACGAGCAGGCGCGCGAGGTTATCGCGGGAATCCTGCTGTTCGAGATATCCGATCCCCGTCTGGAGCTGGTCACCATCACCGGATGCGAGGTCAGCTACGACCGCAGCGTGTGCAACGTGTTCTACACCACCGAGCCCG
>OLRC01001088.1_pt1 | contig 18330 bp, 16 predicted proteins | sample 1672081 | NCBI WGS metagenome assembly OLRC01 (sample SAMEA3136643, study PRJEB25190) | human gut metagenome | biome: human gut; feature: human-associated habitat; material: faeces | place: Austria | collected 2013
ACATGCATCCTCCGTGTCAATCAGCGAAGTGATTGACACGGGAGTGAACAGTAACGAAACATCTTCCTTTTCATTTTCTTATTTTCTAAAATGTTTCACGTGAAACATTGTGTTTTCTCAGTTATTTCTAGTACTGCATTTTGTAAATAACTGTATTATACGCGCAGGGTGCGGATTCGATTGTGCGGATCAAAAATGTTTCACGTGAAACATTTTTAGAGATAATCCACTTCTTCTATAATTAAACATTAAGATTTTTTCGCTTTATTTGAATTTAAGAATGTAGTATAATAAAGTAAGGGTTTCTTTTAATTCAGACTCTTACTTTTATATAAAACAAACCACTATTATAATAAGGAAGGTGAATAATTTGAGTATTAAGAAAAAACTAACTTTTTTTACTACTTTAGCAGGAGTTTCTCTCGGTGCAATGCATATTGCCAACCGTGTATTAGAATATATCTCAACTGCTGATAAATTAATCAATTCTGATGAATATGAATACTATAACTGGAGATTTGGCAAAATCGCATATAAGAAAACTGGTGAAGGATCACCTTTACTTTTAGTGCATAATCTCAATGTATGTTCTTCTTCCTATGAATGGAGAAACAATATAGCGGAACTTGCCAAGTCCCATACTGTATATACAATTGATCTTTTAGGCTGCGGTTGTTCCGATCGTCCGGGATTAACATATACTAATTATCTGTATGTAGAATTAATCACGAACTTTATCAAACATATTATCGGAGAAAAAACTGATGTAATTGTTTCTGGTGAATCCTGTCCATTTGTACTAATGGCCTGTGCAAACGATGAAACAATTATAAATAAAGTTATTATGATAAATCCGCCGAATCTGGTAGACCTGGCAAAGATTCCTACAAAACGTAGTAAATTCATAAAGAATATCCTGTATTCTCCTATTCTGGGTACATTTATCTATAATATGTATGTAAATAAGAAGACAATTGCTCATGCCCTCTGCTCTTCTTATTATACTCAGAATGAAATTAGTGAAAAAGATATTCTCACCTACTTTGAAGCAGCACACAAAGAACATACAAATTCCAAATATCTTTTCGCCTGTCAAAAGACGAGATATACGAATGCAAATGTTCTTCACTGTCTGAATAAATTAAATAACAGCATCTCCATTATTGTAGGAAATAGTAATCCTGAAAATTCTTTGGCAGCCAGTGAATATCAGAACTATCTTCCTTCGATTGAAATTGCAGGAATGGCCAAAACCAAACAACTTCCTCATATTGAAAAATGTGACGAATTCATTGAAAATGTAGAAATTTTCTTGTCAGACGCTGAAGAATGTGAATAGAATATCGCATAAATTAGAAATTTTACTCGTATCATATTTTTTCTAAAAATTAGAGTTATCCACATTTTCCACATGAGATATCCACACAGAGTGAATATCTCATGTGGAAAATGTGGATAACTTCTTCTTTTTTTGAGTATATCTTCTTTTTAAACTTATTTTCTGACTATTTCGGCATTTTTCAACAATACACTCAAAAAGGAAGACCTATTCACCAGAATGCCAGTAAACAGGTCCTCCTATATTTGCTTATTTTAATGGTTCTTTTGCCGGTAATCCTGCTTTTCTAGGATATTTTCCCGGTGTCTGCTTTGTTTTTTTTATTTCAACAAGTGCACGCCCCATGTCTGTTCCAGGTAATTGGAACTTATCCACATTCTTTACTTTTCCACCTAACAATGAAATCGCATGTTTTGCCTGATGGATTTCTTCTTCAGAATCTCCACTTTTATAAGAAACAAAACTGCCATTTACAGCTACAAATGGAAGGCAATACTCACTCAATGTTGACAGATTCGCAACAGCTCTTGAAACGCAGAGATCAAACTGCTCTCTGTATTCCTTTTTCTTTGCAAAATCTTCTGCTCTTCCATGAATTGTACTGATATTTTCCAATCCTAATTCTTCAATTACTGCATCTAAGAACTTAATTCGTTTATTCAGTGAATCAAGAAGTACAACCTTCAGATGCGGAAATGCAATCTTCAGAGGAATCCCCGGGAAACCAGCTCCTGTTCCGATATCAATCACGCTCTGCACCTTCTGCATCTCCTGTGTTCTTGCGATTGTCAGACTATCTGTAAAGTGCTTCAGATTCACCTCATCATACTCCGTAATCCCTGTCAGATTCATCACTTTATTCCACTCAACTAGCATTTCATAATACTTGTCGAACTGCTGCTTCTGCCGCTCATTTAATGTGATTCCGATTTTTTCTAATTCTAGATCAAATTTACTCTGTGTGTTCTCTCCCACTATATTCTCCAATCATTACTTCCCACGGAACAGTTTCAACAATCCGACAATACCGTTCCGTAGAATATTATTATAGCATTTTTAGATTATCATGTATTGCTTTAACTAACACTTTTATTTACTGCTTAAATATACAAGAAGCACGGACACATCTGCCGGTGAAACTCCTGAGATTCTGGATGCCTGGCCGATTGACGACGGACGGATCTGATTCAGTTTCTGCTTTGCCTCAAGACGAAGGCTCTGAATCTCATCATAGTTAATATTTTCTGGAATTCTCTTGTTCTCAAGCTTCTTAAACTGCTCTACCTGACGCATCTGACGCTTGATATAACCATCATATTTGATATTAATATCAACCTGTTCTTTCACATCATATGGCAGTTCTTCTCTGTGCTTATCGATCGGTGCGATCTTCTCATAAGACAACTCCGGTCTGCGTATCAGCTCTGCAAGTGTTGTTCCTGATGTCAGCGGTGTGCTTTCATATGATTCAAGCAATGCCTGTACAGCTTCTGTAGTACCTACATTTGTGTGCTCCACACGCTCGATCTCTTTCTCGATCATCTCTTCCTTTTTCAACAGTTTCTGATATCTCTCCTCATCGATCAGTCCCACCTCGTAACCAATCTTTGTAAGACGTATATCTGCATTATCCTGACGAAGAAGCAGTCTGTACTCTGCGCGTGAAGTCATCATACGATACGGTTCATGACTCTCTTTTGTGACAAGATCATCGATCAGAACTCCGATATACCCTTGAGATCTGTCGATCACGATACCTTCTTTTCCCTGCAGCTTTCTCGCTGCATTGATTCCTGCGATCAGTCCCTGGGAAGCAGCCTCTTCATAACCTGAACTTCCGTTAAACTGTCCGCCACTGAACAGACCTTCAATCTCTTTGAATTCCAATGTACTCTTCAACTGTCTCGCATCAATGCAGTCATACTCGATCGCATACGCATTTCGCACGATCTTCGCATGTTCCAGTCCCGGCACACTTCTGTACATTGCATACTGGACATCTTCCGGAAGTGAACTGGACATTCCACCGACATACATTTCATTCGTCTCAAGTCCTTCCGGCTCGATAAACACCTGATGACGGTTCTTGTCCGGGAATTTCACAACCTTATCCTCGATAGACGGACAATATCTCGGTCCCGTACCTTCAATTGCTCCTGAATAAAGCGGTGAACGGTCCAGATTGCCACGGATGATCTCATGTGTTGTCTCATTCGTATAAGTCAGCCAGCAGGACGCCTGATCGATCTGAACACTCTCAGGATCTGTAGTAAACGAGAACGGTACAACCCTCTCATCTCCTTTCTGCTCCTGCATCTTGCTGAAATCAATCGTATTCTTATCAATACGCGCCGGTGTACCTGTTTTGAAGCGATACATCTTAATTCCGAGTGCTTTCAGGCTATCTGTCAGATAGTTGGCACTCTGAAGCCCGTTAGGGCCCGTATGTGTGCTTATTTCGCCGTAAATACAGCGTGCCTTTAAATATGTACCCATACAGAGTACAACGGCCTTACAGCGGTAAATAGCGCCTGAGTACGTCTGTACTCCTGTGATCTTCCCATCCTCTGCCAGGATCTCTGTCACTTCCATCTGACGGATATCCAGATTTTCCTGGTTCTGAAGCACCTGACGCATTGTTTTACTATAATTTGCCTTATCCGCCTGTGCACGCAGTGAATGCACGGCAGGACCTTTTGAACTGTTAAGCATCTTAGACTGGATAAATGTCTGGTCAATGACTTTTCCCATCTCTCCGCCAAGTGCATCCAGCTCTCTGACCAAATGTCCCTTTGAGCTTCCTCCGATATTCGGATTGCATGGCATCAGTGCGATACTGTCCACACTGACCGTAAAGATCACTGTCTTAAATCCAAGTCTTGCAGTCGCAAGTGCAGCCTCACAGCCCGCATGTCCTGCGCCTACAACGACAACATCATATTCATCTTTATTTTCCCATACAGAACTTGCTGAATATTTCATTTACTAAATCTTCTCCTATTGATTCTCCGGTAATATTTCCAAGTGATTCATAGGCATCCATCAGATCGATCGAATAGAAATCCTCCGGCATGCCGGCGTCAATGCTGAAAATGACTTTCTTCATACTCTCTCTCGCATTGACCAATGCATTTTTTTGTCTTGCATTTGTGATATAAACCTCTTCATTGAATGAGAGATCTCCCTTTAAGAACATTGCTTTCACGGTGTTCTCAAGTTCCTTGATTCCCTGCTCTTCCTTCGCAGAAATCGCAATCACAGGAATCTGCTTCTGAACACCCTTTTGTGAAATCCTTTCGCGGATCATCTCTTCTGTCACTACAGTATCCAGATCCGACTTATTAAGCAGAATCACTGTTCTTTTATCATAAATCAAATCAAAGATTTTTTCATCATTTTCGTCAAGATTTCTTGATGCATCTACAACATAAATAATAAGATCTGCCTCTTTTGCGTATTCTTTCGCCTTATCGACACCCATTTTTTCCACGATATCGTCTGTCTGACGGATTCCGGCAGTATCAATGATATTCAAAGTCAGTCCCTGCAGACGGATCTGCTCCTCTAAGACATCTCTTGTCGTTCCTTCAATATCTGTAACAATCGCACGGTCATGACCCGCCAGAATATTCAAAAGGGATGACTTTCCTGCATTCGGTTTTCCAAGAATTACTGTCTGGATCCCCTCTTTCATGATCCTTCCATCATCCGAGGAATCAATCAGTTCTTTCAGCTGATCGATCACCTCTTCTGCTGCCTCCTTTAGCACCTCACCATATCCATCGACACTGATATGCTCCGGATCATCCAGCGCAGTCTCAATAAACGCTGTATGATAAATAATCTTCTCACGGATCTCTTTGATCCTGTTCTTCACACTTCCCTTGAGCTGGCTGATCGAACTCTGCAATGCATACTCATTTTCTGATGTGATCACATCGATGACCGCCTCTGCCTGTGACAGATCCATCTTGCCGTTTAAGAATGCCCTCTTGGTAAATTCTCCCGGCTCTGCCGGTCTTGCTCCCGCCTTTAAGACCGTCTCCAAAACTCTGCTTACAACATAAGTTCCACCGTGGCAGTTGATCTCAACTGTGTCTTCTCCTGTAAATGTACGAGGTCCGCGCATCACCATCACAAGTACTTCGTCAACTGTCTCATCTCCATCCATTACATGTCCATAATGAATCGTATGCGTTGGCACTTCTGTAATCGTTTCTTTCCCTTTATATACACGATCTGCTATCTCCAGCGCTTCACTTCCGCTGATTCTTACAATTCCGATTCCCGAATTAGTCATACCTGTAGAAATCGCTGCAATCGTATCCTGATTCATGCCTTATTTCCTTTCTGTTTTCCTGCTCTGTACTCTGATTTCCTGCTTCCTATATTCTGATGATGTTGGGGGCAAACTCCCCCAACTATGATACCTACGGATTGTTTCGTGCAATGCACTCCCACAATCCTGGTATCATCATATAATATAAAAATACACATATCTTCCTTCCAATACAAGCTTTTTACACAATAATATGAAAGGTGATATTCAGAAATCATTCAAAGCATCACCTTCCTCTGTTGAAATCCGTAATACTAATTGTCATAAATAGAAAAGGGCATTATAATAAAAACAATTTGAAATCAAAGAAATAAGTTGGAATTTCTAAACACAAGGAGAAAAAAATGAGTACAAAAGTTGAAAAAGCATTAGAACTACATGGCAAAGGGTATAACTGTGCACAGGCTGTAGCCTGTTCTTTCTGTGAGGAATTTGGTGTAGACCAGGAAACAATGTTTAAAATCTCTGAGGGATTCGGATTTGGCATGGGCATGATGGACATGTGCGGAGCTGTAACCGGAATGATGATGGTTATCGGAATGGACAACAGCATTGGAAATCTTGAAAATGGAAAAGCTACAAAAGCAGATACCTATAAGAAAACAAAAGAATTTGCAGAAAAATTCCGCCAAAAGAACGGAACCTATTATTGTCGTGACCTAAAGGGAGTCTCTGGAAAGGGGAAAGTTGTCCCATGTCCTCAGTGTATTGCAGATGCTGTTGAACTGACAGAAATGTATCTAGAGAGTATAAAATAAAGTCGCTAAATAATTGGGAGCTATGCTCCCATTATTTATTTCTCCCTGATCTCTTGAGATTGCCTCATCCACTGATCTTCTCTTCCAGTTGTAACAATCGATTGTTCAGTACTGTATAATAAGCGCTTTCTCTGTTTTCAACCAAGATCATCGTAATATTCGCTGCAACTGCAAGATCTACCAGGAAGCTGTCTTCTGTTCCTGCTGTTTCCTGACTGAGAATCAGTTTATTCCCTTCATTCTGTTCTTTCAGTATTCTTTCGAACAGTTTCGTAAGAACTGTACTCTCGTCTATCTTAATTTCTTTTATCTTTTCTATCTCAATTTCTTCTTTTCTGATCAGCTGCGGCATACTTGGATGTACCGCACGTACGCCTCCAAGATACCTGTAAAGCGGAATCTTTTCTGCAGCCGCTGCTGCTCGCGCCACTGCAAGTGATATTGCAAAGGATGTCTGTTCATTTCCGTTTTCTTTCAGAATTGTATCAATCTTTCTTTGTTCAAATACATTTTCACCGATTATTTCCGGTGCGATCTGACTGTTAAGCAGTTCAATTTTTTCTTCGATGTGCACCTGCTGTTTTTCTGTCTGCTCTTTTTTACTATAATTTTTCCCTGCCATAGACGCTTTTCCTATGATTTCTCCTCCTGCCAGCACTTCCACTTCAATAGCCGGATTCCCGGCGAAATCAAGGATCTCTCTTGCATAAACGTCACGGATTTCTATTGCAAGATCCAGCTTATTTCTAACTTCTGGTTCCACACTCCAAAACCTCCTTTTCGTTGCTTTTCTTTCTATTTTTGTATGCTGTTTTTCGTACCTTGCTTAATTTCAGTATTTCCTTTTTGGAATAACTTCATGCGTTGACTTTTCACTTTTCAACGCTTACAATCATATGTGCAAACATTTGTGACAGATTTTTAGATTGGATGTTGCACACAAAAGCTATCATTTTTCTTTTGGGGAGGAATTTATTTATGTTAGACAAGGGAAAGCATTTTCTTTTACTGACAGTCAGCACACTGATCATGGCGATTGGTACCTACTTTTTCAAGTTCACGAATAACTTTACCTTCGGCGGTATCACCGGTCTTGCTGTTCTTATTGCAAAGACAGGACTTATGACAGCCGGTGATTTCAACTTTGTTGCCAGTATGACGCTTCTGGTGATCGGAATGATTGTTCTTGGTAAGAAATTCGCAGCTAAGACAGCTTATTGCAGTATTCTGCTCTCGGTAACGCTTTCTTTTCTGGAGCGCGTCTGCCCGATGAAAGCTCCTTTGACAGACCAGCCGATGCTGGAGCTTTGTTTTGCAATTGCACTTCCTGCTCTTGGCTCTGCCATTTTGTTCAACATTGGAAGTTCCAGTGGCGGTACAGATATTATTGCTATGATTTTAAAAAAATATTCCAGCTTCAATATCGGACCGGCTCTTATGCTTTCTGATCTGTTGATCACTATTGCCGGATTCTTTATCTTCGATATCAAAACTGGATTATATTCTTTGCTCGGACTTACGATTCGTTCTTTCATGGTAGACACCTTTATCGAGAACTTCAATTTGTCCAAATATTTTAATGTTGTATGTGACGACCCGGAACCGATCTGTGATTTCATCGTTCATGAGCTGAACCGTAGTGCCAGCGTCTTTCACGCAACGGGTGCTTATTCCGGTCAGGACAAAGCGATCGTCCTGACTGCGCTCAACCGTACCCAGGCTGTCCGCCTGCGTAATTTCATCAAGATTACTGATCCAAAGGCGTTTATTCTGATCTCTAATACAAGTGAGATTATCGGAAAAGGATTCCACAGTATCTGATCAACTCTGTTTGATCAGATGTTGTGAGTGGGGCATTCTAATGAAATAAGTGATCTCCGATCCGTGTTCCGTAACCGCCTACACTGAAATACAGACAATCTCCAATCGGATTGCTTCCTGCAAGTGCATCTTCTGCCGCCTGCATCGCAGCTTCTGTATAGCCCTGGTTTGCTCTTACGCGGTCAAGCCATCCGGACATTGCCGGTGAGAACTGACCGGACTGGTAGATTACTTCTTCCATCGTATCCGGATAAGAGGAACTCTTGATACGGTTCATTACAACCGCTCCAACCGCAACCTGTCCTTCATACGGCTGGTTTCCCGCTTCACAGAAGATCAGGGATGCCAGCAATTCTTTTTCTGCTGCCTGCTGTGCAGCCGCTGCTTCTGCCTGTGCCGCTGCTGCCGCTTCTGCCTCCGCCTTCTCTCTGGCGATCCGTTCTGCTTCTTCCGCCGCACGTCTCTCTTCTTCCAGCTTTGCTTCATAAGCAATCTTCGCTTCAACTGCCGCGATCTTCACATTCTCAATCATCCCTGACTGCACATCGATCACTTCCTGTGATACACACCAGTCAGTACCTACATCCCCGGCAGACTGCGTGTCATCTAAAGTTTCTTCCTGATCCGATGGCTCCGTTGACACTTCTGCTTCTACAGCACTCTGCTCCTGTGCTTCCGTGGAACTTACAAATCCCGTCAGCATGACCGCACTCATCATTGCTGTATACATCGCCAGAAACATCCTTTTATTTTTATTAAATTTCATATACCCTCCTAACAATTTTGTTGCATAATTTTTACCATTTAATTGCTATTCTTTATTAATACTATGCATTATTTTCATTTTTATTACATTTATTACAAAAATGTTACGAGCGATATATTATCATAAAAATGTGTGCATGTCAACTTTTTTATTTCATGCAGAAAATCCGATCCTTTTTTCTACTAAAATACAGCTCCTGTAAAAGTCTCAACTTCCTACAAGAACTGTATCTCTCAACATCATTTTATCTCATTTTTTACAATGTCACGATTTCTCCATCTTCATCCCAGAGATCATGCCAGTCTTTTGCTCCATGCCACAAGAACACCTGTCCTTTTACAAGGCGGTTTCCTTTTTCGAGTGTTGCGATCTTCGCCATCTCTTCTTCTGTCAGCGGATCTTCTGTCATTGCTTTTAAGTTGCTTACATAATTGTGAAGTGAGAACGGAATTGCAATCTCGCCTCTCTGTCTTGCCCATTTCAGTGCAATGATCGCCGGGTGACAGTTATGATCCTTCGCAATCTCCTGCATAACCGGAGTCTGCAGATCTGCTACATCTTCCGGACACATATCCCTCTCCGGTCTCATCGGAGAGCCGATTGGCATGTAACCTACTGGCTGGATATCGTGTGCTACGAGGTAATCGTAAAGTTCCTGCTGCTGGAAGCAAGGATGGATCTCGAGCTCACAGGCAACCGGTTTGATCTTCATCAATGGAAGTACTGCTTCGAGTTTCGGAATCGTCATATTGGAGATTCCGATGAATCTTGTCAATCCGTCTTCGACGAGTTTTTCACACTGTCTGTATGTATTCATGAATTCTTCCACACTGAATGGTTTAGAATCCGGATTTCTTGACTCTACATCGCATTTTGGTGCATGGTAATTCGGGAATGGCCAGTGAATATAATACATATCCACATAATCACACTGGAGATCTGCGATACTTTTCTTGCAAGCTTCTTCGACATGTTCGTGCATATCGTTCCATACTTTTGTCATAATAAAGAGATCTTTACGTTCTACGATTCCCTCATCAAATGCATTTTTAAATACTTTACCGATCTCCGGTTCATTTCCGTAGCATGCGGCACAATCAAACATGCGGTATCCGCTTTTGATTGCTCCGTCTACTGCTTCAGCAATCTGATCTGCTGTAAATCTGTCGGAACCAAAGGTTCCCATTCCGATACATGGTGCTTCATCACCTGTGTAGAATTTTACTTTTGGCACATCTGCCGGATTAATAAATTCACTCATGATAATTCTCCTTTTATCTAATCTAACCGATCTTCTCAATCTCCACCTGTGGATAGATCTTTTCCATATCTTCTTTTACGAAGAATCCTGTTTCTTCTCTGAGCGCTGCTGCCGCAGAGATTGCGCTTGCTTTCTTCAATGTCTCTTCAACCGAAAGTCCTTCGCTAAGTCCAAGAGCGAACCCGGCGATCATGGAATCTCCGCATCCTACTGTGTTTACCGCATCGATCTTCGGCACACGTGCGCGAAAGATTCCGTCGTCACATACGACAAAGGAACCGTCTCCACCGAGTGACACTGCTACGATCTCGACTCCATCTGCATGAATCTGTTTTGCCGCATTTACCATGTCCTGGAAGTTGTCGCAGCTTTTTCCTGTCAACATACGGATCTCATCAATGTTTGGCTTGATCATCGTCGGCTTTGCCTCGATTCCCATCTCAAGCAGTTTTCCACTTGTATCAAGGATGACTTTCTTTCCTGCCTCTTTGCAGATTCTTACAAGACGCTGATAAGCTGTTCCGTCAAGTCCTTTTGGAACACTTCCTGACATAGCAACAACATCTGCTTTCTTCACCAGTTCTGTGAAATGTTTTTCGAATCCCTTAAATTCTTCCTCAGATACCGTGAATCCCGGCTCAAGAAATTCTGTCTGCACGTGATTGACTTCATCCCAGATGTTGATACAGGATCGGCTCTCTTCTTCCAGATGATAGAATTCGCTCTTGATTCCAAATGGTTTCAGTGCATCTTCAATATAATTTCCTGCATGACCTCCGACAAATCCTGTCGCGACCACTTCCGCTCCTGCGATAGACGCCGGCTTGGATACATTTAATCCTTTTCCGCCTGGCGTATACGCACATTCTTTCACACGGTTGACTTCACCGACCTGATAGCCTTCCACAACATATCTTTTGTCGATTGCTGCATTTAATGTTACTGTAAGTATCATATTCGGTACAGAGCTTTGACACATCAAAGCTCTTGTCCCCCTCTCTGATTAATCTTCGTTTACAAGCATTACTTTCCCCTGTACAAGTCCCGGTGTCTTAAACATCTGGAATGCTTCCTGTGCCTGACTCATCGGAACCATTTTGTAAATAAATCCTTTGTCGAATTTCAGCTGTCCTGTCGCAAAGTAATGTGCTGTCAGATCCCACTCCTTGCCTGGGAACGGTGCGCTGTAGGACATCCAGGATCCTGTCAGTTTGAACTCTTTACGGTTCATGTTCTCCCACATTGCCGGTGTGAACTCAAGATTCACATGCGGTGTTCCGATAAAGCATACATGGGATTTGTTTCCTGCAAGTTCAAAGGCCATATGCATAGTCGGAACCTGTCCGGCTGTCTCGAATACAAATCCGTATCCTTTGCCGCCTGTGATCGCCATTGCCTCTTCCATAAAATTCTCTTTCGTTGTGTTGACAACTTCGTCAGCTCCAAGACGTTTCGCAAGTTCAAGTCTCTCATCACTGATGTCGAATACTACAACTTTCTTGGATCCGAAGATCTTGCACCACTGCATTGTAAACATTCCGATCGTTCCGCCGCCGAGTACTGCAACATACTGTCCGCCCTGATAATCATTCTGGAATACACCGTGGATAGCTACAGTGGCAGGCTCAAACATGGCCGCCTGTTCATACGGAATGCTTGGATCATATACAACTGCATTTTGCTCTGGGATCACTACATAGTCCGCATTGGATCCCTGCTCTCTGGAACCAATAAAGCTGTAATGTTTGCACAGAGAGAAGTTTCCGTTCTGGCAGTCATCACATTTCATACATGGTTTCAACGGTGCACCGGATACGTGATCTCCAACCTTAACCTTTGTTACACCTTCACCTACTTCTACAACATCTCCTGAGAACTCATGTCCAAGTACGATTGGATAGAAATGAACTCCGTTATGAAGTACTCGTGGAATATCAGATCCACAGATACCGGAACATTTTACTTTGACCTTAACTTCGCCCGGTCCCGGTGTCGGTTCTTCGTAATCAAGATACTGTACGTCTTCGTTGGCGCATACAACTGCTGCTTTCATTTTCAAGATCCTCCTTTTTTGATCTTTTGTTAATTTATTTCTTATTCATGGTTTTTCGCCATAGTTTCCTTTAATTGTTTATAAAGTTCTATATATGTTTCGTAATTTTTATCGTAAACTTTTCTGTTTTCATTATTCGGTTCGTGGGAACGCTTCTCTTCAATAGTAAGCTTCACTGCCTCGTCAAAGTCTTTGTACATTCCGATTCCGACTCCGGCAAGAATCACTGCACCGAGTGTTGTTGCTGTGTCAGAGGATGGAACAACAATTGGTTTTCCTGTGATGTCAGACTTGATCTGTGTCCACAACAAGGAGTTTGCTGATCCGCCCATCGCACGCAGGACTTCTACTTTCGCTCCGGCTTCTTCCGCAACATCAAGGTTATGCTTCAATGCATAGGCTGTTCCTTCCATTGCCGCACGGATGAAATGTCCTTTTGTCTTACTGAAATCTAATCCGTAGTAGACACCTTTTGCGTTTGGATCCCAGATCGGAGTTCTCTCACCGGACATATATGGGAGGAAGATCACTCCGTCACTTCCCGGTGCTACTGCTGCCGCCTCTTCATTAAATAAATCCAGTGAGCTTTTTCCCTGACGTTTTCCTTCTTCTCTTTCGTACGCTCCGAACTCCCGCTCAAGCCAGCGCATCACTCCGCCGCCTCCGGTTGTTCCGCCTTGTAAGAGCCAGCAATCCGGCACGACATGAAATCCAAGGATCAACCGCTCATCGGCACGATACTGGTCGGTACAGATACTCATTCCACCTGCCTGTCCACCTTGTTCCTGTGTCTCTCCGCTGTGGATCACTCCTGCGCCGAGAGTTCCACATGCTGCATCGAGTCCTCCGGCCACAACCGGTGTTCCTTCCGCCAGTCCGCTTTCTTTCGCAGCTTTCTCATTTACCTCACCGATCACTTCATGACAGGCATGAATTTCCGGCAATAGCTCAGAAGAAAATCCAAATTCCTGACACATCTCTTCATTCCAGGTTCCTGTTCTCATATCGAAACAGTGAAGGCCATATCCCTGAGAAAGATCCTGTGTCATCACACCGGTCAGTTTGTATGCAATATAACTGTTGGATTGAAGGATCTTATAAGTCTTTGCATAGACTTCCGGCAGATTTCTCTGATACCAGATGATCTTTGCAGTTGTATAAGATGGCTGCAAAGAGTTGCCGCAAAGCTCAAAGATCTTGTCTTTCCCAATCTTTTCATTGAATTCTTCACAGATATCTGTGGCTCTTGTGTCCATCCAGATTGGGGTGTTCGTAAGTACATTTCCATCTTTATCTACTGCGATCGCAGACCAGCTCTGTCCATCGATTCCGATTCCTTTAATCTCTTCCGGGGAAATATTTCCTTTTACGAGTACCCTTGGGATTGCATCGCAAACTGCTTCCCACCATTCTTCCGGATTCTGTTCTGCCCATCCAGGATGTGGGTAATAAACCTGATAATCACCGGTTCCGGTTGCCTTGACGGTTCCGTCTTTTGCAAAGACTGCAATCTTGCAGGCACTGGTTCCGATATCTATTCCTAATAAATATTCTCCCATGGTCTCCTCCTCTTTATGAAATGTCCGCCACTGATTCTCCTTCTACGAATCCGGTTTTCAGCCAGATTGTCTCTGTTGTTTCTATTTTGTCTGATGTTTTATCTGATGTTTCATCCTTATCTTCGAGATGACTCAATAACAGATTTGCTGCCGCTTGTCCAATCTCTTCCGTTGGCTGTGTCACGATTGTCAATCTTGGTACTACAGCTCTTGCAAAATCCATGTTATCAAATCCTATCACAGACAGCTGTTCCGGAACTTTGATACCAAGGTCATTGATCTCCATCATTGCTCCGACTGTCATCTCGTAGTTGGAGATAAAGACTGCTGTCATATCCGGATTGTCTTCGTAAAGCTTGCGCATTGCTTTCGCTCCGCCGGCAATCGTGTAGTTACCATCTGCCAGAAGTTTTGTATCTGTTCTATCTGTTTTTCCTTTTAAATCTGATTGTTGTGCTGATCTAGCTTTGGATGATTCTTGTATCGCAAGCTCATATCCTCGTTGACGTTCCCTTGCTGTATACACATTATCCGGTCCTGTGATCATACCAATCTTCTTATGCCCTTTTTTCATCAGCCGTTTCACTGCGTTCTGCGCTGCTCCTTCATTGTCTACAAGAACGCAGTCACAATCTCCGTTCTCCATCCTTCGGTCGATCAGTACAACCGGTCTTCCGGATTTTCTAAATCTATCAAATACTTTCTTCTCTGCTCCGGTTGGCATCATGATCAAGCCATCCACTCTTCTGTGAAGAAGGAATTCTGCTGCCTCTTCTTCTCGCTTCACATCGGATCTGCAGTCACAGATCATCGTCGCATACCCATGACTTCTTAATAAATCTTCCGCTGCTGTAATAATCTCTGAAAAGAAAATGTTGTTCAACTCGGGTAAGATGATTCCGATGGTCTTCGTTCGGTTTGTCTTTAATCCTCTTGCAACTTCATTTACCTCAAAATGAAGCTTCTCAATTGCCTCTTCGATCTTGATTCTGTTTTTCTCACGCACATTTCCTCCATTTAGATAAGAAGAAATTGTTGCAAGTCCGAGCCCTGTCTCTCGGGCAATGTCTTTCATCGTTGCACCCATAAACTTATTTCCTTATTCTGTATCTTGTAAGCTATCACTTGTTTTATTTTGCTTTTCCATCACATCCGCACATCTTCATGCGTGCGATCACCTGTTCTTTTACAGCTTCCATCGCAACAACACCGAGTTTTTTCGGATCGAATGTCTCCGGCTTCTCTTCAAGCAGTTTCTTCACGGCATCTGTGTATGCAACACGAAGCTCAGTAGCAAAGTTGACTTTACACATTCCACGCTCTACACATTCTCTTACGTCTTCTTCACTCAGTCCGGAAGCTCCATGAAGCACGAGCGGAACATCTACAACTTCTTTGATTGCGCTTACTCTTGGCTTGTCAAGAACCGGGGTTCCTACATAAAAGCCGTGCGCTGTTCCAATCGCTACTGCAAGAGAGGAAACTCCTGTGCGCTCTACGAATTCTTTCGCTTCCTGCGGATCTGTGTTCGTATCAACATCAGCCTCAAGGTCGTCTTCCTTTCCGCCAACTTTACCAAGTTCAGCTTCTACCGGAATACCAAATGCATTTGCTACATCTACAACCTTCTTCGTCACTGCGATATTATTCTCAAAATCTTCGTGGGAACCGTCGATCATAACAGATGTGTAACCAGCTTTCATTGCCTGAACTGCAAGTTCAAAGCTATTGCCGTGATCCAGATGCAGACATACCGGGATCTTTGTTTTCGCAGCTTCTGCTTTCACGATTCCTGCAAATGTCTCCAATGTTCCGTACTTTACAGTAGAAGGTGTTGTCTGAAGCATCACCGGTGCGTTCAGCTCCTCCGCTGCAGCGATGACTGCTTTAACCATCTCCATATTCTCTACATTAAATGCGCCTACTGCGTATCCATCCTTCTTTGCGTCTAAAAGCATCTTTTCTGATGTAACTAATGGCATCGTATCGTCCTCCTTATTTCCAAAACCGAAACGTTTCGGTTTTGCTTATGTACTTATTTTAGTACAGGATTTATTGCTTGTCAAGATAATGAAAACGAAAAGTATATTTTTATTAAAGCTGCAAATAATGTAACTGTTCAGAGCCAACCTCCAAAATGCTACGCATTTCGTCGGTGTGGCGTATCCGCCAAATAAAATTTCAAAAACAGTTTTAAAAATGCAAGCATTTTATACCTGTTTTTTGAAATTTTGCTTGGCTCTGAACAGTTACCACATTTTAATTATTCGCTTGTTCATTCAATTCAAATACACCTAAAATCAGGCCTCTAAACACTTCTTATAATCCCATCTGAGCAAGAACAATGAAAAGACCACATGTGATAAATGGGATAATAATCTGTGTAATCGCAATATCAAAGTAGGCTTCCTTATGTGTCAGCTTGCAGATACCAAGCAATGTAATCTGAGCACCCTGGTGAGGCAGAGTATCCAGTGTACCTGCTGCAATTGTAGCGATACGATGAATGTAAGGTAATTTTGCACCAAGTGCAAGATATGTATCTGTCAGTGCGTTAAACGCAACACCCATACCACCTGAAGCAGAACCGCAGGCACCGGCACAGATAGCAACTGTAATCATAACGAATACAAGTGGAGGCATTGACATACCCTTTAATGCTGTAACAAGATCTGCAAATCCCTGTGTATTCTTAACAACACCACCGAAACCAACAACGATGGCTGTATTCAAAATGGCAACACCAGAGTCTGCTGCACCTTTATTGAAAACTTTCACCCACTGTTCAATACCGCCCTTGACGAATTTGAACATCAGAATAGCTGCTAATGCAACCCCTGAAAATACAGATGGCACAACATCAAGATGAAAGCCATTAAACAGAACAAGAATCAGAATAATAGGAATGAATGCGATTACCCAGTGCGGCAAATCTTCACGTCCCTGAATGTTCAAATCTTCTGCTGACAGCTGTGTCTTTAATCTTGCATCATCAAAATAATAACCGTTCTTTGTGAACTTGCGGGCACGATATTCCAGCCATACAAAGATTAACAGGAATTCAATAATGGATACAATCAGAGATGGTACAAATGCAGCTGTTGATAAAGTACCAAGACTCTTGATCGCAATAACATTCTGAATGGACGGAGAACCCGGTGCTGACATGGACCATGTCCAGCAGCCTGCTGAAATTGCAGCCGGAATCAGCCGTCTTGTCAGATTGGATTCCTTGAAAAGGTTCAGTGCAATCGGATAAATAACGAAGAATACAACGAAACCGCTGACACCACCAAAAGTAAGAATACCTGTGATACACATGATAATAGGAGCTACAAACTTACCATGACATAAGCCGCCGATAAATCGTGCAATAGATTCTGCAGCACCTGTAAACTGGTAAACCGCACCAAACAATGCACCGACAAAGAATGTCAGGAAATACTTAGAAACGTAATCTGCTGCCGCCGGCATGAACATATCCTGCAAGCCTTCCATGATCGGAATACCTGAACAGATTAATACGAAAATCGTCACTACCGGCGCAAGAATCAATGCGCTTAACTGCTTAAACGCCAGCAATGCAAAGAGAATAATGGCAATTAATAACACAAGAATACCAAAATTCATAATAGCAATCCCCCTTTTATTTTTCTGTGATCATCCACTCTCTTTTGAATAACCACTTTCCTTATCTCACATAATGTCTGCCCTTCACCTGTGAAATAATTTCTTATACCAACTATTAAGCAAATAATATGCCAACTTTTTAACATGCTGTAAAATGGGGATTTTCAGCCATTTTATCGTTTGTTTTTCTTGTATTTATGTGTTTTTATTTCTAATATCGTGTCATTTTTGACACATAATTTATTTTCAATTTTTTAATATGTACTGACTTTTTTCTCATACGCACATCATTTTGAGATTTTTATCGATTCTTTACCGCCTGTAATTGCTTTTTTCTGACAAGAATATAACAAAGAATATGAACACCACCGGTAATAATCCAGGTAATTGGATAGGAAATATACAGCATCCAAAGACTTCTGTGAATCTGAAACGCAGTAAAAATCCACACAATCCGCAGGCCGCAGGCACCGATCAGAGAAACAATCATTGGCATCAGCGAATAACCGACACCGCGGAGTGCACCCACCATTGTATCCATAATGCCGCATAAAAAGTAAGCCGTACAGATTACAGCCATTCGGTCCTTTCCAAACTGAATCACATTGGGATCCGATGAATAAATAGACAGCAGTGTGTCTCCGGCAAGCCATGCGCCCACACCTAAAATAAGACCTACAGATATCACCAGTCCCTGACATATAAACAGCACCTTGTGAATTCGTTTTTCCTCGCCAGCGCCATAATTCTGGCTTGTAAAACTCATAGCGGTCTGCTGAAAAGTATTCATGGATATATAAATAA
>OLRC01001103.1_pt1 | contig 18170 bp, 10 predicted proteins | sample 1672081 | NCBI WGS metagenome assembly OLRC01 (sample SAMEA3136643, study PRJEB25190) | human gut metagenome | biome: human gut; feature: human-associated habitat; material: faeces | place: Austria | collected 2013
CCCCAGAAATGTGCATGTGGATGACCACATGCTATGCTAGCAAAACACGTCTACCACCAAAACGAGGGCAATCAAACTCGATGCCCATACAAATCCGTATATTCCCAGAGTAAATCGACTATTGACTCACTTTGCCCACAAAAGAAAAAACACCCTCAAATCCAGCCAATACTCCAATAGTGAATCACTTCTGATTCATCCAAAAATCTTGACCCGAAAAAATGAATCCGTTCTGATTCACTTGAGATTTAAGATCGGTATCGCGATATTTAGTGTAATTTAAGACGAATAAATACCATAGCAGCTTCCATAATATGCAGCCATCTGCTAAACTAAGAGCAAGGGAGTGGCAGACAGTATGCATCAGAAAAAGCTGGAAAAAGACAACCGCTGCCCTTTGCAATATAGGCTACGCGTATTCGGCGGCAAGTGGAAGTCACGGATTATCTGCGTGCTGGCGGCAAAAGAGCCATTGCGTTACAGCGAACTGCGCAAAGAAATGGCGAACATCACGGATGCAGTGCTGGCCACAACGCTGAAAGAACTGATTGCGGACGGCATCCTTGTCCGCCAATCCTATGACGAGATACCGCCCAGAGTGGAATATTCCCTGACATCCAAAGGAACATCAGTTGTACCGATCTTGCAAAGCATCTGCCGCTGGTCGGGTGTTTTTATCGGTGCATTGGGTCTCCGGCAACTATCCCAAGAGGCTGTACAAGGCGCTGATGCACTCCTCCACCGTGCTTACGGCGTGGACGGTGACAAGCTGGTCGGCCTTATCCGGGTGCCGGGTGATTCCGAGACGCTGGCACAGATCCATTATATGCTGGTACACCCGGATTATCAGGGGCAGGGAATAGCCGGGAAGATGCTGGAACTTATCAAAGAAAAGTATAAAGACTACCTGTATATTGAGAGTATGCCCAAAGACAAAAGCAATGTGCCGCTTTATGTAAAGCACGGGTTCACCATGACGGAAAACGGCGCGGCTATTCAAATCTGCAATTACAGCAACGCGCAGTAAGTGCAGCATTACAAAGAAAAATCCCGGCTGGCGGCAGTCGGGATTTTTCTTTAATGAGAGAACGATTGTTCAGGGAATGGTTTGGTTAGTGCTCTTTCTTGCGGCAGATCACCAGCCCGGTCAGGGCAGCGGCACTGCACAGAGCCAGTATGGCCAGCAGAACCAGAGGGAAAGAATCGGCGGTCTGCGGGATAACAGCAGCCGGTGCCGTGGGTGCTGCCGTTGCCTTGGGGGCAGCGGTAGATGCCGGGGCAGAAGTAGTGCCGGAAGAATTGCCGCTGTTGGAGGAAGCATCACTCGCGGCAGGAGCAGCCGTCGGCGCGGGGGTCGCGGTGGGCGCTTGCGTGGGCTTCGGCTCTTCGCTCGGCTTGGGCTGCTCCTTGAGCTTCCAGCTGATGCCGAAGGGCGACAGGGAAGAAACCGTCACGACCAGCTTGCCGTCTTTCAGCGCGGGGGTAAGCAGTTCAACCTCGCCGCTGTCCTTCATATGGCTGACGACGAAATCATACTGTGCGGCCGTCTCGGCGGTAATACCGTTCGGCAAAGTGAAGCTTATCTCAAGGCCGTTCTTCGGGAAATCCTCAGCGGTGGCATCGACCCAGTTTATACCATCTGTGCTGACTTGCAGCCTGACTTCATAGACAACAATATTGTCGGAGGATAGCTTTTTGGAGCTTTCCAGTTTAAGCTTTTCGGTGATTTTTTCGGGAGTATCGTAGCCGACATTCTTCAGGGAATCGGGAATGTTGTTGTCAGAAAGATCATCCGTGACGACCTTTGTCTCAACCGTGGGCTTCGGTTCTTCGGTCGGCTTCACTTTGAGCGCTGCAGCGGCATCGGTCAGCGCCTTGGCAGCGGCATCGACCTGTGTCTGCGTGGCGTTCTCGTCGGCCAGCACGGCATTGGCATCGGCAAGGGCCTTGGCAAAATCAGCCCATGTTTCGGCCGTATAATCGGTTTCGACCTTGCAGGTGTTGGCATCAATGGCTTTCTGCAGAGCGGTCTTATCAACGGCGACAGGCTCCGGCTCGTTGCTGCGGGCGGTCAGCACAAAGTTGTCGATGTACTGGGTCTTGGCCTGATACCAGTTGCTGCTGTACATTCTGGCAAGGTTCTTGGCGGTGGTGGGGATGTTCAGCTCCTGCAGAACGACCTTATCGGTAGCTTTGTCCTTGAGCTGGTAGCTGACGGTGCCGGCTTCAAAGTCTGCGTGGACGCGGACGACATAGGTCTTGTTAGCGTCAGCCGTGTGATCCACCCATTTGGGCTCCGACATTTGGGTGCCGCCGACAAGGCTTGCTGCGGCAGGTGTGCGCATGGTGTTGCCGCCATCTGCGGTCTTGACGCACATGGCAAACAGAAGTCGGCCATCACTGTCACGGAACTGGAAGCCGCCCTTGTTGGTGCCGTTCTGGTACTTGAAGTCAAAGCTGAAGTCCACAGCGGTGCGGCTTTGTATCTCCGCAGCAAAATCCGCATAACTGGAAGCTGCGTTGCCGGGGCTAAGGGCAAGGCGGCCGTCCGCCACGGTTGCCTTGGTGTTAAAGGCGAGAGCGCCCGCGTTCTCATCAAAGGCTTCGCTGATGAGGGTATCGCTGTACGCGTTGGGCATAGCGGGCATCGGGACGGCAATGTCGAGAATGTTGACCTTGCCGCCCGCAAGGGTGATGGTTTTGGTGAGCGTGTCACGGCCCTCGACCACGGCGGTCACAGTAGCTTCACCGGCGGTCAAGCCCTCGGTGATGGTGTAGGTGCCGCTTGCGTTGGTGGTGGTCTCCACGGTTTTGCCGTTTACCGTGACGGTGATTTTGGCATTGCTGCAGGGGCTTACATCATCGCTGACCGTGCCGCGCAGGTAGACAGCATCCTCCGGCATGGAAACCTCAAACAGGCCGATGGTCGGCGCGGTGGTGCTGGCGGCGGTATGGGTGTAGCTGGTGTTCAGCGTTGCATTGGAATCGGTAGCGTCAAAAACGGGGTAGGCGGTGGCGGCCATCGGGACAATGCTGCCGTAGGCCTTGGCCAGAGAGGTAAAGTTAAAGCGGCTGCCCTTGGCAAACAGGCCATCCGTCAGCGCAGTGCCGGTGGCGTCTGTGCTGGCACCGGCGGCAACCAGTGCGGAGCCGGTCTTGGGCATCAGGCCGTTGGCCTCCAGCAGTGCGCCGGTGGCGGCATTGCCAAGGCGGCTCATGCTGGGGGCAGTGCCGACAAACGGATCCTCGCTCAGCATGATGGGGCTGGAATCCTTCCAGCAGGCGGGCGTGCCGTAGTAGGCATTGTTTTTGTAGGAGAAGCTGGTTCCGCCGCTGAAGCCGAAGCCTGTGCCCTTGCCGTCGTAGAACACATTGTTGACATAGGAGGCCGTGCCGCCGCCCCACGGGTCAAAGTTGGAGGTGCCATTGCCGTCCTTGCTGCGGTAAAAGACATTGTTGCTGAACTGGAAGTAACCGCCGCCCATCGAGTAATGGACATAGGAGTACAGGCAGTCCTGAATCAGATTGTAGCGGATGATGCCGGAGTTGAATTTCATGCCGCAGAGCAGCAGACCTTCGCCGCAGTCATGGACATAATTGTACTGGATCAGGATGTTGGTGGCGCGCCAGTCGGGGTCGATGGCGTTGGAGTCCTGACCACCGCCCTTGTGGCGGACATCAAAGACCTCGTTGTACTGGATAGCAACATTGTCGGCAAAGAACAGCTCAATGCCGCAGGTGCCGATATGCTCCAGTAGGTTCTTCTCAACAACAGAATCCTTGACGCCGCACAGGTAGATGCCGTTGCAGGCGTAGGCAGAAGCGCCCTGATTGATGTAGTTGCCGGTGATGAGGATGTTGGTGTGGGGCTTCCAGTTGGGGTCATAGTAATCGGGTGCGCCGCCCGCACTGTTGCGGTTGGCCCAGCCGGTGCTGCCGTCGCGGCCTTTGCCGTTGTTCCACTGCTTGATTGTGATGCCGCCGAAGGAGTTGTTGACAAACTCGCTGTCAGCGATCGTAATATTGCTGAAAATGGTGGGGGTGTTGGTTGTGGTCGCAAGGCTTTCGATCAGGATGCCGCCGGTGCGCTTGGAGCCATCGAAGCCGTAGTTGTTGCCGATGCCGGCATCGCGCACGCCGGTATCGCCGATCCAGGTCACAATGCCGGAAACATCATGTACGCGGACATTGTGGATGTTGAAGCCCTGCAGGCTCGGAACATCGCGGCCTGCAATGTGTATGCCGCGGTAGTCGCCGAGCTTTTCACCCTCGCTGTTATCGCGGGCGGTCACATTGCCGGTGGGGTTTGTGTCGCCGGCAACCATCTTGCAGCCGTCCACGGTGTTGGAAATGTCCAGATTGCAGATCTCCCAGTATTCCTGATTGTACAGGTACAGGGCATCGTTGACCTTGCCGTTGGCGGCGATGCGGGGCATATGTTTGGTTTCGTCGCCGTAGGCGCCGATTGTGATGTGGGCATCGGCGCTGCCGCTTCCCTGGGGCTGCAGCGTGGTGTTCTCCCACTCGCCGCCGCGCTCAAACAGGATCTTGTCGCCGGGAATATAGGTGTCCTGATTCACGCGGGCGATGGTCTTCCATGCGGTTTGTTCGGTTTTGCCGTCTTTGCTGTCGTCGCCGTTGGGGCTGACGTAGTAAGTGGCAGCTGTGGTGTGCGGCGCAAAGGGGTCGGTGTTGCTGGCAGTTACGGAAACGGACTTGATGTAGAGTGTGCCGCGGTTCCAGCTGTCGGCGTAGAACTTGATTTTTTGCAGATTATCAGTGGCGGTGCGTGCCTTGGCGTTGCGCAGAGACATCACGCCGTCTACGGATACACGGAAGGTATCGCTCTGCATATCAATGTCCATGCGGACGGTCTGCCAAGTGTCGGTGGTCAGCGTACCGGCATCGGTTGTGTTTTTGCCGTTCACATGGGACTGGTACTTGGCAGCGCTGTCGTTGGTGAACAGGCTGTATGCAACCGCGCCGCTGTTGTCGAAGATATAGGGAATGCTGTACTGGTGGGCATAGCCGTCCTTGTCCAGCTTCATCTCGGCGGTGACGGTGACATAGCGGGTATCGCTCTCGGTGATGCTCAGGCCATCGTAAATCAGAGCAGTCTCGCCGCCGTCAGAGGTGCGGCTCATCTTGAGTACCTGCCCCATTTCGGCATCGGCAACAAGCTCGGTAGTGCCGCCGCCGTTGGAGTAAGTCCAGCCGTTCAAATCATCGTTCAGGCCGGCAACATCGGCAAAGTCGATAGAAGCGCCCACTTTGACATCCGGCTCGGCGGGGGCGGCTTTGGCCATTACGGCAGCGACGGCAGATTCGTCTGCCAGAACGGCGATTTCCGGGGCGGCAGTGGTCTCCGCAGCGGGGGATCCTTCTGCAAGGTCTGCTTCAGGCAGGGGGGCCTCCGCTTCGGAAAGTGCGCCATCGGGTACTTTCTCGGCGGCGGTTTCAGGCGTGGCCTGTACGGTTTCGGGCGCGGCGTCGTACTCTTCTGCCAGAACCGGAACAGCACCTAAATTAGAAAGTGCCATACCGCCCGCCAGCAGAAGCGCGAGCCCGCGCTGCAGGGTGCGTTTGTTTCTCATACGTTACTCCTTCTTCGTAGAATTGGTTTGCTAGAGCTACTTACAGGGTAACAGAGAAACAAAATTTGCGAAATGGACAAATCCGACTTTTTCCTTGAACGATTCCGACTTCTTTTGGGGAAAATGGGTCGCTTTTGTTCAAATCCTACTTTTCAGCCCAGTATTCAGCCACGCTGCGCCCGGCTTCCTCGCCTACTTCGTTGTAGGCGGGCTGTAAATAGTGGAAGCGGTCTTTCATCAAGCCTTTGGCGGCAAAGGTCTTGAAGCTGCGGCTGACCATGACAATATCATCGTAGGCTGCAGCCAGCTCCTCCTGCGCCTGCTGGATCGGCACGTACAGTTCCGGCTCGTCGCGCTGGTTGCCAATCTGGATCAAAAAACAGGTCTCCAGCCCGGCATCGGTCATAAACTCGTGGATGACGCGGTCGGTGTCCAGCTTATACACGGCTTTTAAGGTGTGCAGGTCGCCGTCGGTGCAGCCCTGGCACCAGACCATCGCGCTGTGGCGGATGGTGTAGCCGTTTTCGGCTAAGAATTTGCGCGCCTTGCGGGCGCGGCGGACGGCATCCTCAAAAAACGGCATGCCGGGCAGCCACTCGGTAATGGAAGAACCGCCCTTGGCGCAGGATACGCCCATGATGGCAACCCCGGTCTTGGCTGTGCAGGCATTGACAAAGGCGGAAACCATGCTGCCCGTTTTCATGCCCGGCTCATTGACGCCGGTGGGGTCGTTCTCGTTCACGCCGAACGGCTCGGCCAGCGGGTGCAGCTGCGCGGGGTCAGTCACGGCGCGGTACTCGTACCCCATGCCGGGGGGAACAGCGGGGGCAAGGGCGGCATCCCCGCGCCCGGCCATGTTGCTTTGGCCCATAAAGAAGATAAGATCGACCAACTGTGTGCATTCCATGCGAAATCGCTCCTCTCATCATTGTATAAAAGAGTATAGCAACCGCATTTTTAGATGCCAAGAGACAAATCCGACTTTTTGCTTGAACGTTTCCGACTTCCCGGCAGGAATCCGTAAAAATCCGAATAAAGTCGGATTTGTTCAAGGTTTAAGTCGGATTTGTCCATTTTCAAACCAACAAAAAGCGTGTATCATAAAGACAACGCAAGGGGCACAAGACAAAGCCCCACAATGAAGGAGGAAAATCCAAATGAAAAACAAGCGCATTATGAGCGCGGCGATGGCCGTCCTGATGGCCGGTTCTCTCGCAGCCTGCGGCGGTTCCGCTTCCAGCACTGCTGACAGCACCGCAGCCGAGAGCACTTCCACTGCCGCCTCCACCGAGGCCACTGCCGAAAGCACCGACGAGCCTGTTACCATCCGCATCACCTGGTGGGGCGGTCAGACCCGCCACGACCTGACGCAGCAGGTGCTCGATCTCTACACCAGCGAGCATCCCAACGTCACCTTCGAGGCTGTTCCCTCCGGCTGGGACGGCTACTTTGAGAAGCTGGCCACCGACACTGCCACCGGCGGTATGCCCGACATCGTGCAGATGGACTATATGTACATCTCCACCTACGCACAGAACGGCTCTCTGGCCGACCTGAGCGAGTACATCAACGACGGCACGATCGATGCCTCCGGCATTGACGAGGCCCTGATGAACGCCTCCAACATCGGCGGCAAGACCGTCGGCATCCCCCTGTCCACTTCTTTGGTCGCCTTCACCTATAACCCCTCCGTTCTGGAGGAGGCTGGCCTGGAAGCTCCTACCGACGACTGGACCTGGGACGACTTTGCCACCGCCGCCAAGACGGTGAAGGAAAAGACCGGCAAGTACGGTATGTCCACCTCCCCGGTCATCGACACCAACCTGTTCAATTACTGGGTGCGCGGTTACGGCGAGAAGCTGTTCGCCGACGACAACAAGAGCCTGGGCTACGATGACGACAAGATCACCGAGGACTTCTTCACCTACTGGCTCGACCTGATCGATGCCGGTGCCGTGCCCAACCCCGATGAGTACGAGCAGATCGCTACCCTGGGCAACGATGCGAACCCCGTCATCACCAACGATGCAGCCTTCCACCAGAGCTGGAACAACTTCACCACCATCGGCGCCAACGCCGGCAACGACACCCTGAAGCTGGTTGCTCCGCCGACCAACACCACCAACACCAAGGCACTGTGGTACAAGCCTGGTATGTTCTTCTCCGTTGCCGAGACCTCTTCCGTCAAGAAAGAGGCTGCCGAGTTCATCAACTGGTTCCTGAACTCCGACGAGGCCAACGACATCATGATGGGCGAGCGCGGCACGCCTGCTTCCGCTACCGCTCGTGAGCACCTGATCAACTCCGGCAAGCTGAGCGCCCAGCAGACCGATATGTTCAACTTTGTTGACACGGCCGCTGCTTACTGCGGTGACACCCCTGCAGCTGACCCCGCTGGCATCAGCGAGATCAACACCATCTTCAAGAACATCGGTTATGCCGTCTTCTACGGCCAGACCACCCCGGCCGACGCTGCTGCCCAGTTCCGCACTGAGGTCAACGCAGTTCTCGAAGCTAACAACTAATCACAAAATCTCCTGAAGTTTCTTCTTCTAAAAAGTGTTTTCTTCTTCTTTTTCATAAGCTTTCTCCTAAAAGTTTTTCTCCTTATATCATGTGAGCAGAAACGGGGGAGGGTCAAACCCTGACCCTCTCCCTTTCTTATGCCAAAAATCCAAGTCAATCCAAGGAAAAGGGGGATTTTTACCCATGCCCGCACTGAAAACCGCAGCACCGGCCAAGAAGTACTATAAGATGAAGGACAACGTGACCGGCTATCTTCTGCTGGCACCGTGGCTGTTCGGCTTCTTCTTTATGTGGCTGATCCCGGCTGCTATGTCCATCTACTACTCCTTGACAGACTATAACCTGCTGTCCGCCCCGAACTTTGTGGGGCTGAAAAACTACATCACGATTTTCACCAACGACAAAAACTTCAAGCAGGCAATGATCGTCACCTTCAGCTATGTTTTCATGGTTGTGCCGCTGCGTCTGGCGTTTGCCCTGTTTGTGGCAACGCTTTTGAACAAAAAGCACAAGGGCATGGCGGTCTACCGCGTTCTGTACTACATCCCGTCCATCGTCGGCGGCTCTATTGCGGTTGCCGTTGTCTGGAAGCAGATTTTCGGCAACAAGGGCGTTTTTATGACGCTGCTGGGCGCGATCGGCATCGAGCAGAAGATGTCCCTGCTGGGCAACCCCAAGACGGCGCTGTTCGTCATCGTGCTGATGGGCGTGTGGCAGTTCGGCTCCTGCATGCTGATCTTCCTCTCCGGCCTGAAGCAGATCCCAAACTCTCTGTATGAGTCCGCCGCCATCGACGGTGCTTCCCCGATGAAGCAGTTCTGGAAGATCACGATGCCGATGCTGACCCCCACCATCTTCTTCAACATGGTGCAGCAGATCATCACCAGCTTCCGCGTCTTTACCGAGAGCTATGTCATCACCAATGGCGGCCCGATGGACAGCACCCTGACCTACGTGCTGTACCTGTACCGCTCCGCATTCACCAACTTCCACATGGGTTACTCCTGCGCACTGGCGTGGATTCTGGTCGTCATCATCGGCATTGCGACCGCAATCCTCTTCAAGAGCCAGGATGCCTGGGTCCACTACGAGGGTTAAGGAGGAAATACAACTATGGTTTGTCAAAAGAGCTCCAAGGCACAGTCTGTGTTCTTCCACGTTTTTTCCTGCGCACTTGGCTTTATCATGATTTATCCGCTGCTCTGGCTGCTGATGAGTTCGTTCAAGTCCAATGACACGATGTTCCACAATGCGTTCAGCCTCATTCCCGAAAAGTGGGACATCATCCAGAACTACGCCTCCGGCTTTAAGGGCATCGCGGGCATCTCGTTCTGGACGTTCTTCAAGAACTCTGCCATCGTCACGGTGGCCTCGGTGGCCGGCTCTATCTTCTGCTCGCTGCTGGCGGCTTACGCCGTATCCCGCGTCGAGTTCAAGGGCGCGAACTTCTGGTTTGGCTGCATCGTTATGACGATGATGATCCCCTCGCAGGTCATGGTCGTGCCCCAGTACATCATCCTGAAAAAGGTCGGCCTGTCCGATACGCTGGTGTCCATGACGCTGCCGTGGATCTTCGGTTATGCGTTCTTTATCTTCCTGATCGTGCAGTATATGCGCGGCATCCCCCGCGATCTGGACGAGGCCGCCATGCTGGACGGCTGCTCCAAGATCGGCGTGCTGTTCAAGATTCTGGTGCCTGTCGTACAGCCTTCCATCGTCACGGCGTCCATCTTCGCGTTCTACTGGATCTGGCAGGACTTCTTCCAGCCGCTGATCTTCGTCTCGAACCCGAAGAACTTCACGATTCCTCTGGCGCTGAAACTGTACACCGATCCCAACAGCTACAACAACTACGGCGGCCTGTTCGCGATGTCGGTCATCTCGCTGCTGCCTGTTATTCTTATCTTTATCAAGTTCCAGAAATATCTGGTAGAGGGTATTGCCACCGACGGCATTAAGGGTTAAAATAATATAATATAGGAAACCAAATTGTAGGGGCGGTCATTGACCGCCCGCCAATGGAACGCGCGACGCTTTCTCGGAAAGTGTTTACCACGGGAAAGGGCGGGCGAGCAATGCTCGCCCCTACAATGCGTTCCCTAGAGGGGCATTTGTTATGATTCTCAACCGCAACACCATCCTCCCCGCCGCGCCTGCGGCCAAGCCGGTGCAGTACGCACTGAAAGCGCTGCGCCGCGATTTTGACCGCGTTTTTACAGATACCGCCGCACCGGGCGGGCGCATCCTGCTGACCATCAACGACACGCTCCCCGCCGAGCAGTACACGCTGACGGTGGATGCCGACACGCTGCTGCTCTCGGCTGCCGATGACCTCGGCTTTGTCTACGGTTTGTTTGAAATCAGCCGCCGCTTTTTGGGCGTGCAGCCGTTCTGGTTCTGGAACGACCAGCCGTTTACTGTGCGGGAGGGTGAGAAAATCCCCGTCGGAACGGTGGTGGAGTCCAAGTCCTACAAAGTAAAATACCGCGGCTGGTTCGTCAACGACGAGACGCTGCTCTCCCACTGGAAAGTCGAGCGCCGCGCCAATCTGCCGTTTGTTATGGCGTTTGAGACGCTGCTGCGGCTGGGCGGCAACATGGTAATCCCCGGCACGGGCAAAAACGCCGTGCTGTACCGCCGGACGGCTGCCGATATGGGGCTTATCATCACCCACCACCACGCCGAGCCGCTGGGCGCGGAGATGTTTGCCCAAGCCTACCCCGACTTAGAGCCGATGTACAGCAAGTACCCAGAGAAATTCCGCGCCTTGTGGCAGGCGGGTATTGACGCGCAGAAAGATATGCGTGTGATTTGGAACATCGGTTTCCGTGGGCAGGGCGACAAGCCTTTCTGGGACGACGACCCCCAATACGACACGCCGGAAAAGCGCGGCGCGTTGATTTCCGCGCTGATAAAAGAACAGTATGACCTCGTCAAAGCCAACGACAAGCACGCCGTCTGCTGCACCAACCTGTACGGCGAGACGATGGAGCTGTACAAGGACGGCTTTTTGCACCTGCCGGAGGATGTTATTAAAATCTGGGCGGACAACGGCTACGGCAAGATGGTCAGCCGCCGTCAGGGCAACAGCAATCCCCGCGTGCCTGCCCTGCCGCCGCGCGGAGATACCAGCGCGCACGGCATTTATTATCACGCGTCGTTCTATGATTTGCAGGCGGCCAGCCATATCACGATGCTGCCCAATTCCACCGAGTTTGTGGCGCGGGAGCTGGCCGACGTGATGGCGCACGGCGCGGACGATTACTGGCTTGTGAACTGCTCCAACGTCAAGCCCCACGCCTTTTTGCTGGATCTGATCGCCCGCTGCTGGCGGGACGGCACGGTGGACGCCGGGCAGCAGTGCATCGCCTACACGGCGGCCTATTACGGTCTTTTGCACCGCTGCGAGATTGCGCAGTGCCTTGTGGATTACGCACAGTTTGCCGTCCCCTACGGTTCTAACGCCGACGACCGCGCGGGCGACCAGTTCTATAACCATGTGCCGCGTATGCTGATTTCGCAGTTTGTCCAAGACCGCACCGCGCCCGCCGACGACCTGCGCTGGCTGTGTGAGCAGCCGACCCTTGCCGGGCAGCTGCAGCACTGCACCGCCGTCTTTGACAAGGCAGTCCAAAGCTATGCAGCCTACCGACGCGAATGTGAAAAGGTGCTGGCCGAGCTGACCGGCCGCCCGCGCGTGCTGTTTATGGACAACATACTTTTGCAGGCGCAGCTGTATGACCTGTGGGCGCAGGGCGCAGCGTTTGTCTGCAAGGCGCTGGACGCCGGATTTACCGCGGACTGGCAGCACTGCTTCTACTATGCCGGCTGTGCCAAACGGCTGTACGCGCTGGCCTACCGCGCCATGCAGGATTGCGAACACGGCAAGTGGGTGGGCTACTACGCCAACGAGTGCCAGACCGACGTGCGCCAGACGGTGCAGGTGTGCGGATACCTGATGAGCTTTGCCCGCACCCTCGGCGAAGGACCGCACTACTATGCGTGGATGCGCGAGTTCGGCGACCCCGAGGACGAGCGCCGCATCATGCTGATCCTGAACACCGAGCCCCACCCCGGCGATGACGACCTCTGGCTGCTGATGGAGCAGCGGTGGGGGGAGTGAAATCTCTTGCCTTCCCCCAAGGGGGAAGCCATTTGCCGCCCCCACACCCATGCAACGATATTTTCCAAAGGAGTCTCTCCTCATGCTCACCCGCCTCAAAAAACGATTTCTTGACCTGCCTATATCGCAGAAATTCGTCAGCATCTTTGCGGTGATGACGCTGCTCAGCTGTGCCGTTATGGTCGGTGCGCTGCATCTGGGTCTGAGCGTTTTTGAGGAAAAGCTCTACGAGAAATCCCTGCAAGAGCTGGACTTCTTCGTCCAGAGCATTGATGACGATTTGCAGCAGATGGACGTGCTGACCCGCAGCATTGCGGTGGATACCACAATTCAAAGCCAACTGGCCCAGCTGACGGCGGCAGACCCCGAAACCGCACAGTATTACTATCTGCTGACCGGCGTGCGCCCGCTGCTGCTGGAAAAGCTCTATATGAGCGGGCAGGCGGACGCGCTGCAATTTGTCGATTTGAACGGCAACGCCATTGTGGTGGGGCAGTCCTTCCCCGACCCCGGCGAGGAGCGCCGCATACAGTTGGCCGATGCCCTGAACCGCACCCCCGGCAGCTTTGCCCTGCTGCCGCCGGATGCCGATTACCCCTATTTTATCTGCGGGCGCGATGTGCTGCGCAGCCAGAATATGAGTATGCAGCGGCTGGGCACAGTCCTTGTCACCGTGGATATTGAAAAGCTGCTGAACAACCAAATCGACGCACTGTCCAACAAGCCGTCAGAACTCTACCTTTATAATAAGGAAGCGCTCGTCTACCAAAGCGGCGAGACGGCGGCGGATTTTACACTGCCGGACACCCGCCAGGGCTATGCCGTGCAGACCATGAACGGGCAAAAGGTGTTTGTCTGCTGGCTGACTTCCGGCGTCAGCGGGCTGCGGCTGTGCAGCGTGTTCAACTACTCGGAAATTTACGGCCAGACCACCCGCGCACGCTGGGCGCTGCTGCTGGGCGGCTGCGCTATCCTTGTGCTGTTTGGCTGGGTCATGCTGCGGATGGCGCGCCTTGTCACCCGCCCCGTGCATACTTTAAGCGAGGCCGTCAAGAGCGTGGAGGGCGGCGACTTTACCACCGCCCGCGCGATGCTGCCCAACACACCCGCCGCCGATGAGATCGGTACGCTGACCCGCGATGTGGACGCGATGCTCGGCCAAATCGACACGCTGATCCACGAAAACTACGAAAAGCAGCTGCTTTTGCAGGATACCCGCTATAAGATGCTGCAAGCCCAGATCAATCCGCACTTTTTGTACAACACGTTAAGCACGCTGAGCTGGCTTGTGCGTGCCGGCAAGAACGAGGACGCCGGGCGGCTCATCATTAACTTGGGCGATATGCTGCGGGCGGCGCTCTCGCCCAAGCAGAACACCACCGCCGCCGCTGACGTGCAGCTGGTGCGCAGCTATATTGAGATCCAGCAGCTGCGCTATAAGCGCCGCGCAGTCTTTACGCTGGACGCGGACGGTGCGCTGGAAAGCTGGTATCTGCCCCACTTCACCTTGCAGCCACTGGTCGAAAACGCCATCAAGTACGGCGTGGAGGAGAGCGAGGATGTCTGCGAAATCACCGTGACCGCCCACGCCGAGGCCGACACCCTGCTGCTGGCCGTACATAACACCGGTACACCCATCGACACGGCGCGGCTGGCGGAAATTCGCAATTTTACCGTAAAGCCGCAGGGACACGGAATTGGGCTGAAAAATATCTACGAGCGCCTTTCCATGCTGTACAAGACGTTCGCCTTTACGGTGGACAGCACGGAAACGGACGGAACAACGGTACAAATACTTCTCAATCGGCAGGACGCAAAGGAGGAACAACCGCATGGAGAAACTGCTGATCGTTGACGATGAGGAAATCGAGCTGGACGGCATGGCCGAGCTCATCGACTGGCCGAGCTACGGCTATGAGCTGGTCGGTACAGCCATCAACGGCAAGCGCGGTCTGGCGCTGATACAGGAAAAACAGCCCGATATCGTGATAACCGACATCAAAATGCCGGTCATGGACGGTCTTGCCATGATCCGCGCCGCGCAGGAACAGCATGTTGACACGGTCTTTGTCGTGCTGTCCGGCTACGGCGATTACGAATATACGAGCCAAGCCATGCAGTTAGGGATACGGCATTATATCTTGAAGCCCTGCGATGAAGCGAAGATCCTGCCCGTGCTGGAGCAGGCCCGCGCCGAACTGCACGAGCGCCGCAGCAAGGCCCAAAAGACGACCGAGATGGAGAACACTGTCCGGCGTATGGCACCAATGGCGCGGGAAAAGGCCCTGCGCGACCTGCTGCTGGGGCGCGAAACGCTGACCCACCTGCCCGGCATTGCAGATGACCTGGGCGGCTTGGACAGAAAGCTGCTGTTATTGCTGCTGCACACCAAAGAGGGCATTGACCATCTGGAGCAGTACGCCATCACCAACATGATGGCCGAATTGCTGCCGGAGGGCGGCTTGCTGGGGGATACCTCGGTTTCGCAGGATGTCTGCCTGCTGGTGGATGCCGGTCTGTATGACCAACTCCCCCCGGCTGTGGAGCGGCTTTGTGATGAATTTGCGCGGTTTCGCGCCGGGCTGCTGACGGTTACAGGCAGCGCGCGCGGCACGGCGGCGCAGATGGCCGAACTGTACGAGCAGGCACGCCGCCTGCAGGCCGCCGCACCGGAAAATACGCTGACCCTGCTGGAACGCCTGAACGCCGAGCAGCACGCCGCCGCCCACCTGATGAACTACGATACGCTGCGCAATGCGGACAGCTATGCGGCGCTCTGCTTTGCCTGTTGTGATATTCTGGTTTCGATGCAGATGCAGGAGATTTCCCCCGCCGTGCAGCGCGATTTCTGTATGCGGGCGGTGCGCTACATCTGCGGCAGTGCGCCGACCACGACAGCCTCCACCCATGCGGAGCTGCTGATTTATCTGGTGGACAACATCTGGCAGCACCGCACCGGCGATGAGCCGATAGGCAAAGCCACCCGCACCGAGCAGATGATTCTGCGGGAATTTTACGCCTATCTGCCCGAAAAAAACTTCACTATGCAGTGGTTCGCGCGGGAAATCCTGTTTATGAACCCGGACTATTTAAGCCGTAAAATCGAAAAGATGACCGGGGATAAGTTTGCCACCCGCCTGATTGCCGACCGCATCGAGATCGCCCGCCATCTGCTGACGATAGACCCCACCCTAAAAATGACAAAGCTGGCTGAAACCGTCGGCTTTGCCGCCGATGAACAGTATTTCTCCCGCATCTTCCGCAAGCTCGTCGGCGCGACCCCGAAGCAGTATGCAATGAGTATAGCGGATAAACAAATTATACCGCACGGAAGAGTCTAAGCGCAATCGTAAGTTGTACTCTCTAGTGTTAAGTTGTACGCGCTGCCGCAAAACCAAAGTGGTAAAATCCGATTTTTTGAGGTTTTACGGATAGGATACGATAGTATCTTAGTATTTTATTTATTTAGTTATTTATTTGCGTTGGATTTACCTGTACAGGAAAATCCCGTCTAGGTAAATGCCTTTGTGGTAAAATAAAAAATCCCCGGAAAGCGGGGATTTTAGGGCAGTATTTGGCTGGGCGGCTACCGCGTCGATGCGCTGTAAACGCGCCCAAACAGGCGTGTTTCTCGCGGCGACAGGGGCAGTGCGCGGGGACGGTGCGGAGTGGGGTCGCGTACAACTTCTGCATAGAGGGTAAAACTTCATTATTAGTTCGTTGGGCTTTTCACTTGTGTGAACCCTGTGATGTGGGTATTTGTATTTCTCAATGAGACCAAAGCTGCGCATTTATTTGAGCGGTGCTAGTGAGAATTCGTCTCACCGATTTGCCCCCAAAACGAGAAAATGACTGCGCCCCAGATGCTGAGATTCTCAACATCTGGGGTACTTTTTGTGGATGAATCTTGCGGAACTGGCAGGTAAAAATATGAGCGGTCAGAAATGTGAGATAGGCATAGCGAAAAATAAGCAAACAAGAAACTTTATATGTGGTGTTGACGAGGTTGCTTTCGTATAGTAATATATATTTTATAAGGGAGGGGTGTATCGATGACAAAGAAGCGCCCTAAAACGACGGATGCGCTAATGCGGTATTTGCGTGAAGAAAAAGGAATATCAATTAGTGGTTCTTCTCAAAAGAGAAAACTAATGAATATAGGCTATTATCATGGCTATAAGGGGTATCGCTATATAGGTAAAGCGTCAAATTCAATTCACTATACAAATTTTGATGAACTGATGGCGGTATATGAATTCGATGCACAATTAAAGGCACTATTCTATCCTTATGTCATGCAAATAGAGACAGCACTTAAAAGTTACGTTCTTGAAGTGGTAGTTTCACAAGTCAATTCAGATAGTTTTATAGATGTCTATAATAAGCTTTTAGATAATTATAAGGCCTTTTCGACAGCAGGGAGCGTCTATTCAGACTTTAAGCAACGCAAAAAGGCAGAGGATAAATTTAAATATGAACTTAAACGACGTTTGGATCTTCGAAATAGGATTTATAAGGTACAGACGGACGCGTTTGGGAATGGAAATAAAATTGCAGAACACTATTTGAATAATGATATGAACTTACCAATTTGGGCAATTTATGAGTTGCTCAGTTTGGGAGAGTTTGGTCATTTTGTCTCTTGCTTGAATTTTCCTTGTCGCCAAGCAATCTCTAGCAAGCTTGGAATTAGGGCATCTGATGATAGCAATGCATTGCTACCGCAACGATTGATATATGTGATCAAAGATTTACGCAATGCAATTGCACATAATGATGTTGTTTTTGACACGAGATTCCGAACTAATAAAATAGACAGGCAGGTCTGTAATGCGATTTCAAATGCAACAAATGTTCCAAACTTGAACTTTGAAACGATAACAGATTACTTGGTGCTGATTGTTTATCTTCTTTCGTTGTTGCGTATTTCAAAGAATGACAGCAAACGATTGATTTCTTCTTATATAGAGTGTACGGAGCGACTACGAAAAGCAATCCCTGCGAATGTGTATAGTCAAATTATACGGACGGATAATAGTAGTAAAGTTGTGGCTCTACGAAAATTTATTTGAAGTTAACAAAACATATCGTTTTTTCTTGCATTTTTGCAATGGATATGGTATACTATTAATGTGAATTGCGGTAAGATTCTACGGAGCTTACCTAAGGAAATCGGATGCGTCCGGTTTCCTTTTTTATTTTTTATGGAAAATCATAATAAATAAACCCTAAAAGATGCAAAGAAAAGAGTATCTTGATTGAATAAGCACGAACAAACTATTTTGAGGCACGACGATTTGCTCCTGCTTAGTGGGAATGGGTGAGTTTACATCTTTATTGGAATATTATCAACCGGTATTCGACACATATGGGATCAATGAAAAAAATAAATGACGATTGATCTTTCGACTCGCAACCATTCATTTTTTCATTGCTGTTTGCCCCCGTCTAACAGGATGCCGTAAAATAGTTGAGCTGTGCCTAACTGCGCTTTATGTATACTCACCCAAAGAGGGGGGGGAAAAGGGCGGTATTTGGCTGGGCAGGAACTGCGCCGACGCAGTGCGCGAGGATGGTGTGAAAGTGATTTTCGTACAACTTCTTGCTAGAGAGTAAAACTTATATACTGGCTCGTTGGGATTTTCATTTGCGTGAACCCCGTAATGTAGGTATCCGCATTTCTCAATGAGACCAAAGCTGCGCATTTATTTGATTGGTGCGAGTCTGAATCTGTCTCGCAGATTTGCCCCCAAAACTGCCCCCAAAAGGGTTTGGAACGGGTCAGTACCATATGGCACTTCTTTGTACACATGGGACAAAATCCGTTCTGAGCCTTGGTACGCAATACCACCAAACCCAACAAAACAGCACGGTAACGCACAAATTTTAGATTTCTCATAACCCGGAGGTCGCAGGTTCAAGTCCTG
>OLRC01001110.1_pt1 | contig 18071 bp, 15 predicted proteins | sample 1672081 | NCBI WGS metagenome assembly OLRC01 (sample SAMEA3136643, study PRJEB25190) | human gut metagenome | biome: human gut; feature: human-associated habitat; material: faeces | place: Austria | collected 2013
TTGTGGGGTATTCATGATGACGCAGGCTGGCATCAGCTTATGTGGCGTGCAATGACGTGAGCCTATGGTTAAATAGAGCGCGCTTTACAAACGAGTAACGGTTAGGGTGCAAGTTTATGGGCTTTCCGGCTTCAACATATCGCTTCATCGATGAGCATGCAAGCTCGTCGACGGAGCAGTGCGCCCTGGCTCGCCCTGCTTCTGCAATCTGCGATGACATGCTGACCCAAAAACCGTCCGGGGGGGGGGCAGTCTGAGAAAGACTGTCGCGAGCCGCATCGAATAGGCGGCGTCGCTCGCGCCGCGTCCGTCGGATGCGTCGTTCGAGAACCCCGCGTCATCAGGATCTCTCCAACTGAATCGATCGAGCCGCCCGTGCCTTTGCGCGGTCGGGCTCGCTATGTGCTGCAGGTGGTGCCGGGCAGGGAGCGCGCCGTGGCCGAGCGCGTCAAGGCGCTTGCCGGTCCGGAGCTGGTGCGCGACTGCTTCGCGCTGAGCTACTGCATCCTCAAGAAGAACCAGGGCGTTTGGCGTCTGCTCACGGAGACCATGTTCCCGGGTTACCTGTTCGTAGCTTCCGACGACATCGAGGCTTTCGAGAAAGCCATCAAACGTTCCACTGCGTTCGCGCGCCTTCTGGGCGCCGAGCGGCGCGCTTTTGCGTTGAGGCCCGAGGAGGCCTCGTTCGTGCATGATTTCGGCGGGCCGAGCCACGTGGTGGGCTTTTCCCGCGGCACGATAGACAACGGCCGCACCATCATCGACGAAGGGCCGCTACGCGGTCACGTCGACCGCATCAAGAAGATCGACCGTCACAAGCGCATCGCCTACCTGGACATCGGCCTGCTCGACCAGAAGCAGGTGAGGGTGGGGCTTGAGATCGTGCGCAAAACCTGACCGCGCCCTTCGCAGCTTGAACCAGCTTGCTGCGAGGAGCTCGACGGATAGGCGCCGACGGCGAAACCCCTCCTTCGATCTCCCCGCAGGAAACTGCATGCGCCTTTACGGGCGCGACCGAACATACTTCGATGCGCGAAAACGATGCCGCGTGTGCGTTTCGCCAGCTTCGAAGGGATGAATACCCCGTCATACGTGCGCGTCGGCGGCGCAGCCGAAGGGCGAAGCCATGCCGTCGCGCGTTGAGGAGCCGTGCATGTGGTACGTGGTGCAGACGGTGGCAGGGCGCGAGTTCGCCGTATGCCGCCTGATAGAGAGCTTAGTCGAGGACGATGTGCTGCAGGAGTGCTTCGTGCCGCGCTACGAGGTGCAAAAGCAGTTCCGCGGCCAGTGGCGCACCTGTACGGCCACGCTGTTCCCCGGCTACCTGATCGTGGTGACCGACCGCGTGGACGAGCTGGAAGCCCAGCTTCGGCGCGTGCCGGCATTCGCCCGGGTGCTGAGCAACGACGGGGGTTTCGTTCCTTTGGAGCGCGACGAGGTGGCGTGGATCGACGCGTTCACCGAGAAGGGGCATCGGACGGTGGGCGTGTCCGAGGGCGTGATCGAGGGCGACCGGATCATCGTGCTGAAGGGCCCGCTGGTGGGCCGCGAGGGCTGGATCAGGAAGATCAACCGTCGCAAGCGCACCGCGTATCTGGAGATCGATATGTTCGGGCGAACCATCCAAACGAAAATCGGATTGGGAATTGTCAGAAAACGAACTTGAAAACGGAATAACGGCAGTGGACGCCGGGGGAGCGGTTACCCTGGACGACGGCTGCTGCCCTGAGCGTGGAGCTGCCGCCCCCGGTCATCCTAAAAAAGCGACCGGAGGGAGCGAAGTCGAAGGATCCCGCGCGGCGTCAGCAGGAGCCGCATGCGGCCCCGCGCCGATGGCCGCCGAGGGACGGCTGGGCTACCGCTTCGTGAAGAGGGCGTTCGACATCGCGTTCTCGCTGTGTGCGATAGCCGTGCTGCTGGTCCCCTCGATCATCCTGTGCGTCGCCATCCGCCTGGAGTCCCCGGGCTGCCCCATCTACTCCCAGAAGCGCGTCGGGCGCATCGGGAGGGGCGGCGAGGTCCGCGCCTTCGACATGTACAAGTTCCGCTCCATGCACAAGGACGCCGACGAGCGCCTGGCGGAGCTCCAGGAACTCAACGAGGCCGACGGCCCGCTGTTCAAGATCAAGGACGACCCTCGCGTGACGAGGATCGGCAAGTTCATCCGCAAGCACTCCATAGACGAGCTCCCGCAGTTTCTGAACTGCCTCATGGGCCAGCTCTCCTGCGTGGGCCCGCGCCCGCCGCTCCCCTCCGAGGTGGCCCAGTACGACGAGCGCGCAATGCGCCGCCTGTCCGTCAAGCCCGGCCTCACCGGCTACTGGCAGGTGCGGGGACGAAGCGACACGACCTTCGACGACATGGTGGCCATGGACCTCGCCTACATCGAGGAGAGGTCGTTTCTGGTGGATATCAAGGTGGTCGCGAAGACGGTCGCGACCATGCTCGACGGCAAGGGGGCGTGCTAGGTGGCGTTCGCAACGTGGCGGCCGTGTCTTTTGCTGTGGATGCGCGTCTGGTCCTCGAGCCGATGATGGTCGCGCTCGACCGCAGATCGAACGGCGATCCCGCGGAAGCGGACGCGCATTTCGGGCGCTGCCGATCTGAGAGGCGGGACGTGGGTTTGAGCCGCCTGAAAAAGGCGGCGCGCGCTCATGAGCCGATCGAATCCGAGAAAGGCGAGAGCATGCCAAGACCGAGGAGCTATGGCTTCGCGAAAGGGGTTGATACGGTGGCTTCCCAGAAGTCCCTTCCATGCGTTCTCATGGTGTGCGAGGCGCTCGGCGGCGGAGTCTTCGCTTACGTGCAGCAGCTCTGCAACGATATGGCAGGAGAGTTCGATGTGAGCCTCGCCTATGCGCAGCGCAGCCAAACGCCGGACGGCTTCGTCGACGGCTTCGACTCTCGAGTCCGACTCATGGAGGTTCCCGGCTTCGGCGATCTCGCCCCTGCTTGCGTCGTTCGAACGGTGCGTCGGCTTCGCGAGATAGAGCGCGAAGTTCGCCCCGACATCATCCACCTGCACTCGTCGATCGCGGGCGGAGTGGGCAGGCTTGCCTTTTCGGCGAAGCGGTGCGAGGTTGTCTACACTCCGCACGGCTACGCCTTCGCTCTTATGCCGCCCGGCAAGAAAGCGGTCGCCTACCATGCGCTGGAGCATGTTCTTGGCCGTCGCGACTGCACCACGCTCACTTGCTGCAAGAGCGAGGACGATGTGGCGCGTACGCTTACGAAGCGCACGGCCTTCATCGAAACCGGCATCGATCTCGCGGATTTTGATCGACGTCTGCGCGATGTCGATCCGGAGCGCGACAAGCGATTCACGGTGTATACGCTTGGACGCGCGTGCGATCAAAAGCAGCCCGCCGTCTTCAACCGCATTGCCGAGCTTGTGCCGGAGGCGCGCTTTATCTGGATAGGCTCCGGGGAATTGGAAGGCGAGCTGACTGCATCCAATGTGGAGATAACGGGCTGGAAGTCGAGATACGAGGCGCTCGCGCTTGCTAAGGGGGCCGACGCGTTTGTGCTCTGCTCGCTAGGAGAGGCCATCGCCATGAGCCTTATCGAGAATATGTGCATCGGGAAACTCGCCCTTGTAAGCGACGTCATGGGCAATAGGAGCGTCATCCGCGACGGCGTGAACGGCTGGGTTTGTCGCGAGCCGGAGGAGTACGCGGCTCGCATCCGCGAGGCTATGGCCGAATACCCGCAGGAACTTGCCGATCGTGCCCGCAGGGATGTCGAGGAAACCTACAACACCGAAGCCATGCGCGCGAAGTACGCAAGCTTTTACAAACAGCTCGCCGGTTGCAACGCTGCTCCGACCGAAGGCGCGAACGGGGTGGCGCTTTGAGGCTCGCCATTGTGACCGGCGGTTTCTTTTCCGTCCCGTTGACCGACGGCGGTGCCGTAGAGACGCTGGTCCAGTCGATCATTGATGAAAACGAGGAGGGCGGAGCGCTCGACCTCGTTGTCTACAGTTGCCACGATTCCCGTTCCGAGGCCCTTGCTCGGGCTTACAGGCGCGCAGAGTTCAGGTTCGTGAAGATCCCTGCGATCGTTGAGTATATCGATCGTGCGGTCTACCGGGTCTTCAAAGACATCCTCAGGAAGGAGAAGCACCTGTCCTATCGCTATCTTTTTCAGAGGCTCGGCTATGTGCGGGCCGTGGGCAGGGACTTGGCGAAAAGGCCCGTCGATCGTATTGTTTTCGAGAACCACCCGACGTTGCTCATGTCTCTTCGAACGAGGGGGAACGCCAAGCGGTATGAGGGAAAATACTTCTATCACATGCACAACATCCTTTCGGGTTTCTATGGCTGCGAGAAGGAGATGCTGGGATGCCGCAAGATCCTCGGGGTGAGCGGTTATGCGCTTCGAGAGATGGAGAAGCTCGCGCAAAGCCGGCTCTCCGCCTCCCAGTTGGCCGTGTTCCGGAACAAGGTCGATGAAGGGATCTTCACCGGGATGCTTGGCGAAGATGAGGCTCTCGCGCTTCGGAGCAAGCACGGCGTCCCTGAGGGAGCGCGCGTGGTCCTGTTTGGTGGGCGGCTCTGCCCCGAGAAGGGCGCGTTGGAGCTTATAGAGGCTTTTGCGAAAGTGGAGACCGAGGAAGCCGTTCTGCTCGTTCTCGGATCCTACTACTACGGCTCGAAGATGAAGAGCGAGTACGAGAAGCGACTGTCTTCCGCTGCGGAGTCTTTAGGGGATCGCATTATTTTCACAGGATTTGTGAAGCACGAGGAGATGCCTCCTTACTACGCGGTGGCGGATGTTGTCGTTGCCCCTTCGGTTTGGAGCGACTCGGCCCCCCTTGCAGTGATAGAGCCTCTTACCGCGAAACGGCCCGTCGTTACCACCGCGATCGGCGGCATCCCCGAATATGCCACGGATGGCGTCGATTCCATCGTCTTGCCTGTGGACGGCGATCTTGTAGACGGCCTCGCAAAATCCATCGACGCGATCCTCGACGGAAGCATTCGGCTTGCCCAAAATGCCGATGCCGACTGGAGCGTCAAGTCCTACTATGACGATTTCTGTCGCCTCATCGGCGAGTAGGGGGCATTTGCGGTGATCCTCCTCGTCCTCATGTCGGCGTCTTTTCTCTTGGCTGCTCTCTCTGAATACGTCTATCGCCTCAAGAGCGCGGGGTGGTTGCTTTTCGCCGCGGCCTCCGTCGTTGCGCTCTCGGTCGTGAACCTCATCCGGGACTATTCGATCGGAACGGACGTCGGTGTCTACGGTAACTATATCTTCACTAGCGCGGTCCTTTCCAGCTCGCTCGATTCCTTCCTTCGCGTTTGCGACGGGCTGGGCAACGTCGAATATGGCTACGGCCTCTTGAACTACCTCGTCGCCTTCTTTACCGACAGCCCGCACGTTTTCTACTTCGTGCTCGGTCTTCTGACGAACGGCGTGGTCTACTGCTCTCTCTGCAGGCTGCGCAGCGTGTCCGGTGTTGCTTTGGGATGGCTGGTCTACGTGCTTATGTTTTTCCCCACGACGTTGAACGCCATGCGTCAGTCTGTAGCGGTTGCCGTGGTTCTGCTGGCGGTTGCCTACGCCATGGATTCGCGGTTGAGGGCCTCGGCGATAGCGCTGGTCGTTGCGTATTTCTTCCACCGTTCGGCGGTGTTCGGGATCCTCATGGTTGCGGCGGCTTACCTCTGGACCCGCCGCTCGGAGAACGCTAGTGACGAGCTCATGCGTTTGCGCCGCAAGAGGCTGCTGGTCTTTATGGTTCTTGCCGCAATGCTGCTTCCGAGCGCAATCGAGCTTATGAACGCAGCCGGCCTGCTGGGCGCAAAATATGTTAACTATCTGGATGGGGGTGCCGACAAGGATCTCCTCAACCCGATCCTGGTTCGCTTGCCGTTTGTTCTCCTCGCCGTTATCTTGCTGCGCAGGGACTTCTCCGAGACGCAGGCTAAGTCGAACCTCGTTCTGGTCTTTATGATTATGGAAATGTTCCTGCTCCCCTTGCAGCTCGTCTCGGACGCGGCTTTTCGGATCTCGCTCTATCTCGGAATCTTCAAAGTCGTCGCTTATCCGGCTGCGGTAAATAGGCTGAGCGGGAGTCTTCATGCGGTTGGGCGGCTTGCCCTTGTGGCATATCTCATCTTCGTTTTCTGGTGGCAGATCGTGCTCAACGGCTCATCCGAGGTGTGGCCCTTTTTGGTTGCCGCCGAGTTTCGGGTGTAGCATCGTGCCTGCTTGTCTCGACATTTGCAGGTTTGGGATTGCGCGGCGCGTTCTGCGGTGGCGTCTGGCGCATACCGTGCTCCATGCGACGACGACCGCGCCATCCGTCACCTTGTTCGCCGTTTCTTGCCGTTGCGACGTCTGGGCCGTTGCTCTTCCGACGCGGACGGCCTATGCGGTTGTTGATTTCGGGCTTGAGCTATCGATGCTCCTTGCCGTCTGCCTCTTTGCTGCGGTTGTGGCCGACAGGGCGATTGGGACGCGCTATGCGCGAGCGTCGGGAAGGGAGCGGGGGCATGCCAGACCCTAGGTTTTCCGTTGTGGTGCCGGCCTACAACGTCGAGAGGTACGTCGACGAGTGCCTAGCCTCTATTTCCGCCCAAGGTCGCGACGATGTCGAGGTTGTGGTGGTCGACGACGGGTCGACGGATTCTACGTCGGCGATTCTCGAAGGACTCGTTCGTGAGCATGCTTTCATCCGCCTGATACGCCAGGGAAACAAAGGCCAGATCGCCGCAAGGCGAGCCGGTATCGCGGCGACCCGGGGAGACTACGTTCTCTGCGTTGACGGCGACGACGGGCTGCTTCCCGGCGCCCTCGACGTTCTCGACAGCGTGATCGGGGAATATGCCCCCGATTGCATCACGTTCGGCCACACGAGGCGTTCGGGGTCCTTGAGCCGGGCCGCCGTTGCGGAAGACGCGTCGTTCGCGCAGCCGAGCCGCGACGAGATGATTTCGCTCCTCGCGAGGACGAGGGACCTTAACAGCATCTGGTCGAAATGCGTGCGTAGGGAATGCATCGGGGGCGAGGACGACTTCGCCCGATTCGGCAGGCTCCGCAACGGCGAGGATCTCGTCCAGTCGGTTTCCGTAATCGAACGGTCGCGTTCGTTTGCGGCGATCGAGGCCCCTCTCTACTACTACAGGGCCAACGACGCGAGCGTCACGCGGACCTTCCGGGAATCTGACCTCTTCGATGTCGTCGTTGCGAGAGGCGAGGTGCATGCTTTTCTCGCACGGGAGGGCGCCGATCCGGAGCTCGAACGCGCGGCTTGCTCCGTCGATTACATGCAGGCCGTGGATACGGCCCAGTCCCTCTGCCTCTCTTCGACTCCGTGGGGGCAATCGCTCGCGATGCTGGACGAGTTCGTCGCATCGGATTTTTATCGGCTCGCTGTGACGGGATGCGGGGGGATAGGCTCCCTGCGCCTTGACTACCGACCCCTGGCCCCGCTTTTGACCAAAAGACGATACGGCGCTTTCAGGGTTGCTGCGCGCGCTCGCGCGGCGACGATGTCGGCTTATAGGTCGATTAGGGAGAGGAAGGCGCGATGACGCTAAGGGCAATCATGGGTCTTTGGTGGGCGGAAAGCGTTGAAGTCGTCTAAAAAGAAAACGCCAACGTACGTTGCGCGCCTGCTCTCAGTTTGGTGAATGGAGGTGGCTTGAATGATGCCGATGCGAAGGCTCGAATGGGCGGAGGAAAGAAATGGTAGAAAAGCGATCGAGCTCAGGCAGGCATGCCTATCTAATCATAGCGCATGATAAGCCGCGTCAACTGGAAATATTGCTTAGCTTGCTTGACGATCCTAGGAACGACGTTTATCTGCATCTCGATTCCCGTTTCGCTATTGAGCCCGACACTCTGCGCGGACGGGTTTGTCGCTCGAGCTTATTTCTTGTCGAAAGGAGTCCTGTGAAATGGGGGCGCTCTTCGCAAGTCGCATGCGAACTGAAGCTGCTGGCAGCCGCGACAGGCAAGCGCTCGTACGAGTTCTACCATTTGCTTTCGGGTGTCGATCTTCCCTTACATTCGCAGGAAACTGTTCATCGCTTTTTCGATGCGCATAGGGGAGAGGTGTTCCTCTCGTTTGCCCCACGTGTTGGCAAGGCTGAGCGAGACCGCGTAGCGCTCTATCATCCGTTCGTGGGAAGAGGGTGGAAGCGGCAGCCGCTGTCGGAGGTTATGAAGCTCGTCTTGGATGTTGCGCTTGAAAAGCTGCAGAGCTTTCTGGGGGTCGATAGGATTCCGGCTGGGATCGAGATCAAGAAAGGGTCGAATTGGTTTAGCATCCCCGACGGATTGGCACGAGACGTGGTGAGCCATTCGGAAGAGATAATGCGAATGTGCCGCTATTCCAAATGCGCTGACGAGGTGTTCCTGCAAACGTTCGTTTGGAATTCGAAATGGAGGAAAGAGCTTTTCTCCTTGGACGTGCACCCCGAGCGGCCGATGGAACCAATAGAGCCGGTAGAGAAGTCCATGCGCCTCATCGACTGGGAAAGAGGTGCGCCGTATGTTTGGACCATTGAGGATTACGAAGAGCTTTCCTCCTCGGAAATGATGTTTGCGAGGAAGTTCGATATGGATGCGGATGAGCGCATCATCTACAAGCTTGCAGCGAAGCTCGCGAAGTGAGCACTTTCTGTTCGCGAGAGCCTCGTGCTTTGCATCGGCGCGGTGCCCTCGGTAGCGGTAGCTGGCGAAAAACATCGCTCCAAATAGGTCAGCACCTTTGTCTGCATGTATCGACCTCGATCTCGTGGGCTAACCGTCAAATTAATAGAAAGACGCAGAACATTGAAAAACGAAAATGAAGAAAAAGCCAAGCGAGTTGGAGTAGTGACCCTTCCAGGGTTGTTTAATTGCGGGAATCGATTGCAATGCTACGCCGTCTGTTCCATCTATAAGAAGCTCGGCCACGATCCGGTCAGCTTGACGCCGAAAAGATCGAAAGCGTTACGGAACGCGAAGCGCCTTCTAGGTCGAGAGTGGCGCACTGAAGAGGAGATGATGGATCCTAGGAGAGCCGTCAGGTTCGATCGCTTTAACGAACTGATCGAGGAGCGCGTTGTCAATCATCCTTACAAGTTGCTGAGGAGACAATACGACTTCTTCTCCGTAGGAAGCGATCAAACGTGGAATCCCAATCTTGTGAGGGGGAGGCACTCTTGGTTCTTCCTCGGGTTCGCTCTCAAAAACCAGAGAATTGCCTTGTCTCCGAGTATCGGGGTCGATCATCTTGGCAAATCGGGTTGCAAGATGCTTAGAAAAGGAGTTTCAGGGTTTAAAACGCTTTCAATCAGAGAGCAGCGCGGAGCGGAGCTGATCAGGGAGTGTGTGGGACTCGACGCGCAGGTGCTTTGCGATCCGACGCTTGTCATACGAGAAGACGAGTGGCTGGGCATTGCAAACCACGAGCTGACTCCAGCGGAGCCCTTTATCTTCTCCTATATGCTTGGAGGAGATGGTGGAATCCCGGATGACGTCATGAACCACTTAGGGGGCGGGAGGGGTGTCCGTGTCGTATCCTCTGGCAGCGACAGGGAAGGCGAGGTACCCGCCGGGCCTGCGGAGTTCATCTCGCTTATCGAAAACGCCGAGCACGTGGTCACCGACTCGTTCCACGCCGCCGAATTCGCATGCATCCTTCAAACTCCGCTCACCATCGTCCGCCGTGAGGGCGGGCCGAGCATGTTCTCCCGTCTCGAGCAGCTGACTAAAATGCTCGGCGTCGAGTATAAGGTCCACGGCTCCGAAGGTTTCGACATCGCCCGCGCGGGCGACTACGAGGGAGTCCCCGAGGTTATCGAGCGCGAGCGCGGCAAGTTCTTGGATTACCTGGAGGCGTGCCTGCATGCCTAGCCAGCGCCGCTCGGGTGTCGTTCTCGGCTACGCCAACGTCGCCACGAAGAACCTCGTCAACCTGGCCTATGTTCCCATGCTGCTGTCCTTCGTGGGACGATCTGACTACGGAGTGTACCAGTCGTGCAACTCGTTCGTCTTCTCCCTCGCGCTGCTCTCGTTCGGCTTCTCGCAAGCCTACGTGAGATTTTACACTCAGAAGAAGGTGCATGGGACGGAGTCTGATATTCGCCGTCTAAACGGCGTTTACCTTGTGCTCTACATGGCCGTAAGCGCCCTCGCGCTCGGTCTCGGCCTCGTTTTCGCAGCCAACGCCAGCGCGGTTTTCTCCACCGGGTTCACGGCGGAAGAGGTCTCACTTGCAGGGTCGGTTATGTCCCTGATGGCGTGTAATATCGCCGTGACGCTCTTCAACTCCGTGTTCGATGCCCATATGCTCGCCCGGGAGCGGTTTCGCTTCCAGCAGACGAGACAACTGGGAAGCACGCTTGCTACGCCGCTCATCGTCTATCTGCTACTTTGCGCGGGAACGGGGGTTGTCGGCGTTGCCGCCGCTCAGCTTGCGGTCAACGTCGTCCTGCTCGGCCTGAACGCGATCTTCTGTGTAGGCCATCTCGGCATGCGCTTCGACGTTCGTCATTTCGATAAGGTTCTTTTTAGGTCGATCGCTGCCTTCAGCGCTTGGATCTTTGCCAATCAAGTTTGCGATCTCATCAACCAGAACGTTCCGAACGTCCTGCTCGGGGCTCTGTCAGGCGCGTCGGCGGTCGCCGTGTTCGCGGTTTCCGTCCAGATCCGCAGTGTGTTCATGTCCCTCTCCACGGTCATGTCCAACGTCTTCACGCCGAAGATCAACAAGATCGTGGCGGAATCTGACGACAACGTGGTCCTCACCGATCTCATGGCGCGCGTAGGCCGCTATCAAATGCTCTTGTTTTGCTGGGTTTACGGCGGCTTTGCCGTGCTCGGCCGCTTCTTTCTCGCGTCATGGGCGGGCGATGGCTTCGAAGACGTGTACTGGTTGGTGCTCGTTATGGTCGCTCCTCTGGCGTTTCCCTTGACGCAGAACACGGGCATTGATATCCAGCGAGCCAAGAACAGGCATAAGGCGAGGAGCGTCGTCTACCTGGTCGCCGCCGTCGCGAACCTTGCGATCACTGCATCGCTTGCTGGCAGATACGGCTACTGGGCTCCTGTCGCAGGCTACGTCTTCTATGTGCTCTTTGCCTGCGGGCTCTTCATGAACTGGTACTACCAGAAGCGCATCGGGCTCGACATGGTGCTCTTTTGGAAAAGGGTGTTGCCGGTGGCCGCCTGCGGCGTTGCGGCTACGGTTGCCTGCCTGCTGGGAAGTTCCCTTCTTCCTGTAACGGGATGGGTCTCGTTCGCCGCATGGGGGTGCGCCTACTCTGCGATCTATGCGGCGCTGGCGCTTGCCCTTGCTGCGGATGGAGCTGAGAGGAAGGCTTTGCGGAACGCCGCGGCTCGTCTCGCCCGCCGCAACCCGTAGAACCGATTTCATAAACGCATTCTCTGGAAAGGACTATTAACGTGTATTCAAACCTTCGCAACGTGCAGATCCTCATCGTCCTGCTCAAGCAGTACGGTATTCGCCGCGTGGTGATTTCCGCAGGCACTCGCCATACGCCCTTCGTCGGGTCGATCGAGCAGGATCCGTGGTTCGAGACCTATTCTGTGGTGGACGAACGGGGGGCATCCTTCTTCGCTCTCGGCCTCATCGAGTTGTTGCAGGAACCAGCAGCGATAGTCTGCACGTCAGGAACCGCCGCGGCGAACTACGTTTCGGCTGCCAACGAAGCCTTCTATCAGCATCTGCCTCTCGTTATCCTCACGGCGGACCGCAACCCCTATTACGAGTTCCAACAGGAAGAGCAGATGATCCCGCAGGAGCGACTATTCGCCGACGTGATCCGCAAGTCGGTCACCTTGCCTCATGTGAGAGACGACAAGGATGCCTGGTATTGTGCGCGCGTTTGCAGCGAGGCCCTGCTCGAGCTTGACCATCGCGAGCCCGGCCCCGTGCATATCAATTTCATCGTGGAGAACGACTATCCCGTCAAGCAGGGGATCGTTCGCTTCGAGGAAAAGGGCCTTCCCCCCGTTCGCAAGATCAGGAGACTCATGCACGAATCGCCCGTATCCGAGTGGCGTGAGTGGTCGAAGCTACTCGCTTCGTCCAGGGTTCTCATTGTGTACGGCCAGCGGGCCAGGTTGGGTAAGGAAGCAAGAGATGAATTCGACCGGTTCTGCTCTCGTTGCGACTGCGCCGTGTCCGTCGACCTCCTTTCTAACCTCAATGGAGACGCTGCCGTTCGCACGTTCGCGCTCATGAGGTCGATGGGCGACACGGTTCTAGAGGAATTGATGCCCGATCTCGTGATCACGATGAACGCAAACACGGTCTCTGAAGTCAAAGGACGCCTTTCGCGGCATGCCGGGAGGTTCGGACATTGGCATGTATCCCTGGATGGCAATGTGTCGGATCCGTTCAAATGCCTACCCGATATCGTGGAATGCAGCCCAGAGGGGTTCTTCGGCAGGATGGCTGAATTGATGTCGGAACGCATTGATCACCCGTTTCGGGATGCGTGGAAGGATGCTGCTTCTAGGATCGGTGACGAAGGATCCCTTTGTGACGAGCCCTTTGATTGGTCCGCTGTCAAGGTGACCCAACGGTTCATGAGGAGGATTCCTGAAAACGCTGTGCTTCATCTTGCCAACAGCAATACGGTCCGCATCGCCAACTTCTTCGAGGTCGCTCCTAGCGTGGACGTCTTCTGCAATCGCGGCTGCAACGGCATCGACGGGTCCATGTCCTCTTATCTCGCCCAGTCGTATGTCAGCGACCGGCCTTCGTATCTGTTGATCGGGGACCTGAGCTTCTTCTACGACATGAACTGCCTTTGGACGTCCTACGTCGGATCCAGCACGAGGATACTCGTCGTGAACAACAGCGGGGGAGCGATCTTCCATAGCTATCCGAACACGACGAACGTGCCCACGCTAGACGATCACATCGCGGCCGCTCATGGGGCAAGCGTCGAGGGGTGGTGCCGGGACAGGGGATTCAAGTACTGCGCCGCTAGGACGGATGAAGAGCTCGAGATCGCCCTCGACGCTCTTTTCGAACAGGGGGGCGGGCCTGTCATCGTCGAGGCGTTCACTGACAAGGAGGGCGACGCCGATGCGATCGCGAGCATTTCGCAGCGCTATCGGTTCGGCGATCCGGCCTCGTTCAAGTCCGTGGCGAAGAAGCTTCTTCCCAGGGACGCTAAAGATAGGATAAAGAAGATCATCAGGTAGCGGATCGAACAGATAGCGAATCTATCAGAAAGGCGGTGGGCGAGTTGGGAGCTCTAAAGAAGTTGATCCCGGGTCCGTTGAAGAAGGCTATCAAGAAGGCGGTTTCGCCGACGATTGTTGCGCCGTCTGAGTACCGCTTGGTCACCGAAGACGGGGGGCGGCTCGGAGAGATGCGCGTCCTCGTGACGGGGGCATCGGGAGGGATAGGCTCGGCGATCGTCCATCGGCTCCTGGTCGAAGGTGCCGTCGTCGGCGCGTGCGCTCGCAGCGAGGAGAAGCTTGCGCCGCTTCGCAAAGGGTTCGAGCGCGAGGGCCTCTTGCATGACGACAACCTCGTCTCGCTCGTCCTCGACGTCACCGACGACGAATCGGTGCGTGCCGGGATCGGGTCGTTCGTAGAGAGGTGCGGCGGGATCGACGCCCTCGTCAATAACGCGGGAGGGTCCGCGCGGGACAGGGCGAAGCCGTTCGTCGAGCAGGATTTCTCGGTTCTCGACGAGATAGTGTCCCTGAACCTGCGCGGTTCGATGTTTTGCGCGCACGAGGTGGCGAAGGCTCTCGTTGCTCAAGGCGAGGGAGGTAGGATAATCAACATGTCTTCTGTGGTGGGAATGCGGGGCGCAAGGGGCATGTGCGACTATGCCGCCGCGAAGGAGGGAGTTGTCGGATTCACCAGGTCGCTGGCGATCGAGCTCGGCGAGAAGAGCATCACGGTGAACTGCGTCTCTCCGGGAATGGTGAGTCAGACCGCGGGCGAGTACACGTATGTCATGCGCGAGACCGCTGGGAACTGCCTGGGCAGGATGGGAGGCACCGACGAGGTGGCACGGCTGGTCGCCTACCTGCTGTCGCCCGATGCGGACTACATCACCGGCCAGAACCTCGTCATCGACGGCGGCAGGACGCTTGGGCTCATGGGGTCGTGGTGACGATGCCGTCGACCGAGAACCCTCGAAGGACGGTAGGGTCCCGTAGCGCATACATCCAGGCGATGCGAGGCTTCGCCATCGCGGCCGTCGTTCTCATCCATTGCCTGCCGGAAAGCGCGGCGAGCATCGTCATCCGCCCTTTCCTTAATTGGGCGGTCGCTATGTTCTTGTTCCTTTCCGGCATGCTCACGACAGAGCAGAAAGTAGCGAGGGGGGGGGGTAATCAAAAGACGCCTGATAAAGGTGGCTGCCCCTTACCTCGTTTGGAGCGCGATCTATCTGGTTGCGCTGCATCCCGATACCTCTCTCGGCGTGATAAAGGCGCTACTCACCGGCGGGGCGTCCGCTCAAATGTACTACCTGCCCGTCTACGCGCAACTGGTCGTTCTCACGCCTCTTCTTCTTAAGCTGCTCAAAACGCACAGGGTCGCGCTCTATGCGGTTACTCCCATCATGCTGGTTGCATGGGAGACGTTCGCTTTGCTAGAGCTGAATGTTCCGCGATTGGGCTGGCTGTTCCCAATGTGGTTGCTCTACTATCTTGTCGGACTCGAGTGGGGCAGATGGCGTGACTTTTTGAAGGATAGACGAAGGCTCGTTGCTGTTGCGGCCGTCGTGGGCTTGTCGTCGCAAGTCGCCGAGGGCTTCCTCTGGAATTCCTTCGGCGACTACGGCATGGCCACGAGCCAGCTGCGAATCACGAACATGGTGTCGAGCGTCGCCGTCATCTCGCTGTTCATGGTTGGGTCGGAAGCTGTAAAAGGCCGCCTCGCCGCCTGCGGACCGCTCGTGCGACTCGGTGACCTCTCGTTCGGGATTTATCTGTGCCATATGGTTTTCGTGATGGCGTTGTCGAGGGTTGTTTCAATGGCGGGTATTGCGTGCGTTGCTTCATCGTTTGCGATATGGGCGATTGTTCTTATCCTGTCTGCTCTTTTCGTAGCTGCCTGCCAGCGCATTCTTCCGAAGCGGTTGTTGTCCGTTCTCGGCTTCGCATGATGAGTATCGTGTGGTTTACTGAGCTCCCTTCTTAAGTGCGGAATGAGGGGTCTTTCCTGGCTTTGTCCATCTCGCAAACCCTCAGACATTCTGCGCGTTTCGCGTAACTCCTTCCGGTCTTCCGAATTTTGTGTCTTGAACGTTTCCTCATTTGCTAGGCGTGCTGCTGTGCCCAAAATCATGGGAATGTATTCCATGGAATTAATCGTTAGATGCAAATGTGGATTGCGCTGAAAACGGTAGACAAAAGCCTGTTGCGGAAGAGAATGCGACTCCCTTGCAGCAGGCTTTTCGGTGAATGCATCACGAAAGGGGCGCTTCCCTTCATGTCCGATTTTTCGGCTGAATTAGCGGCAAACCCAGGCATGGTGAGTAATTCGAGGCCGAGCAGTGGCCGCTTTTCTAACATGGGGGCGGACAGAAAGGGGGTAGTCAGTTCGTTCCGGCACTCCTTTTCCTTCGATCTTCCGCCCGAAGTGCAAGTGCATAATGGAGTTCACTTTAGGCATAACGCTTTAGGAACCGTTCTTCATCAGAATGTCGTAATAGAATCGGGCGCAGTAATTCATCAAGGTGTGACCCTTGGTGACGGCAATTCTTACCACGGGAAAGCTCCCGATGGGAGGCACATGGGGAAGATCATCGTCAAGCAGGGGGCTACCATTTGCGCGGGCGCGACCATCCTTTGCTCCGATGGCGATTTGGTAATCGGGGAAAACGCCATCGTTGGGGCAAGCGCCGTTGTCACCAAGTCGATTCCGGATAACGAGATATGGGTGGGCGTTCCTGCCCGTTATCTAAAGACAAGGGAGCCGCAAGACTGAAAAAGACCGTGCGAGGGAGGTTCGTCAACGGCCCGGCCGTGCTGACGGCAAAGCCGCCGACTTCGTTTCGCAACGCCGCCGCTTCTCGTTTCGCATCAACCCTTTCAATAAAGTTCACGATGTCGAATGGTAATAATTTGTCGATACTTCAAATGCGGTCGAATCAGGGCTATCATGACCCTGCGCCATGGAATTGGCCATGGTGGAAGGGCATTATCGTAAACACTCCTCGAGGATTGCTTACGAAATCTCCATCAGCTAGGTTTGTGGTGCTGACAAGCAGCGCAACGAGGCTCATGGTAATGCTCCGTTCATCGAAGGCGATTGTGCCGCAGATGAAGATTGCTTTTACGGGCTTGACCCGAAAGGCGGCTGCCGCTTCGAGTGGGGCGGTAAGGGCTGTAGCTTAGCTGCAGCGTTTATGTAGGCGAGTCAACCCGAAATGGACGCCGCCCCTTGATGGGTTGGCTCGCCGGGCAGATGGAATATGTCTAAAAGCATTCCCCCGTTCATCAAGGATCCGACTAAACCAAGACCGTATGCCCATTTCGACTGTAGAACGTCTTTTGCTGCCAAAGCGGATGTCGTCATGGATCCCACCTTCGTGAAAAGCTATGCATTTTACCCGCTCATCCAAAAAGATATGCGACGGATGAAGCCCGATGGCAGTGGCAAGTTCCACAACGAATCGCGACCCATAAGGTACGCTGCGCATCTTGACAGGTGTATCTTCCAATATTATTCGGGGATGCTCAACGAGAGCTACAACGCTTTGGTGGATGAGATCGGCATAGGGGAATGCGCTGTGGCGTATCGCACGAACTTGAAAGGGCAGTCTAACTGCGATTTCGCATTGCGCGCATTCGCAAAGATGAGGAACTTAAAGGCATGCTACGTTTATGCGGGGGATTTCAAGGACTTTTTCGAAACGCTCGATCATTCGTATTTGAAGAAGCAGGTAAAGCGATTATTTAAGGATGGAGTGATCCCGGACGATTTTTACCACGTTCTGAAAAACGCTACCAAGTACTCAGTTTGGGACATCAGAAAGCTTCTCGACCACCATGGTCTTAAGTTTACCAAGATGGGGGTTAGACGTCTCAATGAAAAAACGCAGGTGTTGGGCACCAAGGAATTCAGGAGCATGGTGGCGTCTTCCGTGGAGCGACCGTGGAAGACGAACGGAGGCAAAGGAGTCCCGCAGGGGCTTCCTATAAGCGGAGTGCTCGCCAACGTTTACATGCTGGAGTTCGACGAGGCGATCAAGGCCGTGGCCGACGAGCGCGGGGGCATGTACATGCGCTATTCAGACGACTTCATCTTCATAGTACCTGATGAGGTGGGCTTCAAGAAAGGGAAGGCCGAGTTTTCGCGTTTGGCTGAAGCGGTGCCGTCGTTGGTGATCCATCCGAGTAAAACGCATTCGTTTCGAATGGAGGATGATCGTGTGTTCTTGGTCGATTCGGATGGCGAGTCGAATCACATAGACTATCTCGGTTTTTCGTTTGACGGAGTGTCGGTGAAGCTCCGCCAGCGAACCGTCGGCCGCTACTACAGGCGCATGTACAGAAGGATCGGTCGTATGTACAAATGGAGGTTCAAACCGGGGAAGAAGCGAGTCCATTCGCTTTATTTGGATTTCAGCGACTGGGGCTACGATCCAAAAAAGAACAAGAAGGGGCGCGAGCTTGTCGGGAGACGCGCAGGTCGGGGGAATTTCCTCTCTTATGCGGATAAAGCTCAAAAAGCTTTCCCGGGTGATCCTATAGTTGAGGACGTGAAGAATCACAAGCGAAAAATCCGGAAGCGGGCAAGGAAGGTTCGCAGCAGGGTTGCAAAGCGCGGATCTGATTTGGATGCCAAAGCCCAACGATGATATAACTGTAATAGGGTTTTATCATTGCGGAGGTGCCTATGAGCATCAGGCCGGTGTCGGATCTCGGGATCCGCTCCTAGGATGTCAAAGGGGGGGCGTCGTCGAGGGCGATCCTAACGGCTGCATCGAGCTCACCCTCGATGCAGCCGGCCGGCAAGCCGCGACGACGTCTCTCCGCTATGCGTACGAGGAAGTGTTCGGTTTCATGAGGAGAGGGCTGCGCAATAAAACCAGGGACCGCAGTGCTCTAGGCTCCACCACCCGCTTCTT
>OLRC01001118.1_pt1 | contig 17984 bp, 13 predicted proteins | sample 1672081 | NCBI WGS metagenome assembly OLRC01 (sample SAMEA3136643, study PRJEB25190) | human gut metagenome | biome: human gut; feature: human-associated habitat; material: faeces | place: Austria | collected 2013
ACGCCGTCAGCGTGACGTTGATGCCCGCCACCAGGAAGATCACCTTGAGGATGACCGTGCGTTCGTGGCGCAGAAACGCGAAGCTCTCGACGATATCGTTCGCCACCGTGCGCACCACACCCACGCCGCTGCGCTCGATGGCGTCGCGCGGGATGCGCACCACGGTGACGATGAGCACGGCAGAAACCGCGAACGCCGCTCCCGACACGAACACCACCGGCTCGATGCCGAACAGGCCGAACAGCAAGCCGCCCAGCACCGGGCCCACGAGGCCCGAAAGCGCGCTGATCTGGCTGACGATGGCGGTGGCGCGCACGATGCCGTCGCGCGGGACGATGAACGGCACCGCCGCCTGCACGGTGGGCTGGTACACGCTCTGCGCGGCGTACAGGACGATGAGCGCGCAGATGCACAGGCCGACGAGGTCGATGACGCCGTCGAGTGCGAGAAACGCCGCACACGTCGCAGCCAGAAGGATATCGAGCGCCGCCATGATGCGCCGCTTGTTCACGCGGTCGGCCGCAACCCCTCCGATGGGCGTCAGCACGATGTAGGGGATCCACGCGCAAGCCGACACCGCACCCATGAGCGCCGCCGAGCCCGTTTGGTTCAGCACGTACAGCGGCAGGGCGAAGCGCAGCACGGCATCGCCGAACAACGAAGCAATCTGCGCGAAGATCACCGAAACGAACGATCGGTTGAGCAGGATGTTCATGATTGTTCCTTTCTTTTACATACATTCAGTCGGTATGTATATTGGGTAAAAAAGAAGGTTGCCAGGCAACCAGGGTTCGCTAAGACATCGCAAGAGGAAACCGCAAGCACGCGCCGTCATCCCGAGCGGGGCCCTTCGACTCGCCGCGCTCGCTCACAACGACAGCCGGGAGCATCCGCTCGCTCGACCTTCCCTTGCCCGCTTTCGTGCTGTCAGAATGTTTCATGTGAAACATTCGTACGTATTTACGAGCTCATAGCATCAAGCCTTTCGTGAAATTGGCTGCGATACCCCTCGAGGATGGTCGCCAGCGCGCCTACTTCCAGGGACAGGCCGCCCAACGCCTTCACGATATCGAGGTAGTAATCGACGCGCGCACGCAGCTCCTCGGCGGTGGCGGAACGGAACATGGGGCTGACCCAAAGGTTCGCCAACAGCACGATGACCTCGCTGAACTCGCGCGGACGATCGGTTTGGATGCTGCCGTCGCGCACCCCCTGCTCCACGATGGGCAACACGAAATCGGGCACCGTCTCCTGGAACACCGCCTGGTACTGCAGGCCCAGCAAACGCGCGTTCTTCACCGGATCCACGTCGGGGGCCGCCTTGGCCCACATGTCCATCTGCGGCCCGGTGATGGATGCCGCGAACAGCGCCTGCAGCTTCTCGGCGCCGGTCATGCGGCCGTCGTCGCGGATGCGGCGAAGCTCGTCGAACAGCGCTTGATTGTCGCGGTCGAGCGCAGCCGACAGGATGTCTTCCTTCGACTTGAAGTGGTGGTACACCGCCCCCTTCGTCAAGCCGCCCAGCCCATCGATGATGTCCTGAATGCTGGTATTGTCGTACCCTTTCTCGAAGAACAGGGCCAAGGCCACGTCGAGGATGAGGTTCACCGTCTCCTCGGGATGCTTGTTGCGAGCCATCGGCCCTCCTCTCCATCACGTTACATACCAACGGTATGTATCCTACGCTCCTCCAGTGGAGAAGGCAAGAAAAAGTTTGCCGCACGTCCTGGGCAGCATCATACTGGTGCGCATGCGTCAAAGTGATCAGAGAGAACAGGAGCATCGACCCATGAGCACCTGCCTTGTTGCACAATCCGGCGGGCCCACCGCCGTTATCAACGCCAGCCTGGCCGGCGTCATCCGCGCGAACCAGCTGAACCCGCTGTACGACCGCGTGCTGGGCGGCATCCACGGCATCGAGGGCGTGCTGGCCGACCAGCTGTACGACCTCACCGACCTTTCCGAGCACGACCTGGAGCTGCTGAGGCAGACGCCCTCGTCGGCGCTTGGCACGTGCCGCTACAAGCTGAAGCGCGACGACGAGGCCGATTTCCGCCGCCTCGCCGACGTGATGGACGCGCACGACATCGAAACCATGTTCTACATCGGCGGCAACGACTCCATGGACACCGTGGACGCGCTGGCCGAATGGGCGGCCGAGAACGCGCCGGACAAGCGCTTCGTCGGCATTCCGAAAACCGTGGACAACGACCTGGTACCGGTGGACCACTGCCCCGGCTTCCCCAGCGCGGCGAAAGTTGCCTGCCAGATCACGCACGCAACCCGCCTCGACTACGACGCGTACACGCGCCCCGAAGTTTTTGTGCTGGAAGTGATGGGGCGCGACGCGGGCTGGTTGGCGGCGAGCTGCTGCATCACCGGCGACGTCGATTTGTTGGTGCTGCCCGAGGTCGCCTTCGACCGCGACGCGTTTCTCGCCGAAGTGCGCGCGAAGTTCGAGGCCACCGGCTCGTGCTACATCGTGGTGTCCGAGGGCGCGCGCTACGCCGACGGCACCTACCTGTCCGCCGGCGATACTGCGCACGACGGGTTCGCCCACGCCGTGCTGGGCGGGGCGGCGCAAACGATCAAGCAAATGATTGTCGACGCGGGCATCGTGCCGCGCGGCGTGGTGCAGGATTTGTCGCGCGCGGCGCGCTCCAGCAACTTCGCGCAAAGCCTCGTGGACGTGACCGAGGCCTACGACCTGGGGATGAGCGCCCATATGCGCAGCGCCGACCCTGCGTTCACCGGCCAGGTGGTGGGCATCCGCCGCAACACGGAAGCCGCAGCCGCCGGCCGCTACGAGGCCGAACTGTTCGCCGGCCCTGCCAGCGAGTTCGCCAATTTCGTCAAGCGCTTCCCCGCCGAGTGGATCCTGCCGAACTACCAGGGCATTACGCCGGAAGCGGTCGCGTACTTCCGGCCGCTCATCGAAGGCGAGCCGAAACTCGTCATGAAGGGCGGCATCCCCGCCACCATCGTGCCGTTCAACAAGCGCTGACGAAGCCGGCCCTCGGCGCCGCCCAGCCAGCACGCCGAGGGACCGACTAACGCGTCGCGCCCTGCTCCCGATTGCCGTCATCGCCCGAAACGTGCGTTTTTTCGCTCAAAAGCGCACGTTTCGGGCGACAACGGTTTCGAGTTACCCCCCCCTACACGCCCCGCGCGCGCGTCCAGTGGCGCAGGTAGAAGGCGCCGATGAGCGCCGGCATCACGGGCGACGCCGCCTGGGCGACGAAGATGCCCACGTAGCCGAAGCCCAGCACGCCGCTCAGCAGAAACGCCAGGCCGAAGCGCACGACGAACGCGTCGATCAGCGAGTTCGCCAACACGAGCCGCGGCGTGCCCGCCCCCAATGCGAACGAGTCGAAGCTGTACATGGCCGCGTAGAACAGCCCGTTCACGCTGCACGTGATGCGAAGGTACAGCACGGCCGTATCCATCGTGAACGGCTCGGTCAGGCCGTACGCGACCACCAGCGCCGGCGCCAGCAGCTGCACCGCGATCTGCACGCCCACGATCACGCTCACGTTGAACGCGGCGCCGATGCGCGCCACGTCGCGGGCCCGGCGCAGCTCGCCCGCGCCCGCGTTCTGCGCCGCCGCCGTGGTGATGGCCTGGCCGATGGCCCAGCACGGCAGTCCTGCGATGGTGCTGATCTGCAGGCCGACGCCGGCAGCGGCGGCCACGTCGGTGCCGTAGCGGTTCAGCAACCCGGTGACCAGCGCGTACGACAAGTTCACCAACGCCATCTGCACGGCGGAGGGAACGCCCACGCGCAGCACCTCGACCACGCTCGTTCCAACCGGCACGTCGCTGCCGCGCGCGAACGCGCCGGCCAGGCTCCCGCCGGGGAAACGCCGCCGCACCACGATGAGCGCGCCGACGGCCGCCACGCTCTGCGCGACCACCGTCGCCCACGCGGCACCCACCACGCCGAGGCCCGCCGGCCCCACCAGCACCAGGTCCAGCGCCACGTTCACCAGAGCCGATGCGCCCACCAGCTGAAGCGGCGTGCGCGCGTCACCCTGCGCCTTGAGGAAGGCCGCTGCGGCGTTCATGAGGAACGGCCCCGCGCAGCCGCAGCACAGCACCACGGTGTAGCCGACGGCGCCCTCGAGCGATGCCGCAGGCACGGCGTTCGCCGCGAAGGCTGGACGCGCCAACGCCACACCCAGCACGGCGATGGCCGCCGACCCCGCCAGGGCCACCGCCAACGTGGCCGCGTACGCGCACCGCTGGCCGGCCACGTCGCGCGCGCCCACGAACCGCGCGATGACCACGCCGCCGCCCGCCGTGAGGCCGATGACGAACGCGTTCACGATATAGGCGGCGTTCGTCGCGTTGCTGATGGACACGAGCCCCACCGGCCCCACCACCTGGCCGACCGCCACCATGTCCACAGCCTGGTACACGTACTGCAGCAGGTTCACCGCCATGAGCGGCAACGCGAACGCCAGCAACCGCCTGAACAGCGGCCCTTCGGTAAAGGAAAGAGAAGCATCTGACACGATAGGTTCACCTCTGAGAATTCGGAATGCGGAAACGTAACGAAGCGCCCGAGGGCGCAAAAAAACGCCGCAGATGAATCATCACCTGCGGCGCTGAACGAGTCCGTCATGCCGGCATCAAAGGAAACGCGCGCCCGGGTTTCGCGCGGCGCGTCTATCGATGCCGATGAATATGCCCCTCGGCTCCGTGCGATGCTTCATCGGCGATCATGCGCGGAGCCGCTACTCTGCAAAGCTTCATGTGTGCCTTCTCGTTGAGGCGGATACAGCGTCGCCCAGCATACTGCGCGATGCCGAAGCGGTCAACCCGCCAGAACCTCCGAAGTTTCGGGCGACGGCTTCCCCACCTCGTCCAGCACGTCCTTTCCCCAGGCGCACATGGCGTTGAGGACGGGGACGAAGCTGACGCCGCGCTGGGTGAGCGAGTACTCGGTTTTGGGCGGCACCTGGTGGTACAGCTCGCGATGCACCATGCCGTCGGCCTCCAGCTCGCGCAGCTGCTGGGTGAGCATCTTGGGCGTGGCCTGCGACATGCGGCGTTGCAGCTCGCCGAAGCGCAGCACGCCGGCCTTGCTCAGGTGCCACAGGATGAGCACCTTGTGCTTGCCGCCCACGATGTCGATGGTTGCCTCGACCGGGCAATGGTACGCGTCGGGACAGGTTTTCATGCGCAGCCTCTTCCGTCCAATACTTTCTTTTCGGGTAGTATATTCCAAAAAAGTATCTACTTGTCCCGCAGAAACCGAAGAGTAGTATGGAAGAAGAACGAACCGCCGCTCGCCTCAGAGATAGGAGCACCCATGTCGTTTCTCGACCTTGCCAAAAAGCGCTGCTCGACCCGCGCCTACCAGCCCGTCCCCGTCAGCCAGGAGCACATCGACGCCATCGTCGAAGCGGCCCGCGTCGCGCCGACCGCCGCGAACCGCCAACCTGTGCGCATCCTCCAGGTGACCAGCGAGGAAGGGCTCGCCAGCCTGGCGAAAGCCGCGAACGTGTTCGACGCGCCGCTTGCATTCGTCGTGTGCGCCGACGGCGAGAAGGCGTGGAAGCGTCCGCTTGACGGCGTGAGCACCGTTCATGTGGACGCGTCCATCCTCACCGACCACATGATGCTGGCCGCCACCGACTTGGGCCTGGGAAGCGTCTAGATCTGCCGCTTCGACCCCACGGTCATCCGAGAGGAATTCGGGCTGCCGGAAACGCTGATCCCCGTGAACATCCTGGCCGTCGGGCATCCCGCCAGCGAGCTGAAAAGCCCTGACCGCCACGCAACCGAGCGCATCCCGGCAAGCGACCTGGTGATACGCGCGTAACGAAGCGCCTTTCGAAGAGCGCAGGCCTTCTGCAGCACGGATTTTACGTCCCACCCAAAAGGATGCCATTGCAGAGCGAACCCATTTGTGCAGACACCGTCTGCACAAATTCAAAACCGTCCTACCGCGCGCCCTTCAGCAGGGCGTGAAGCTCGCGCTGGACGCTGTGGTCGACGTTCGTGCCGATCACCTTCGTGGCGATCTGCTTAATGGCCGACCGAGCGTTGCCCATGGCGACGCTCGTTCCCGCCATGCGCAGGATTTCGTAGTCGTTCATGGAGTCGCCGAACGCCATCATCTCGCTCGCCTGGATGCCGTGCGCGTCCAGCACCTGCTGGATGCCCGTCGCCTTGCTCACGCCGCGCTGCATGACGTCGATCCATTTACGGCCCGACGGCGCGAACACGAAGTCGTCGTCCAGCTCGCGCGTGAGGATGTAGGCCATGTCCATGACGGCATCGTCGCAATACACGGATGCTTTCAGGATGCTCGTCTGCGGCGAGGGCACGTCGAACACGCGCACGGGGTTCGGCAGGTTCTTGTCCACCTCTCGCTCGAAGCGCGCTTCGTCGTCCAACAAGTAGCTGCGCGTCTCGTCGAACAGCGCAAGGTGCATGGTGTCGAACATATCAACGACACGGGCCAACCGCTTCACGGCCGCATGCGAGAACACCTCCAAGTCGACCAGCTCGCCGGCGACCATCACCTGCGCGCCGTTCGACGCGACGAAGTCCATGCAGTCGACCACCGGTTCGAACAGCTCGTGCAGCGTGTCGAAGCGCCGACCCGACGATGCTACGAACTGGATCCCCGCATCGCGCAAACGCATAACGAGGTCGTACGAGCCTTCCGGCACGCACTCGTTTCCGTCGAGGAACGTGCCGTCCATATCGCTGGCGATAAGCTTGATCATCAGAAAGCCCTCCTTGAAATAACCGCGTGTTCCGATCATTGTACGACGCTCGCGTCAACCTGCGTGACCCTACACGACTACTTTGCACGAACTTGATACCTGTTTTACAAAACCCCAGTTCAAAATGCTTCGCACCCTGAGCGTGCGGAGAAAATCCCAAAACGCAACACCAGATTGGTAGAGCGGGCGGCTCTGCAACCGCATGATGGTAAACGTAGAAGCGCGGCCGCTCAGCTCCGCGCTTCGGGTATCATGCAATCGACCGCGAAGAAGGGACCGCCATGAGTTTCGCCGACAACCTCGTGTACCTGCGCCAGCATTACGGCATCACGCAGGAAGGGCTTGCCGAGCAGTTAAGCGTGTCGCGCCAGACCGTCAGCAAATGGGAAGCCGGCACGAACTACCCTGAAATGGACAAGCTGCTGCAATTATGCGACCTGTTCCATACCAGCCTCGACGACCTCATGCGCGGCAGCGTGCATGTCGTCAAAGAAAACGACACCGAGCGCTACGACGAGCACATGAACCGCTTCGACCTGTCCATCGCGGCCGGCGTCGCCTGCATCCTGGTCGGCGTGGGTCTGAACGCGCTGCTTGAAGCCTTCGGCTGGCCGGATAACCTGCAGACCGTCGCCCTGCTTTCCTGCATCGTCATCGGCGTGGTAATCCTGGTCGTCGGCAGTCTCAACCACAGCGAATTCAAGCGTCGCAACCCTTCCATCGAGCCGCGGTACTCCTCCGACACGCTCGATCGGTTCGGGCGACGCTACCCGACGCTCATCGCCGTCGGCGTGGGTCTCATCCTCATCGACGTCATCATGCTAATCGGCCTCGTACCCGACAACAGTAGCTCCATGATCAACGGCGCATACGTGGAGGAGCTCGTCATGTTCCCCTTCATGCTCATCCTCGCCATCGCCATTGGCATTCTCATCTGGGCCTGCATGCAAAAGTCGAAGTACGACCTCTCCGAGCTCACCTACATCGCGCATCGCCGCAACCTGGGTGCCGACATGCCCTCTACCGCCGTCGTCAAGTCACCCGAGCAGATTCGCGCCGAACGCGTGATGGGCGTCATCTGCGGCTGCATCATGCTGCTGGCCACCATCGTGTTCCTGGTGTGGGGCTTCGTGCCGCTGTTCGACCAGATCGGCGGCTGGGACGGCATCGACAAGTTCGCGCTCAAAGACGCCATCCGCCGCGGCGCGGGCGGTTTCGCCATCAGCTGGATCGCCTTCGTGGTGGGCGGCATCCTGTGCGGCATCGTGTGGATGATCGGCAGCGTGGTGTCGAAGACCCAGGAAGACTGGATCGCCGAAGCGCGCCAGGAGGACGCCTGGGTGAAGTACGCGCAGCAAGATGATCCCTGGTCCCGGGGACCCGAAGACCCCGCGTCGTCCCAAACGCCGACCCCGTCGTCCGCCCCGCGCGAAGCCAACGACCCCGCGGGACGCACGTGGAAGCACTAGGAAAGTACCTTTTGGACACCAGCGTGTACTCTTTGTGCCTAGCACCTTCCCTCTCTCTCGCCCTACGATTTCGACCCGTAGGGAAAACCGAATGCCCGCACGTGGCGGGCGAAGGAGGGGTACGCATGAAAGATTCGCGCTACGACGATCTGATCGAAGCGACCACGAAACGAGGTGCCGCAAACAGCGCGTCCTTGTTTCGCAAGAGCGTCGTCGATCGACGCACGTTTTTGCAGGGAGCCGCGTTTCTCGGCGCCTGCGGCGGACTGATGGGATTCAGTTTAACCGGATGCACGCCAGCGAATACCGGCGGCGCGGCCGCGCAAGGGTGGAAAGCAGGCACTTATTCTGCCAATGTGACCGGCCATAACGCCCCGTTCACCGTCGACGTAACATTCTCGGAGAACGCCATTACCGCCATCGACACCAGCACGAACCAGGAGTCGCTGGGCGTCGGCGCATCGGCTCTTGAAGATCTGTCGAACAAGATCATGGAATATCAGACGCTGAACGTGGATTCCGTCACCGGCGCCACCCTATCTAGCATGAGCCTCCAGCAAGGTGTGAAGGATTGCGCCGAGCAAGCAAACGCAGCGAAAACCCTCGCAAAGGCTCCCGGCCCGGACGACTCCGTAGAATCGTCCTACAATGCCGACGTATGCGTTGTCGGCGGCGGCGGTGCGGGCCTCACAGCCGCCATCTCTGCCGTGCAAGCCGGAGCCAACGTTGTGGTTGTCGAGAAATGCGGCATCACGGGCGGATCGACGAACGTCTCCGAAGGCGCGCTCAACGCAGTCGATCCGGAACGTCAGCAGAAGCAGGGAATCGAAGACTCTGTCGAGCAGTTCTACGAAGTCACCTATGAAGGAGGACACGAACAGGGCACGCCCGAACTCATACACTACCTGACCGACAACGCGCTCGATTCGGTTCATTGGCTCGAATCGCTCGGTGTGAAGTTCAAGGACGAAACGGGATCGGCCACCGGATCGCTGGGCGAGCGAAGCCACTATCCAGCCACACCGTCGGGAAACACCTACATCCGCGCTTTCGAAGCGTTCGCGGCAGACCACGCTGACCAACTCGTCGTTTTGCACGAGACTCAAGCGAAAGAGCTCATCCTAGAAAACGGCTCCGTCGCTGGTCTGACGGCCGTGCACCGCGGAAGCCAAGAGATCACCGTGAACGCGAAATCGATTGTCGTAGCCACCGGCGGATTCGGCGCCAACGTCGAATACCGACAGCAAGTCAACGACGGCGTATGGGCCGACGTGAAGCTCGACGACACCATCGGCTGCACGAACATCAAGCCGTGCGCGCAAGGGGAAGGCCTCAAGCTTGCCGAGGGAGCCGGCGCGGAGCTCATCGGGCTGTCGGACATCCAGCTGCATCCGTGCGGCACGCCCGGCACCGGCCTCATGGAAGACATCCGCACCTCAGGACGCAACCGCATCTTCGTCAACAAGAGCGGGGAGAGATTCGTCAACGAAGGCGCCGAACGTGACACACTGTGCAAAGCCATCTTCGCACAGCCTGAATCGACGTACTGGATCGTTGTCAACAAGGTTCGCTACCCCTCGGAGACCGAGCCCGACGCGAACGGCGCGACCATCGAGAACATGCTGGCGCTCGGCCATATCGTGAAAGGCGAAACCGTTGAAGACTTGGCAGAGCAGACGCAGATGGACGCCACGAAGCTGCAAGCGTCCATCGACGGTTACAACCAGGTCGTTGCCGGCGCAACCGAGGATCCTTTCGGCTTCAAAGCAAACAATACCGCCGACCGGCAGTTGACCGAGGGACTGTGGTATGCATGCCGCAAGGTACCGACGGTTCATCACACCATGGGCGGCATCCGCATCAACGTCAACACGGAGGCCGTGAGCGCGGATGGCGAAGTCGTTCCCGGCCTTTATGCTTGCGGCGAATGCACCGGCGGCATTCACGGAAGCAACCGTTTGGGCGGTAACGCCATTGCCGACTGCATCACGTTCGGACGCCAAGCCGGTACGCAGGCGGCACAGCACGCGACAAGCTAAGCCTACCCCTCCCCGACGCACCTTCCTTACGCCCTGGCCGTATATTCCTTCTGCGGTCAGGGCGATCTTTTGCTGATATTATTCTCGCGCGTCGGCAACTTTGTCGAGCAGCTCTTGCTTGGAATGCACCCCGACTTTACGGTACACCGTCCTCGTATAATTCCGGATGGTGTTTTCCGAGTAATTAAGCGTTTGAGCGATGAAGGATCGACTTCGACCTTGGGAAATAAGCGACACGATATCCCTCTCGACGTCGCTCAAGCCGTACAGCCCTGCGAATGCCGCAACAGGATCGACGACCCCGACCTCGGCGGCCCCTTCGGACGCTTCGTTTCGCATAGTCCCAAGCTCGAAGCCGATTGGGTAATCGCCCATGAAACGCGGCCTCATAATGAGCGTCGCTTCGACCAGCACCACGATCGCCATCACGATGAGCAGCCACAAACTATGATCGAGCGTCGGGCCTACCGCGTACACAATAATGCGTCCAACGGCCATGCACAGAAGCGAACCGCCGTAAACCACCGCGTATACCAACGTCGTCTGATAGTGGACGTGGCGGCCGATGAGACAAATGAAGAACACGAGGGGGATATAGAAGCACGTCACCGCATTGGTCAGAAGAAACGTGCTGGCTTCTTCGGATCCGCTCGATCCGCTCATCAAAAAGCATATGCTGGCCATCATGAGCGCATTCTGAAACAGCCAGTATCCGGACAACTTGAACGAACGTCCCCGCACCAGCACGAGCCACACGACGAACGCGATCAGCAGCACCACGAGCACCTGATGAATCGAACGAACCGTTTGCGACAATTCTCGATGACGTCCATCGGGGTATCCAAGCGCCATGCCCAGCAGCAGCGCGTACAGGAAGAACGCGATCAGCGCATGCACGGCTCCTGTACGAAATGGATCCGATTCGTACAGCGCATCGACCCCCGGAGCCTTCCCCATGCCGTCTTCCCGACCCGCCCGCGTCGTTTTGGCGCGCTCGTCAAGGCGCGTCATCGCCTGCCAGTACGCGAACACCGACAGGGCGGGAATGAACAGGTTGATCATGCCCGAAACGACAGGATCCAAATACCCCATGACGAGCGAGAGCGCGCATGAAAGAGCCAAGCCGCCGGCAGCGTAGAAGAATACTTCGCCAGGACGAAGCCGTTCGAGAAAGAAAATCCAGATGATCTCGCCGCCGACCAGACCTATTCCTCCGACGATGACGCGTAGCGCCTCGAATCGGGTCGCGTCGAAAAAGAGATCGAGCAAGTAAAGCAAGCTGGAAACCGTCATAAGCACGAAGCCGGACCATACGAACACACCGCGCGTCGCACGCGTGAAACCGGCCTTGTACACTAGCAAAACCAGCAGCGCGATCACCACCACCCGAGCGACGTTCGCACCCACCGTCACCATGCCCACGTCGGCGGAAAAATGCAGGTTGTAGAAGTTGAACTGGTACCAGAGCCGGTAGAAGCCTATGCCGAAAAAAGCAAGAACCAAACCGGATAGGAATGTCGATCTGAACGCCTCGAAAGAACCAGTATGAAGATACCGGTCAACCGCCCGGGCGCGCTCACCACTTCCGTTTTCCTCCCCTTGCTTCATGGCGGAATTGTACCATAGCCGATTCCGCACGCAGCAGAGGCGATGGAGCCCGAAAGCACCGTGTCCATCCCAATCGCCCGCTTGCACGAAGCTCTTCCCACCCATAAACGAGGCGCTCACGCAAGCAGCGCAGGAACCCGTATCAGTGGCCTTGCTGAAAACCATTCATCGGGCACTGCTTGCCGACACGAGGCTCTCGGGAAACGCACGCCTGCGCTCGACGCACTGGCCGACGCCATGGCAGGTCGGCCTATTTTCACTGCGGCGAGCATGGCTCGCGCCATCGGAAGATCAATGCCGACGGCAAACACAGTCATCGAGCGATTTGCAGAAGCCGGCATCGTCAGACAAATCAACATCGGCAAGCGCAATCGGGCGTTCGAGGCCCAAGGCATCATCGAGGCCTTCATCGGCTTCGAACGCGCGGCCGCATCACCAGCCAACGACACGCTCGTCAGCAAACCCGTCCGTCCGGTTCCGTTCAAAGAGGTACGGTAGCTACTCTCCCAGCTTCTCGGCGGCTTCCATCCATTCTTCCTCGAGGGCATCGATCTGCTGTTGGAGATCGGAAATCTGGGCTTGGAAGTCGCCGAGCGCGGTGAAGTCGGTGGGGTCGGCGGCGGCCATGCTCGCGCGCACGTCCTCGATCTTGCCGTTGAGCGTTTCCACCTTGCGCTCGTTGGATTGCATGAGCTTGCGCAGGGTACGCTGCTCGCCGCCGGAGAGGCGGGAGCTTTCGGGCGATGCTTCGGTCCCTGATAAGCCCGAATCGGCGGCGTGCGCAGGGCGTTGACGTGCGGGACTGCCGGCCGCCATGGAAGAGGGGGAAGCGTCGGACAACCTCAAATACTCCTCCACCCCACCCGGCAGATGGCGGATCTTCCCGTTCACCAGGGCGAACTGGTGGTCGGTGACGCGCTCCATGAGGTAGCGGTCGTGCGTGACCAGAAGCAGCGTGCCCGGCCAGGCGTCCAACAGGTCCTCCACCACGGCCAGCATGTCGGTGTCCAGGTCGTTGCCGGGCTCGTCGAGGATCAGCACGTTCGGCTCGTCCAGCAGGATCAGCATGAGCGCCAGGCGGCGCTTCTGCCCGCCCGACAGATCCTTCACCGGCTCGTTGAGGTCGGCGCGTTTGAAACCCAGCTTCTCCAGCAGCTGGGCGGGCGTCATCTCTTTGCCGTCCAGCATCGTGCGACGGCTGTAGCGGCCGATGACCTGGCGCACACGGTCGTCGCCCAGTTCGGACAGATCGTCCAGATGCTGCGACAGCACGGCGAAACGCACGGTCTTGCCGATCTTCACCTCGCCGGCGTTCGGGCGCTGCAGACCCTGGATCACACGCAGCAGCGTGGTCTTGCCCGTGCCGTTCTCGCCGACGATGCCGTAGCGGTCGCCCGGGCCGATGATCCAGTCCACGTCGTCGAGGATCGTCTTGTCGTCGAAGCGCACGCTCACGTGCTCGAGGTCGACCACCTGCTTGCCCAGGCGCGCCATGGCCATGCGCTTGAGCTCCAGCTCGTCGCGCAAAGGCGGCACGTCGGCGATGAGCTCCTGGGCGGCGGCCACGTGGAACTTCGGCTTCGTCGCACGCGCCCGTGCGCCGCGCGAGAGCCACGCCAGCTCGCGGCGCAGCTCGTTCTGGCGTTTCTGCTCGGCTAGCGCGGCCACGCGATCGCGCTCCACGCGCTGCATGATGTAGGCCGAGAATCCGCCCTCGAACGGCTCCACCCGTTTATCGTGCACCTCCCACATACGCAGGCACACCTCGTCGAGGAACCAACGGTCGTGCGTCACCACCAACAGCGCGCCCGCGCCCTTTTTCCAGCGGGTTTTCAGATGGTCCGCCAGCCACGTGATAGCGCGCACATCCAGATGGTTCGTGGGCTCGTCCAGCGCCAGCACGTCCCAGTCGCCGATGAGCAGCCGCACGAGGTCCACTCGACGGCGCTGCCCGCCCGACAGCGTTCCCACCTGCGCGTCCCAAGGGATGTCGCCGGCCAACCCGGCAATGATGTCGCGGATGCGCGCGTCGCCGGCCCACTCGTATTCAGGCAGATCGCCCACCACGGCTTGCCCCACCGTAGCAGCGGGATCGAGCGAGTCGGCCTGTCCCAGCACGCCCACGCGCACGGCGCCGTTGCGCAGCACGCGGCCTTCGTCGGGCTCCAGCGTGCCTGCCAACAGGTTCAGCAGCGTCGACTTGCCGTCGCCGTTGCGCCCGACGATGCCCACGCGGTCGCCCTCGTCAACGCCCAGCGACACCTCGGAGAACACCTCTTTCGTGGGGAAATCGACCCGCACCTTCTCGCATCCAAGCAGAAACGCCATCGCCAGCCATCCTTCTTCACGTAGTTCGGAAGGCCGATTATAGCGCATGGCGGGAAAGCGAGCCGCCGATCCACGAGAAGGCCGCCCTCATCTTGCGCCTCATGCCCATACGAAGCCTCGTCTCGAATCCCGACCCCAAGCAGGAAGACCGGCTCGCAACGCCCCGCCAGCTAGCGATTGCGTTACAATGGGGTCAAGCCCTGATCATCATGCAAAAGGAGGCGCCGCGTGGAACTCCTTGAATTCTCGCTGCTCATGCTGGCCGCCGTGCTGCTCTCATCCGTCATCGACCAGCTGGTTCCCAAAGTGTCATCGCCCCTCATCCAGATAGGGCTGGGCCTGCTCATCGCGCTGGTCATAGGCACGCAGATCAGCATCGCCTTCGATCCCAACCTGTTCCTAGTGCTGTTCATAGCCCCGCTTCTGTACGACGAGGCCAAAAACCTCGACAAGAAGGCGCTGTGGGAGAACAAACGCCCGGTGCTGTCGCTGGCCGTCGGGCTGGTCATCGCCTCGGCCCTGATCATCGGGTTCGCCGTCAACTGGCTGGTTCCATCCATCCCCTTGGCCGCGGCGTTCGCCTTGGGCGCCGCGCTCGGACCCACCGACGCGGTGTCGGTCGCCTCGCTGTCGAAGCAGGTGAAGATCCCCGCACGTTCGCGCAATATCTTGGAAAGCGAATCCATCATCAACGACGCCTCGGGCATCGTGTCGTTCCAATTCGCCATAGCCGCAGCCGTCACCGGTACATTCTCGCTGGTCGGCGCCACGGCGAACTTCTTCTTCGCATTCCTCGGCGGCGTACTCGTGGGCGTAGCGTTGGGGCTCACGGGCAACTTCATCGTGCGCCGCGTGCGCTCGTGGGGCCTCGAGAACACCACGTTCCATGTGCTGTTCGAGGTGTTCGTGCCGTTCATCGTGTACCTGGTGGCCAACGCGCTGGGCACCAGCGGTATCATCGCGGTCGTCGCCGCCGGCATTTTGAACGTCGTATCGCCGCGCGCCATCGGCCCGTCCGTCTCGCGCATGAATATCGTGTCCGCCAGCGTGTGGCGCGTGCTGACGTTCGCCCTCAACGGCATCGTATTCGTGCTTCTGGGTACTCAGCTGCCGCGCGCCATGCAGCGTACCTGGGAAAACGTCACCATCGACAACGACGTTCTCATCGGCTACATCCTGGGCATCACCGTGCTCATGCTGGCCGCCCGCTTCCTTTGGGTGCTTATCATGGAGCGCGTCCATCGCCAGCGCAGAGGCCGGATGACGTTGGATGAGCTTCGCTCGACGGCCATCATGACCTTGGCCGGCCCGAAGGGAACCATCACGCTTGCCGTGGCGTTCACTATTCCGTTCTCCATCCCGCAGCGCGAGCTGCTGCTGTTCCTAGCATGCGGCGTCATCGTGGTCACCATGCTGTTGGCCACGTTCGCCGTGCCGCTGATCGCGCCGAAGAAAGATACCGACGACGAGGATTGCTTCGACGAGGAGCAAGCCAACATCGAGATACTCCGATCGGTCATCGAAGAGCTGGCGGCACGTCAAACCGGCGAGAACCGCGCGGCCACGCAAGCGGTCGTCCACGGCTACAACGAGCGCATAGCCCGCCTGAAGAACAGAAGCGAACTGCCCGACGAGTCCATGGCGCCCTTGCGCCTGAAAGCGAACCGGTGGGAACGCGATTTCACGCTCGATCTCCTTGAACGCGAGGAAGTGGATCAGCTGATAGGGTACCGGCACATCAAGCGCCTCTCGCGCACGGAAAATCTGCTGCGCCATCATGCCGACCGTGTGTCGCTGCAAATCGCCTACCTGCGCGTGCGCACGCTCGCTCACGCAGGATGGCATCGTATCGTGGAGGCGCTGCCCGGCGACGATCTCTCCGAGCGCGTGCAGGCCGAGCGCGACCTGCGCCTCCGCAGCAACGAGCACGTCATCGAAAAGTTGCAGGCGGAGCTCGCCTCTCCCACTTCGGAAGAGCCTACCGAGAACCTGAGCAAGCTGCTACTGGAATACCAAAGCCTCGTGCAAACCATTCACAGCGCCGCAAGCCCGTCCATCACCGTGCTGACCAGCACTGCGAACAAAGCCGTGGACATCCAGCGCCAAGGACTGCGGCTTGAGCTGGAAGCCATTCAGGCGCGCTACGAGGAGGGGGCGCTGCCCCGCTCCTCGTACAAACGGCTGCGCGAGAACGTGATGCTCATGCAAATCGATCTGGAGGACAACGTGTAGAACAAGACAAAAGGACGGGGTCAATGTCTCATTTTCAGGGGGACTTCGCCTCGGCTGCCCAGCTTGCGCATGCAACCCGCGCACGTAGCACGCGCCTCGCCTAGAACAGCAGCATCACCGCGACCACGAAAGCAGCCGTCACCACGAAACCGCCTGCGACGATGGCCCACACAGCAGGGCGCGCCCAGTTCAGCGTCCAACCGACGCCGAAACGCTCGGGCAGGAACAGGCTGGCATCGTCGGGGTTGCAGTAGAACACGCCGAACTTCCAATAACGGTCGTCGTCCACATGCAGCCGATCGGATGTCTGCATGTTCTTGAACACGCGCGAACCCGCCTGGCCGTACACGAGGCTGATCGCCATGGCGCCGACGCACAGCACGATAGCCGCGATCATGATGAAGACGGCTGCCTGACCCAAGTCGATCACGTTCATGAACGACAGCGGCATGGCGATCATGGCCACCGCTATCACCACGCCCCCCGCCACCAGATAGATGCTCTGCGCGCGGGCGAACAGGCCGTAGGCCAGCGCCGACGTGGCCGGCGCGCCGGGCTCGGCCCACTTCTTCGAACGAGCGATGGTCCAGTGGGAGAACACGAAACACGCGGCCATGAACCCCTGGATGAGTACCGGCATCCACAGGATGAGCGGGGTTTTCTCAGCCCAATCGTTCACGGTGCCGTCGAAGCCCATATGCATGGGAATCATGTCGGGCATATGCACGTAACCCACCGCGCCCACGGCGAAGGTGATGGCCATGATGGGCAGGTACAACAGGTTCCATTTGAGAGAGATGGCTCGCGGCACGGGCTGCTCGCCCACCACCGCGACAGACTCCTGCGCGTCAGCCGTCCAACCGCGCTTGGCTTTGTATGCGGACATCTTGGCGCGGAACGCCAGCATGAGCGCGTAGCCGCCTGCGGTCACCGCCAGCGACCCGACGATCAGCGCGCCCAGCACGCCGCCTGCGTTGCCCATGGCGGCGCTCGCGAAGCCGATGACCGTGAACACCGCCGTAGCCGACCCGACGATGGCGGCGTAGCGGCGCTTGAGTCCTACGACGTACGGATCGTGCTGCTCGGAGGTGGGAACGGTGACCGTGAACACCTCGCCGCGGCGCATGAGGTACGGGGTGATGGCCATGAACGCGCCGATGACCGGCATGAGCAATGCCGTAACGGCCATTATGACGGTCGGGTCGAACCCTTCCACTACAGCGCACCCCCTTTGAACGCCGGTTCGCACGAGGCGGCGCGCTCGATGTTCTCGCCCTGCGCGTCGCGGCTCGCTTGCGCAGTTCGGGCATCGGATCGTTCGCCCGCCCCGTAGGCGCGCGCGGCCTGGCGCTGCGCGCACTCCAGGAACTCGCCCCACGTGCCGCCGCGCGCCCGGTGCGCCAACGCCAGCTCGAACAGGCCGTCCTCCATCTTCGCCAGCTCGATTTGGGCGCGGTCGGCCCGATCGTCCTCGCACGGGTCGGCGATGTAGGCGCCCGATCGGCCGCGCATCAGCACGTAGCCCTCGTCGCGCAGCACGGCGTACGCCTTGTTCACCGTGTGCAGGT
>OLRC01001131.1_pt1 | contig 17873 bp, 12 predicted proteins | sample 1672081 | NCBI WGS metagenome assembly OLRC01 (sample SAMEA3136643, study PRJEB25190) | human gut metagenome | biome: human gut; feature: human-associated habitat; material: faeces | place: Austria | collected 2013
CACCTCCCGCACCGGCCCGGCCGGGCCGGTGCGGGGCGACCCGTCTCTCATCGGGCGGGGATGGCCGTGGGTTGGCGTCCCTCCCCGCTCCGTGAGAGCAGTCCCATCTAAAGGAGAGCCTTCCTCATGCTGTATACCGATCCCTTCCTAACTGTTTACTGCTGCCTGCTGGCCGCCCTGCTGGGTGCGTGCATGGGCAGCTTTCTGAACTGTGCAGCCTGGCGCATCGTCCATGGGGAGAGCGTGCTGCGTGGCCGGTCCCACTGCGACGCCTGCGGCCATGTGCTGACGGTGCGGGACCTGATCCCGGTGGTCAGCTATCTGGCCGCCCACGGACGCTGCCGCTACTGCGGGACCAAGCTCTCCCGGCGTCACGTTCTGGCCGAGGCCGTCTCGGCGCTGGTGTTCGTGACGCTGCTGCTGCATTATGATATTTCGCTCCAAGTTCTCGAAGGCTGGTGCATGGCCAGCATCCTGCTGGTCTGCTCCTTTGCGGATTTGGAGGGGTACATCATCCCCGACCGTTTTATAGCGGTCGGCGTTGTGCTATTTATCATCACTCTTTTCTTCGCCCCCCAGCCGCTCCGGCGGGCGCTGGACGGCGCCATCGGCGGTCTGGCGGTGGCGGGGTGCGTGCTGCTTCTGGTGCTGGGAATGGAGAAGCTGCTGGGCCGTGAGGCCATGGGCGGCGGCGACATCAAGCTCCTGTTCCTGACGGGGCTGTTTTTGGGCTGGAAGCGGAACCTTCTGTGTCTGGTGGCGGCCTGCGTCATCGGCATCGTGTGGGGACTCCTGCAAAAAAAACGGGACGGCGGCGAGGCCATCCCGTGGGGCCCCAGCATCGCCCTTGGCGCTTGGCTGACGGCGCTGTGCGGCCAACAGATCATCGACTGGTATCTGGGGCTGCTGTAATTCTTGAAAGTGAGGACGAGCATTTTGGAAAAGATCGTTGGCTTTGACATCGGCGAGAGCAGCGTCAAGCTGGTATATTTCGCCGGTGCGGACCTGAAAAAGGCCGTCACGGCGGAGCTGCCGGACAACATGGTCTCCGGTTCGAGGATTTTGTCCATGGACGCCATGGCGGACTTCCTGCGCCAGACGGCCAAAAGTAACGGCATCCCCCTGACCCATGCGGCGCTGGTGCTGCCCTCCACGGAGGTGTTCACCCGTGAGCTGGTGATGCCCGCCATGACGGAGCAGCAGCTGCTGTATAACCTGCCCTATGAGTTCCGGGACTATTTGACGGAGGAGAAGAACAAGTACTTCTTCGACTATTCCATGCGGGAGGTGCTGCAGGACGAGTCCGGCCATCCCACGGAGATGAATCTGCTGGCCTGCGCCACCCTGAAGAGCACCGTGGAGAGCTACCGGGCCATGCTGCGCCGGGCGGGCTTCCGCCTGCGGGTGCTGACCCCCAGCGAGTGTGCGTACAGCGCCGTGCTGCAGGCCTACTACCGCCGCACCCGGCAGGAGGGCCGTGACCTGTGCGTGGTAAATCTGGGTCACAGCGCCACCTTCCTGTATATCTACCGGGGCGGCCGCTTCGCCAGCCGCCGGGAGATCGAGGTGGGGATGTCCGATCTGGAGCATCTGGTGGCCGATCAGTGCAGCGTGGACGTCCACGTGGCTCACGAGTATGTGCGCCAGAACTACAACCATGTGCTGGAGTCGGAGCAGGCCCGTGAGCTGTATGGCCGCATCGCCGTGGAGGTGGTGAAGGCCGTGAACTTCTTCAACTACAACAACCGGGAGCGGGAGCTGACGCAGCTGTGTCTGTGCGGCGGCGGCAGCGCCATTCAGCCGCTGTATGACACCATCGCCGATACCACCGGCATGACGCTGCACACCTCCGCCGAGCTGCTGGGCCAGCGGATGTCCACCGAGGAGCCGTGGATGTACCTGCGGGCCATCGGCGGCGTGGATCTTGGCATCAAGGGGGGCCTGCGATAATGGCAGAAAAGATGAAAAAGGGGCCTTCGGAGGCCGGTCGCAAGACCCTCAAATGCCCCCATAAGCAGGGCATCAATCTGAATATGCGGGAGCAGAAGGGCAACCCCCGTCTGACCCTGCTGGTGGGCTGTCTGGCCATTGCCATTCTGGCGGGCTGTGTAGCCAAATTCGGTGTCATCGACCAGTATCGCCGGCTGGATGCGGCGCAGGCCGCCTACGCCTCCGTTCACACGGAGTATACCCAGATGCAGGAGCTGCTGAAGGGCTACGACCGTCTGCTGATGGAATACCGCACCTACTCCATGGAGTGGGCCACCGACGGCAGCGAGGACAACGGCACTCTGGTGGACCGCCAGAAGGCGCTGGATCTGCTGGAGCAGGAGATGCTGTCCCGGGGACGGCTGGTATCGCTGCAGGTATCCGGCAACAAGATGATAGTGGCCATGTCCGGCATGAGTCTGGATCAGATCTCCCGGATGTTTGACGTGATCCAGCAGTCCCCCATCGTCAGCAATGTGGAGCTGAATCTGGCCTCCACGGAGGACGGCAACGTCTCCACCATTCTGGACTTCACCGTCCGCATCACCCTACGCAGCGCAGAGGAGGCAGACAAATGAACCGGGAATTGACAAGACGGGAAAAGACCCTGCTGCTGGTGCTGATCGTGGTGGTGCTGGTGGCGGGCTACTGTAAGCTGATCCTCATCCCCATCAACGATCAGATATCCAGCTATCGGCTGAACATGGAGGCCGAGCAGACGGAGCTGGACGCCAATCAGGGGAAAATGGCCCAGATGCAGAAGATGCAGAAGGCCATCGACGAGATCAAGGCGGCGGGCGAGAAGCGTACCATCCCCCAGTACGACAACAGCGGCAAGCTGATGATCGAGCTCCACGAGATCATGAGCGACACGCTGGACTATTCGCTGGACTGCTCTGCGGGTACCGTGCAGCAGGACTATATCATGCTGCGGCCCATCGTCATGACCTTCCGGACCTCCACCTATGCGCAGGCCCGGCAGATCGTGGATCGGCTGTGCTCCAGCGAGAACATCAGCCAGATCTCCGACATGAATATGAACACCTATACCGAGGGCCGCAACAGCGGCACCGTGGAGACCACGCTGGTCATCACCTACTTCGAGATCATGTCCTGAGGACGCCGTGGGGCGGGGAGCTTTTTCTATGACTGAGAGAAAACTACAACGGAATAGACGGGGCTTCACGCTGACGGAGGTGCTGCTGGCGCTGGCCATCCTCATCATCCTGCTGGCGCTGGCCATGATCCCCATCAGCCGCCACCAGCGCAATATCCGCCAGTCGGAGCTGGATTCCAAGGCGGAGACCATCTATCTGGCGGCTCAGAACCGTCTCTCCCAGCTGCAGGCCAGCGGCCGCAGCGACGAGTACGGCAAGGACCGGGCCACGGCCCTGAACAACATCCCCTGGGACGCCGAGCAGGATAAGTACACCACCAGCACTCTGTACTACGTCACCTCCGCCGCCAAAAGCACCGACACCTCCGCCGCCGGGAGCATCCTGCCCCGTGAGCAGGTGGAGGCGGAGCTGTGGGACACCAACTGGGTCATCGAGTATGACCCCGGCAGCGGTAGTGTTTACGCCGTGTTTTACAGCGAAAAGCCCATGCAGTACAGCTTCGACGCCTTCAATCCCCTGCGCTCACGGGATCGCCGGGTGCAGGAGGGGGCTACCGTGGGCTACTACGGCGGCGACAGCGTCCAGAGCGAGGACACCGGCAAGCTGACCCCCAAGATGGAGATCATCAACAAGGAGCGTCTGCTGCTGAAGGTCACCTGTGACACGCCCCGTGACCCCCTGCACTTCTATGTGACGGTGACGGACGCACAGGGCCACTCCACCGGGCGGATGGAGCTCACCGGCTCCGAAGTCAACGTCTCCTACCGCACCTATACCGTCACCATGGTGCTGGACGACCTGACGGAGGGCAAGCGCTTCTCCCAGCAGCGCCGCTTCCGGCAGCTGACCCCCGGCTCCGACCTGACCCTGAAGGTGGAGGTAGAGAGCGACAGCCGTCTGGTAGACTCCGTCACCGGCAAGCTCACCACCAACAGTCTCTTTGCCGAGGTCCGGGACGGCGGCACCACCGCCGTGGTTACCTATGCCCGGCATCTGCAAAATCTGGACGAGGGCTCCGGTCTGCCCACCGCCATCACACGTGCGCTGCAGGAGCAGGATATCCAGTTCGTCAACACCGGCATGGACGACGGCTGGGACAGCTGCTATCCGGGTCGGAGGTTCACCCCCATCTATAACGAGAACCTCGCCTATTACGACAGCACCGTCGCCGTAGGCACCCAGTCCTATCACCCTGTGATCTATGAGCTGCCGGTGGATACCGACGGCGACGGCGGCCTGTTTGAGAGCTTCCGGGGCACCTTGCGAAACATCCGTCTGTGCGGTGCCGAGATCAGCGCCGGGGGCAATGCCGGCGGTCTGGCTGGCTCCCTCCGGGGCGGCACCACCATTGAGGGCTGTCAGGTCTACCTGAGCCCCACCCGTGACAAGCTCAGCAGCAAAAACGAGCAGGATATCTGGATCAGCGGCGCCACCGCCGGTGGTCTGGTGGGTCGTTGCGGCTATGACCTCACCGTCCGCAACAGCTTCGCCTCCACGGTGCTGGAGGGCGGACGCTGCGCCGGCGGTCTGGTGGGCTACACCAGCGGCACCCGCACCGTCTATGTGGAGCACTCCTACGCCGACTGCTACCTCTACGCCTCCGGCACCACCGGCGGCCTCATCGGCAGCTGCATCGGCACGGCGGACATCACCCTGCGGGACTGCTACACCGCCGGCTTCCAAGAGGCCGACGTCATGGCGGGTCTGGTGGGCGGTGAGTTGTCCTACGGCGACGTCATCGACACCTGTTACAGCGCCAGCGCCCGGCTGAACGGCAGTGAAAAGCTCACCTACTCCACCGCCAAGCCTGCGGATGTCACCACCGGCAAGCCCGATATCACCAGCACCTACTATATGTCCCACGGCGACCACGACATGGACGGCACGGTCTTTGCCGACTATGAGCAGTGGAGCGGCCGCAACCGGGCCGACGCCATCGAAAAGTACCTCAACGACGCCTTCACCGCTGAGACCGGCGGCAGCGACACCGTGGCCTATAACCTGGTGGACGGCATGGGCTTGGGCGCTTACTCCTATCCCCGTCTGATGGGACTGACCCACTACGGCGACTGGCAGGCTCAGTTCGAGGCCGGTACACTGGTGTACTACGAGGTCTATTCCGACGGCAGCTACGGCTTCCGTGGCGCCAACAAGTCCACCGTCAAAACCACCGGCACGGTGGCGGGCGACGGCTACGGCATGGTGTACAGCACGCTGCCGGAGCAGGATCTGACGGTGCGCTATTCGCTGGGGGGCCGGGAGGTCACCTCTACCCTGTACCGTGCCAACGCTATCGACATGGGCGGGGGCTACTACCTGCTGCCTCTGCCCCGGACACTGGTGAACACCACCGAGGTATCCACGGACTTCTACCGCCGGGTGCAGGTGGAGGACACCACCTACTACTTCAATCCCCATTTCACCTGCTGGGTATCGGAGGGCTCCGAGGCCCCGGAGGCCCCCAGCGAGATCGGCATCCGCACGGCCCGGCAGCTGAATAACCTGAGCCTGTACTATGAGCAGTACAGCCCCCTGCTGGCCAAGGACACCACCCTCCAGCAGGAGCGCAGCATCGACTACTCCGGCTACGACTGGGCGAACTACGGCCGCAGCGGCGCCGCCGTCACCAGCCAGCAGCCCATCGGCAGCAGTGCCGTCGTCCCCTTTACCCACATCTATGACGGCGGCACCTATCCCATCGCCGCTGTGCCGCTCCAGAGTCCCAACGGCGGCGACTACGCCGGACTCTTCGGCCTGAATCAGGGTAGTCTGCGGAATGTGGTGCTCACCACCGGAGAGCAGGACTACTCCGTGACCCTGCAGGGCATCCTGCGCCTGCGTACCGCCTATGTCGGCGCACTGGCAGGCCGCAATGACGGCACCATCTACAACTGCGCTGCGGCGGGCTACTCCGTCACAGCCCACGCCTATCAGGGCAGTGTCCTGTATATGGGCGGCTTCGTGGGCTATAACGGCGGGACCATCCGCTCCGGCAGCGTCAGTACTCCCTCCCTCACCGCCAGCAGCAACTATGCCCGTCTGCTGATGGGCGCCTTCACCGGCGGCAACAGCGGTCTGGTGAGCCAGAGCTACGCCATGGCCAACGTGGAGGTACTCCAGATCCGTGGCGGCGGCGTGGCCCTCAGCGGCTTCGCCGGGGAGAACATCGGCTCCATCCGCAGCAGCTACTGCGCCACAGCCCTTACCTCCCCCGGTGCCGATACCTACGGCTTCGCCCCGGCCACCGGCAGCACCTCCGGCTGCTGCTATCTCAGCGGCGGTACCTATCGCTTCGTGGGACAGGTCCATCTGTATGATTACAGCGACCAGTCCGGCGCACGGGCCGTCAATGAGCAGGGACTGAAGGCCCTGACCCTCACCGGCTTCTCTTCCGCCGATGCCAGCCACACCTATCACCACAGCAAAACCATGAACACCGACGGGCAGGCCTATCCCTATCCCACCAGTCTCACCGGCCACGGCAGCCCCGTCCACTACGGCGACTGGGTGACCCCCGCCGATCTGGGTACGCTGGGCATGGTGTACTGGGAGCACGAGGAGGGCGGCAGTAACCCCGGCTATCACTTCTCATACATTGGCTTTGAAAACGGCGTCCGCAAGGACGGCAGCAGCCTCTGCACCGCCCACGACGACGGCGGCAAGATCACCGCCTACGGCTACGGCTACTACTGGTCCAAGGGCGAGACGGAGCCCCTGCTGGAGACCCAGCGCATCGCTCTGGACGGCCGCAACACCGAGGCGGCGGCGGAGCTGGAGAAGCAGATGCCTCCGTTCAGCTTCGTCACCTATCAGACCTCCGACACCGGTCTGCGGCTCCTCAGCGGCACCACCGGCAACGGCTACTGGTTCCTGTCTCAGGGGGATGTGTGGTTCACCTACACCGTCAGTCCCTTCTTCGCAGATTCCTACGCCGTCACCGCCGTCAGCACCGGCATTACCGGCGGCACCACCGGCGTGGAGCCCGGCACGGATGCCCTGCCCTATCAGGTGCGGTCCGTGGAGCAGCTGCAATACATCAACTGGAGCTACTACGACGATCAGGGCAGCTCCACCCGTGACGTGACGGGCAGCGGGAGTATGTACAAGTACTACCCCTATCTGCAATATAGCCGTGTCAACTGGGGCTACCAGAGCAAGGAGGATGCCATTGCCGGCGACTCCACCGGCGGCACCCGTCCCATCCGCACGTGGAAGCAGAGCCATGACCTCAACGGCCAGAGCCTGGCGGATCCCACGGATGCCTCCCTGAATTACAGCTTCCATCCCATCGCCGGCTCTGTCTACGACAGCGGCAGCAGCACCGACTACCGTATGGTGCTGTACAACTGGTTCGGCAGCAAGTACGACGGTCAGAGCTACTACATCAAGAACGTGAACATCGACTCCTACTGCTACAACGTGGGCCTCTTCGGCACCACCGCCGGCGCAGAGATCGCCAACATCGTCCTTTATAGTGACAACGGCGCCGTCATCCAGCGCAATACCGATCCCACGCCCTCCAGCGGCACCCGGACGGTGCGCCAGTATTCCACCTCCTACGCCTTGGGCGGTCTGGTGGGCATCGCCTATGACTACAACAGCAGCATGGGCAACGGCAGCATCACCAACTGCGCCATCGCCGGCTACACTGTGGCCGACAACAGCCGTAACAAGCAGCATCTGGGTGAGGCCGCCATCGGCGGGCTGGTGGGTGTCTCCAGCGTCAACCTCAACAAGTGTTCCGCCGTGGTGGATCTGCAGATCAACTGCACCCACGTCGATACCAACGGCTACATGAACGCCGCCCGCTACGGCAACTATGTGCGTGTAGGCGGTCTGGCCGGCGGTGTGCGCTTTGCGGTAACGGACTGCTACACCGGCGGTACCATCACCGTTGGGGAGGAGACCCTGAAGGAGCGTGTCCCCGTGGGCAGCAGCAACAATGTCTTTGCCGACGGCAGCTCTGCCGTCCGGGTCAAGATGAATTCCGGCGGTGTCTCCGGCCCCGATACCTATGTCTATATCGGCGGTATGGGCGGCAGCGGCTTCTCCGCCAGCTTCACCAACTTTGTCAATCGCGTCGACAGTTCGGATGGTCAGCCCACTTTCAATAACTGCTACACCTACATGGAGTTCCCGGACATGGAGGGTACCATCACCGGCATCTCCCTTATGGGCAGTATTGCCGACCGAGCCGGTGCCAGCACCAATGCAAAGCTCTATATCAATAACTGCTACTACCTCAACAGCAGCAAGAACAGCATTTCTTTCGACGATCTGCCCAAATACTACGGTAAGGGTAATTCCGGAAGCAACTCCCTGAGCGGGCTGCTGCGTACAGAAGCGGCACGGGAAAAAATGCTCAACGGCGATCTCAGCTACCTCCGTAATTACGGCTGGAACGGTGGTTCCAACACGTATAGCATCAAGGGCCTGACGGGCCTGACCTATGAGCAGATGTCCCAGCGCACCGGTGCCAGCATCGTCACCCAGAACACCGGCACTGCACAGCGCTACGATAGCTTCGCCGCCGCTCTGGGCAGCAGCTTTGCGTGGGTCACTACCAAGGAAAACGGCGCCGAGGTCCACGGCAAATACAGCTTCCCCGGCAGCGACGAGGCCCTGCAGGGTCAGGACTTCCCCTTCCCCACCGTGCTGGTGCAGGATAACGTCTTTGGCCGGGCCCGTCTACACTACGGCTGGTGGCCGTCATCTGGCCTCTACTGGAGCAAGGGCTTGCTGACGCTGGACATGATCACCGACTACGATGCCGCCGGCGGTGAATCCGCCGTGACGCTGGATCTGCGGTTCGAGGGCACGGATCCCGGCACGGAGCTCCCCACCCTGTCCTATACCAAGGACGGCATCGTCACTGCCGAGCTTCAGCCGGACGGCACGGGCCACTACAAGGTCCGCATCGTGGGACAGGCCATCGGCTCCACCGAGATCATCGCCACACTGGGGGATTACACCGCCCGTCTGGCAGTGGACGTCACCGCCAAGCTCTCCATCTCCGTGGATCAACTCTCCGTAGAGCAGTATGTAGGCGAGAGCACTACCCTCACCCTCACCGCACGGGACGGCACCGGCCAAGTGCTCACCGGCGTCAAATGGGACGTGGTCAGCGGCTCTGACCGGGTGGTCACGCTGTCCCCGGTAAGTCGGGATCAGCAGGTCACCGTCACCGGTAAGGGCGAGGGCGAGGAGACTCTGCTGGTGCAGGCCGGTGTCACCGTGGGCCAGCGCACCTTCACCAGTGAGCTGCGCCTCACCGCCACCATCCATATGCAGGGCGTGCTGGGCATCGCCCATGTGGGCGATGGAGACGCCGTGTATCGTCAGGGCATCCTGAATCGGGACGCCACCGACTGGGATACCCCTCTCGGCCCCGCCGAGGGCGATGTCCCCGATCACGAGGGTCTGTACCTGTACAGCCGTGGCAAGGCGGCGGACTTCCGGTACTCCACCGTAACGGCCCTTACCGTTCTGGATAGCACCGGCACTTCCCACGATATGCTCTCCACCGCCGATGAGGACTACCGGGTCACCGTAGGCGACGTGGTGGCCGCCCAGCAGGACGGCGACTTCAGCTATCGCCCCATCACCATCCACGGACGGCAGCAGGAGACAGTCACCCTGCAGGTGACCCTCACCGACACCCGCACCGGCCGGCCCTATACGCTGGATATCCCCTATACCCTGACGGCGGAGGATACGCAGATCACCGCCACCTTCGTGGTGGGCCGCCTGCGGCTGGAGAAGGCCGTTCCCTTCGGCCAGCCCGCCGCCGGCTTCCTCCCCACGGAGGAGGAGCTTGTCTCGGCGCTCCGGCCCGTTGTGGGCTGGACCCCCAGTCCCGACCTGCCCCTGTTCCAGGATACCACCTTTGAACCCATCTATCAGGATACGGAGGAGCCCGGTCTGCTCCGCTGGCGCTGGACCCGATAACCGTTTTGCAGAAAGGAGGCCATTGGAATGAAAAAGTGCACAGACCGGAAGGGCATCACCATTCTGATGGCCCTCCTCCTGCTGCTGGTGGCCAGCATGGTCAGCGTAGTGATCCTTACGGCGGCCACTACCGCCGCCCGGCACATCTCCAACGACCGCCAGAGCCAGCAGGCCTATCTCACCGTCAGCTCCGCTGCGGAGCTGCTGCGGGACGATATCCTCTCCTCCGGCTATGAGCAGAAGGTCACCCGCCGCCCCACTGCCACCGGCAGCTATATCGAGCGGACGGAGGTAACCCAGACCCCGCAGGGGGCCATGAAGGTCTGGCTGGAGCGGGGCATCGAGGCCGTGGGCCGTGGCATCGCCTATACCGACGTCATCACCCTCACCCCGGATGCTGCCAGCGGTCTGGACGCCGTACAGGCGGAGTTCACCATGACCCCCGCCTACGACATCACCGTGACCCTTTCTCTGGCGGACAGCAGTCAGGGCAACTGCCTTATGACCCTCACCCTCAGCGGTGAGCGGAAGCAGCAGGTCACCACCGTCACCGGCGGCAACACCGAGACGGGACAGACCACCGTTACCACCACCACCATCTCTTGGGACACACCGCTCATTGAAAAGGGGGTCACCGGATGAAAAAGCTGAAGAACCAGAAGGGCGAAACTCTGGTGGAGACTCTGGTGTCCCTGCTGATCATCGTGCTGGTGTTCGTCTTTCTGACGGGCTCCGCCGTGGCAGCCGCCAAGATCAATGCCAAGATCCGGGACACCGACGTCTCCTTCCGGTACAGCGATGCCCAGTCCGAGGGCAACGCCCAGCTGCGCCTCTCCGGCCGCAGCGGCCAGACCGGCAGCACCTCGGTGGAGATCTATCAGGAGAACGGCTACCGCTACTATGTGTCGGAGGATACGCCATGAGAAAACTCCGTGACCGGCGGGGCATCACCCTGACCGAGATGCTGTGTACGGTGCTGATCGTGCTGCTGCTGACGGCGCTGCTGGTAGTGGGCATCCGCTTTGCCGGCAAGACCTATACGGAGTCCATGCGGCTGTCGGAGGCGCAGGAGCTTTGCTCCACCCTCACCAGCGTCATCAGCGACAAGCTGCGCTTCTGCGGCACCGTGACGCAGGATGAAAACGGCGGTCTGACGCAGATCTTCATCCAAAACGTGGGCAGCGTGGAGGGTAAGGGCGATGCCTTTCAGATCGGTGAAGACGGCCAGCTGGCGCTGGGCGATCGTCACCTGCTGGGCTCCGCCTCCTACCCCAAGGGTCTGCAGGTAACTGCCTTTACCCTGCGCTACGATGCCTCCACCGGCATTTTCTCCGTCACCCTGGAGATCGGGGACCGCTCCCGGCAAACCCTGTCCCGGACCTCCTTCGAGGTCAAGCGCATCAACCGTACCGTGACCTGATGCGCCCACGGCCCGCAAGCGGTAAGCGGCCAAATGCAGAGATAACAAACGAACCCCCTCGGCCATAACCGAGGGGGTTCGTTTCTGTCTTATTTGGTTTTTTCTGCGGCCGCTGCGGCGGAACCGTCAGCTTTCCGCCTTGACGTCGGGCCTTGCGTCCTCCGTGCGGTACTGGGTCATAAGCAGCCGAATAACCTGCTTCAGCGCCTCCAGCTGGGACTGCAGATAGTATTCATCCTCGAACATGGCGTAGTGGACGCAGGTCTGGATCAGGCTGAAGATCAGCGGGGTGATGGTGGTATAGGGGATGCCCAGCTTGGGCTCCAGCGATTTGGCGTATTCGGTGTAGCGGCGGTTGACCCCCTCGAAGAACTGCTTGCCGTAGCGGATATACTTGGGGTGGGTGTAGACCTGATACATCAGGCGGTACTTCTTGCCGTGCTGCCGGGCCGTCCAGTAGGGGATCTCGTCGATGAAGCGCATCAGATCCTGCGGATCGGTGGGGGCCTTGGCCATGAAGTCCTCCTCCACCTTCTCCATGCAGTAGGCGGTGGACTGGACAATGAGATCGTCCAAATCTCTAAAATAGATATACAGCACGGCGGAGCTGCACCCACAGGACTCCGCCAGCTTCCGGATGCCCACGGAGGCCAGACCGTTTTCGGCGTAGCAGTCGTAGCACTTCTCCATCAGCATGATTTTTTTGCGCTGAAATTCCTCTTGATCTCTGGTTCTCACGGTACTTCTCCTCTTGTCATCCCTATTATTTGCATAGTTTGCAAATATTATATACATTATATCTGATAATATATTATATCATTTGTTTCCGTGTTGCAAGGCTTTTTTCCGCAGTTCCCAAAAAATGGCAAAATCATCGCCTGGATCGGACATTCAGGCGATGATTTTTTGTGCGATGTGCGATAGCGGGCATGGGCCGCTGCCTATGTCCGCCGGGATACGCTCCCTCGCCCCGCCGCCGTCCGGGGATATCCGTTATCCTTCTATATTCAATACGCCGATCGTCGCCATTTTATTTTAGTGAAATTGCTCTTGTTGCCGTTTTTCCTTTGCATCTGACAGGAATTTGTGGTATGATACAGGATGTATTCTTGTTTCTATCCGCCGCAGCGATGCCGGAAGGCTCTCCCGCCCGGCGGAAGGGACACGGGAGCAATACGCATACTTTCCTTTTGGAAACAGAAAGGACACGATACATATGGGACTCATTACGAAAATTTTCGGAACGTACAGTCAGCGGGAGCTGAAAAGCATCTACCCCATCGCTGACAAGATCGAGGCGCTGGCCGACGAGTACAAGGCCCTCACCGATACCCAGCTTCAGGCCAAGACCCCGGAATTCAAGGAGCGTCTGGCCAACGGCGAGACGCTGGATGACCTGCTGCCGGAGGCCTTTGCCACCGTGCGGGAGGCGGCGGACCGTGTGCTGGGTCTGCGCCCCTATCGGGTGCAGCTCATCGGCGGCATCGTGCTGCATCAGGGCCGCATCGCTGAGATGAAGACCGGTGAAGGTAAGACGCTGGTAGCCACGCTGCCCTCCTACCTCAATGCACTGACGGGCCGTGGCGTTCACATCGTCACCGTCAACGACTATCTGGCCAAGCGAGACAGCGAGTGGATGGGCAAGGTCCACCGCTTTCTGGGCCTGTCGGTGGGCCTGATCGTCCACGACCTCAGCAAGGAGGAGCGGCAGGCCGCCTACAACGCCGACATCACCTACGGCACCAACAACGAGATGGGCTTTGACTACCTGCGGGACAACATGGCCATCTATAAGAACGAGCAGGTGCAGCGGGGCCATAACTTCGCCATCGTGGACGAGGTGGACTCCATCCTCATCGATGAGGCCCGGACGCCCCTCATCATCTCCGGCATGGGCGACAAGTCCACGCAGCTGTATGACATGGCGGAGTCGCTGGTGGCCCGGATGAAGAAATACGTGGTGGCGGAGGTAGACTCCAAGGAGGAGGAGGCCGAGGATATCGACGCCGACTATGTGGTGGACGAGAAGGCCAAGACGGCCACCCTCACCGCCCGTGGTATCGCCAAGGCCGAGGAGTTTTTCAATCTGGAGAACCTCTCCGACCCGGAGAACAGCACCATCGCCCACCACATCAATCAGGCCATCAAGGCCCACGGCGTCATGAAGCGGGACGTGGACTACGTCATCAAGGACGGTGAGATCATCATTGTGGACGAGTTCACCGGCCGTCTGATGTTCGGCCGCCGATACTCCGAGGGTCTGCATCAGGCCATTGAGGCCAAGGAGCACGTCTCCGTGCAGCGGGAGAGCAAGACGCTGGCCACCATCACCTTCCAGAACTACTTCCGCCTGTATCAGAAGCTGTCCGGTATGACCGGTACGGCCCTGACGGAGGAGGAGGAATTTGCCACCATCTATAAGCTGGACATTGTGGAGATCCCCACCAACCGGCCCATCGCCCGTATCGACGATCAGGACTCTGTGTATAAGACGGAGCAGGGCAAGTTCCGGGCGGTCATCCGTCAGGTGGAGGAGTGCCACGCCAAGGGCCAGCCGGTGCTGGTGGGTACGGTATCCATCGAGAAGAACGAGCTTTTAAGCCGGATGCTCACCAAGGCGGGCATCAAGCACAACGTATTGAACGCCAAGAACCACGAGCGTGAGGCGGAGATCGTGGCGCAGGCCGGTAAGCTGGGCGCCGTCACCGTGGCCACCAACATGGCCGGCCGTGGTACGGATATCATGCTGGGCGGCAACGCCGAGTACATGGCCACCAGCGACCTGCGGAAGGCGGGGCTGTCGGACGAACTCATTGCTGAGGCCACCGGCTACGCCGAGACGGACAACCAGGAGATCCTGGATGCCCGCCGCCTGTTTGCCCAGAAGCTGCAGCAGCACAAGGAGGAGATCGCCGGAGAGGCGGAGCAGGTGCGTCAGGCCGGCGGCCTGTTCATCGTGGGTACCGAGCGCCACGACTCCCGCCGGATCGACAACCAGCTGCGTGGCCGTGCCGGCCGTCAGGGCGACCCCGGCGAGACCCGGTTCTATATCTCGCTGGAGGACGATCTCATGCGTCTGTTCGGTGGTGAGCGCATCAACAGCATCATGGAGCGGATGAACCTCGACGAGGACACCCCCATCGAGAACAAGATGCTGACCCGTGCCATTGAGCAGGCCCAGACCACGGTGGAGTCCCGGAACTTCCAGTCCCGTAAGTCGGTGCTGGAGTACGACGACGTGATGAACAAGCAGCGTGAGATCATCTACGATCAGCGCAAGCAGGTGCTGGAGGGCATGGACGTCAAGGGCATCATCATGAACATGATGTCCACCGCCATCGGCCATCAGGTCAGCAGCGCCTTCGGCGGCGAGAGCCACATCGACGAGGCCGGGATGCGGGAGCTGCTGCGTCAGGTGGAGGGTCTGTACTTCCCCAGGTACGCCGTGCGCTTCGAGCCGGAGCGCATCCCCCAGCTGACGGCGGAGGAGGTCATCGACGCCTTTACCGCCGCCGCTGCCGACTTCTACGAAAAGAAGGAGCAGGAGTTCACCTCTCCCGTCATGCGTGAGGTGGAGCGTGTGGTGCTGCTGCGGGTGGTAGACGAGTACTGGATGGACCACATCGATGCCATGACCGATCTGCGGCAGGGCATCGGTCTGCGGGCCTATGCTCAGACGGACCCCATCATCGCCTATAAGAAGGAATCTCTGGAGATGTTCGAGGAGATGATCTCCGCCATTCAGGAGGAGACCGTCCGGCGGCTGTACTCCGTACGGCTGCGGAAGAACGAGGAGGTCAAGCGGGAGCGTGTAGCCAAGACCACGTCGGAGAGCGTGGGCGGCGACGGCACCGTGAAGAAGCAGCCCCGCAAGGTGAAGAAGATCGGCCGCAACGAACCCTGCCCCTGCGGCAGCGGTAAGAAGTATAAGAACTGCTGCGGCCGGGATGCGTAAAAATCCCCGGACAGGAGGACTGCCATGGCATTTCATGACCATACGGAAAACGGCATCACCGTGCTGCAGAGCGATCTGCTGTGCGGCAGCATCCGCCACGGTTTTTCCACCCGCACCGGCGGCGTCAGCCCCTCCCCGTGGGACAGCCTGAATCTGGGCGTGGGCCGGGGCGACGATCCGGCCAATGTGCAGGAGAACTTCCGCCGGCTGTGCGGTGTGCTGGGTCTGTCCCACCAGCGGGCGGTGCTCAGCAAGCAGGTTCATGAGGACAACATCCGTCTGGTGACGGAGTCGGACTGCGGCAAGGGCCTGTTCCGGCAGCGGGACTACGCCAGCGTAGACGCCATGATCTGCCGGGAGAAGCACATCCCGCTGGTGGTGTTCTCCGCCGACTGCGGCACCATCCTGCTGTATGACCCGGTGCAGGAGGCCATCGGAGCCGTCCACGCCGGGTGGCGTGGGGTGGCCAGCGGTCTGGCCGCCAAGACGGTGCGGCGGATGCAGGAGGCCTTCGGCACGGAGCCGGGGGATCTGCTGGCCGCCACGGGGCCGTCCATCGGGGCCTGCTGTTTCGAGACGGACGATGACGTGCCGGAGGCCATGCGCCGGGCGCTGGGTGCGGCAGCGGAGCCGTACATGGCGCGTCGGGGCGAAAAGTGGCACATCGACCTGAAGGGCATCAATGCCCTGTGGCTGCGGCAGGCCGGGGTACAGCGCATCGATGTATGCCCCGACTGCACCGGCTGCCACCCGGAGCGCTGGTGGTCCCATCGGAAGATGGGGGACCGCCGGGGAGCGCAGGCGGCACTCATCGCCCTGATCTGAACAGGAGACTGCCATGAAAAAGCGTTTACTATCCCTTTTGCTGGCGGCGGCGTGTCTTATGCCGCTGTCCGGCTGCAACTGGGGCGAGGAGCCGGAGGAGACCTACGACACCCTCTCCCAATACTATCAGCAGAGCGACAGCACCAAGCAGGATACCCGTCTCACCTCCTTCGGTCTGCCCTATCTGCAGGGGGAGACATGGGACCCCATCACCTGCGCCGACGGCGCCCAGCAGACACTGGGTGCGCTGCTGTATGAGAGTCTGTACACTCTGGGTACCGACTTTTTGCCCCGGCCTTGTCTGGCGGAGAGCGCCTCCTATGACGCCGAAAGCTACGCCCTGACCGTCACCGTGCGCTCCGGCGTCACCTTCTCCGACGGCTCGGCCCTGACGGCGTGGGACGTGGTGGCTGCCCTGCGGCGGGCCAAGGAGTCCGTGCGGTACGGCCAGCGGCTGGCGGAGATGGACTTCGTGTCCTATCTGGGGGAGAGTACCCTCCGCATCTACCTCACCCGCAACGACCCGCAGTTCGCCGCCCGGCTGGACATTCCTATCATCAAGGGCGGCACACAGGAGGACACGGTACCGGTGGGCAGCGGCCCCTACCGCTATGCCAAGGACGAGAGCGGGGTGTATCTGGCCCGGCGAACGGACTGGTGGCAGGATAAGACCATGCCGCTGGAGCGCATCGAGCTGACCGCCTGCAAGAACACCGACTCCATGGCCTACGCCTTCTATACCCACGACATCCAGATGCTGGTATGCGACCTGACCGGCACCAACACCTCCAACGTCTACGGCAGCGGCAGCTATACGGACATCCCCACCTCGATGATGCAGTATATCGGCTTCAACGTCACCCGTGCGCCCTTCAACGGCCCCAAGCTGCGGGCGGCCCTGAGCCTTGGCATGGACCGGGCCGGCGGCGTCAGCGCCTTCCTGCTGGGGCATGGGCAGACGGCCCAGTTCCCCCTGTCCCCCTCGGCGGTGGTCTACCCCAAGGATCTGGAGGAGACCTATTCCCCGGACAGCTACCGCTCCGCTATGGAGACGGCGGGCTATACCTCCGGCGAAAAGTCCGTCTCCGTCACCATGCTGGTGAACGAGGAGAACAGCTTCAAGGTGTCCATGGCCCGGAAGCTGGCCTCGGACCTCTCCCAATACGACCTGAAGATCGACGTAAAGGCCCTGCCCTATGAGGACTATCTGGCGGCGCTGAAGGCCGGAGATTTCGACCTCTACTACGGGGAGTGCAAGCTGACGGCGGATTGGGATCTGTCGCCGCTGCTGTCTCCGGGCGGGGCCCTGAACTACGGCGGCGTGCGGGACACACAGCTGGAGACCCTGCTGACGGCCTTCCGAACGGCATCGGAGGGCGAGGGACGCCAGACGGCGGCTCGGGAGCTGTGCAGCTATCTAAAGGAGCAGGCGCCCTTGGTGGCGGTGTGCTTCAAGTCCAACTCCGTGCTGCTGCCGGACGGGGCGGTGAAAAACGACATCCACCCCACCGTCTCCGACCCCTTTGCCGATTTTCAGGATTGGCAGCTGAATATGAAAAGCTAAGTCCTCCGGAAAATGAACTTTTTTAGCAAGAACCGGCCGCAGGGAGAATCTCCC
>OLRC01001133.1_pt1 | contig 17842 bp, 16 predicted proteins | sample 1672081 | NCBI WGS metagenome assembly OLRC01 (sample SAMEA3136643, study PRJEB25190) | human gut metagenome | biome: human gut; feature: human-associated habitat; material: faeces | place: Austria | collected 2013
CGGTCCTCATTGATAATACGGTCGGCGACACTGTCCAATCAGAACGATGACGAGCCGAAGTATCCGCTAACGCCAGTTTCGTTCATGTTCAATTTGATGGCCTCGGTTCCGCCAATTTGTTTTCCGCTGCCGCGCATTGTACTGCTGAGAATATTCTGTGCCGGCGCTTGTCCTTGTGTTTGCTCCCTCGGAGTGGCTGAATAAGGCTCGTTTCCATTGGTTTGCGTTCATGGAATTCTTTCTAGCTGGGAGAGCGGACTTCTTATTGAGAGTGATTCTTATCTGACATAATCTACATCATCGGCTGACCACTGGAAGCGATAGGAGTAATGGTTCACGATGATTTTGTTCTCCATCATCTTCCTTCCTTCTTGTCTATGGCCTTGAGAATTTGCTTTATTTGATATGCTTTAGTGTTGCCGTTGTTGCGATAATCTTATCTACACTCGGCATACTTGGTATAGCACTAATACAAGTATTAAAAATCAAGTCTTAAACAATACTCCGCATCGTATATCGCACCCAGTTTTTCCCGTCAGAGAATGCCGTTGCAAGCCACAGCAAACTGACTTGCAACGGCGGTCCGCTATTCCCGTTGTGGTGTGTTGCCGTCGGTGTTCCCGTTACCGTCGTAGGTAAGCGGGTAGGCGGGTTGGAAGCTCACGTCGTCGATCAGGTTGCCGGAACGGACGAACTTGTCGTGGGTGGCGGAGCTTTTCGTCAAGCCCTTGAACGTGAACCGCACCTTGGTCACGCCGTCCGGCACCAGATACGTGCCCGTGTACGTCTCCCAGGGGTGGAAGTCGCGGTTCGCGTTCGCGTATGTGGTGATAGTGTCCGATGTCTCGCCGACCTTGCCGGTGCCGTTCGACGTGAGGCGGGTGGCGGGGGAGACGGTCTCGTGGCCGGCGGGTCCGACGAGCACCTGCATCGAGTCGTGGTCGATCTGTCCGGCGTAGCCGCGTGGCGCGTGCTTCAGCGTCCAGCGCATCACCTCGCCGGGTTTGGCGGACACGTCCTGGTAGATGCTGTACAGCCCGTTCTCGCTGACGATCTCGGCGAACTGCTCGCCGGTCTTCACGTCCCGTTGGATCTCCACGCTGCCGGTGTCGAACCCGTTCTGCGCCGGGGTGTCGGATTTCCATCCGAACGCGGCCGCGTTGAACCCGCTGATGGGCAGGGACTTCGTGTCCTTGTGGTTGTCGTCCTGGAAGACGCCCTTGTCGGGGATCACGTACTTCCAGTTCGCATACCGGCTGGTGATGTAATCGGTCGGCGTGCCGTCGAGCGACGGCGTCTCGAAGTCGCCGTTGACCAGATGGTCGGAATATGGGACGGTGGCGGCGGGCATGGCATACTCCGACGTGGATGCGGGCATGGCGGTGGATGCGGATTGGCCGCATGCGGCCAGTGACGCGAGCAGCACGACGGACAACGCCAGTCCGATCAGCCTAAACGCTGCGGGGGGGAGGGACGGTGTTCATGGTTTTTCCTTTCCTTATTGTTTCTGTTGTGGTGCGCCGGCGCCGCCGTTCGCGTCGTAGGTGAGGCGGTAGGCGACGGTCGCGGGCACGGGCCATGCGTTCGACCCGTTCGTGTAGCCGCCCGCGTTGCTGTAGCGCATGCGGATGGAGGGGCCGGTGAACGTGGTGCCCAGGTAATGCTGCATGTTGTGCTTCGAGTCGGGGGCGGACGCGAGGAAGTCATCGCTGTCGGTGATGCCGCGCCACCCGTTCGTGCCGAAGCGTTCCAGGTGGGCGTCGGCACGGACATAGGCGGCGTCGAAACCATCCAGCAGCTCCCAGCCCTCGTTCGGACCTGAACCCGCACCCGGACCGTCCAGATCGGTGAATCCGGTCACGCCGCGAAACCCGGTGGGCGTGGACCCGTCATCGAGTTGGAAGTCGATGGTCATGTCGAACGAGTTGCGTTGCGTGACACCGTTGTTCCAGTGGCCGATGCCGATGAAGATTCTTCCATTGGCCGACTTGTACAGGTAGCCGTCGTTGGTGTCGTTGACGGTGAGTCGAGCGTTGATCCACTGCTTCGCGCCCGTGCCGTCCGTCCACTGGCCGATGTGACGGAACGTGACCTGTGCGCCCTTCGAGGGTTTCCAGTACACGCCGCTTTCGTTGGCGACCATGTTCGCGGTGTCGGTATGTTTTGTCCAGCCGGTCATGTCGGTCATGTCGGAAGCGGTCAGTTTCGACATATCGAAACTGAAATCACCGTACTGGGGTGGCACAGTCGGCTCCTTGATCAGGTCATACACCGGCAGCGCCTCAGTCGCGGCCACGGAACTCGCCGTATGAGCGGCGGACACCGGCATCGGCACGGCGGAGGCAGACGAGGCAACGGCTGTTCCCGATTGGCCGGTGCAGGCGGTAAGGCCGAAACACATGGACATGATGGCTATCGCTCCGATCAGCCTAAGGGCTTGCGGGGGGGGGTGCTGGTTTTCATTGCTGTCTCTTTTCTACTTGTTTTGCGGGGCGTTTCCATTCGTGTTCCCGTTCCCGTCGTAAGAGAGCGGGTACGCCTTGGTGAAGATGATGTCGTCGAGCAGGTTGCCGTCGTGGTCGGCCGCCGAATCCACGTTCCTGAACGTGAACCGAGTGATCTTGCCGGTCGCGATGTACGTGCCCTCGTATGATTCCCATTGCCCGGTGTGGTCGGTTTCCTTGTTCCAGGATTGGGCGTTCCGATGGTTCGCGACCCTGGTGGCGATGATCTTGCCGACCGGCCCGGTCTTGTCGCCGTGCCCGTTCGACGTGACCCTGACCGCATCCTGTGCGGTCTCCTTGCCGGGTGTTCCGATCATGACGCTCATTTTGTCGAGATACGCCTCGTCGAGGCTTGCGTGTCTCAGACTCCACTTGTACATGACGCCCGGTTCGGTGGCGATGTCCTGGTAGATGGCGGTGCCGGTCTGGGCGGCGGCGAGTTCCGCATAATGGTTGCCTCCGTCGTAGACGGTCCAGACCTGCACGTCGTCGGGTTTCTCGTTGGCGAGCCCGGTGTTCCCCTGAGTGGAATGCCATGCGAATCCGGAGGCGTCGAAACCGGAGGGCAGCGCGAATCTGGGAGGATCCGCCGGATTCGTCTTGTCCTGCGTGTCCTTGCGCGCGTAGCTGAGGTCTTTCCGGCTGATGTACACGAACAGGGAATCCCGCGCGCCCAACATACTCATGTCGGGGTAGTCGAATCCTCCGTTGACGATATGGTCGGGCAGGGTCGTGTCCGTTCGGGTCGTGGCTGTGACCTGTGGCTGCCGGATTGCGGCGTCCATGGCGGTCGTCGTGCCGGTGCAGGCCGTCAGTGATGCGAGCATGCTGGTGAGGGCGAGTGTGGTCAGTGTCCTACGGAACATGCGGGGGGTGATGTTTTTCATTGCTGTCTTCTTTCTACTTGGATTGCTTCGGCGTTATGCCGCCGGTGTTCCCGTTGCCGCTGTAATTGAGTTTGTAGGCTTTGGTGAAGATGATGTTGTCAAGCAGGTTGCCGACGTTCTGGTTCTGCGATCTGAGGTTTTTGAACGTGAACACGGTGATGTCCGACGTGGCAATGTACGTGCCCCGGTATGAGTCCCACTGTCCAGCGTGGCTACGCGCGCCGCCGCCGGCGCTGTCCACCGTGTTCGTCGCGCGTGTGGCGACCACGGTGGACGTTTCGCCGATCCTGTCGCCGGCCTTGTTGGAGGTGGTCCGGGTCATCTCCACCGGCCGTTCGCGGCCCTGGGGGGGGCCGATGAGCACCTGCAGCCTGTCCGTGCCCGTGGCAGCGGATTGGCTGGCGTGACTCAGTCGGACCGTGTATGCGACGCCGGGCGTGGTGGCTATCTTCTGGTAGATGGCCGTCCCGGATTGGCTGGCCGCGAGCTCCGCGTACGTGTTGCCGTCCCTGTCGAGCTGGAGTTCGACCGCTCCCGCCCGTTGGGGCGGGTAGTTCGCGTTCAGGGGCTGGCTGGATGTCCACGCGAACTTCGATTTGTTGAAGCCGGGGATGTTCGTCCACTTCCACAAATCGGTATTGCCGGGGTAGGCGAGCCGTTGCCCGTTTGCGGGGGGTCGATGAACGTGAAATCATTGGGGTCCCTCAAGGGTGAGGTCTCGTGCGACAGCATCCGGGAGGACAGGTATTCGAAATCCCCGTTGACCAGATGGTCCGGATAGGTGGTCGCTGCGGTATGCCGCCTGCATACTGTCGGCAGTGAGCTGTTTCGTGGTGAGGGCGGTCGCCTGGTCGAACCGTTCTCCCGCATACGCGGTTTCACTATGGGGGAGCAGCGTGCAGGCCACCCCCCTGATGCGAATAATCCCGCCAGAAGCATGAGGGCTATTCGACGTTGGGTTTTGGTCTTCTGCCGCGACTGCGTTCTGGTCGCGACTCTTGGTGCCTTATGCGCGGCGTTGCTCACTTTCAGGCACCTTCTTCGCTGGCGAATCGTGGTGCGGCTATACAATCGTCAAGACGGTAGACATCGGGTTGTCCGAACATGCGGCGGAGGAATGGGGCATGTTCGGTGACAAGCCGGTTGAACATGTCCTTGTCCTGCCAAGTGACATTGATGACTCGTCCTCGATCATTGTCCAATGTCGCATGATAGACGGGCCGTTCTCTCCCTTGGGTTGTCTGTCGTCCGGAGGAGAGGAAAACAAACGAGACATCCTGCCCTTTGCGGACTTCAACCGGATGGAGTATATTGTCTTCGAAAACTTTAATAACCGGCATGAGCCACCTCCAAGAGGCGGCAGCCGGACGGCAAGACCTTGGACGCAAACATGGTTTCACGCTTTCCTTTTTCTATATATGCGGACACATCCCGATTATGTGTCAAGGTTTCGGTACATCCCATTGTTTTCAGTGAAATTCGATGAAAAAACAATGTCCTCGAAATGCCGCGCAGATGGATTAAGAATTAATCGGGTCGAATCGTTATCGTCCGCGTGTTTGGCTGGAACGTTGTATTGGTCGCCGATAATCGTTTCTGATTTGTTGGATGCTGTCAGCGGGTTCGATTCGTCTGATGTTTTTTTCGGTAGGGGTGGGTCGGGGTGGCTGAAAAGGTTTTTCCCGCCATTCGTATGCGTTCATTTGCGTTTTCCAATTATTGAGAATTATCTTTTCTGACATAATGTACATTATCGGCTAAAAGAGGATTTAGAATAATACCTCCTAGAAAAGTTCGTTTTGTATTGGTTTGCTGAGCCGTGCGTGGATCAGCTTGATATAGTCGGGGTCGAGTTCGCTTGCCGTGCATTGCATGTGTTCCAGCAGGCATGCCTCCAATGTGGTGCCGCTGCCGGCGAACGGCTCCAATACGAGGCCACCTTCCGGAGTGATGAGACGGACAAGCCAGCGCATGAGTTCGACCGGTTTGACCGTCGGATGGAGGATGCCGTCGACTTTCGGCCGTTCGGACGGTGAGGCTTTCGGACAATACCTGAAAACCGGGTAGAATCGACTCGCGCCGCCCATATCGTCATATTCGGCACCCGTATGGGTCATGCCCCAGCCGTCACCGGGTTTCGTGCTTGCGCGTGGTTTGCCTTTTCGACTGACGGTGACGCCGGACTGTCGGTCGAGTTCCTTGGCCGTGGATTGGTCGAACAGCATGTTCGGCGTGAAACGGGCTTCGGCCGTGTAGTCGGTGCGATCCGCTTTGTCCGCGCTGTATACATGGTTGTCTCTCGGCCCGGAGCCGAACCGTCCATGCTGGTTCTTGCCCTTCGACTCCGCCTCGTCCGCCGTGTTGCGGAATGGGACGCGGCATGCGTCGATATGCAGTGCGCCCGTCCCGTATTCGAGCAGATTGTGGGCGAGATTCCCGTCCAACGGCTTGCGGGCCAGGCAGATCGGCTCGTGCGCGGGCTTCAACTGGCTGTACCAGCCCTTGAACGGCTTGGCAGTGTCGGATGGTTCGCGGATGAGATTGTCGTGTGCCTGGAATCGTTCTCCCGGCACTCCCCCGGTCTCCGAGGCGTGCTCGCCTATGACCGGCAGCTGTTTGAACGTGTCGGACGGTTGGCCTTTGCGTACGTTCAGCCGTTCGACTTCGCCGTCCATCGCATCGTCCAGGTCGAGCAGTGTTTTCAGTCGCGACCATTGGGCGACGGAGGGAAGGCTCGGCTGCGAGTCCGTGTCGCGCGCCGCCCAATGGTCGATCAGACGCGGATTGCAGTCGAATGCGGACGCCAGGTCTTTCGACGCTAGGCCTTTCGCGTCCATCGCGGCGCGGATGAACCGGCAGACGCGGCGGGTCGACTCCAGGTCCTCGCGACGCTCCCGGTCGATGAGTATGGCTGCGTCTGAACCATGCGGCATGCCGCTTGCGTACACCCAGTCGATCTGATCGCGGATTTCGAAGCCCGCATCCTCGATCGCGCCGGCGAGCCGATGGTACGTGCGGCTCGCGGCGAACGCGGCAACATGCCCGCCCGGCTTCAGAACGCGCAGGATGCCGCGCCACAGATCCACGTCGAACGCGATGCCGGTCCGGTCGAATCCCCGGTTCATGAAACCAATCTCATACGGTGGGTCGGTGACGACCGCATCCACGCTGTTGTCCGGTAAGGAGGCGATGAGTCGGCGACAATCCCCCTTGTATAGGCGGAGGTTGTCGCCCAGATCTTCCAGCTCGATCAATGTCGGAACCGTTTAGAATTCCGGGTCGGCGCCGTCGCCGTTCGAATCCGTGCTGGCTGGCGTGGTCGTAGCCCACGGATCCATCGCGGGCTGTGAGGGTGCCGCAGGTTGCGCCGGTGTCTGTGCGGGAGCCTGTTGGCCGTAACCCTGCTGCTGGTAGTTGTTGTATGCGCCTTGCTGATAGCCGTTGTTCGGCTGCTGGTATCCACCGCCGTAATTGTTCTGCCGGTAGCCGTTGCCGTTGGACTGTTGGCCGCTGGTCTTCTGGAATTGCGTGACGCCGAACCGGAGGCTGGGGCCAAGGTCGGTGACGATCATTTCAAGATTGCTGCGCTGTTGGCCGGTGTTCTTGTCGGTCCAGCTGTTGGTTTTCATGTAACCGGTGGCTACCACGCGCATGCCCTTATAGCAGGAGCGCATGATGTTCTGGGCAAGGTCTCCGAATGCGGCGCACCGCATGAATACGGCATCCCCATCCACTGTCTGCCCGTTACGGTCACGTCGACGCGTATTGTGCGCGATGGTGAAAGTGACCGTGTCTCCCCTCTGCTCGGGGTTTGCGGTGATATTGCCTACGAGTGTGAGTGTCGGCTCTCCTGCCATGGGTTCCTGGTCTCCTTATTTTTTCTATGTGAACATATTCAGTATAACAAGCATATACGAAGAAAAGGCATGTCGGATAAGCATCAGGACAGAGGAGAAAAACCTGACACCAATCCGACATACCCCTTTTAGCAGGATGGGCTCACTCCACTGCGGCGGAATGAGCCCATCAAGGTTTCTATCCGATCAGCGTGACCGTCTTACAGGCGGATACGCTTCCTCGAACCAGCCAGAGCGAGAGCGATACCAGCTCCGGCGAGGACCCCGGCCCACAGGAGCATCGGGGTACCGACACCAGTGGAGGCGAGACCCTTCTCCTTGACGAGCACAGTCTCGTTCGACTTGCGCGCGTCACCGTAGGAGATAAGCTTGCCGGACTTGTCGTACACCTTCTCACGCCAGTAGTAGGTGCCGGTTTCATGCACGGTCACGGTCGGCGAGTGGGCTCCGTCCACGGCATCGACCTTACCGGTGACGGTGATGAGCACGTCTCCCGACTGGTCTCCGTTGGCCTGCTTCCACAGTTCGAATTCGGCCTTGGCTGCCTGCTCGCAGTTCTTGAGCAGGAGCTCGTCGTGCAGGTCGGCCTTACCGTTCTCGAACGTGACCTCACCCTGCGACTTGGTGGACACCTCGCACTTCGGCACGTCGGGCTTCTTGCCTTGGACGCGCACGATTTCGGATGCGAGGCCGAAAGCGTGCTGCACCCTGCCGTGGGTGAGCTGACGCCATGCGAGGGCGGTGAGCGGATTATGGTTCTGGTCGCCGGTCAGACTCGGGGTCATGACCCAATGCCAAGCGTAGGTGCCGGTGTCAGTCAACGTGAACGAGTCGGTCGTGTAGGTGCCGAACTTGGTGACGTCCTTGATGTCAGCCTCGTGAACCTTCACCGCGTTTTCGGGCACGGTGTCGGTTTCCTCGATCGCGGAGGACGGGTCGTCACTCACCTTGTAGAGGACGCCGTGGAAGTCGAGGCTGAGCGGGGTGCTCTTCGCGGTCTCGCCTTCGGTGACGTTGGTCTCCGGGTAGGTGGGCCACACGTCCTTTTCGTTGGTCTTGGCGACGACGAGCTTGTCGATGGTGGTCTCCCCCGCCTTGACTTCCTTGCTGGACACTGTGGAGTCGAGCTTCGGGGTGAGGCGGAACATGACGGCCTCATCCGCAGTGAACGGAGCCTCATGAACATCCTTGGCGAACGGATAGTCCTTGGACGGTTTGATACCGGTCTGGCTTTCCGTGTCCTGATCCTTGTTCGCGATGTCGAACACGAACGTGGCGTATCCGGATGGCAGGTTCGTCAGATCCACACCATCCTCGGCCTTCCATTGGGCGACAGGCTTGTCCTCGTCACTGCTGGAAATCAGGTAGTCGCCGGCCTTGTTCGTGGTGAACGTCGCGGTGGCGAGCTTCACGGCCTGCTTGGGCAGTTCGACGGTCTTGCCTGCGGCGGTATCCTTCTGAGCCTGTTCGGCCTGTTCGCGGGTCATACCACCGTAGATGGCGCCATTCACGGTAAGCGTGATCTGGTTGTCTTCCGTTTCCTTGCCTTCGCCCTGACCGTCCTTGGTGTGCAGCCAGTCCTGGGTGTCGACCTTGCCGTCACCGTTCACGTCGGTCACGCCCAGCGTGACCTTATCACGGATGACGCTGCCCTTTTCAAGGTAGACGACATCGGTCTTGTCGGATGCCTGAGCGGAACCGATTTGCACGCTCGGACGTTCGGTGCCGTCGGCGCCGGTCACCGTGCTCTGATCATTCTTGTAGGCGTCGCTCACACTCGACTTGATGGTCGGCTGCATGTTGCGCACATGCTGAGTGGATTCCGCTTCCAGCACGTTGTCAGACCAGTCGTAGTCCGTGGACAGGTACTGCTTCATGTTGGCGTCCTGCATGTCGGGCGTGATCTGCCACACCCACGTGTACCAGCCGGTGTCCGGCAGGCTCGACGGGGTGGCTCCCTTGTGGGCCTTCACGAAGTCGGGGTCCATGGTGATGGAGGTGGCGTCCACATGATTGGTGGCGCCATCCTTGTCGCCGATGACGGTCGCGGTCGCGGCCTTCACCCCATCCTTGACGGTCGTCTGACCTTCGACCGGCTTCTTCGTGAAGTAGTAGAGGGTGCCGGTGCTCTTGATGGTTGCGCCTTCAATCCAGTCGCCACCGGACGGATCCACATGCCAGGTCAGATCGTCTTCGGGCGCATGCCCGTATTCGATGCGATGATCGGTCTGGTTGGATTCGATGGTTGGCTTGAAGTTGTTTAGCACCTCGAACTGGATGTTCTCCGACACGGTCTGGGGGTCGGTCGGGCTCATCAGGTTCTGGTTCGGGGATTCCAGTTTGGCGGCCTTCGGGATCTTGCGGCTAATCTCATAAGTCACCTTGCCGTTGCCGGTCGCGGTCCATGCAATATGCTGATCGGAGCCGGTGGTGGTGCCGCTGATGGTGTTCTTGCCGATCTGGTCGAACACGGCCGGGCCGTTCAGGGTCGCCGTGTACTGGGTGCCCACGATGTTGGCTCCGTTCCCGTTCTGGATGCCGACGTTGATGGTGCCTTTGCGTTTGCCGATGGTGTACTGGTATTTCATGTCGAGGTTCGTGGGCGTGTTGGCGACCGCCTCATTCCACAACTCGTTCATCTTCTTCGTGTACGTGTCCCACCTGGTTCCGTCCTTCCAGCCGAGGCGTTGGACATTCTGCAGGTATTCGGGGCCTATCGGGTCGAGCTTCTGGTGGATAAGGCCCGCGATCGCGGCCTGCGTGAGGTCGTCCGTGTTCCCGTTGTACCTGTCGGCCAGCCAGGCGAGCCGCTGCGCGTCCGGTTTCGTCTTCGCGTCGGTCCACTCGCCCCACGTGCCCGCCGTGCCCGTGTAGAGCGTGTCGGCCTGGATGCAGTACACGTTCTTCCCGTTGACCCTGTCGACCACGCCGAGCGACTGCTCCATGTCCTTGTGCTGGTGTCCGTTGCTGAACGTGATCGTGCCCAGGTTCGTCCACAGGCCCGGGTTGCCGTTCTGGATGGAGCGCTCAAACGGATCGCGCATGTCGGCCGCGTCCGCCGTGCCCGCCACGAGCATGCCCGCCGCCAGGGTGGCGGCTGCCGCGACGCCCGCGGCGATCGTGCGGGCCACATGTCGGATTGTGGAACCGCGAGTGGGATTGTTGTTTCTCCCCATATCGTCTCCTCTGATAGGAAGGATATTTTGTCGCCAGTGATGTTCACTGGACTCTTGCGGTTTTTACCATAACGGCAAATCTTGTAATTAACCGGTTTTTTATTGAAATTGACCGATATTTTTTGTGAGCGGCCACCTTACCGTTGCGCTTGCAAGCGCATATCATTGGATGCACTCTGAAATTGTCCACGAAACAAGGCCTATCGGCGACCGTGTATTGGAAGCACGGTTCAGCCTGACAGACAACGACATAGTATAAGGAAAAGACAAATGAATGAGAAAGAAGAACCTATGAACATGAACGTCACGCCACCGGTTGAGCCGGTGACGGAATTCGAAGTCCCCCTGCCTCCAGATCGTAAGCGTCCGAAGTGGCTGGTTCCGTTGATTGCGGGGAGTACTGCCGTCGTTGTTTTGGCGGCTGTCGGCACCGGTGGATACCTGTATTGGAACCATGATCGGTTGACGGCGGCTTCAGAGGAATGCGCCACCTCATACGACAAGGCGGTGAAGGCGCGGAAGAAGCTGACGGAGTATCTGGAGTCGGACGCCTTGAAGACCGCAGTCACGGTCAAGGATTCGGAAGTCAGGGACGCGAAGACGGTCGGGACGTTGGCTTCGACGGTGAAGGCCGCCGAGAAGACGAAGACCGATATCCCCGGATGCCCGGCGGATGGGTTGAAGGACATCAAGGCCGTGACCGCGCGGCTTGACAAGACCGCGACCGCGTATGCGAAGACCGTGAACCTGGTCAGGGGCAAGGCGGATGCGGTCAACGCCTCGAAGACCGACAAGACCGTCGCCGACGCGACCAAGATCCTGAATGATTCGAAGGGCAGGGTGAAGGACGACAAGACCCGCACCGCATTGGAGAACGCCATCAAATCGAAGGACGGGAAGGCGATCTCGGATGCCGTGAAGGCCGTCAACGACTCCATCAAGGCGAAATCCGACGCGGACGCGAAGTCCAAGGCCGAAAAGGCGAAACAGGCGGCCGACAATGCCGCCCAGACGCAGACGGATAACAGCGGCTCCTACACGGGCGGAACAACCGGAGGATACACCGGATACACCGGTGGCGGCTACACGCAACCCCAGGGCGGATACGCGTACACGCCGCAGCAATCCACCGGTGGCGGATATACACCCACACCACAGCCGCAGCCCACGCCGCAGCCGTCCCAGGGCGGCGGCAACGGTGGCTCCAACGGTGGAGACGGTGGATGGTATGAAGATAGTTTTTGCGGTGTGCTTGGCAGCGATCCTGTTCCCTGCTGATTCTTTTCCTTCCTGTTTCCTTTTCGGATGGGGTGACGTGTTCCATACGTGGATCGCGCCGCCCCCCCCACGGTTCGAGACCTGTTGTTCTCATGCGGCGTTCACATAGTCGGCAAGTTTGCCTTCCCTGGCGAGCTGCGCGGAGCCGATACGCCGCCGCACCCTCAGCCAGGTCGACGTGCTCGCCCGCCACGCGCGCATCGAGGATCGTGACGCGTTCGCCGAACTACGCAAACAGGTGCTGCGCATGAACGACGCGGCATGGTGGATCGAACACAAAAACGACGCCGCCGTCATGCTCGCCCAGGACATCGAGCTTTAGGATTGCGGAAAGCCGAGGAAGCCCGTGGACTTCGGATCCAAGAGACTGGACGTCCCATGTTCCGAAGAGGCGTATCTTCGCTTCAAAAAAAAAGGATGCCTTTCGGCATCCCTTGTTGATGTCATGCTATAGGAGCCGGTTTGCAGGAGGGTCCCGCATGGCATCAAGATTCAACGTGGGGTTTGGCAGGGGAGGGTATTTGCTTCTCCTGCCAAACCTTCGATGGAGGTCAGGAGTTTAGCGGCTGATCGGATGACGCTTCGCTGTCATCGGCTTCCGGGGCCGGGGTCTCGTCCGTGGCCTTGCCCTTCGGCTTGCGGACAGCGACCGTGATTCCCAATGCTCCGCCGATGATAGCGAGGATGCCGATGAGCCAGCCAACCCAGCCGATTCCCACGCCGGTGGAGGCGAGCGGGTTCGCGCCGTTCACCGTCGGCTTGGAAGTCGTGCCGTCATTGTTGTTCTGGCTTTTGTTTCCGGCATTGTCACCAGGGTTGGTGGTGGCTCCGCCATCATCCTTGCCTTGGTATTCGAACGTCCAGGTGACGGTCGTGCCGTCCTTGGAAGCGGCGAACACCAGCTTCGAGTCGGATGCGGTCTTGTCAAGCTTCCAATCGGACGGGACGTTCGAGATCTTCACCTCGGCGCCCGTGGCGACCTTGTAGGTGCCGGATTTCGTCGGGTCGAAGCTCGGGAGCGGTTTCCCGTCAACGGTGGCCGCCACGCCCTTCAACGCGTCCACGCCCGTGACGGGCTTGTCCGGATCGGTCGCGGAATCGTATGTGAACGTCCACGTGACGACGGTGACGTCGCCCTTCTTGATGTCGTAGGACAGGGTGCCGGGTTTCGCGTCAAGATTCTTATAGCTCGCCCAACCGTCGGGCAGGCCGGAGAGTTTCACCTCCGCGCCGTCGGGAACGGTCCATGTGCCGGTCTTCACCGGATTGAAGTCCTTGACGGCGGTGCCATTGGCGGTGGCGGTCACGCCCTTCAGCTCGCCCGGATCGGCTTTGCTGCTCGCATCCTGTGAGGCGGTGTGCAGCGTGTATGCGACGGTGCCGCCGCTCTTGCCCTTGATCGTGACCCGGTATGCCATGTCGCCGGAGGACGGCTTGTCCTTCGCGATCTTTCCGTCGACGAGCCAGCCGGTGTTCGCCGTGTCGATCTCGAGCGGCGCTTTCTGGGAGGTCAGGTCGGAGTTCGCGGTGGGGATCTTGCCCGCGACCGTGTCGAGCGATGATTCCTTGACGCCGTAATAGTCGGTGGTGGATGGGTCGAACCCGTCGATGCCCAAGGCGGATGTGATCTTGTCGAGGGACGCCTTCTCTTCGGCGCTGAACTTGTCGAGCGGATTCGGAGCCGTCGAACGGGCCGAAATCGACGAGGACGGGTTCCCCGATACCTGATCCGCGAAAGCGGTGGGCAACACGATCATGGGGCTTACGGACAGGGCCAGGCCAAGTGCTACGGCGACAATCCGTTTTTGTTTCATCATGTTCTTTCCTTTTCTTGTTTTTTTTGCCCGACATTTCACGCCGAGTCAGAAAAAAATAATGGAAGGCTTGCGGCCTGATGTGGTCGCAAGCCGTTGCTATTAGAAGCTGCGTCCGCGCTGGCGCCGACGTGCAACGAGTCCGAGAACCGTTCCCATAGCCATCAACGCCATCGACAGGAACGCTACGGTTCCGCCGCCGACGCCTGTGGAGGCGAGTCCGAGCGCGTTGTTCCCGTTGCCGCCGAATGGTTTGCGGGTGACATGCACCTTGTAGGTGGTCTTGACCAATCCGTCACCGGATGTGACGGTAATGGTGGCGTCCGCACCCTTCTTCTCGGTGCTGACGGTCATGCCGCTTGCCTTGTCGTACTGCGGGGAGACCATCCATTCGTCCGGATCGTTCACGGATGCGTTGTACTCGTGTCTGGCCGGGTCGAAGCCCTTGACGGCCGTACCGTCCACGAGGATGCCGGTGAGCTGCGCCTTGTGCGTGGCCGCCGTGATGTAGGTGACGGTGTACGTGTGTTGCGCGAAGGTCGAACCGTCCGGCGCGAGCACGTTGACCGTGTACGTGTAGGTCATGCCCTCATGTGCGACGGTGACGGTCGTGGATTGCCCGTTCTTCGGCTCATAGGCGAATGTTCCACCCTCGGGAATCTCGTAGGAACCCTTGTCTGATACGACGTATTTGTCGTCCTTGCCGGTGTAGCCGTGCGATGCAAGATTGGTGTCCTGCTGGCTTTCCGGGTCCACCGTGGAATCCTGCTTCGCTGGGTCTGCCGGCTTGAATTCGGTGACGGCGGTTTTCACCGGCCTGGTCACTGTCAGACTGTAGGTGCGGCTTACGCCGGTTGCGGTGTCGGTGACGATCCATTCCTGGCGGGTGGATTGCGCGTTCTGCGTGATGTTGCCGCCCTTGATGGTGACTCCGTCAGGCGCTTCGGGCAGCACATATGGGCTTGGATCCTTCTCCCCCAGTGCGAGCACGTAGTCGAGTCGGTTCGGGTCCCAGTTGTCGATGAGCTGGCCCTTCGTGTTCTCGCCGGTCTTGTTCACGTACAGTCCGGTGAGTTTCGCAGGGGAATCTGCTTTCAGGTCGGCCGGCTGGAATTTCACGTTAACCGTGTAGTCGGCTCCGTTCACGTTCACCTTGAGCACGCGGGAGGCTCCCTCTCCGAGCGCGAGCGTCGGCTTGGATGCCTGGGCGTCGACACCGTGGGTGAGGCCCAGCGTGTAGCTGTCGCCGACCGCATCGGCCGGTAGGGTCAACGTGTATTCATGGGTGCTGGGGTTGAATTTCGCATTGAAGTCTTTGGCCCCGTCGTATACGGTGGTTTCGCCTTTGGCGTTGGTGCGGGTCACGGTCAGGCCGGTAAAGCTCTTGTCCTGGGCTCGATCCGCGGTGACATCCACTTCCACCGGCACGGTGACGCTTTTCCCGCTGGCGCCATCCTGGATGGTGACTTCGCCGGAAGCCGTTCCGGTGAGGCGTACGAACTTGCTGGCGGTGTCGCCGGTTCCCTTATCGACAACCTGCACGTCTTTGCCCCATTGGATGGGCAGTGTGGTCTTGATGCCGGTGAGGGTCACCGTGTCCGTGCTGGGCTTGTTGGATTCGTCCAGTGTCGGACCGGCGTAATCCGCATGGTATTTTCCGCCGTCAACCTTGGTGAGTTCCGTTTCGGTGCCGTCCACGGTCACCGGGGTGCCCGAGGTGTAGGCGAACGGCCGTGTTACGTCGAATGCCGGAGTGTTCTTCGTCGCGTCGGCGGCCTGCTTGTAGACGGCGGTGCCGGATACGTTCAACTGGCCCAGCTTGTCGCCGGATTCCACGGTGACGTTCTGGTACTTGGGTGTCAGCGTGATGGTGGTTGTCCCGTCGGTGACGGTGATGTCGCCCGGATAGGAGGCGACTTCGGGCAGGACCGCGGATGCGGTGTCACCGTTCACGTCGAGAGGGTATGTCTCGCCTTCAACGGCGGCGTTCCATTGGGCCGTTTGGTCTTCGACGATTTCATAATCCGTGACGGTCAACGTGAACTTGGGCGCGGAATCGTCGGCGTTGGTGTAGACGACGGGGCCGCTGATTTTCCCGTCCGTAGGTTTCTGGCTGGTGGTCAGAGTGGTCTGGGACTTGTCTGTGCCGGACACGATCACCTGGTTTTGGAACTTGCCTGTGACCTTGGGGACGGTTGCCGTGTAATCGCCTTTGCTGTCCTTCGTGAAGTTGACTGGCGTGCCTGCCACGGTGGTCGTGTATTTGACTTCCTGCGTGGCTTGGGCGGCGCTGGTGCCGGTGTTGCCGTTCGCGGTGTTTTCGTCGGCGGTGGCCGTCATGACGCCGGGCCCCGCCATGCCGAGGGTCAATGCCGCGACGGTGGCGATGGTGCCCGCATTGCGCAGACCGCTGCTGTTACGTTTGGTCATTTCGAGGGTTCTCCTTGCCTGAGTTTTCTCAAACAGTTCCCACTGTAACCTCAGGGTTTGTAATTAACCGGTTTTTTATTGAAAATAACCGATTTTCTTCCGTTGCCGCATGGCCCGGCATCGACGGCAACGGAAGCGAAGTCAGCCGACCGTCGCATCGTCCGCGGTCCAACCCATCAGCTTCAAAGCGTCAGACACGTGGCTTCCGGCGCATTCGAGATCCTTGAACGTCTGACGTACGAGCTCCCGGACCTGCGGGTCGTCGAAATGCTGGCAGTCCAGCATGGTGCGTGCCAGTTCCGACGTGTTCATCGCATAATCATGCACCAGTCCCAGCATGTCTCGCTTCTGGTCCTCAGTCAGCTGCTCGTCTTCCAAGTCCGGTTCGCCGTAGTCGAATTCGTCCATTTCGCCCGGTGCGTACTGGAATCCGACCGGAGGTGTCGGCATGTCCGGTTCATGCCCTTCGCGCTGCCTGTCCAGCCATGCGTTCCAGAACGCCTCCCCCTCCTCGCGCGTCACGTTTTCGGGAAGGTTGTCCAAGAAGGTGTCTCGGATTGTTTGTGTGGTGATGTCTGCCATTTGTTTTTTTCTCCAATCGGTTTTTCTGATGGCGTTTTTTTTGATTCGATGTTCTTGCGATGGCCGGGGGGCTATTCCGCCCGATGCGGCCGAGCCGAGAGTCCGCCGATGATGCTTTGGACGACGGTCGTGACCGGGGCCGGATCGCGTGGATCGGGGTTTTCCCCCGGCCGTGTCTGCGGCAGGCTTTTCGTCGCCCCGTCCCTCGGGCCGCCCAGCATCGGGTGACGGGACAATTCCAACGCACGCTGCACCGCCTGCGTGGCGGGGCGGCCACGGCCCAATGATTTGAGCAGAGAGCGTCGGAACTGCCACATCTCGTCGGGGTCGGAAATCTGGTTCTCCTCCATCAGCCGGGTGATGGTCGCCTCCGATGGCATCGACTGCCGTCGTTTCCTTCTCACGGCGAGGTTGATATCCCCCACCGTCATCCATTCGCCGTGAGGATGCAATGCGTAGAATTCCCGTACCGCGGCGTTGGCCTCGTCGAACGACACCGATCTGGCCAGCTCCTCGTAGAAGCATTGGGCCTGCGCGTCGCTGATTGGCGCGTTCCCGTGATGCACGTTGATGCGGCGCAGCACCTGCAGAGCTTCGTTAAAGTTCATCGAATTCCTCCTCTCGCGGATGGGCTTCGTCCCAGGCGGCGGCCCGCGCCTGTAGTTCCTCGTTGTGCATGTCGTTCAGCATGCTCTTCGGCAGCCTGCCGTTCACCGGCAGGTTCTCCGGGTGTAGCGCGATGTTGTTGGGGTCGCGCCCCATTTTCAGGTTTTGGATGTCCCGTTCGAGCCAACGCCTGTATGTGGCATCCCAGTTGGCGCTGCGGTGTTCGGGTTTCTCCTGCGTGTAGTAGGCGACGAACAGGGTGACTTCGCGGATCAGGTTGACTCCCGCCTTGGCCGTGGCGATGCGCAGTTCGGGCGAGGGCTTCCAGTCCGGGGCCAACACGGTCTGACGGGCCGTGGGCTTCTTCTCTTTTTTCGGAACTTTTCTCTTCTTCGAAGAAACCGCGGAAGGTTTCTTCTGAACCGGAGAGGTTTCCTCGACCCTGCTGGAACTCTGAGAAGCTTCGAAAGAAGCATTCTCGTTTTCAGGCTCTGAGGCGGACTTGTCCGCCGATTTTTCGTTTTTTGCACGGATAGAGGAATTAGGTATTAGGTATAAGGTATTAGGTATAAGGGGAGAATATGAATCGGATTGGGTATCCGATACCCCTTGAGATGCCCCATCTGATGGGGTATCCGATACCCCTTGAGATGCCCCATCTGATGGGGTATCCGATACCCCTTGAGATGCCCCATCTGATGGGGTATC
>OLRC01001140.1_pt1 | contig 17797 bp, 16 predicted proteins | sample 1672081 | NCBI WGS metagenome assembly OLRC01 (sample SAMEA3136643, study PRJEB25190) | human gut metagenome | biome: human gut; feature: human-associated habitat; material: faeces | place: Austria | collected 2013
CCTTGCTAAACAAGCGCCACTGGCGCTTAGCAACGCCGCAGGCGCAAGAATGTGCCGAGGCACATTCTTTGTTCATGAGAAAAATATATAAGTTTAAAACAGATAAATGAGAAAAGTTCTCAAATAATAAAAATCCAATTGACTGGATAATAGACATCCTGTATACTTACGGAGTTAGTTGGACTAACATGAGTTAGAAAAGTATAACTGGGAGCGATTACATGAAATTAAAAAATATAAAATGTTTACTTGCAGTCTGTCTTTGTGCATCGGCTCTGTTGGTCGGATGCGGACAGAAGACAGCAGATAAATCCGAAACATCGTCAGAAAGTGCACAGAACCAGTCGGATGATATTCAAGAAGCATCCAGAGATGTTTTTGCAATGGATACCTATATGACAGTGACTGCGTATGGAGAAAATGCAGAAGCAGCCGTTGATGCGGCACAGGCAGAGATTGAGCGTCTGGACGCACTTTTATCGACAGGAGATGCAGACAGCGAAATCGCAAAACTCAATGCAGATGGAAGCGCAGAGCTTTCCGAAGATGCAGGTTATCTGACAGAACGCGCATTGGAACTTTATCAGGAGACAGAGGGTGCGTTTGATATTGCGATTTATCCGGTGATGGAAGCATGGGGATTCCCAACACAGAACTTCCAGGTTCCGTCACAGGAGACATTGGATCAACTTCTTCCACTCACTGATGCGGGAAATATTTCTTATGACAAAGAAACAAAAAAGATATCTTTCGGTGTAGAAGGAATGAAAATCGATCTCGGAGGAATTGCAAAAGGATATACCTCATCCAGAATTATGGACATTTACAAAGACAATGGAATCACAAGTGGATTAGTGAATCTTGGCGGAAATGTGCAGGCACTCGGAACAAAGACGGATGGAACGAAATGGAAGATTGCAGTGCAGAGTCCCGATGACACAGAAGATTATCTGGGAATTCTGAGTGTTCAGGATAAGGCTGTTATCACTTCAGGGGGATACGAACGGTATTTTGAACAGGATGGTGTGACGTATCATCACATCATTGACCCAAAGACCGGATACCCGGCAGAAAGCGGACTTGTATCTGTAACAATTGTAAGTACGGACGGAACACTGGCAGATGGACTTTCTACTTCACTTTTTATTATGGGAGAAGAGAAAGCGGCAGATTTCTGGAGAGAACATAAGGATGAGTTTGATGCAATCCTTATGAGTGATGATGGGACGTTATATGTAACAGAAGGGCTGGAAAATGATTTTTCAACGGAAAGAACGGTTGAGATCATTCGATAGAAAAGTGTAAGACAGAGTAGATTTTGGAGGAAAAATGGATTTTAAAGAAACAGGAAAGAAGCTGAAACCATTTGCACCGGTACTTTCGGTAGCAGTTGTGGCATCCTGTGTAGCAGGCACCCTGAGTGGATATCAGCCACCGGTTTATGCAGCGCAGGAGCAAACGAATTCTGTAAAAGAAGAGACTACAAAGTCAGAAGAGCAGGAGCAGGCGGCAAAAGGTTCTTTTGATCTGACGGATGGTGTTTACAAAGGAACCGGAACAGGTTACGTAGGAGATATTACAGTTGCTGTGCAGATCAAAGACAGGCAGATCACAGCAATTGATATTTTGAGTTCATCTGACGATGCAGCATTTTTCAAACGTGCACAGGCGGTGATCGATAAGATCATCGAAGGACAGACATTGGAAGTCGATACTGTTTCAGGGGCAACCTATAGTTCCCGGGGAATCATCAGTGCAGTGAAGAATGCACTGACAGGAGAAAAAGACAGCGGAACAACAGGACAGTCACAGTCTGGTGGCGGCGCGGCAGCAGGAAGTTCTACTTCTGTCGCAACAGTGGAAGACCCGGCAGCATATAAGGACGGAACTTATTACGGAACAGGGACTGGATTTGGTGGAACACTGAAAGTAAAGGTTGAGATCAGTGGCGGAAAGATTACAGACATCCAGATTATGGAGAATCAAGATGGAAGCGAATACATTTCCAAAGCCTCTGCACTGATCAATGCGATCATCAGCAGTCAGAGCACCAATGTAGATACCGTGTCTGGAGCAACGTACAGTTCGGTTGGAATCATCCAGGCAGTAAGAGATGCATTAAGTCAGGCGGCAGTGAGTGGAAATGGAGCAACTTCGGATTCATCTGAAACGAATGGCTCGAACAGTTCTTCCAGTCAGAATCAGAGTACATCCACAACCGGAACAGTTCCATACAAAGAAGGAATCTATTATGGAACAGCGGAAGGATACAGTGGAGATGTATCGGTAGCTGTGGTGATCCAGGAGCATACGATCAAAGCAATTTTAGTCACAGAGACATCAGATGATGAAGCATTTTTCAACCGCGCAATGGATGTAGTGAAAAATGTGCTTAAAAATCAGAATACAGATGTAGATACTGTATCTGGTGCAACTTACAGTTCTAAGGGACTTCTCGGAGCAATAAAGAATGCTTTGAAACAGGCGGAGAAAGTAACGAATGGAGAATCCATTGAAGAGAAAGCAGATACAACGGAACTGGAAAATGCAGTCAAGTCAGCAGAAGCACTTGTGATGGAGGAGTATACGCAGAGTAGCTGGGCGGTTCTGAGTCTCCGACTGAATGATGCAAAAGAGCTGTTGGAAACAGCTGCGAATGAAACAGTGGAACAGCAGACGGTTGATAAAGCTGTGGAAAATCTGAACCTTGCAGTTGCACAGCTTGAGAAAAAGAAGTCAGATCAAGAGGAAGAAGTGAAGACAAAATACATCGATGGAACTTATGAGGTGAGTGTACCGTGTAAACCGGATGAGGATGAAGATTTTACAGAGTATCAGCTTTCTATGAAGGTGACAATACGAAATGACAAAATTGTATCCATTACTGACGTGTCAGGAGATGGGGATGCAGCGAATGACAGCTATATCAAGAAGGCGGCAAATGGAACTTCAAGCAAAAAAGGTGTCGTTTCCCAGATTATTACTAAAGGAATGCCGGAAGAAATCGATACGGTATCCAGAGCAACCTGTTCTTCGAATGCGATTATTGACGGATGCAAAAAGGCACTGGAAATGGCTTTAAGACCAGAAGAGACGGAGGCGCAGTAGGATGAAAGAGTTTATCGTAAGACTGTTTAGTCTGCTGGCAATCGTCGGTGTCCTTTTCGGATATAATGAAGTGTTGGATGTCCGTGCGAAGGATGAGGAAATCGCAAAACTGAATGCACAGTTGGAGATACAGTCATCTGGTGCCGGCAGTGATTCTGAGTCAGAGAGTGATTCAGGAGATGGGGCAGGATACAAGGATGGAACCTATACCGGAGAAGCGGATGGATTTGGCGGAACAGTTGCGGTAGAAGTTACTGTAAAAGATGGAAAGATCGAAGCGGTAGAAGTGACTTCCGCCGAGAAGGAAGACAGTGCATATCTTGCAATGGCGGAAGATATCATTCCAAAGATCATAGAGGCGCAGAGTGCAGAAGTTGATACGATCAGCGGAGCAACGTTCAGTTCGACAGGAATTAAAAATGCAGCAGAACAGGCATTAGAACAGGCGGTAAAGTAGTTTGAAGAAGTTGAATATACATAATTTAAAAGCAAAAGAAATTAAAAAATTACATACTTGGCTACGTGCATTGATTCAGATACTCTATTTTCTGTTTCTGCCATCTGTATATACAACAGCATTTGCCGGTGTAAAATATATTTTCACACAGATAGGAGTAGGTGAGGCAATCGGGATGACCCCTTTTGTGACTGTGCTGGTTGTTCTTTGCGCGTATACGATTCTTTTCGGAAGATTCTTCTGTGGATTCGCATGTGCATTCGGAAGTCTTGGAGATGGAATTCATGCATTTTATCTTTGGTGTTTTAAGAAGAGAAAGAAAAAGCCGGTGCTGCTTTCAGAAAAGATCACAGAGAAGTTAAGCTATTTGAAATATCTGGTGTTGACCGTAATCGCAGTACTTTGTTTTGCGGGAGTATACGGAAAGGCAAAAGGGACAAGCCCGTGGGATGTTTTTTCTATGCTGCATGCAGGAAATCTTCACTTGCAGGGATATTTGCCGGGAGTGATATTACTACTTCTTATTATTGTGGGGATGTGTCTGGAAGAAAGATTTTTCTGTCGGAATCTGTGTCCGATGGGAGCAGTATTCTCATTACTTCCGGTGCTTCCGTTCTTTGCATTGCACCGCGACAGAGAAAATTGCATCAAAGGCTGCAGCGGATGCACGAAGAAATGTCCATCCGGGATCGGACTCCCGGAAGACGGATCACTCAAAGTCGAGGGAGATTGTTTCCAATGCCAGAAATGTATTGATACTTGTCCAAAGAAGCATATCCATACAGGAATCAAAGGTCTGAAGGGAAATGAATTCTGGTTTACGATTCTTCGGGCAATTCTGTTACTTGTAATTATGATCTGGGCAGGAGCGTAATAGATGAAGAAAAAAGATCTGTTTTTAGGAGGCGGAATCCTCTTTGCGGCATGTGTACTGTTTCTTGTGATGAATCTGATGCAGTATGTACAGGCAAAGGAAAGCGGACAAAAAGAAAATCAGGAAAAACAGGTTGTGATCAAGGTGGACGGAGAAGTTTACGGAAGATATTCTTTGGATGAAGATCAGGTGATCGAAGTGCAGGAAGGGGATTTTTACAACCGTGTCCGGATTGAGGATGGAAAAGCTTACATGGAAGAGGCTGACTGTCCGGATGGATATTGCGAAGAGCAGGGAAAGATCAATAACCGGACACAGACAATTGTCTGCCTGCCTCACAAGCTGGTTGTGGAAATAGAAGAGGTTGAGAATTCTGATGATTCTCAAAGTGAAAAGGAACATCTACCGGATACAATTTCTAAATAAATCAATTGTTCGACTGTAAAGGAGAATGTATGAATAGAAATAAAAAACTTGCGAATATGGCAATGCTTGTTGCGCTGGCAATGATTTTTAGTTATGTGGAAAGCCTGATCCCAATTAATTTTGGAGTGCCGGGGATGAAGCTTGGAGTGGCTAATCTGGTCACTGTAACAGGTCTTTATTTTCTGGAAATTCCGGAAGTACTGGCGGTATCTGTACTGCGTGTGCTTCTGACAGGATTTCTTTTTGGAAATGGAATGTCGATTATTTACAGTCTGGCAGGGGCGGTTGTCAGCCTTCTTGCCATGGTACTTGTAAAGAAGATGGATGGAATTTCCATTGTAGGAGTCAGTATCACTGGCGGCGTCTTTCATAACATAGGACAGATTCTTGTTGCGATGGCAGTGGTGGAGAATCTGAAACTGATTTATTATCTGCCAGTTCTTCTTGTGGCAGGAACAGTGACAGGGTTCGTGATTGGAATTGTCGCAGGAAAGATTTTACCGGTTGTGAAGAAAGAAGCTGTAAGGACAGTATAGATAATAATACTTTTTGATTACGGGTTAGCAAAAACTAACTTGATAATATATTCCATGCGGAAGCAGGAAAGCAGAACTGCGACAGGCAGGATCTGTATGTAACTATTTTAGTTAAAAAGGAGGTTTCTATGAAAAACAAAGAAATGAAAGTAAAGGCAATGTCCATGGCAGTGGCAATGTCTATGGTAGTAGGACTTTGCCCGTCAACCATCTTTGCGGCAACAGGAAGTCAGACTGCAAAGGATGGAACTTATACAAAGACAGCGCATGTAACCAGAACAGAAGATGACAGTGACGATGAGTGGGAAGAATATGATGTAGAAGTAAGTCTGAAAGTAGAGGATGGAAAATTCTCTGAGATCACAGTTACACCGAAAGAAGGATATGACGAAGGAAATGCATCCTACTTTAATAAAGCATATTCCAAAACAAAAGGATTTAAAACAAAGCTTGAAGGCCAGGCTGCTACAGAAGATACAATTAACAGCTGGGATACAGTTTCCGGTGCAACACGTACTTCTGATGCAATTAAAAAAGCTGCACTTGAAGCAATCCAGTCAGCTCCGGTAGCTGGGGAGACAGTTACCATTGACACAGCAAAGCTGGAGTCAGCAATCGCAGCGGCTGAGAAACTGACAGAATCTGATTATACAGCAGACAGCTGGAGTGCAATGCAGACAAAATTAACTGTAGCGAAGGCGGCTCTGAAAGCAAAGGAATCCCAGAGTGCAGTGGACACAGCGGCAGATGAGTTGAATGCAGCAGTGAAGGCATTGAAAAAGGCAGAAGTTGCGAAAGAAACTTATGTGTTGATGAATATCCCATATTCTGAATTTTATGCAGCAGATCAGGTAGCAGGAGCAGACAGTGTATCCTCCGCTACAAAAGCGAAAACAAGATCAACACTCGTAGCTGGATCTTATCATGTAAACAGTGATGGAACAGATATTACAGGTATTACATATCCGGTTAAGATTAGTGATGCATCTGTACTGAAAAACTATACACAGATCACAGATGACAGCAAGCTTTCTATTACAGTGAATATGAAAGGAAAAGAGACAACAACAGAATATAATGGAAAAGATGCGTTATTCGAGAGCGCAAGCTATTCTTACTATATTTTAAGTGAGACTCCTTCCTATTATAAGGAAGCAACAGTAAATGCAGATGGTTCACTTAGCTTTAGTGAAGTGAAAGGTGCAACTGCACAGAAGTTGAGTGATGCATCAATTGATTTCACAACAGACACAAAGTATGGAGATTATGAATTAGATGTAAATGGACTCCCAAAAACAGTTAATACAGTATATGGAGTTGTGATCAGCACAAAAGAAGGAGACAACTACGGACTTCGTCATCTTGAAAATATCTGGAAAAAGACAGAACTGGCATGGAGTACAGGATTTGTGACAACATCTCATGGAAACACACTGAACTCAAAAGATTATGAAAAGATGATGGGTCAGACAATCAATAAAATCACATATTACACAGATAATGGAATCTATGAGATTGACGCAGATCAGTATGTGCCGGTTAAATTCAATGGGAATGTCGCAGCAGAGAATGCAGATGTTGAAAGTGGAAAAGTAAATGTAACTGTAGAAGGACTTCCTGGTGATTATCAGGCAGAATATACAGTTGAAGGTCTTGAGGATGTTCAGGTAAAAGACGGGGTACTCACCTATAAGACAAAAGGCGCTGAGATAGGCAAATATACTCTGAAAGTATTTGATAAATCCGGAAAATATGCAGATCTTACAACAGATTTTGAATTAACAACAGAAGCTGTACCAGTTGTATTTAACAGTGAAAGTGCAGCACTTGTAGCGGCAGAAGGATATGCAGCAGAGGATGTAACTTCTTATGTAAAGAATATCGAATCCGTAACAGTTGACGGAACAGAGTATGCGGCAACAGGAAAACGTGCAGTGAAGATCATTAAAGAAGATGGAACAATTGACACGACTGCGGCTCCATTTAAGGATGCAGAAAATGGACATGGATTTAAGATCTCAGTAAAGGCAATAGGCTATGCAAAGGATTACGAATTCACTTATACTTTATCACAGGAGAGCGAGTATACTTACGCATATGTAGGACTTAGCTGGGCAGAGTACTGGGCTGCTGAAAATGTGCAGGCAGCAGGAAATACATCTTCTTCAGATGCAAAGGATTCAAAAGGAGAGTCTGACAAGGGTGCATTCGATACTGTAACAAGAGCTACAGTAAATCATGGACTTCACAGAGGTTCTTTCCAGTGCAACGCAGTAATCAAGGCGGAAAATGGAAAAGAGTATGCAGTAGAGTACTGGACAGATGGAACTACTGCAGTTCTGACAGACGGAAGCAAGATTACATTTAACAGAGGAGAGATCACAGAAGAATCCGGTGCAACAACAAAGATGACAGAGTATGATGTACTCGGACTGAAATATGTGCCGGTGAAAGTAAAAACATCTGATCTGGATGCACTGAAAGCAAGCTATCGTGTGATCGAAAACGGAAGTGAACTTGCAGGAGGATATTCAGAAAAGAATCTGGTAAGCTATACAGGACTGGTTGCCAATGTAACAGAGAATACAAACGGTCTGAAAACAGCAACAAAGAATGAGGATGGATCTTTCAGTTTCTCTGCAAGAGTGAATAATGGATCAGAGTCTGGAATCAAAGATCAGGCACTCAAGACAGCACCAACAGCAGAGGAAGCAGGGCTGACAGTAAAAGAAGCAAGCGGATCTTATGGAGAATTCTTAAGAGTTGATCTGACAGGAAATTATGGTGATCTTGGATCAAATCTCCAGACTGTTACATGGACTTACTATGGAGATGACAGTACATATACAAATGCAAAAGCTACTTATGGAACAAAATTTGCAGCAGATAACTGGATGCACAAAGCAATGGGAATCCAGCTTGGACTGACAGATTCTCTTCGTTGCACACTTCCGGAAGGAACAGATGGAACAGGATATTGGACCATTACACTGACAGCACTTGGATATAATGACGTGACATACAAATTCCAGGCGACAGAGGAGAACATTGTAAAAGCATCTGAGGATAAAACAATCACAACAACAGAGCTTGAGGCAGCTATTGCAAAAGCAGAAGCCCTGAAAGAAGCTGAATACACAGCGGAAAGCTGGGCATCTATGCAGATGGAACTTCAGGAAGCAAAAGATGAATTGAAAAATCCAAAAACTCAGGCAACTGTAGACGAGGCAGTAAGCCACCTCAACGCAGCTGTTGAAGCACTTGTTAAGATAGAAGAGCCGGCAGCAGTTGATACTTCTTCCCTTGAGAAAGTAATCAGTGATGCGGCAGCTCTGAAAGAAGCTGATTACACAGTTGACAGCTGGAAGGCATTGCAGAGTGCACTGACAGACGCTAAGAGCGCATTAAATGCAAAAGAAAGCCAGGAAAAAGTTGATAAAGCAACAGATGAGTTGAATGCAGCAATCAAAGCACTTGAAAAGAATGGAAATCAGGTGGGAAGTCAGAATGGAAGTGCAACTCCGACTGTTACAAAGAAGGCAGGAACAACTACGGATGGATCAGCCTCCAAAGGAACAAGTGGATCAAAAGCCGCAAAGACAGGTGATCCGGCAAATGTTCTTGGCTTATTAGGACTTGCATTCTCCTCACTCGGAGCAGGAGTTGGCGGATTTGCATGGAAGAGAAAAAGAAAATAAAGACAAGAAAATTGAGAAAATTTTTTGACAATTTCGCGAAAAAGATTAAAATAGTGCATTGACACTATCGCTTTAAAGTGATAAACTCCTAGCAAATGGAATAACGCTTTAAACCGATGAAGCGGAGATCAAAGTAATTATGCGCGCACAGAGAGTCCGGGAAGCTGAGAGCCGGACCGAGATGCAGGTTGCCAAATGGACCGCTGAGGGCACAGTCAAAGGATTTGAGAATCCGAGTACTCTGTGACGTGAAGGCATACGTCAGTTGCCGGAGATATGTTAGTATCTTACAGAGCGCATGGGAGTGTACCCGTGAATCAAGGTGGCACCGCGGAAAAGATTTAGATTTACCGTCCTTGACAGAATAGAAATATTCTGTCAGGGACTTTTTTTCTACTATAAACATATATTTCCTATCGGGATAAAAGAGAAATTCATTTTGCAGCATAACTTCAAGGAGGAATACACATGGACAAGACATTAGAACAAATCAGATCCTACGCTGAACAAGGCAGATACAAGCGAGTTCCGATCAGCAAAGAGCTGTATGCAGATGCATTTACGCCGATTAGTGTGATGCGGACGCTGCGGGCGGCAAGCAAGCATTGCTATCTGCTAGAAAGTGCGGAGGACAGACAGCAGTGGGGAAGATATTCCTTCCTTGGATATGCACCAACGATGGAGATCACTTGTACCGATGGGCGTGTGATCATCAGCGAAGGGCATGAAGATGAGGATAAGACCAGACGGGAAGTTTTAACCGACCATCCGGGAAAGGTTCTAAGAGAAATTCTCGAAGTATATAAAAGTCCGGTTGTTCCGGGACTTCCTCCATTTACCGGAGGACTTGTCGGATATTTTTCTTATGACTACATCAAATATGCAGAACCGACATTGAAGCCAGTCCTGGAAGAGAAGAATGAGACTACAGGAAAGACAGCAGCAAAAACGGCAGTAAGAGATTTCCGGGATGCGGACTTGATGTTATTTGACCGTGTCATCGTATTTGACAATTACAGACAGAAGCTGATCCTGATTACAGGCGTGAAGCTGGAAGGTGATCTGGAAGAAAATTATACGAACGCGAAGCAGGAATTAGAAGAGATGGAACGATTGATCCGAAGCGGGGCGCAGGCAGATTTCCGACCACTTGTTTTAGAAGAAGAGTTCCATCCGGGAGTGGATAAAGAAGATTATTGCAAGATGGTTGAGAAAGCTAAGGAATACATTTATGAAGGTGATATTTTCCAGGTCGTTTTATCCAATCCGCTGACAGCGAAGGCAAAAGGAAGTCTTTTTGATACCTACCGGGTGCTTCGAACCTCGAATCCATCTCCGTATATGTTCTACTTTTCAAGTGATGATATTGAGGTGGCAGGGGCTTCACCGGAAACGCTGGCGAAGTTAGAAAACGGACAGGTGTGCACTTTTCCTCTTGCCGGTACAAGGAAGCGAGGAGTGACCGAAGAGGAAGATCAGGAATTGGAGAAAGAGCTACTTGCAGACGAGAAAGAGCTTGCAGAGCACAACATGCTTGTAGATCTTGGGCGAAATGATGTCGGCAAGATCAGCCAGCCGGGAACAGTTAAAGTTGATAAATATATGGAAATCCAGAGATATTCTCATGTGATGCATATCGGTTCCACCGTGACAGGGAAAATTCGGGAAGACAAAGATGCGCTGGACGTAGTAGATGCGATTCTCCCGGCAGGAACGCTTTCCGGAGCACCGAAGATCCGCGCATGTGAGATTATCGCAGAACTTGAACAGGAGAAAAGAGGCATCTACGGAGGGGCAGTCGGCTATCTCGATTTTGCAGGAAATGTAGATACATGCATTTCCATCCGTCTTGCTTATAAGAAAAATGGATACATTCGTGTACAGTCAGGAGCCGGAATCGTAGCAGACAGTATCCCGGAAAATGAATTCCAGGAGTGTTTAAATAAGGCAGGAGCAGTACTTCAGGCTGTGGAAACTGCGAAAGGAGGATTGGAATGATACTATTACTTGACAATTATGACAGCTTTACATATAACCTGTATCAGTTTATCGCAGGAGTAGAATCAGAAATAAGCGGCATACAAAAAGATCAGATTGATTCAATAGTAAAGGTCATTCGAAATGATCAAATCACACCGGAAGAGATTCTGGAACTTGCACCAGAGGCGCTGGTAATCTCACCGGGGCCGGGAAAACCTTCTGATGCCGGAATCTGCATCGAAGCAATTCAGAAGCTGAAAGGAAAGATTCCAATGCTCGGGGTATGTCTCGGACATCAGGCAATGGCGGAAGCATTCGGAGCAACGGTAGGACACGCCGGACAGCTGGTGCACGGGAAGACTTCAAATCTGAAAGACGTAAAGACAGACAGTGTCCTGTTTCAGAATCTGACATTTCCAATCCAGGTGGCAAGATATCATTCGCTTGCAGTAAAGGAAGAGACACTTCCGGAAGAACTGGTTGTGACAGCGCGAAGCGAAGATAACGAGATTATGGCGATGGAACACAGAGAATATCCGATCTTTGGGTTACAGTTTCATCCGGAATCAGTAATGACACCGCAGGGACTTCAGATGATAGAGAACTTTATTAACTATGCAAAAGCATTGAAGGAGAATTAAGAAATGATCAAAGAAGCAATTATAAAATTATCAAAGAAAGAAAATCTCACCTATACAGAAGCAGAAGAAGTAATGAATGAGATTATGGAAGGAAAGGCATCGGATGTTCAGAAGTCAGCATATCTGACAGCACTTTCCATGAAAGGTGAGACAATCGATGAGATCACAGCATCAGCAGCGGGAATGCGTGCACACTGCATCAAGCTTTTGCATGACATGGATGTGCTGGAAATCGTAGGAACAGGGGGAGACGGAGCAAATTCATTTAACATTTCAACAACATCCTCCCTTGTGATCGCAGCAGAAGGAATCCCGGTCGCAAAGCATGGTAACCGTGCAGCATCTTCTAAGTCCGGAGCGGCAGATGTACTTGAAGCACTTGGAGTGAAGATCGATGTCGCACCGGAGCGCAGTACACAGCTTCTCAAAGATATTCAGATCTGTTTCTTATTTGCACAGAATTATCATATTGCGATGAAATATGTCGGACCGATCCGTAAAGAACTCGGTATCCGTACCGTATTCAATATTCTTGGGCCACTGTCTAATCCGGCAGGAGCGAACATGGAACTGATGGGAGTTTATGATGAAAGTCTGGTAGAGCCACTTGCAAGAGTAATGGCGAATCTCGGAGTCGTCCGCGGAATGGTCGTTTACGGACAGGATAAGTTAGATGAGATTTCCATGTGTGCACCGACTACAGTCTGTGAGATTAAAGACGGAACATTTACAAGCTATGAGATCACACCGGAGCAGTTTGGTTATGAGAGATGCGAAAAAGGTGTACTGACAGGAGGAACACCTCAGGAAAACGCACAGATCACATTGGATATCATTTCTGGAAAAGAGCTGGGAGCAAAGAGAAATGCTGTTTGCCTGAATGCAGGAGCAGCAATCTATCTTGCAGGAAAAGCAGATTCAATCGAAGCAGGTGTAAGAAAAGCGGAACAGATCATTGACGAAGGACTTGCACTGAAGAAGCTGGAGCAGTTTAAAGAAGAAAGTAATAAATAAAAAGTCTGATCCCCGGCTATGCAGGGGAGAATGGAAGAAGCAACTTGAAAGAAAAAGAGGAACAAATAGTATGAATATACTCGAGAAAATTACCGAGCGCACGAAAGAGCGGATCGAAGAAGAAAAGAAAATAGTTCCATTAGAAGAGGTTCAAAGGCAGGCGGAAGAAAAAGGAATTAAAGATCAAATCCCAGTATTCGAACAGGCACTTCGGGCAGACGGATTATCCTTTATCTGCGAGGCAAAGAAAGCGTCACCTTCCAAAGGATTGATCGCACCGGATTTTCCATATGTAGAGATCGCCAGAGACTATGAAGCAGGCGGCGCGGCAGCAATCTCCTGTCTGACAGAACCGTTTTGGTTCCGGGGCAGTGATGCGTATCTGAAAGAAATTGTGCAAAATGTATCCATTCCGGTACTCAGAAAAGATTTCACCTGTGATGAATACATGATTTATCAGGCGAAATCAATGGGAGCCTCGGCAGTACTTCTGATCTGTTCGGTATTAGAAGATGGCAGGTTAAAAGCGTATCATCAGCTGGCAGACGAACTCGGACTATCTGCTTTGGTAGAAACACATAACGAAGAAGAAATCTTAAGAGCACAGAAGATCGGTGCAAAGATTATCGGTGTAAATAACCGGAATCTGAAAGATTTCACAGTGGATATCAAGAATAGCATTCGGCTAAGAGAAATGGTCAGTTCGGAAACAATTTTCGTATCTGAGAGCGGTATCCGCGGAGTGGAAGATATGAAAGCACTTTATGAAAATGGAACCGATGCGGTACTGATCGGAGAACTTCTGATGAGAAAATCTGATCGGAAAGCGGCATTGATGGAGTTGAAGCAGCAGACAGGAAGGCAGCTAGATATGAATTAGCGGAAGATATAGTATGAGACAAGAAAAAATGAATATGCCCAAGATTAAGATCTGCGGATTAAGCCGCCCGGAAGATATTACCTATATAAATGAGGCAAAACCGGATTATTGCGGATTTATCATCGATGTGCCAAAGAGCCGGAGAAATGTATCCATTTCGAAAGTTCGTGAACTGGTTCAAAATCTTGAATCGCAGATTTGCCCGGTCGGAGTATTTGTCAATAAAGACTGCGGCGAGGTCGCACAATTATTAAATGAAGGAACCATTCAGATTGCTCAGCTTCACGGGCAGGAAGATGAGGCATATATAAAGAAGTTGAAAAGTCTGACAGACCATCCGGTGATGAAAGCATTTTCGATTCAGGAGAAAAAAGATCTTGATGTGGCGGCAGCGAGCAGTGCAGATCTGATTCTTCTCGATCACGGAAAAGGCGGAACCGGCGAGACATTTGATTGGAGTCTTTTGGAAGGCTGGACAAAGCGGACGTATTTCCTCGCAGGAGGACTGAATCCAGAGAACATACCGGAGGCAATACAGCGAATACACCCTTGGGGAATTGACCTGAGCAGTGCAGTGGAGACAGATGGAAAGAAAGATCGTGAGAAAATTCTTCAAGCTGTGAAAACTGTGAGAAATTTTGAAAGCAGTAAACATTTTTTAAAAAACAAAAGAGTATACAAGTGAATGAATGAATTTACCAAAACAATAGAAATAAGAAAGAAGGAGAGACAACCATGACAAAAGGAAGATACGGAATCCATGGTGGACAGTACATTCCGGAGACACTGATGAATGCAGTGATCGAATTGGAAAAGGCGTACAACTACTATAAAAATGACAAAGAATTTAATGACGAACTGAATACATTATTAAATGAATATGCAGGCAGACCGTCTCTTTTATACTATGCAGCACGTATGACAGAAGATCTTGGCGGGGCGAAAATTTATCTGAAACGAGAAGACCTCAATCACACAGGTGCCCATAAGATCAACAACGTGTTAGGTCAGGTTCTCCTTGCAAAGAAGATGGGAAAGACAAGAGTGATCGCTGAGACCGGTGCAGGACAGCATGGGGTTGCAACAGCGACAGCAGCGGCTCTGATGGGAATGGAATGTGAAGTTTTCATGGGAAAAGAAGATACAGAGCGTCAGGCATTAAATGTATACAGAATGCGTCTTCTCGGAGCACAGGTACACGCGGTTACAAGTGGAACTGGTACTTTAAAAGATGCTGTTTCGGAGACGATGCGTGAGTGGACAAGAAGAATTGATGACACACATTATGTACTCGGATCCTGTATGGGACCGCATCCATTTCCGCAGATCGTGCGTGATTTTCAGGCAGTTATATCTAAAGAGATCAAGGAGCAGATCCTTGAAAAAGAAGGAAAACTCCCGGATGCAGTGCTTGCCTGTGTCGGCGGAGGATCCAATGCGATCGGTGCATTTTATAATTTCATTGAAGATGAAGGCGTGCGCCTGATCGGATGCGAGGCGGCAGGACGCGGCGTGAATACAGCAGAGACAGCTGCAACGATTGCGACTGGTAAGCTTGGAATCTTCCACGGAATGAAATCTTATTTCTGTCAGGATGAGTACGGACAGATCGCACCGGTCTACTCAATCTCAGCCGGACTGGATTATCCGGGAATCGGACCGGAGCATGCAGACCTTTATGATAAGGGAAGAGCAGAATATGTAGCAATCACTGATGATGAGGCAGTCGATGCATTTGAGTACCTTTCTAAATTAGAAGGAATCATTCCGGCGATCGAGAGTGCACATGCAGTTGCATATGCAAGAAAGCTTGCGCCGACAATGGGAAAAGACCAGATTATCGTAATTAATATTTCGGGACGTGGCGATAAGGACTGTGCAGCAATCGCACGTTACAGAGGGGAGGATCTTCATGAGTAGAATACAGGAAGCATTTAAAGGAAAGAAAGCATTTATACCATTTGTCACATGTGGTGATCCGGATCTTGAGACAACAAAACAAATCGTCTATGAGATGGAGAAAGCAGGGGCGGCGTTGATCGAGCTTGGAATCCCATTTTCCGATCCGACAGCAGAAGGACCGGTCATTCAGGGCGCAAATCTGCGTGCGCTGACAGGAGGCGTGACGACAGATAAGATCTTCGATATGGTAAAAGAAATCCGTCAGAATACACAGATTCCGCTTGTTTTTATGACATATGCAAATGTTGTGTTCTCTTACGGAACAGAAAGATTTCTTGAGAAAGCAAAAAATGTCGGAATGGATGGTCTGATTCTTCCGGATGTTCCATTTGAAGAGAAAGAAGAATTTGACATCGTGTGCAAAAAGTACGGAATCGATCTGATCTCATTGATTGCACCGACTTCTCATGACCGAATCCGGATGATTGCAAAAGAAGCATCGGGATTCGTATATTGTGTTTCCTCACTTGGTGTAACAGGAACAAGATCTGCGATCACGACGGATATCGGAGCAATGGTGAAGCTCGTAAAAGAGGAAAATGATATTCCGTGTGCGGTCGGATTCGGAATCTCCACTCCAGAGCAGGCGGCGAAGATGTGTCAGAGCGCAGACGGTGCGATCGTTGGAAGTGCAATCGTTAAGTTGTGTGAGAAATACGGAAAAGACTGCGTGCCGTATGTTGCAGAATATGTAAAGAGTATGGTTGAAGCTTGTAAATAAGTGAAAAGGATATGCGATTCGAAATCCGAGTATTCTTTTGATAATAATAGGAAAATACCTCTTTTGATAAGGAGTCAGATGTGGTATCATAGATATTAGATTTGTTGCTTGATCTATGATACGAATCCGAAAGGAGAATACGAATGAAGAATCGAAAACAGCCTTTATTCAAAAGCTTTGGCTATGCCTTTGAAGGAATCTGGACAGGGATTTCAAAAGAGAGGAATATGAAGATTCATTGCCTTGCAGTGATTCTTGTAACAGCAGTTGGAACATTTGTAGGATTAACACCGATGGAATGGTGTATCTGTCTTCTCCTTTTTGGAATGGTGATCTCACTGGAACTTGTGAATACGGCAGTGGAAGCGGTGGTGGATATGGTGACAGAAGAATATCACCCGTTGGCGAAAGTTGCGAAAGATACCGCAGCAGGAGCAGTGCTCATTGCTGCAATTATGGCAGCAATCGCAGGGTGCATTATATTTTTGCCGAAGATAGCGCAGATATTGCAGTAATCCAATTTAGAACAAGACTTCCGTGATATAGAAGTTTTAGAATAGACGTAAAGGAGATATGACTTATGGAAAGATTAGGAGAAGGATTAAAGAAACTGGCACTTGCAGGAATCGGAACAGCAGCGTATGCAGTGGAGAAATCTGCAGATATTCTGGATACTCTTGCAAAAAAAGGTGAGGAGACAGTTGAGCAGGGAAAGGTGCTCAACAAAGAGTTAAAGCATAATGTGAAGTCTACGATCAAAGATTACAAAGCTTCCAATGGAAAGATGCATACGGTACATGAGGCAGAGGTTGTGGAAGCGGAGGTCGTAGAGGACGATGATATTCCAGGTTCAGCAACTGAGGTGGAAGATGTCGATGACCATGAGAAAACGGAGACAGAAGAAGCTGAAACTGACAGTAAGATGGAAACTGTAGAAGAAACTGAGACAGAGGAAGAATAACGTGTCCGAAAAGAAAAATGAAAATGGATACAAAGGAAGATTTCGAGAAATAGCGGCGGTTCTTCACAAGCATGAAATTTCAAAAGGAATCACTCCGGAAAAGTTGAGGTTGATTTTGGAAGACTTGGGACCGACTTTTATTAAGGTCGGTCAGTTGATGTCCCTGAGATCAGATATTTTACCGAAGAATTATTGTGATGAATTGCAGAAGTTGTGTTCCGATGTACCTCCGATGCCTTTTTATGAGGTGGAGGAGGTGCTTCGGGACTCTTTTGGATATGAGTGGCAGGAAGAATTTGAGTGGATCGATGAGACACCGCTTGGTTCAGCGTCTATCGCGCAGGTGCATCGGGCACGGTTAAAAACTGGAGAAGAAGTGGTCATTAAGGTACAGCGAAAAGGTATTTATGAGACCATGGCGCGAGATATCGGACTCATGCACAAGCTGGTATCCCTTGTTCCACCAATCAGTATCACTGACATGGTGGATTTTAAAATGGTATTGAATGAGCTGTGGAAGGTCACTCAAGAGGAAATGA
>OLRC01001141.1_pt1 | contig 17795 bp, 19 predicted proteins | sample 1672081 | NCBI WGS metagenome assembly OLRC01 (sample SAMEA3136643, study PRJEB25190) | human gut metagenome | biome: human gut; feature: human-associated habitat; material: faeces | place: Austria | collected 2013
ACATCGAGGAGAGGTCGTTTCTGGTGGACCTCAAGGTGATAGCGAAGACGGTAGCGACCATGCTCGACGGCAAGGGGGCGTGCTGAGCATGTTTGATGGTGAGGGCATGTTAGATGTCATCTCCTGCAGTTTTCGCTCCTTCTTCTGAATCGGCTTTGGCAGAAAACCTTCGGGTTCCTAAACCGGATTTCAAGGTAGGCGACGCCGAGAAGCGTCGAAAGCGTCATCGCCCCGTTTACTCGAACCGCAATCGCAAGATGGATGTCTATCTACGGCGGGCTATGTTCTGTCCGAACAAGGGAGATGATTGTGAACTTAGCGGATTCCAAAATATGCGTTCCCTCTTCGAGCGGTGGGCATTTGACCCAGATGTTTTTACTGATGCCGGTGTTGAAGAAGTCGAAGGATCGTTTTTGGATCACTTTTGATAAAGAGGATGCGAAGACGTTGCTAGAAAACGAAAGAGTCTACAACTGCTATTATCCAACTAATCACAATGCCAAGAACCTCCTTAGGAATACTATTTTAGCAATCCGCGTACTGGCTAAAGAACGTCCGAATTTGATAATTTCATCTGGAGCGGCAGTAGCCGTACCGTTTTTTTATATTGGCAAACTATTTGGAGCAAAGCTTGTGTATGTTGAAGTTTTTGATAGGGTTAATAGCGCCACTCTTACTGGCAGGCTGGTTTCAAGAATCGCTGATCTTTTCATAGTTCAATGGGAAGAACAGTTGGAGGTCTATCCCCGCGCTGTCAACTTGGGTTCTGTCTTTTAGAGGATAATTGTGATATTCGTAACAGTCGGAACGCATGAGCAGCAATTCAATCGCCTGATTGAAGAAATTGACAACCTGATTGGATCCGGCAAGCTACAGCATACGTGCTTCATGCAAATTGGCTATTCAACGTATATCCCAAAGCACTGCAAGTGGTCTCGGTTACTCGGGTATCAGGATATGAAGCGTTATATGACCGAGGCGGATATCGTGATAACGCATGGCGGACCCAGCTCGTTTATTGAGGCCATGGCGCTCGGCAAAACGCCGCTTGTTGTTCCAAGACGCTCTGTTTTTGGCGAACACATCAATGATCATCAACTTGAATTCGTAAGGTTCCTCGAGGGCAAAGGTTTTGGGATATTACCTGTTTATGACTTAAATTTGCTTGGTGAAACGATTGGGTCGCTGAAGCCTCGATCCGAAAAATCGGTTTTCTTTGGGAATAACGAATCCTTTTGTAGTCAGCTGGAACAAGAAATCGCAAAGCTGTAACGGAGCGCGTAATGATACCAAAAAAGATTCACTATATTTGGTTTGGTGGCAATCCTCTTACACCCCTAGCGGAAAAATGTTTAGCATCATGGAGGCAGCATTGCCCTGATTATGAAATAGTGCGATGGGATGAATCGAATTTTGATATTGCGGCTAATGCATATTGTCGAGAGGCGATTGAAGCAAAGAAATGGGCTTTCGCCAGCGATTATGCTCGCTTGTGGATATTGGTGCACGAGGGTGGTATTTATATGGATACGGATGTCGAGGTGCTCAAACCGCTTGATGCCTTCTTGGACGAAGAGGCTTTTTCTGGTTTTGAAGCCGTTGATCGTATCCCGACCGGCTTGATGGCTTCGGAGTCGCATCAACCCTTCATCTCCCGGCTTCTTCGCAACTACGACGATCTGCATTTCGTCAAAGAAGACGGGGCGCTTGATTTGACGACCAACGTTACAACCATAACCAATGCATGCTTAAGCAGAGGCCTCGTGCTGAATGGAGCAAAGCAGACTATCGAAGGGTTCACTCTATACCCCGCCGACTATTTCTGCCCAAAGGACTGGCTGACGAAAAAGGTCGTCCTGACTGAAAACTCCCACGCCATCCATCATTTCGATGGCTCCTGGGTAGGAACCGGAGTAAAACTGAAGCACGGAATAATGAGGTTAATAGGACCTGCCGGTATCAGATTTGTAAAAAATTTATTAGGACAAAATTATGGATAAAAAGAAAGTGATGCTGGTTTTCGGCACTAGACCCGAGGCAATTAAAATGTGTCCTCTTGTTAAGGAGCTCAGAAAAGCATCAAACTATTTCGAAACAATCGCATGCGTCACTGGCCAACATAGAGAGATGCTTGATCAGGTTCTTGATGTATTTGGTATTGTGCCGGAATATGATCTACATATTATGAAACCGGGGCAATCGCTGTTTGACGTTACGTCATCTGTTCTTCTTGGGCTAAAACCCATTCTTGAAAATGAGCAACCGGATATTGTGCTGGTGCATGGCGATACCACCACATCGTTCGCGACAGCGCTCGCGTGTTTTTATCTTCATATACCTATTGGCCATGTGGAAGCTGGGCTTAGGACACATAACCTGCAAAGCCCTTGGCCCGAAGAATTCAATAGACGGGCAGTCGACGTAGTTTCCGATTTTTATTTTGCACCGACCGAGATAAGTCGGCAAAACTTGCTTAGCGAAGGAGCAGCTGAAGAGAATATCTACGTCACGGGCAATACGGGAATCGATGCATTAAAAACAACCATTTCCCCGAATTATTCTCATCCGGCATTGGAGTGGACTCGCGGTTCTAAACTGATATTGATAACCGCCCATCGTCGTGAAAATCTTGGAACTCCGATGCGGAGTATGTTTCGAGCCATACGTCGTGTTCTAGAGGAGCATGACGATTTGAAGGCGCTCTACCCGATTCATATGAATCCATCTGTTAGGGAAGCGGTCCATCTTGAACTTGATGGCTGCGACAAGCTTCAGATTATTGAACCGTTGGAAGTGGTTAATTTCCATAATTTCATGGCGGCAAGTTATCTCGTGCTGACAGATTCTGGAGGAATACAAGAGGAAGCTCCATCGCTTGGCAAGCCAGTTCTTGTTATGAGAGATACTACGGAACGTCCTGAAGGGATCGAAGCCGGGACTTTAAAGTTGGTCGGCACTGAAGAGAGTGCGATTTACAGGGAGTTTTCCAACTTGCTATCAAATCAAACAGAGTATGATCGCATGTCTAAGGCGAGCAATCCCTATGGAGATGGCTTTGCCTCAAGGCGGATTGTCAATGCGCTATTGGAGCACTTATGAGCATGCTGTCAGTAGTTGTTCCTGTCTTTAATACCGAATGGCATTATCTAGAAAAGTGCCTATCCTCATTTGATGATATCGATTCAGATAAATTTGAGATCGTCGTTGTAGATGATGGCTCCGAGTTGAATTACGGCACAAAACTTGAAAAGATTTTAGTGAATCACGATTACGATATTACTTTAGTGCATAAAGAAAATGGAGGCCAGAATTCAGCGAGGCAGTCCGGACTTAGTGCGTCAAAATACCAATACGTTCTATTTCTCGACTCAGATGACTATATCGACCCTCATTTATTGAATAAGGTTTTGGACTGTCTGGATGAGCACGCGCCAACAATCCTCTTCTACAACTATGAGGTTGTCGACGAGACCGGAAAAGTTCTGGAATCTCATTTCAGATGGCCTGAAGGATATCAAGATGTCGATATAAAAGACGGCATCATTCATTCTGATAGCCTGTGTATGGCTATTTATCGTAAGGACTGCATATCGGCTATTAATTATGATATTAATCAGCAATTGCGGATAGGGGAAGATCTCGCGGCAAGCATGATCATATTGCTTAGCGCCAATAGTGCAAGCTCTCTTGGCGTTTGTCTGTATAAATACGTTAAGCGCAAAACTAGCATATCTCGGAACCCACCACCCGGTTCGACGCTTGACATTCAAAGGACTTTTGAGCTTGTTCTTGACACCTGTGAAGAACAAGCAAGGCTATTCAGAGACGAACTGGAGTGGATGGCTATTCTTCATATTTTAGGTTGGGGAAGCTTAAGGGCGCTGAAGAAGCATGGAAATAGTTCGGAGGTTAAAAAATGTTTTTTTGCGTGGATGGACGAGACGTTTCCTTCGTGGAGAAGCAACAGTTATTTGTCTGAACGTAAGGGATTGTATGGACTTTGGTTTCGGTTTGCTATTGCAGGTCATTGGGGGATCCTATCGCTTGGCTTGAATGTTCGAAATGGTGTTAAACACTTGCTTGAAAAAACGGCTTGAGGAAGAACAATGATAGTCGGTTTTCCAAAAGAAACAAAGGTCTACAGAGATTATTGTTCCGAGCGTGTTTTTCTCTGGGTTGCTCTGCTAGGTTTGACGATTTTTTTAGGTGCTTTGTTGCGCCTAGAAATGCTGGCAGTTGTGCTTGCCGGATTGATCGCATTTATTTATGCGTCCTGTTCAATTTCAACGTCTTCGACAAATATTCAGGTATGTCTCTGGCTCCTGCTTCTTCAGAACTTTCTCATAGGGACGGGTGCTCACCTCGGAGGAAATTCGTCGGATTCCTTGAGCTTACTAACCCAAGTGCCGTTTATTCTCATCTTGATATTGTTTATCTGCAGGTACGTGAATGGCACCGCAGTTAGGCGATCGAACAGTCTGAAAACTCCTTGGATATGGGTGCTCCTTGTCTTGATTGGCGCGCTCTTTTTTATCGGAGGGTCGTCCATTACTTCAAAATTGGTCGCAATACGCAACTTGTTGATGTTTTACATGGGCTATGTCGTCGCATATGATCAATGCCAAATGATGGATGATCCATCGAAAATGCTGAAGCAGATTGTGCGGGTATCTGCCTTTGCCGTAATATTCGGCATTTTCATGCTTGCGCAACCTGTTTCGTTCTGGCAGCAAATTGGCCTAACTGAGGTGTACATAGCTAAGCAGTCTCCGATTGTTGACGGAACGATGGGGGGTCGCTTCTACACTAGCCTTGACGGAGTTACAGATCTGCTGAGAATGGGATCTTTGTATTACGAGCCGGTAAATCTATCCTATCTGCTTCTGTCGGGAATGTGCGCCTCGGCCGTGCTGATCAGAAACAAAAAAACCGGAATTGCTTTGCTCGTACTGTTGAGTATCGGCTATATCTTGACCTTCGGTAAAGGTGGCTTCATTTTCTTGGCGTTTTTGCTGATTGTCTGTTTGGCTTATCTACTGCTATCAAAGCTGGGAAATACCGAATCAAGAAGAATGAAGCTTACCGTGTATTTTGCATGCGTCCTGGCTCTCGGAGTTATTGCATATGCTTATTACATTTTCGTGGGCGGCCCCGTACGTCCTCACTTCTGGGCTTTGGAGCAGACGATGGGGTCTATTATCCATAATCCGATAGGCCATGGGTTGGGGACTGGTGGCAATATGTCGGATGCTGGAAGCGACTACAGCCGCGGTGCCGAGTCAGCGGTTATGACGATTGGATATCAGATTGGGATTATTGGAATCATAGGCGTGTTCATGCTGCTGCTTGCGATTTCGTCAAAAGCACCAAACGGAAACAGCCTACCTTCTCTTCTTGGGTTTTTTATTCCCATCGGATTGTTTGCAGTGAGCATTCTTCAAGAGAACACCTTCTCCCCTCAATGTATATTCCCATTCATGGCTTTAGTTGCATGTTTAGACGTGATGCCTAGCGAAGGCGCAAGGACGAATTCGCCCGAAAATCAGATTGCTATTGAAGAGGCACGAGGTTATCGTAATGGGTAAGGTCGCTATTTTAACTTTGATGGGGCGTTTCAATTATGGAAATCGCCTTCAGAATTATGCAAGTGAATATATGTTTAGAACAATGGGTTATGAGCCGGTTACTTTGAACTCGGTCCGTCCGCCTTATCAAGAGCTCGCTGCAAAAGCGATACGGAGACTTAAGGGCTGGGAAACTTCTAAAGAAGCTATCCAAAATCCTAAGTACAACGCATTTAGATCTTTTGACGAACTGATGAATATCGAGAATGTTCCGCTGTGCTCTAAGAGCTTGGTTTCCGAATACGATTTTTTTTCGGTCGGAAGCGACCAAGTTTGGAATCTAAATTTGATGAGTCATCGCACAAGGTGGTTTTTTCTTGATTTCGTTCCCAAGGAAAAAAGAGTGGCGTTGGCTCCCAGCATTGGATTAGACCATCTAACTTACGCGCAGGCGAAGCGGCTTGCTAAGGGAGTAAATAACTTTCCATTGCTGTCAGTTCGCGAAAAGCGCGGCGCCGAGCTTATAAAGCAATGTTCGGGAAGAGCTGTAGAGGTGATTTGCGATCCGGCGCTGGCCGTCCCCGTGTCTGAATGGCGGAAAATAAAATCCAACAAGCTTACTCCGACAACACCTTATATCTTCGCATATTTGTTAGGAGACGATAATCCCGAGGCTCATGCGGCTCTGGATTATTTAACTAGGGAATTAAATGCTCCGATTCTTTCCCTTACCGACAGGTCAGCGAGTGCAGATCTACCAGCAGGACCCGCTGAATTTCTTTCATTGATTGACGGGGCATGCCATGTTGTAACGGATTCGTTCCATGCATCACTTTTCTCCGCAATATTCGAAACCCCGCTTACGATCCTGCATCGCCAAGGTGATGCAGGAACCTTCTCCCGTCTTGATAATTTAGCCACGATCCTTCATCTTGATAATAAAATTTTCGGTACACCAGGTTTCGATTATTCCCTTTCAAATGATTTTTCCGATACTCATAGCTTGATACGCAAAGAAGCGGATCGCTTTATCAGGTACCTTGAAGCGTGTCTCGCCTTTTATCCCGATTGCGAAAACCGTCAACCTTATTCATCGATAGCCTCGTTGTAGTTGATCGATGCGTGCGACCGTTGGAGAGAGTCCTGTTCAAGGCCGTGCTTCCGGGATGCTAGCCTGCAGCCCTTCTTGGTTTGGCGTTGCCGAACAGCCTCTCTAAACGATTAAGCCGAGAAAGCATTTGAGAAGATAAAGAACATGGTCGAGAAAAGCCGAACTGAATCCCAGGGATACAAGCCTGACGGCGAAACAGAAGTCGCAGATGAGAATCGGAACAAGGTTCCCTCTAATATGTCTCGAACCGCTTTTGCCGCAAAAAACTCTTTGTTCGGACTGCTCGGAAAAATTATGAGCCTCATTGCGAATTTTGCTTCTAGGACGGTGTTTATCTATGTCCTTGGGCAGTATTATCTCGGGATCAACGGACTCTACACGGATGTGCTCAGTATTCTCTCCTTTGCTGAGTTGGGGTTTGGCTCTGCGATGGTTTTCTCCCTCTACGGTCCGGTAGCTTGCGACGATAGCGAAAAAATTCGTCAACTCATGGGATTCTACAAGGTGGTATATCGGATAGTCGCCTTGGTCGTCTTCATGGCGGGCCTCGTTATGTTACCGTTCCTTCAGTATGTGGTCACCGGAGCGGACTCCCTGTCTCTGTATGAGCTTAGGCTCTATTTCCTCATCTTCCTCGCCAACACCGTCACTACCTATTTCGTGACCTACAAGTACGGGCTCCTTAATGCGATGCAGAAAACGTACGTGACAACGAATGTTGAGACAATCGCCTCTTTCGCATGCGTGTGCGCACAAATTGCCGTCCTACTGCTCACGGGTAATTTCCTACTTTACCTACTCGCCAATACGGCAACTTTAATAATATCGAGGTTCATTATTGCCGCATACCTCAACAAGAAATACCCTCTCCTATCCCAAAAGCCGAAAACCCCGTTGTCAATTAAGGATCGGAAGGGTATTCTCCATGAAGTCAAAGGGCTTGCCGTCCATCAGCTCTCCAGCGTTGCCGTCCATTCGACAGACAGTATAATCATAGCTGCGATTCCTGCGCTTGGAGTAGCGGTTGTAGGAGCCGTCAGCAATTACAATCTGATAATAAACGCCATCGGCGCTATGGTGATCATAGTGCTCAACGGAGTTGTTGCTGGCTTCGGAAACCTTGCCGTCACTTCCGACAAAGCAAAGTTCCGGTCAGTCTTCGACGAAGCAAACTTCGCCAGCTTCTGGATATACGGGGTATGTTCCGCATGCCTCTTCACTCTCATCACTCCCTTTATTCGCTTATGGGCGGGAGAATCATACGTCATAGATGAGGTGAGCCTTTCACTCATCTTGATTAACTTCTATCTCCAAGGGCAGTGCACTATCTACAACAACGTTCGTATAGCAAAAGGGCACTTCAACATGGATAAGTGGTGGTCACTTCTCCAAGCAGCAGTGAATTTAATCGTTTCAATCGTGTGTGCATTGCAGATAGGCCTCGCAGGTGTGTTTGCGGGAACGGTAGTATCAAGGCTCGTGTTCGTCGTGGCTCGCCCTTGCTCAACCTACAGGTTCCTCTTCGGGGAGCCGCCGAAAAGGTACTTCTCTGTTTTCCTGAAATATCTTGAAGCGGTCGTTTTAGCGGCTGCTGTTTGTGGCCTCCTTTGTCGATCCCTTCCTTGTCAAGGTCAATGGATCGGTTTCGTTGGATCCGCGTTAGCGTGCCTGATCGTCTCGAACGCTATTTTCTTCATCCTGTTCGGACGCTGCAAGGAAATGAAAGCCTTGAAAACGAGGGTTGCCGGTTTGGTGGGAGGCAAGCGCGCATGAACGAGAATGCATATCCACTCGTTAGCGTCGTGACACCGTGCTACAACGGTGAGTCTTTTGTTGACAGGTTTTTCGAACAAGTGCTTACGCAAACCTATCCGCGCATTGAGATGATATTTGTCGATGACGGCTCAACCGATCGAACGCTTGAGATAGCGCAGAGCTACGTAGGCGCTTTTGAAAAGCGAGGCTACTCGCTCAAGATTCTGACTCAGGAAAATGCCGGGCAGGCGTGCGCGCTTAACCTCGGATTCGAATGGGTTTCGGGCAAATACATCACATGGCCCGATTGCGACGACCTTATGGATCCTCGCAATATTGAGAAAAAAGCTAGCTTCCTTGAGACACATTTGGACAAGGGTTTCGTTCTATGCGCGGTGGCCCGTGTTCGTGAAGACGACTTGAGTAAGATCATTTCTGTCAACAGGCTCTCCTCCTATGCTTTGGAGAACGGCCTGTTCGATGCCCTGATCAAGGAAAATGGTGCTTTTTGCTCGGGTATTGCCTATATGGCACGAGCAAGTGTCCTTTTTGAGGCCATCGGCGGAAAACGCATATTCGAGAGCAGGTCGGGGCAAAATTGGCAGCTGCTGTTTCCGCTTTCGTACTCTTACGAATTCGGCTACATAGACGAAACGCTTGCGACGTATGTGATAAGAAAAGACAGCCATTCTCGTAGCTATGTTTCACCGGAAGAGCGTCTCCGCAGAACCTACGAACTCGAAGACATTATTCGCCATACGCTTCCCGGAATACCGATGACCGAAGAAGATGCGACTAAATATGGAGCATACGTCGATGTCAAATACGCGTCTGCCCGATTCAAATTGGCTTTGGAGTTGGGGAACCGAAAACTGGCACGCGAGATGAGCTCTCTGCTTGACTCCACCTTCGGCAAGTCTCCGTTACGCTCGATGATCTTGGCGGTTTTCGAAGCAGGGAATGGCTCGATTGTGCAAGTGACGACAAAGGCCCTTTCCGCTGCCCGTCGCGCTAAGAAAATAGCCCTCTCGATCGCAAGGAGGTAGTGCGCGAGATGAACAACGCACAGAAGCATGCTTTGCCGACAATCTGCACTTTGGATGATGCTTGTTGCGGATGCGGAGCGTGCTCAGCTACATGCCCAAAGCGTTGCATCGAGTTGGATGCTGATGCGGCAGGCTTCAAATATCCAGTCGTTGATATCGATACGTGCGTGAGGTGCGGCCGTTGCGATTCGGTTTGTCCTGCACTAAACAGGGAAAAAAGAGTCGATCCCTTACGGGCGTTTTGGGCTAAATCTAAGAACGAAGATGAGTTGAAGCGCTCATCGTCTGGCGGCGTGTTCGCCTTGCTTGCTCGCGCCGTTCTCGCTGACGGCGGTGTAGTTGCAGGTGCCGCATGGGGAGAAGGCTGCAGGACGCTTCGCCATATCGTAATCGACGATGTCGCGAACCTGGATTCCATCATGCGATCTAAGTACGTACAGAGTTCAGTTGAATCCGATGTATACGAAGCGCTTCACGAGGCGCTTCGATCGAGCAAACCGGCTCTTTTCGTCGGCACCGCCTGCCAGGTCGCGGGAATGCGGCGCTTTCTCGGCGATCTCGCCATGTCCGACCTCTTTCTGTCCGTAGATGTGATATGCCACGGGGCTCCTTCGCCTGCTCTCTGGCATCGTTGGCTTGACTTTTGCGAGCGCAACGAAGAAATGGAGATCAGCGATGTCAATTTCCGGAGCAAGATAACCGGTTGGTCTTCTTTCTCCGTCCTGTATAAGTACAAGACAGAGAAAGAAGATACCTCCAACTTCTCTGCGAACTTGTTCACCGAGGATTGGTACATGCGCGCGTTCTTATCCAATGCATCGTTGAGACCCGCTTGCTTTCAATGTCCGGCAAAGCTCTCATGCGGATCCGATGCGACCTTAGGTGATTTCTGGGGAATTCAGTCCGCGCACCCCGAAGTAAGCGCCGAAGACGGCGTCTCCGTTGTTTTAGCTAACACTTCGAAGGGCATAGCAGCCCTCGAGTTCATTATGCCTCATCTTGATTATGGTGAGTCTTCCCTTGAGAAGGTTTTGCCTGGCAACTCCCCCCTGGAACAGCCGGTAACACCCTTCAAAGAGCGTGATGTATTTATAGCTGCAGTAGTCGAAGGAACGAGCGTCTCCGAGATGATGAGTCGCTATGACTTTAAGCCTAGGTTCGTCGAAAGGGTTCGCGGCAAACTCGGCAGCGTTAAAAGGGCTATGAAAGAGAAACTTGTCGGTCAGCCGTAAGCCGTCACACCGAGCTCTATCCCGGATGTAGGGATTTCTAACACGAGTTCGCAGCCGCCTTCTCGGACTCAGAGGAACTCGCCAGCCGCATACGCGGCCATCCTTCTCATGGCGTCCCCTTACCCACGTTAGCTTCGGACTCAACCTCTTCAGTAAAAAGCTGGTTTGAACCGGTCTCGGATATTGCATCCGCCATCGCCAATATCCTCATAGATCTATAGTGATCCCGCCAATCGATAACGGCGTCCCAGCTCTCTCTCCTAATCGCGCAAACAGTGGCACGCGGTTCCTCAACGCGGCTACCTTTCGTTTCTTGTCGATAAAGCCTTCGATGTTGGGCAGCGCATATCACGTACTGCCGACTTCGCCTCGAGCTCTCGCTTGCCGATCCAGACGGGCTTCTTTCAGAACTTGCATTCGTCGAAAACCAGAGCTCTCGGTTGGCGTTCGTTTGTTATGCCGATACGAACGCGCCGAGAATGCACCCCCGAAACGATCATCTAGCTTCGATCACAGGATGACACATCTTCGGAAGCCGCGACGTTAAAGTCCTGGCATCGGTTTCGCCTGGAAAATGGAGAAGGCTCACGCCGATGGAGTCCGATGTACTCTTCAGCGGATCGACTTGCGATCCGATTTCTTTATAGAGATGCGTTTCAATGAGCGCGCAATCGTATTCAGGCGTTGTCGAAAAGCCTCGAAAAACGCCTTCCTCGTGCGAATAATGCATAAACTGCACCCATAAGCCGTCGTTAGATCGCTCAAACATTTGCAAATCGGAAGGCTCGCCTACAGCTATGCGCAGCGTAGCTGCGGTAATGTCATCTCCGGATATGTGGGAGAAAAAACTCGGAAGGAAGTTTCCGCCGTTGCGTGGGCCAACGTCAATGATGTACATATTTCCCGAGGCATCAAAAATGAGCTCGACATTCATAGGGCCTTGCACAATGCCCGCACGCTCAACAAGTCGTGAAAGGACTTGTCGCGCTTGATCCTCAACCGTCTCTGCTATGTCCGCAGGGTGAACGCAACATGAGGGAACCACACCGTTGAGAGAGAGATCGCGATAAGCGCTCATAAGTCCCCAGGAGACGATTCTCCCATGTTCCACGAATATTTCCGCTTCGATGACCCGACCAGGTGTAACTGTTTCGACGTACTGTTCGACAACCACTTCCCGCTTACGCGAGTGAGCGAGCGCATGAGAAAACGCCTCCGGAGCGTTCGCGGGGTCGCGCACAACGGTAACACCCCGACTGCCAGCCGAATCAACCGGCTTCATTACGAGAGGGAAATCGACCTCTCGCACCGCCATCTCCAAAGAGTCGGAATCTCCGGCCCCTACAATGGCGCATCGAGGAACGGAGAAGCCGTTCTTGCAAAGAAAGGCGCGAAAAAGCCCTTTGTCGCAGAGCATGGCAACAGACTCATAGGGGTTGGTTGGCAGCCTCAAACGCTCCGACACCCAGGCGGCTATGGGAGCGGGTGCATCCGAGGCGTAGGACACCACGCCGTCCACATGCTCTTCACGAGCTACTGCGAGCACGGCCTCGGCATCCAACGTGCTCACCTCATAAAAGGAGTCGGCGAGTTCGCGCCCCGGGCAATTGGGGTCATAGTCGCAAAGCACCGTGCGATATCCTAGACGCTTTGCAGCGGCGAAGGAATCGAGCTGCTGCGCCGAACCGCCTAGAAGGAGAACGGTCTTATTCATCGCATAGCCTCCAATCGTGATATCTCGTCACAGATCCTTTCGCATCCTAAACCGTCAATAAGCTCATGGAAAGACTTGGATAGCGCTTCCCGTCGGACTGCATCATGCACTAAGCTTTCCACCTTGTTGCGAACGGCCGCCGCACACGTAGCGATCCCGTCATATGCGCGAGCGGCATACTCGATGACTCCGAGCTCCTTCAACTTATCGGTTTCCCCGTTTGCATCCTGCTCCGGAACCATGGAGAACCCCACCGTTGGAACGCCGCAAGCGGCAAGCTCGTACAGTGTCGTTCCGCAGGCCGACACAGCAATATCGCATTCTCGCATGAGTACCGCCATGTTGGTCACATTCTCAAGAAGCTCAACCTGTTCGCAGTTTGAATACCTTTTGCGCAATTGTCTCTTTGAGGCGTTCAAAGGTCCAATCACAACTCGAAGCCGTATGCGCTCTTGGAGCAAGGTCGGAAGCAGGCTGTCGATAATTGCCCCTGTGACCCCTTCGGCATCTGCATTCCCTGTGGTGAGCAGTATGCTGCGAACGTGCCGGCGGACTCCCTTCGGGACCTGAAAGAAGCCCTGTCGAAGCGGAGCGTACGCGGGACCAAGTAACAGCCTGCACTTCTTGCCATATGATCGACAATAAAAATCATCATCTATGTTGAGACTGTAATTGGCGAGCAGACGCAATTCGGGCGATACCAAGCGTTTTGTTCCGAGATATCCGACGCTTGCCATGTTTGCAAGCTCTCTAACGTACCTCGATGTAATTTGGTAGGAGTCAACGAGGAATACGGAGCCAGAATAGGGGCGCAAAAGTCGGCGGACTGCAGGAAGCTCCGATTCGAGATCCGTCCAGTCGCTCTCTAGCACTTCAAGAGGAAAACCTTCCGACTCGATGAAAGGCGATGCTCCATCGTCGGCAGACACGAAGAAACATTCTCCCCCTTTTGAGCGCCATGTGTTCGCAATAGCAAGACAGCGTCTCACATGGCCTGCGGAGATGGAATCATTGGCGTCTACGCGGAAGACGAGCATTTCTTTCCATGCTTCAACGCGAAATCGAGGTCGTACCTTACACTTTGAACGTTCTTGAGTTTTCCAAACTTACCCGATCCTAGGACGAAGTCATTTTTTTCTAAAGCGCGGCGACAGGCTATGTTCGTTTCCAGAACATAAGCGTGCATGCTGGACAAGCCAAGTTCGAGCTCAGCATAGTTTACAAGTTGGGCGATAAGGGCAGATCCGATGCCTCTTCCTCTCATGGATTCGTCTCCGATATACCACCAACCCTCACCGTGTCCGTTCTCGATGTATTTGACCCCTGCGCATCCAATGTGCACACCGTCGTATTCCACTGCAAGATAGCAGGCTCCCGACTTGAATACATTATCAAAATATGCCCGATGGGTTTCCGGCGTCGGAATAGCATTTCCAGCAAATTCATTTACGTACCAAGGCTTGATAACCCAACCGTAAATCCTGTCAACGTCGGAGGGGGTTACCTCGCGCAACTCCACGCCCTTTACGTTACCCATTCAAGTCCCCAATCGTTATTGGCTCGCCGTAAGCTATATTGCGCGACGCCGTCTTACCGAGAAGCAGGGGGAGATGCTTCGGCGGCAACCCGCAACCCGGGCGAATGCTGCGAACGTTCTGCTTTGTAAAAGGCTCACCAGCGCTAATGTCTGCCACCGCGTAAAGCGATCGGCGTCCGAGAAGCCCCTGCTCTTCACGCGGCGTACGCTCATAAGCGATGCGCCCGATAGCGGCACTGGCATTTCTCACGGCCTCGATCATGTCCGCGAACTCTTGTTTGTCCATGGAAAAAGCCGAATCGACGGTTTCCTCATCGCGCGTAATGCAAAAGTGTTTTTCAATTACGCTTGCACCCAAAGTGGCGGCTGCAACGTCCACCGCATAGCCCATCGAATGATCCGAAAGGCCTACTGGAAAACCAAAGCGTTCTCGCATGTCAGCCATTGTAGCAATGTTCATGTCTTCATAGACAGCCGGATATTCGCTTGTGCACTTAAGCAAAACAATTTGCTCGTTTCCTTCTCGGCGACATGCGTCGACGGCATCTTGAATTTCTTCCATGGAGCCCATTCCGCAACTGATTATCATGGGCTTGCCCTTAGAGGCGGTGTATTCGATTAGCGGCACATCCACCAACTCGGGCGAAGCGATTTTGTATGCGCCACATTCGATTGACTCCAAAAAGTCCACTGACGTGGGATCGAATACACTGGAGAGAAAATCCATTCCCAGCTTCTCGCACTCTGCCTTGATGTCGGTCTGCCACTCCCAAGGGGTATGCGCCTCTTCATAGAGGTCATAAAGGGTTCGACCCTCCCAAAGCCCCTTGAGCGTCATAAAATCAGACCCATCGTGGTCAATAGTGATGGTATCAGCCGTGTAGGTTTGAAGCTTCAGGCAGTCCGCCCCCGCTTCGGCCGCAGCGCGCACGATATCCATGGCCTTCTCGAGGTTTCCACCGTGATTTCCCGACATCTCGGCAATAAAATAAACGCCACCTTCGCTTATTGTGTCAAACAGTCTCATTCGCGCTCCCTTCGCACTTCCATACCCGGTACTTCGCTTCGGCCATTTTCCAATCATCCAGAGTGTCTATGTCTTGCGCAAGCGCGGAATCGATGCGGTATCCCTTACAGCCCGGCACCACAAAGGAATGCGTCGACTGCCAAACAGCCATTCGCGCAAAATAAAAACGACCGCAATCGTGGGCTGTTTTCGGCAGATCTTGGCTACGGACAAGCGCGTTCTCGGGGCGCTCCCATGCAAGTGAGTCATCGTCTTCCAATAAGAACGCCCTTTGGGGAGGGAAGTCGAAATCGGTTACGGCCACAACGGCATTCGTCTCTGGATTTTCAAGGAGCCTTGCGGCATCGCGCAGCTCTTCCGCTGTCACGAAGGGCGCCGTAGGATAAATGCAGGCAAGCGCATCAAACTCGCAGCCACGAATCCGATACTCGGACAGAACCTCCGTCAAAACATCTCCACTCGTCGCGTAGTCGCCGCTCGTCGCTTCGCTCCTCATGAACGGGACATTCGCCCCGTAGGCGCGGGCCACGTTGGCGATCTCCTCGTCGTCGGTGGACACCATCACCTCGTCGAACAGGCCGCTCTCGAGCGCGGCCTCAATCGAGTAGGCGATGATGGGCTTTCCGCAGAAATCCTTGATGTTCTTGCGGGGGATGCGCTTGGAACCGCCGCGCGCCGTGATGATAGCCACCTTACTCATAGGAGAACACCTGCTCGGCGTAATCCCTCACGTAATCCAGCCTGTTTTCCTTAATCACGAGATTCGGGCTTTGCCCGAAAACGAGGGAGCCGCCGGGGACGTCCGCGTCCTTCACGTAGGCGTTGGCGCCGATGATCACGTTGTCGCCGATCTCGCAATCTCCGACGACCTTGCTGTTCGACAGCATGAAGACCGATCGGCCGAACCGGGGGTAGACGCCCCGGTTGTTCCCGACCGTGCATCCTTGCGAGAACGTGAAGTAGTCCGAATAGCTCGCGCGCCCCATGACGGATCCGAGCGGATGGTCGAACGTGAAGATGTCGGGAAGCGCCACCTGGTAGTACAGGTCGACGGAGTTTATGGCCTTGTTGAGCGCGTACAGCTTGTCGCACACCGATGCCACCCCCCTCCCGACGAACACGCAGCGGGCCAGCTCGTACAGGAACCGGGACCACTGGCACCCCTGAAGAGGGTCGAACCTGGTCGCGCCCGCCTCGCTGTAGTACTTGTTCCTCGTCTTCGAGAACGAGCGCTCGCATCGGGCGAGGGCGTTGTCGAACTCATCGCTCACGGCGGCCTCTTCCGCATCGTCCAGGAAGAAGAGAGAGCCCAGCTGTCTCAGGAGCGTCGCCTTCGCCCCGGCCTTCGATCCGGCTACGATCATGCGCTCCGTCCTTTCTCCGCCCTGCACCAGCGGACCACTTTGCGCACGGCTTCCACGACGCAGCGGGCGTCCTCGTCGCTCAGCCCGCAGTGCAGGGGCAGCGTGACCGCCTCCTCGTAGTAGCGGTTCGCCTCCGGGCAGCATTCGGGGTCGTATCCGAGGCCCGCGTAGTACGGAAGGCGGTAGACGGGCAGGTAGTGCACGTTAACCCCTATGTTCTCGGCTCGCAGCGCGTCGAACACGAACCGCCTGCTCGTCCCGAGGGCTTCCAGGTCGAAGCGCAGCACGTAGAGGTGGCGCGTGGTGTCCTCGGGAGCGGGGTCGAGCTGTGAGGCCACCTCGGGGATCGCGGCGAGCTCCCGGTCGTAGTACGCCGTCAGCTCCCGCCGCCGGCGCGAGAACTCGGGGAGGCGCCTCAGCTGGGAGGCGCCGAGGGCCGCCTCGATGTCGCTGATGCGGTAGTTGTAGCCGAGCTCGATCTGCTCGTAGTACCACCCGCCGACGTCGGCGCGGCCCATGAGCGACGGGTCGCGGGTTATGCCGTGCTTCGCGAACAGGTCGACGCGCCGGGCGAGCTCTGGGTCGCTCGTTGCGACTGCTCCGCCTTCCCCGGTGGTGACGGTCTTCACCGGGTGGAAGCTGAAGGTGGTCATGTCGGCGATCGATCCGACGGGTTTTCCGCCATGGACGGTGCCTATGGAGTGCGCGGCATCCTCGATGAACAGAAGGTCGAATTCGTCGCATATCTTGCGTATCCCATCGGAGTCCACGTGCACGCCTCCGAAGTCGACCGCGACGACGGCCTTCGTCCTCTCGCCGACCCGCTCGCGGACGGACTCCGGGGAGACGTTCCAGGTCCTCGGGTCTATGTCGGCGAACACGGGGGCACCACCGCAATAGAGCACGCAGTTGGCCGATGCGGCGAACGTGATCGGGGACACGATGACCTCGTCGCCAGGGCCGATTCCCGCGGCGAGGCACGCGACGTGCAGGGCGGCGGTGCCGTTGGCGACCGCGGTGACGTATCTCGCGCCGGCGGCCTCCGCGACGGCCTTCTCGAAGCGCTCGGTGGCGGGACCGCAGGTCAGGAAGTCGCTCCTGAGCACGTCCGTGACTGCAGCGACGTCGTCCTCGTCGATCGTCTGGCAGCCATATCCCAGCATCCTCTTGCTCGCAGGGGCGCCGCCGTGCATGGCCAGCTTCTCCATCCCGCGCCTCCTAGTACTTGATTTCCATATTGGACAGAAGGTCCCTGAGCTGCTCGACCGTGAGCCATTCGTCGTTGGTCCCGGAGTCGTACACGAAGCCGGGCTCGACCTTCCTGCCGCCCTTGAGGTCGACCTTGGAGAGGTCGCACCACTCCATGTGCGGGTAGATGACGTAGTTCTTCTCGTACTCGTAGGTGGTCAGGCTGTCGGCCTCTGGCACCATGCACTCGTGCAGCT
>OLRC01001142.1_pt1 | contig 17745 bp, 13 predicted proteins | sample 1672081 | NCBI WGS metagenome assembly OLRC01 (sample SAMEA3136643, study PRJEB25190) | human gut metagenome | biome: human gut; feature: human-associated habitat; material: faeces | place: Austria | collected 2013
GGTCGTTCAGATTGTTCACTTTCGCGAGGTTCGGCAGTTGCTTTATGCTGATGACCAAACCCGATGCAAATTGGCCTATAAAGAGGGCAAACGAAAAAAGCAGCACTATGTAACACTTCGCGGAGCTATACCTGCTATATTGGAACGAATATCCGACAGTGATCCATCCGCCCCCTCAACTGTCTATGCAAAATATCTGGAGGAGATTCCTTGTCATGTATGTGGTGGGACCAAGCTACGCAAAGAAGTTCTGGAATACAAAATTGGCGGACTGAACTACGCTGACATCGAAAGCATGGAACTGACTGCTTTGTTTTCTTGGATACAGCAGTTTAGTGACAAGCGAATTTCTCCGTCCAAAAAAGAGTTTGTTGAGCAACTTGTAAACAGCATTCTTTGCAAATTGAACGCATTGATGCAACTTGACGTGGGCTATCTGTGCCTTAACAGACCCATTCCTACCCTTTCAGGCGGTGAAAGGCAACGAGTTCGGATTGCCACTCAGCTTACATGTTCCCTGAAGGGATTAATCTATATTTTGGATGAACCGTGTAAAGGGCTGCATTATAGAGATATAACCAAGGTTGTAACCGCTACTCGGAATTTAGTCTGCCGTGGAAACACCGTTATCGCAATAGAGCACAACAAACAGTACATCTCATCTGCCGACTGTATCATAGAGCTCGGGCCGGTTGGTGGACCCGATGGAGGATACTTAATCCGCCAGTCAGGCACCACCCCTGCCACTGGTCATTCTCTTGCTTTTAAGCAGCCGTTAAATGCGAAAGACTATTTTGAAGTTCGTAACATCAATTTCAGAAATATTCGCAGACAGAATGCTCGTTTTCCTATTGGCGGAATCACCTGTATAACCGGTGTTTCTGGTTCTGGAAAATCGACCTTAGCATCGGTCATTGCAAGATGTTTTTCCAGAAAATCCGATAATGTTCATGGCACTGTTTATGGCGGAAAGAATATCCGGCGGGTCATACAGGTTAATCAGGCTCCCATAGGAAAAACACAAAGATCGACGATTGTTTCTTATCTGGAAATCTTTGATGAGATTCGTGCATTGTTTTCAAAGACAGACGCTGCAAAACAGATGAAACTTGGTGCCTCGTCATTTAGCATGAACGTTAAAGGTGGGCGTTGTGAATGTTGCCAAGGCACAGGCCTCCAGAAAATCGAACTCAACTATCTTCCCAACTCCTATATCACCTGCCCTGAATGCGGAGGAAAGCGATTCAACGATCAAGTGTTATCTGTGAAATACTGCGGAAAAACAATCCTAGATATTCTGGAAACACCAATCATTGATATTGTGAATGTGTTTAAAGAATCCAAAAAAGTCTGCCAAACTTTGAGCAGCATGATCGAATTGGGTCTAGGATATTTAAAATTAGGTCAGATGTCCATGAATTTATCCGGAGGAGAGGCTCAGCGCGTAAAGCTGGCAAAAGCCTTGAGCTCTTCGTCCTATGGCAAAAATTTGTATATTCTTGATGAACCGACGTCTGGCTTGAATGATGTAGATATCGACAAATTCATTCAAGTTCTGTTTTCTTTGCAAAAGAACGGTGAGACAGCCATAATAATCGAGCATAATGTTGAATTCATTAAAACGGTTGCAGATCATATCATTGACTTTGGTATATCCGGCGGTGAATCCGGTGGAAAAATCGTCGCGCAAGGATTTCCGGAAGCAGTATTTGCCAACAAAGTCTCTTCGCTATACCGTCTGGATAAACTGACATATTAATGCACCTGTCAATTATGGGAGGAGAGCTTCAATGACTGCTGAAGGAAAGATTAAGCAATGCTCAATCGTGCTTACACGCGACTGTAATTTGCGTTGCACTTTTTGCTATGTAAAAAGTGCTGGATATGTAGCAGATAATCGAATCGAATACGATGATCTTAAAAGTATCGTTAATTTTTGCTGTGAAGCAAAAGTCAAGTATATATTCTTTACCGGAGGAGAACCGCTTACATACCCACATCTTCCGGAAATTTTGCAGTATATCAAAACAAGACGTCATCCCATAACAACTGCAGTTGCAACAAATGGTGTCTTGCTTAGCAACATGGAATTATGCCGGATGCTGATCGATAGTGGCCTCGGATATGTTGATGTATCTATGAAAGGAAGAAATCGGAAGGAATGGTGTGAAATGACGGGATATGATGGCACTGAGAAACAGCATCAGGCAATTCGTAATCTGGCTTCGTTGCCAATAGAGTTTACTTGTTCCATGGTGATAACCCCCGAGAATGTTCACTCCTTTTGCGAAGCTGTCCAAATCGCTCATGATAATGGTGCAAAGCAGTTCTCGTTCACATTCATCATCGACAACAATAATGCCGGGGACAAAGATCTGATTTACCTGCAAAAGCACGACCCCATAAAATTAGTCCGTGATTTCATTTCTCAAATTGATAAATTGAGCGATATTACAGATGAATGGTGGATCGAATACAGCTTTCCACTGTGTGTATATACGGAAGAGCAGCTAAAGCTTCTAAAAGGCAGGCTTGCTACACCCTGCCAGATTCATCTGAAAAACGCCGTAACATTCAATACGAAGATGGAATTGCTTCCATGTGATATGTATCTCTACCAGCCGTTGGGAAAATTCGGCAGGGACTTTTCGTCCTACCAAGATTTCCAGTCATTGACCGAAAATGCTATCTACCGTAAAACGATGGACGAAATCCGCAAGTTGCCATCTGACGAGTGTACCACCTGCGAGCACTTTGATGTATGCCGTGGCGGATGCCCTGTTCTTTGGAAGAATTATTCGTTTGACTCATTGAAGAAATTTAAAAACCAAAAGTTTTTTCTATAAGTTTTGTCATAAATAACGTGTAAATTTGAGTTTTTGGAGGATGAATTTCGGAATTTCGCGAGCCATGTTTTTGTCAAGCAATTTCATCTGTGTTCCGTAGTTGGAACAATTTCTCTGGTCAGATGGAATACCGAAATCAACATCTTCAGTCTGGATGTCTTTGCACAGTTTCTATTTCTCCAGTGCGTTCAGAACATAGTAGGCGGACACATTCAATCATCAATAATTTCTCGCTTGTAGTGGATGCCCGCCCAAGATACAAAAAGCACCCCTGCCCATCGTGCTGTGCTGTCGCACAACATCGAATGGACAGGGGTGCTTGTGTTTATTGTAGGCTGCTTTCCGTTTTACTAATGCAAATTATCAAATTTGGTGGTAAGTTGGTGGTAAATCCACGTTGTTCCAGTATCGAACGCCACAATTTCAAACGAAACAAAGCCATTTTTTGCGTTTTACTGCTCAATCGGCTTCATCGTGGGGAACAGCAGCACATCGCGGATGGAGGCGCTGTCGGTGAGCAGCATCACCAGACGGTCCACGCCGAAGCCCAGACCGCCCGTGGGGGGCAGGCCGTACTCCAGTGCGTTCACGTAGTCGTAGTCCACCTGTGCCTTGCAGTCGGGCTCGATGGCCTTGCGCTCGGCCACCTGACGCTCAAAGCGGCCCTTCTGGTCGATGGGGTCGTTCAGCTCGCTGAAGGCGTTGCCGTACTCGGTGCAGTCGATGAAATACTCAAAGCGCTCGGTGAAGGCGGGGTCGTCCGGCTTGCGCTTTGCCAGCGGGCTGATCTCCACGGGGTAATCGTAGATGAAGGTGGGCTGGATGAGCTTGTCCTCCACGAAGGCATCAAAGAACTCGGCCAGAATGGAACCCTTGGTGGGCACCTCGGGCAGCTCCACGTGGTGCTCCTTGGCGGCGGCGATGGCATCCTCGTCGGACTTCCAGTCGTTGAAGTCTACGCCGGAATACTTCTTCACGGCTTCCACCATGGTCAGGCGCTCCCAGTGGCCCAAGTCGATCTGCTTGCCCTGATAGGGGATGACCATGCTGCCGCAGATCTTCTGGGCAAGGCGCTTGTACAGCTCCTCCACCAGATCCATCATGCCGTGGAAGTCGGTGAAGGCCTGATACAGCTCGATGCTGGTGAACTCCGGGTTGTGCTTGGGGTCCATGCCCTCGTTGCGGAAGATGCGGCCAACCTCATACACGCGGTCCATGCCGCCCACGATCAGGCGCTTGAGGTACAGCTCGGTCTCGATGCGCAGCACCATGTCCATGTTCAGGCTGTTGTGATGGGTGTAGAAGGGGCGGGCGGATGCACCGATCTCGAAGGGGGTCAGGATGGGGGTGTCCACCTCCAGAAAGCCTTTCTCGTCCAGATAGGCGCGGATCTCCTTCAGGATCTGGCTGCGTTTCACGAAGGTGTCCTTCACCTCGGGATTGGCGATCAGGTCCACGTAGCGCTGACGGTAACGCATCTCGGTGTCGGTCAGGCCGTGGAACTTCTCGGGCAGGGGACGCAGGCTCTTGGCCAGCAGGGTCAGCTCGGTGGCGCGCACGCTCAGTTCGCCGGTCTTGGTGCGGAACACCTCGCCCTTCACGCCGATGATATCGCCCACGTCCAGCTTCTTGAAGGCGGCGTAAGACTCTTCGCCCAGCTCATCGCGGCGGACGTACAGCTGAATGTCGCCCTTATCGTCCCGCAGGTGGGCAAAGCTTGCCTTGCCCATTACGCGCTTGGACATCATACGGCCAGCCAGCGCCACGGTCTTGCCGCTGTCGGTCTCGTTGGGCAGGTCGGCAAACTCGGCCTTCAGGTCGGCAGAGTAGGCATCCTGCGGGTATTTGGTCAGGGTGAAAGGGTCGTGGCCTGCAGCCTGCAGGTCGGCCAGCTTCTGGCGGCGCACCTGCACCTGCTCGCTCTCGGACAGGCCCTGCGCCGGGTTCTTCTTTTGTTCTTCCATGGTTTCTCCTATTCGTTTGGCCTGCTCAGCCTGCAGCGTGGGTAATGTTCAGCACGGTGTACTCCACGGTGTGGCCGGTGGGCAGCAGCACTTCGGCTTTGTCGCCCACAGCCTTGCCCAGCAGAGCGTGGCCCACGGGGCTTTCGTCGCTGATCTTGCCGTTCAGGGGGTCGGCTTCGGTGCGGCCCACAATGTCGTACTCCTCGTTCTCGTCCTCGCCGGTCATGAGGATGGTGACGTGGGTGCCCACAGAGACATTGTCCACGCTCAGCTCGCTCTCATCAATGATGACGGCGTTCTTGATCATCTGCTCCAGTTCGGTGATACGGTTCTCCACCAGACCCTGCGTATTCTTGGCCTCGTCATACTCGCTGTTCTCGGAAAGGTCGCCGTGGCTGCGTGCTTCCTTGATCTCTTCGGCCAGCTCCTTGCGGCGCACCGTTTTGAGGTATTCCAGTTCCTCCTGCATTGCCTTCAGACCGGCAGCGGACATCTTGATCTCTTGTGCCATTTGAGAATCTCTCCTTGTCTATTTGTTTTGCACAGCCGCAAAGCCGCACAATAATGCCATTTTGACTACATTATTATAATAGCAAGCCGGGGCTTTGTCAATAAAAAAGGCGGCGGTAGGGCAGAAAAATGTGTCGGCTGGAGCAAATAACGGAACAGCCCGCTCTTCAAAAAAGGAGAACGGGCTGTTTTGATTCCATTGGGTGTTACTTGGTAGACGGTTTCATCTGCTGTGCCTTTTTCCACGCGCGAATGGCTTTTACGGTGGAGACCGGCACATGGGGGTCGAATTTGTCCGGATGCTCACTGCTGCGCAGCGTCATCAGCTCGTTTTCAATTGCCCACTGTGCAGCCTGCTGCGCATCGGTGTCGTCGGTGTCGATATCGGTATAAGCGGCTTCGGCAGCAGGAACAGGCTGTCCGGCATCCTTCCAGAGCACTTCGGCCAGTTCGATGCGAGTTTCCGGGATGGCGGTACCCTTGGGCAGATGATGGATCAGCCACAGCTCGGTGCCCAGCTGATGCAGCCCGCCCACCAGCAGTGCACCGCCAATGATCGTTACCGCAGTGCTGATGGCAGGGTCAACAGGGGCGTCGTCGATCGTGGGGGCGCTGAGAATATCCATTGTTGAAGCTGTGACTGCTACGCGATTCTTAGGCATAGTAAAGGTGAAGCTTTCTTTATTTTTGTAGTATTCTGAATTGCTTAAACCATCAATCTCCCAACTACCAAAAGAGAGACCACTGTCAGCGAAAGACTGCTGATCAAAAGTGATTTCAACTGTAGCACCGACGGGCACAATAGCTGTATCGCCAACTACAGGATCGCCATCTACTGTGAAAATGCCGCCGCTGACGACCAAAGGCTGTACCCAGTAATTCACGGTGAAGCCGTCCGCTTGAATTTTTTCCAAAACTGTGTTATCTACGCTGCCGCTTTTTAGTAGAGCGTTCCAAGAGTATTTGGTACCGTCATAATTGATAGTGTTGAATTTTGCGCAATCAATAAAAGCATCTTTTTTGATTTCAGTAACATCATCCGAGATGTTTAATGTGGTGAGTTTTCCGCATTTATAAAAAGCATTTTCGCCGATGGAAGTGAATCCATTGGGAAGGGTAAAAGACTCCAGACTTATACAGTTGGCAAAGGTTGCATCAGGAAGCGCGCTTAGCTGCGAATTCTTTTCAAAGGTAACTTCTTTTAGTCCGGTACAGCGGTTGAACACATGTGAACCCATAGTAGTTACACTGCTTGGAATGGTGATTTCTGTTAAACTATAACAGTTCTGAAAAGCTTGATACCCGATTTTAGTAAGCCCATCGGGAAGATTGATGTCTTCGAGTTTGAAGCAAGAAAAGAAAGCGAAACCACCGATTTCCTTCAAACTATCGGGAAGTGTGATGGATGTGATTTCGCCGTTAAATCTTGTGTTGCGAAAAGCTTTATCCGCAATGGCTGTTACAGTGTAGGATTCTCCATTCAAGGAATTTGTTGCTTTTTCTGGAATAGTTACTTGGGTCAATAAGGTGGTTGCTTCGGGTCCTTTGACTTTGGCGGTTGTGTCACTTGTTATCTCGTATGTAAGACCGTTAAAGTTAAATGTATCGCCCGTCTCCGCCGCAAATGCAGAGACTGCCCCGACAGGCAGAAATGTCAGTGCCATGCTGAATGCCAGCAGCAGGCTGATAAGTCGCGTTTTCATATAAATTCCTCCTTGATACGACTTTTGCGGGTGGATCTTGTCTGCGCGGATCGTGGACAAAAAAGATTCACCAATCTTTATTCTACCCCCCCAACAGAAATCAAGGATTTTAGACAAGATTGGAAGGATGCCTAAAAATGGCAGAGATTTTAGAGGATCTGAGAAAAATAACAACAAAAACCCCCGCTGACAGAGGGAAAAGTGTCAACGGGGGTCGGGAAAATGTCCTATTCAGTTAGAGAATCAATCGTCTGCGCTCTCGTCCAGATTGCCCAGCTTCTTGGCCTGCTCCACAACGGCAGGCACCAGCATCTCGGGCAGAACCTCGTAGCGGGCAAACTCGGTGGTGAACCAGCCGCGGCCCTGCGTGGTCTGCCGGATGAAGGTGGTAAAGTTTGCAAGCTCTGCCAGCGGCACTTCAGCGATGATGGTCTGCAGGCCGTCATCGTCCGGCTCCATGCCCAGCACGCGGCCGCGGCGCTTGGTCACATCGCCCATGATATCGCCGGTGTTGTCGTTTGGCACATGAGCCTTCAGGGTGTGGATGGGTTCCAGAATGACCGGGCCGGCCTCCGGCATAGCGGCCTTGTAAGCCAGCTTTGCGGCCATAATAAAGGCCATCTCGGAGCTGTCCACCGGGTGGTAGCTGCCGTCCAGCAGGGTGGCTTTCAGGCCCACTACGGGGTAGCCTGCCAGCACGCCCTTTTCGGCGGCAAGGCGCACGCCCTTTTCAACAGCCGGGAAGAAGTTCTTGGGCACGCTGCCGCCGAACACCTTCTCCTCAAACACGACCTGCTCGCTGTCGCAGGGCTCGAAGTTGATGATAACATCACCGAACTGGCCGTGACCGCCGGTCTGCTTCTTATGACGGCCCTGCTTCTGGCAGGCCTTGCGGATGGACTCGCGGTAGGCGATGCGGGGTGCTTCCAGCCCGATCTCCACGCCGAACTTGTTCTTGAGCTTGGCCTTCACCACGTCCAGATGCTGCTCGCCCAGACCGCCGATCACCTGCTGATGGGTCTCGGCATTGTTCTCGTAGCTCAGGGTGGGGTCTTCTTCCATCAGGCGGGCCAGCGCGCTGCTGATCTTGCCCTCGTCGCCCTTCTTGGCCACAGTGACGGCCATGAACAGGCTGGGCTTGGGGAACACGGGGGCCGGCAGCTTCACCACACGGTCGGCGTCGCACAGGGTGTCGCCGGTCGTGGTGTCCTTGAAGCCGACAACGCCGCAGATCTCGCCGGTGTAAACCTCGGTGATTTCCTTGCGCTCGTTGGCGTGCATCTGGAGCAGACGGCCGATGCGCTCACGCTTGCCCTTCGTGGAGTTGAGCACGTAGCTGCCCGAGCCGATGTGGCCGGAGTAGACGCGGATGAAGCTCAGCTTGCCGACGAACGGGTCGGTCATGATCTTGAAGGCCAGCGCGGAGAACGGCGCTTCGTCGCTCACCGGACGCTCGATTTCCTCGTCGGTGTGCGGGTCGAAGCCCTTGACCGGCGGGATATCCAGCGGAGACGGCATGTAGTCGATGACGGCGTCGAGCAGGAGCTGAACGCCCTTGTTGCGGTAAGAGGTGCCGCACAGCACAGCGAAGAAGCTGCAATCGATGGTGCCCTTGCGGATGGCGGCCTTCATCTCTTCGATGGTCGGCTCTTCGCCTTCCATGAACTTCTCCATGATGCCGTCGTCCACGTCGGCCAGCGCTTCGATGAGCTGCTCGCGGTACATCTGAGCATCTTCCATCATATCTTCCGGAATCGGCTCGTCGCGGTAATCCTTGCCCAGGTCATCGTAGTAGACCTCGGCGCGCATGGTCAGCAGGTCGATGATGCCGCGGAAATCGTTCTCCGCGCCGATCGGCAGCTGAATCGGATGCGCATTCGCGTGCAGACGCTCGTGGAGCATGTCCACCACGCGGTAGAAGTTCGCGCCCATGATGTCCATCTTGTTGACGTACACCATGCGCGGAACATGATAGTGCTCGGCCTGACGCCAGACCGTCTCGGACTGCGGCTCAACGCCGCCCTTCGCGCAGAACACGGCGACAGAACCGTCCAGCACGCGGAGGGAACGCTCGACCTCGACGGTAAAATCGACGTGGCCGGGAGTGTCGATGATGTTGAGACGATAGTCCTTCCAGTAGCAGGTCGTCGCGGCAGAGGTGATGGTGATGCCGCGCTCCTGCTCCTGAGCCATCCAGTCCATGGTGGCGGTGCCTTCATGCGTCTCGCCGATCTTGCGGTTCTTGCCCGTATAGAACAGAATACGCTCGGTCGTCGTCGTCTTGCCGGCATCGATATGCGCCATGATACCGATGTTGCGAACCATCTTTAATTCATGGTCTCTGGGCATGTTGAATCTCCTTTTTGTTCAGGCTGCCGCCTGCGCGGCGCCTCGCACGATCGGACGGAAATTACCAGCGATAGTGGGCAAACGCCTTGTTGGCCTCGGCCATACGGTGCATTTCTTCCTTACGCTTGACAGCCGCGCCGGTGTTGTTGCTCGCGTCGATGATCTCGGCGCAGAGGCGCTCGGCCATGGTCTTCTCGCCGCGCTTGCGGGAGAACTCGACCAGCCAGCGCAGCGCCAGGGTCTGACGGCGCTCCGGGCGGATCTCGATCGGGACCTGATAGGTCGCGCCGCCGACGCGGCGAGCCTTAACCTCCAGGCTCGGCAGAATGTTCTGCAGGCCGGCGTTGAAAACTTCCATCGCGTCCTTGCCGGTCTTGTCGGCCAGCATCTGGAACGCGTCGTAGCAGACGGACTGCGCGATGCCGCGCTTGCCGTCGAGCATGATCTGGTTGATCAGCTTGGTGACGATGGTGGTGCCGTATACCGGATCCGGCAGCACTTCACGCTTGGGTACAAAACCACGTCTCGGCATGGGTTTAACCTCCTGAGTTGTCAGGAAGCAAGGATTGTTTCCTCGCTTCGGTTTTCTTGCAGCATGGCCCGAACGGCCAGCAAACGCGCCGCCTCAGCAAAAGCGGCCCTGTCTGCCGGATCTAGCACACAGCCCTGCCCACGGAACGCCCAGCGCGCTGTTCCAAACACGCGCAGCGCCTTTCCGCTTTGCGGCCGGCCACCCGTTTCAGACCGACGACACCTCCGATACTGGGAGGGCGCCACTTCCTTCGTTATCCCGAAGTATGAACCCTCAGAAATTACTTCTTCGGGCGCTTCGCGCCGTACTTGGAGCGGGCCTGCATACGCTTGGCCACACCGGCAGCATCCAGCGCGCCGCGGACGATGTGATAACGAACGCCAGGCAGGTCACGGACACGGCCGCCGCGGATGAGCACCACGGAGTGCTCCTGCAGGTTGTGGCCGATGCCGGGGATGTAGCAAGTACCTTCGACGCCGTTCGTCAGGCGGACACGGGCAATCTTACGCAGCGCAGAGTTCGGCTTCTTCGGCGTGGTGGTCTTAACGGACAGGCACACGCCGCGCTTCTGCGGGCACTTCTGCAGGATAGGCGCGGTCGGCTTTGCAGCGATCGCTTTTCTTCCGTTGCGGATCAACTGGTTGATCGTAGGCATGGAAGCACCTCCTATGTTTCTTCTCAAAAATTCTGGAACACTTGCTTGCTGATTCATCTATATGAACCCGTTTAACCGGGATCATAGCATACAAAGCGCCGGCGTGCCGCATAGCAGCCGGTATGTTTCGCGGCCGATTCGCCCTTACTTGAGCAGACCGGCGGCCGCAGCCTTGACGTCGATGCCGCACGCGCGCCCGAGCTTCTCCATGGATTCCACCTGCGTGCAGGGAATCTCCATGTCGTAGCAGCGATCCACGACGCGCTTGGTGAGCAGCAGATCCGCGTCCTGCGCGACATACGCATGGGCAACCCTGCCCTCGTCCAGCGCGCGGAGAACCTGCTTGGTGCCGACTACTCGTCGGTCAACATCGGCGAGACCATCATTCATAGAACAATTCTTCCTTTCAATCGTCTTCCGCGCATACCATCCCTGCGGACGGCTTGCACAGCAAACACGAGTATGATATCATTTTCCGCCGCGAATGTCAATTCTTATTTTTGGTTTTTCCCTTATTTTACACGCTTTTTCTGTTTTTCGTTCGGGTTTTTCCGCTCATTCCCCCGCCAGCGCGTCCGCCATGCTCTGCATGGAACATTCCTCGTCCGTCTCGAAATCCGCAAACCGGAATTCCTCCCCGGTTTCGCCGATGGCCTGCGTCAGCCTGCTAAGCAGCTCGAAGCGGTATTCCGCAACCGCCTCGATCTGTGAAACGTCCATTTCGTCCTGCTCCTTGCCCCAGCGCTCCGCGTCCCGCAGAAACGCGCCGGAGTCGGTCAGCTCGTGCTGATACAGCGCCAGCTCCTCGCGGACGGTGTCTATCGTAAAGCCCGCCTCGCTCATTTGCCGCCACTGCGCGGCCAGCTCCGCGCGCGCGCCGCTCACATCCAGCTCGATCACCCGGCAGGCCAGCGCGTCGATCATCCAGCAGTCCCAGTATGCGCCCGGCTCCTTCTCCCAGGACAGATCCATGTCCCACGGGATAAAGCGATAGACCACGCCCGCCGCCGTCTCGTGCGCCCAGACGTACATGTTGTTGAAGATGTTGTCGCAGAGCGCCATTCCCTGCACCAGCAGCGTGTATCGCATCAGCGAGGGCACGTCGATGTGCGCCGCCGCTTCTCGGCAAAACGTCTCGTCGTCCATTTCGCCGCTGTCCAGCCGGAGGTAGGTTTGCAGCCCCGCGAACGGATTCTCCGCGTCCGGCGCGATAAACAGCTCGTATCCCTCGTCGATCGGCCGCCCCTTGTCCACCGCGGCGATCACCGAGCGGTACAGGCTGTCGCGCTGGGCGCTGCCCGCGCCCGCCTTCTCGATCTCCGCGCGCCGGTCAAACGGAACCATCATCAGGTATGCGCCCTGATACGCATCGTTGACGAAGACCTCGACGTATTCCCTGCCGACGGGCGCGAACGCCTCGTCCTTCGGCCAGATTCGCTCGATCATCGACCAGCTCAGCCGGTCGCGCACCATGTTCGGGTCAAAGCCCATCGCCAGCAGGATGATCTCGTCCGTCTGCCCCAGCCCCGGCACGTTCTGCGGAATTTTCTTCTTTCCGTCCTCGGTTCGCGTAAATTCCACCTTGTAGCTGTGTTTGTCCAGCCGGACGAGCGATGCGTTGCCGCGCAGGTGGGCGCGCGCGTTCGCTTCAAGCCGCTCGCCGTTTCCGAAGGCGAGGTTCAGCACCGCCGGCGTGTCCTCGGTCGTGATTTCCCCCGCCGTGTGCAGCGAAAGAATCGGCAGCCCCGTGAAAACCACGTCCGAATAGCTGTATGCCTCGTCCGTGTACGCCATGATCTGATAGACGTAGCCCTCCCGAATCGCGTCCGCGCAGGCGTCGTAAGCGTAATCGTCAACAAAGCAGAGGGTTAACCCCCCCCCCACATTTTTGGCAGTCGTCAGCTTGATTTCCGGCCATTCCTCGCCGTTTTCAAGCCCCAGCGTGCAATAAAACGTGTTGCTTTCCGCGTCGTAGGCCGCCTCCGCGCCGTTGCAGAAAAGCCGCGTCACCAGCGGCTCTTCGCTCTCCTCCCGCTCGTCCTCGATGGCCCAGATTGCCTCGATCTCGCGCACCGGCCCCACCACCGGCCGATACGCCGAGCCGTATTTCACCGTCAGCCCGATGGCGCAGGCCAGCGCAGCCATGCCCAGCAGCAGCTTCAATCTCTTCATCGCCGTCGTCCTATCTGATTCTTCTCTTATTCCTCGCTCAGGGGCATTCCCTTGTCGTCGTAATTCGTCTTCTCAAGGAAACGCAGGTCGATTTCCTCGCCCGCGCTCATCGCCCGAACGGGCTCGTCCAGCAGCGCGATTCTCTCCGCCGCAAAGGCGACCAGCTCGTAGCCGTCGGCGGCGTAATTCTCCGTTTCCCACCGATCCGCGTTGCGCGCCATCGCGCCGGAATCGTTCAGCTCGTGGGCGTATTGGCCGACCAGCGCCTCCACCGTCTCCGTGTCAAACGCCTTTTCCCGCACCTCGCGATAGATTTCGCCGTATCGTTTCCGAACGCCGCCCTCTTCGTCCGCGCGCAGCAGCCGATCCACCAGCGGAAAGAACACCCAGTTTTCGTGCATCTCGCCGATTTCGTCCCGCTTCAATCCCCACGACACATCCAGATCCCAAAAATCAAACCGATAGCGGGTGTGCCCCCGGCTGTTCTGCGCCCATGTGTACATGTTGTTGATGACGTTGTCCGTCAGCCCGAAGAGCTGCAACACCACGTCGTAGCGCAGCGCGCTGTCCAGATCGATGATCTGCGCCGCCCGCCGCATGAAAGCCGCGTCGTCCGTCTCGCCCAGCAGCGCGAAATAATCCGCCAGCGGCGAAAAATCCGGCTCGCCGTCCATCGGATAGTAGAGCTCAAACCCCGTCGCCGCGCTGTATGGGTCTTCCATGCACGGCCTGCCGTGCGAAAGGCTGATGACCGCCGTTCGGTATACGCTGTCCGTCGTCAGGCGCTCCTCGCCCGCCTTGGCCACCTCCTGCCTGACCGAAAACGGTTCGAGCATCAGGTAAACGCCGCGATATTCCCCGTTCAGAAACAGCTCGCAGTATTGCGTCTTCCGCGCGCTGAAGGGCTCGTCCCGCCGCGTCAGCCGCGCATAGAGCGCCCAACTCAGCCGGTCGCGCATCATCGTCGTATCCAGCGCATTCATGGGCAGCAGAATCACCTGGCTGTCCGTCCCCATGCCCGGAATCTCCCGATAGATCTTCTTTTTGCCGTCCGTCGTGCGCGTAAATTCCAGCTTATAGCCCACCTTGTCGTTCAGGATGGACGCGCCGCCGCGTTTGTGGATTCGCCCGTTTGTCTGCAGCCCTTCCGCCGCCAGCGCGATTTCAATCTGCGCGGGCACATCCTCGCGCTCGATTGTCTGATCGGCCGTGACATTCACCAGCGGCAGCCCGGTGAAAACGACCTCCGCATAGCTGTACGCCGTGTCGGTGTAGGCGAAAATCTGATAGCTGTAGCCCTCCCGAATCGCCGCGTCGCAATCATCGAAGCCGTAATCGTCGGCAAAGCAGAGGCTCAGCCCTTTCGCCGTCTCCTCGGAAGCCGTCAGCTTGATTTCCGGCCACTGCGCGCCGTTTTCAAGCCCCAGCGAGCCGTAGAACACGTTGTTCTCCGCGTCGTAGGCCATCGGAATGCCGTTGCAGAAAAGCCGCGTCACCAGCGGCTCCTCGCTCTCCTCGCGCGCATCCTCCAGCGCCCAGATTTCCTCAATCTCGCGCACCGGCTCCACCACCGGCCGATACGTCGAGCCGTATTTCACCGTCAGCCCGATGGCGCAGGCCAGCGCGGCCATGGCCAGAAACAGCTTGAATCTTTTCACCGTATATTCTCCAAAATGCGTTCTTTTCCCCTATTATAGCATACATAATCTCATTTGAACAGAAAAAGCGGCTCAAAGCCGCCTCTGTGATGGATGGTTCTTCGCCTTTACAATTCCCGCAGCGCGTCGATCAGCGCCGTCTTCCCTTTGGTTTTTTCGTCCTTCATCTTGACGATCCGCGCAGGGATTCCCGCGACCACCGCATTTTCCGGCACATCCCGCGTGACCACCGCGCCCGCCGCGACGACCGCGCCGTTCCCAACATGAACGCCCTCGATCACCACCGCGTTCGCGCCGATGAGCACGTCGTCGCCGACCGTCACCGGCTTTGCGCTGGGCGGCTCGACAACGCCCGCAAGCACCGCACCCGCGCCGATGTGGCTCCGCTTTCCGACGGACGCGCGCCCGCCGAGCACCGCGCCCATGTCGATCAGCGTCCCTTCGCCGACAGCCGCGCCGACGTTGAGAATCGCGCCCATCATAATCACCGCGCCGTCGCCGATGCTCACCCCCGCGCGGAGAATCGCGCCCGGTTCAATGCGCGCGCGGAGGAGCTTCACATCCAGCAGCGGCAGCGCGCTGTTCCGCCGGTCGCACTCGATCACCATGTCCTCGATGGCGTCCGCGTTGCGCGCCAAAACCGGCTCGATGTCCCCGTAATCCCCCATCACGATCATGTCCGCGCCGGTGAACACGTGGCAGTTTTCAAAGTGCAGCGGCCTGTTCGCCCGAACATAGACCTTGACCGGCGTTTTTTTCTCTGCCGTTTGAATGAGCCTTACGATCTCGTCCATCCGTCTCCCCCGAATAAAACATCCTCCATGTCATACAGCCCCGGTTCTGCCTCCCTTGCGAACGCCGCCGCCCGCAGCGCGCCTTGGGCGAAAATTTCCCGGCTGTCCGCGCGGTGGCGAAGCTCAAGCTCCTCCATCCGCCCGAAAAAGCGCAGGCTGTGCTCGCCCGCCGCCGTGCCTCCGCGCACCGCGTGCACGCCGATTTCCCGGCCGCGCGCACCGATCCGCCCCGACCGCCCGTAAACGGGCGCATACAGTCCCTCCGGGTCGATCTGCCGCAGAATCAGCTTCGCCGTGCCGCTGGGCGCGTCCACCTTCCGGTTGTGGTGCGTCTCCACGATCTCCATGTCAAATTCACGGCCGAGCGCCTGCGCCGCAAGCCGCGCCAGCCGAACGAGCACCGTCACGCCGACGGAAAAATTTTCCGACCACACAATCGGTATCCGTCGGCTCGCCGCGCGGATGGCCTCGCCCTGCCCGCCGCTCATCCCCGTCGTGCCGATGACCAGCGGAATCCACCGCCGCACCGCGCCGGAAAGCAGCATGGGCAGGTTCTCCGGCGCCGAAAAATCCAGCGCCGCGTCCAGCCCGTCCAGCGCGTCAAGGCTTTCGCAGCCGCCGCGGCCGACATGGCCGATCACCCGCACGTCGTCCCGCCGCGCGCAGACCGCGTCCAGCGTCCGTCCCATCCTGCCGTTGCCCACGATGGCGATATTCAAGGGTCTTCACCTCCGGTTCAGCCGCTTTCTTTCCACTTATGCTGACCGAAGCGTCTCGCTTTTATGCCTTTTTACGTCCGATTTTATGCCCTTTCCGTGTCCCTGATGCCGATATCGCGGCGCATATGCGCGCCCTCAAAATGAATCTTCTCCGCCGCGGCATACGCCCGGCGGATCGCCTCCGCCAGCGTATCGCCCAGCGCCGTCACGCCCAGCACGCGGCCGCCCGCCGTCACATAGCCCGCGTCCGTCCGCTTCGTGCCCGCGTGGTACACCGTCGCGCCCGCCGCTTCCGCGTCCGCCAGACCGGTGATCGCCTTGCCGCTCTCGTATTTTCCGGGATAGCCGCCGCTGGCCAGCACGATGCAGGCCGCCGCGCCGCCCCGCCAGCGAATCTCCGTCTCCGCCAGCCGCTGCTCGCGAACGGCGCGCATGATGGCAAACAAGTCGCTTTCCAGCAGCGGCAGAACGGCCTGCGTCTCCGGGTCGCCGAAGCGCGCGTTGTATTCCACCACCTTCGGCCCCTCCGCCGTCAGCATCAGCCCGACGTAGAGCACGCCCTTGAACGTGAAGCCCTCCGCGTTCATCGCGTGGAGCGTCGGCAGCAGAATCTCGCGCTCCGTCCGCTCCGCGATCTCCTCGGTATAGAGCGGGCTGGGGGCAAACGCGCCCATGCCGCCGGTGTTCGGCCCCTTGTCGCCGTCCAGCGCGCGCTTGTGATCCTGACTCGCCTTCATCGGCACGATCGTCTTGCCGTCGCAGAAGCAGAGCACCGTCACCTCGCGCCCGACCATACATTCCTCGATGAGCACCCGCGCGCCGCTTTGGCCGAATTTGCCGCCCTGCATCATCTCCACAACGGCCTGCTTTGCCTCTTCCACCGTCGCCGCGACGACCACGCCCTTGCCCAGCGCCAGTCCGTCCGCCTTGACGACAATCGGCGCGCCCTGCGTGTCCAGATACGCCAGCGCCTTGTCCATCTCGGTGAAGATTTCGCTCTTTGCCGTGGGGATTCCGTATTTGCGCATCAGGTTTTTGGAGAAGATCTTGCTCGCCTCCATCTGCGCCGCGTATGCCGTCGGCCCAAACGCCGGAATGCCCGCCGCCTCCAGCTTGTCCACGCAGCCCAGCGCCAGCGGATCATCCGGCGCGACCATCACCAGATCCGGCCGCTGTGCCTTTGCAAACGCAATGACACCGTCGATATCGGTCGCCTTGATCTCCACGCATTCCGCTTCCTGCGCGATGCCGCCGTTGCCCGGCGCGCACCAGATATGATCTACCTTGGGGCTTTTTTTCAAAGCGTGGACGATCGCGTGCTCACGGCCGCCGCCGCCGATTACCAAAACTTTCATGATTTATCTACCTCCATACGGATGTATTGCTGCTGGGCGCGGAACATATCCACCAGTAGGGCGACATGGGCCAACGGCAGCAGCATGCTGGCGATCCGGATCCCCTGCGCGACCACCGGCTCCTCCAGCCAGTCGAACGCCATGACAAGCCACAGGATATACCCTGTGCTCCATACAGCCACCAGCACCCATTCCAGAACGACCTGCCGCCCCGCCGCGCGCATCTGGTCCGCCGCCGCAAGCAACAGCATGCAGCCGAGCAGAATAAGCGGCACAAGCGAAGCATACTCCAGGATATTCCCCCAATACGGCGGCAGGACCGCTGGCCCGCAGACCACCGTAAAGCCGATCAGCACATCCGCTGTGATACTCGCCCGCCGGAACCACGGAGACGCCTGTTGTTGGGAAAGCGCGCCCGCCGAGATCACGGCATACGCCACCAGCTCCAGCATCCAGTTGCCCGCCAGTGCCGTGCTGCCCAGCATCGC
>OLRC01001152.1_pt1 | contig 17689 bp, 9 predicted proteins | sample 1672081 | NCBI WGS metagenome assembly OLRC01 (sample SAMEA3136643, study PRJEB25190) | human gut metagenome | biome: human gut; feature: human-associated habitat; material: faeces | place: Austria | collected 2013
ACAGACGCAGGAAAGAATAATGAGCTTTTGGAACGGCTCTTAAATATTCTTGAAAAATAAAAGAGGGGAACTTAAATGGATAAGCACGATAAGTATGAAGTTGTAAAGCAAGCATGGTTTGAAATCAATGAGCATCTCAGAAACAATAAGCAGGATTACATTGAGTATCTCAAATTTTCCGCAAAAATGTATAAGCAGCCGTATTCAGACGCTGTGTTGGTATTCCAGCAGGATAGGAATGCAACAAAGATCGCTGAGTATAAAAAATGGGGACGTCTAGGGCGATATGTAAGACGTGGCTCTCACGGCGTTGCTGTTTTTGGCAAAAATCACACTTGCAGATATTTATATGACGTCACTCAGACAGGCGGCAAAGAGTTGCCTGAGATGTGGACACTTACTGACCGCAATACGCCTGAGCTACTCAATACGCTTAATAACCGATACAATATAAACGCAGGATCGGTCAAAGAATGTATCGAAGCAATGACAGCAAACAGTATTAATTCTGCGCCTATTGCTGAGTCAGTACAAAATGCAATATCTCAAATGGGACTTGACATAAAACAGGCTGAGGTATACCGCCATTCACTGGATTCTGTGGTGCAGTTCGTTGTTTCTCAAAGATGTAATCTTTCAGGTAAAATAGATCTGCATACCGATGTTGATGTAAGCGCTCTTGACCTTATCAAAAATGCAAGAGATATGATTCTTTTCAGCAGAGCTGTTCAGCACGCTGCCAAAGACACTCTGTTTGAAATTGAAAAAGAAGTTATCGCCATTGACCGCAAAAACGAAGCTCTTGACAATGCCAAAACCGCAAAGCAAGAAAGCACGTCTGATAGGGTTGACGATATACTCCAAGACCTTATAAAGCTTAAGTTTTCGCAAGAACAGATACTTGCATTAAAACAGGCTGTGGTGGCAGCTGCACAAAATGGTGAACATAACATACGGCATTGGGTAAGCGTCCGATATTCGCCCGACGAACTGCGGCATATATCATCTTTATTATCTGATTACTATGCTCAGAGTGTCATTGAGCAAACACTCGATCCAAAGGGCATACTCAATGATTACTATACATATGTAAATGAGCTCAATGGTCGGCTGAAACTGTCAGATATGTTCTCTCACCATGAATATAGTGATGAACAAAAAGCCATGCTGCAGCAGGGCTTTTCTGAGGGAATTTCCATTACTGTTCTTAACGAGGTCGATGAACGGCTAACGGTAGACGAGATAAAAACATTCTTTGAGATGTTTCATCAGGCAGTTGACGGACAGATAGATCCACATGATGTTCAGATATATCTTGATAAAGCTGTAATAGAGCATTCAAAGCAGAACGTTCAAGCGGTTGAAGTCCATGACAACTCTGCCGACACAATCTCAGCAGATGTTACTCAACAGGACAAAAAAATAGAACCATCAAGAATTATAGGTTTGGCTGAAAACCAGCTACGCCCTGCTGTTCCTAATAGCTCTACAAGCAGTATAACAGACTCCTCTGGAGTTGTCAAGAGTGAAAAAACATTTGCTGAACAGATAAATGATGTTTTAAATGGCGTATTCCCAAAATACTCAAATCTAAAGGTTTGTGATACACCACAAATTCTTGTGGATATCGGCTGTGATCGGCTTCCTATGTTGTATACGCAAAGGCATTTAAAAGACGCTCTACATGAAAAATCCCCGAACAATGCACATTGGCACGGCTTAACACTGGAACAGATATGTAATATCCCACATCTTTTAGAAAGCCCTGCCATAATAATGGACTCACTTTCTCCAAACAAAAGTGCTGATAAAAGTATAGTAATTTGTTTAAATAACGTTGATAATGATAATGCACCGATAATCGTAAGTGTTAAACCAAATGGGCAAGGCATTTATGAAATGGAAAATGTATCATCAAACTTTATCACAAGTATTTATGGAAAAGAAAATGGGTTTGCAAACTATGTTGAACGTGCTGCAAAATCAAATAATATTCTGTTTTGGGACAAAGAAAAAAGCCAAGCACTGTTCTCGTGTCAAAGGCTCCAATTGCCTGAGGCGATAAACAATCTTGACTCTAATATTATTATACACCAAAGTCGCAATATTGTCAAGGGTAAGCAACAGGAAAATAGTGCCGATATAAGTTCAAATGATGTTAAATCATTCACTACTTTATCCGAGCCTACGATAACCTGTGAATGGAGCGAAAGCAACTACTTTGAGGACGGCAAGACCTACAGTGTTGCAGAATTTGACACGCTCATGGAACAGGCTGACAGTGAAATGGTGGCAGGAGCAAAGGCTGCAATAGAGAAGTACGGTTCAGCAAAAGCATGGTATGAAGCAGACGCTGATGACGAATTCTCACAGTTTATGGGCTATGATAAGGTCAAGTTTACTATCAATATGCCTGACGGACAAACGATCACTGAACGCCAGGACGCAGGTGACGGATACGGCGGCGTTATTGATTTTCTGAAAAGATACTCAATTTACAGCTCGATCATACCTGAGCTTGAAGCTGCAAAAGCCGCACATATGGCAGACCTGGTCAATGAAGTGCCTACACCTACAAATGAAACACAGCCTGAAATAGACAAGCTTTTGGGCAGGCTTAAGCTTGATTGTGATTACTATCTGAAAACAGGTGCAGAAAAGCACTTGTGGGCAGAAACAGTTGAAAAACAGATAGCTAAGATCAATGAGCTGTATGAGAAAATGCCTGAAAACGCCTACTTCACCAGAGAACAGATTGATGATTATGAAAAGAAAATGCTGGCAATCAAAAATGGCGAGGTCGAAAAACCTATACCATATGAAACGCCTACAATTGCTAATAATGTTCTGTCTGAAGAAAAAAAGACAACACCGCCTGTTTCTGAAAGCGTTCCTATATCTCCTACATCTGATGAACAGATTTCACTCTTTGAAACACCCCCTGCTTCTGAAACCGTCACTATACCTGATAAAGATGTCAAAACCGAAAAGGTAGAAAAGCCAAAGAAAAATGTCAAGGCAAGCACATACCACTTTGACCCTGACAATGTTGTTGTGGGCGGAGCTGCTGCTCGATGTGACGCAAATATAGCTGCGATTGAAACTTTACTGAAATTAGAGAGTGAAAAGCGGCTTGCGACACCTGAAGAACAGAAGATAATGGCTAGATACTCAGGTTGGGGCGGAACTGCTCAGGCTTTTGTTGCAGATAATGAGAATGTTTCTGCTGACAGTTGGGGAGCAAGGCAGACTCGTTTAAGAGAACTTCTGACCGCAGATGAATATACCGCAGCACGATCATCTACACTTACAAGCTTCTATACACCGCCAGAAGTCATAGACAGCGTATATCTTGCTTTGGAAAGATTTCAATTTGAGGGTGGAAACATCCTAGAGCCTAGCATGGGCGTTGGAAACTTTTTTGCAAAAATGCCTGATGAAATGAGGGCAGATTCAAAACTTTACGGAGTTGAGCTTGACAGCATTTCAGGACGAATAGCCAAGCAGCTCTATCCAGAGGATAATATCCAGATAAAAGGGTTTGAAAAAACAACATTCAAGAATAACAGCTTTGACGTGGTCATAGGTAATATACCGTTTGGAGATTATGGCATTGCAGACAAAGCCTATGACAAATTCCACTTCAAAATTCATGACTATTTCGCCGCAAAAGCAGTAGATAAGGTAAAGCCTGGAGGAATTGTTGCCATTGTGACTTCAAAATTCACAATGGATAAGAAAAATGATAAAGCAAGAAAGTATCTTGCCGAACGCTGTGACCTTTTAGGCGCAGTAAGACTTCCCTCTGGAACGTTTAAAGACGCAGACAGCGTTACAACAGATATTATCTTTCTGAAAAAAAGAACAACAATGACCTCTGTTATTCCAAACTGGGTACACATTTCAGAAATAGCCAACGGCATTCCTTGCAATCAATATTTTGTAGACAATCCCGATATGGTACTTGGTACTATGGCATGGGACGAACGTATGCGAGGAAAATATGGTGCAGACAGCAAGGTAACGACCTGCTATGCAAACAGTGACGCTCCCCTTGCACAGCAGCTCATAAATGCCATTTCAAAAATAGACGGCGTTATTGATACTGTGGAAACTGAGCTTGACAATGGGACAGCTGAGATACTCCCTGCTGATCCAACTGTCAGGAACTTCACTCATACCATTGTTGACGGAGATCTTTATTTCCGTGAAAATGAAATAATGGTCAAGGTCACAGAAACAGGCAAATCGCTTGAACGCATGAAAGGGCTTCATACTCTAAGGCAAGCAACTATGGAGCTTATCAATGCCCAGGCTGACGGCTGCTCTGATGAACAGCTTGCAGAGCTTCAGAAGAAGCTCAACAGCACATATGACAATTTCAGAACAAAGTTCGGAAATATTACTGACAGCGCCAATTCACGCTGCTTTTCTAATGATGATGACTACAACACTTTAGCAGCACTTGAAGTTGTCAACGTGAAAAATAAGACAGTTGAAAAGGCTGCAATATTCACAAAGAGAACGATACTTCCAGATATTCCAGTTTCAAAAGTTGATACAGCACTAGAAGCACTTCAAGTGTCAATGGACAGATTGGGCAAGGTCGATATTATCTATATGTCACAGCTCACAGACACTACGCCTGAAAAGGTTATTGCTGACCTTGGTAATGAAATATTCAGAGATCCTGCCAAAGTTAAAGACAATGACCCATATTCAGGCTATACGGAGTCATCTGAATATCTGTCAGGCAATATTCGTGATAAGCTGAGAATAGCCAGAGATCATGCGGAACATATCGACAGCAGCTACAACAAAAACGTAGAAGCTCTAATGAAAGTTGTGCCAAAAGACCTTGATGCAAGTGAGATTTCTGTAAGGATTGGTGCAAACTGGATCGATATTGCAGATTACAACAAGTTTCTGAATGAATATGCAAAAGCAAATACATACTTATACCCTGTCACAAGAACAACGCTTGGCGAATATAAGATTGAGGGAAAATATCAAGACCATTCTATTGCCGCAAATCAAACCTACGGTACAAACCGAATGAGTAGTTATCATATTTTTGAAAATCTGCTTAACCAGCGTGATATTTTAGTTCGTGACAGACGAGAGGAGGACAGTAGAGTATGGTATGAGATAAACACTAAGGAAACACAGCTTGCAAAAGAGAAAGCTCGTTTAATGAAGGAGGCTTTTAAAAACTGGCTATGGAACGATATGGGTAGACGTGAAAAATACGTTGCAAAGTATAACTATCTGTTCAACTCCATAAGGGGCAGAGAGTATGACGGCTCACATCAAACTTTTCCAGGCATGAACACATCAATAACGCTGCGGAAACATCAATCAAACGCCATAATGCGTGCAAAGCTTGGAGGAAACACACTTTTCGCACATGAAGTTGGTGCAGGAAAAAGCTTTGAAATGGTTGCCACTGTAATGGAGAAGAAACGTCTTGGTCTTATAAATAAAGCCTGCGTAGTTGTGCCAAAGCACCTTACGCTGCAAATGGCAAGTGAATGGCTGCGGCTTTATCCAAACGCAAAACTGCTTGTGGCAAAACCTGAAGACTTTACCAAAGCCAATAGAAAGCGTTTTATTGCAAGATGTGTTACTGGTGACTATGACGCCGTGATAATGTCATTTACTCAGTTTGAAAGGATACCTATGTCAGATGAGTATAGAGAGCAGTTCATGCAAAAAGAACTTCACGATATCATGAGTGCAATATCGGAAGCAGGAACAAAGGACAAAACATCAGTAAAAGCCCTTGAACGTCAAAAGAAAAACATAGAGGAAAGGCTTGAAAAGCTGCTTTCTTCTCCAAAAGACTCATCATTGTGTTTTGAAAAGCTCGGCTTTGACTATCTTGTATGTGATGAAGCACATAACTATAAGAACTGCTTTGTTTCTACAAAAATGTCAAATGTGGCAGGCGTACAAACAACAGCAGCACAAAAATCAGAGGATATGCTGATGAAAACTCAGTATCTCAACAACAAGTACGGCTGCAACAATATACTTTTTGCCACAGGTACACCTATAAGCAATTCCATGGTGGAATTTTACGTTATGCAGCGTTATCTCAGACCAGATCTTCTCGAAAAAGCAGGATTGCAGAACTTTGACGATTGGGCAAGCACATTTGGTGAAGTTGTATCGCAATTAGAGATAAAGCCTGCAGGAAACGGCTTTCAAATGAAAAATCGTTTCAGCAAATTCGTAAACATACCTGAGCTTATGCAGATGTATAAGGAATTCGCTGATATTCAAACAGCGGATATGCTGAAACTGCCTGTACCAAAGCTTGAAACAGGCAAGCCGATAGTAGTGACCTCAAAGCCAGACGAACGTCAAAAAGCATACATGAAAGAGCTTGCCACACGTTCTGAAACGATACACAGCGGCACAGTTGACCCACGGCAAGACAATATGCTGAAAATAACTCATGAAGCACGCTTGCTCGGTCTTGACACTAGATGTATTTTCAAAGACGCTCAGCCTGCACCAGACAGCAAAGTGACGAAGCTTATCGATAACCTCGAAAAGAACTACAAAAACACTATGACAGAAAAAGGCGTTCAAATAGTATTCTGTGATATCGCTATCAACGAGGACGAAACACACTTCTCTGTGTACAAAGCTATAAAGCAGGCGCTTATGGAGCGTGGGATACCAGAGAAAGAGATCTGCTTTGCAGGCGACGCAAAGACAGATAAGGCAAGGGACGAAATGTTCAAAAGCCTGCGCAAAGGCGAAAAACGTTTTATCATCGCAAGCACTTCAAAGCTTGGAACTGGCGCAAATATTCAGGATAGGATCTGCGCAATTCATCACCTTGATATACCATGGAAGCCCTCTGACCTCACTCAGCAGGACGGACGTGGCATAAGACAAGGCAACAGATTTTCGCAAGTCGGAATATATCACTATCTTACAGAGGAAACCTTTGACGCATATATGATGGGCATTATAACAAACAAGGCAAAATTCATAAATCAGATCTTGACCTCAAAAAGCCCTGCAAGAGTTTCAGAAGATGTTGACGAAATGGTACTTACATACTCTGAAATGCAGGCTATAGCGAGCGGTAATCCTATGATAAAAGAGAAAATACAGCTTGACAATGATGTTGCAATGCTGAAAACTCTTGAAGCAGAACACAAGAAGTCAATTTACAAAATGCAGGAGTTGGCAGAGAAAACTTTGCCGAAGCAGATAACACATTACTCTGAACTTCTCGCAAAATCCAAGAGTGATATGTCTAAATATCAGGAACATCAGGCGTTAAACAAGGAGTTTGGAATGACAATAGGCGGCGTCAGATACGATAAGAGAGAAAATGCAGGAGAACAAATTGCCGTAGCAATGGCAAAATGTACTGCCACAGGTGAGCCTATAGAGCTTGGAACGTATCGTGGCTTTAAAGTCACAATAGAACGAAATCCGTCAGCAAATACATTTTTTGAGCTTGATACGCCTTGTATCGCTGTTCTTCACGGAGAACTTACTTATTCATGTGACGTTGCCACAGATAATGGCGTGGGAAATGTCAGAAGAATTGAAAATCTTGCAGGAATACAAATGAATCAGAAACAATGTTCTCTCGAAGAACAGCTTGAAAAAGCAAACAAGGATCTTTCAGAAGCTCAGCAAAATATGCTCAAACCATTTGAGCATGGTCAAGAATTAGCCGAAAAGACAAAACGTCTTGAATATGTCAATGCACAGCTCAGTGGAAATTCGCAGAATAAAAACCACACTCCTGAAAGTGCTATAGAATTTAGGTTTCACAACAATAAATATCAGGCATTGATCGGCACTAATGAAAAATCAGAATGGTGTGATGTAGTATCAAAGGGTGGCAAGCTCATCGCTTCATCAGATACAAAGATCTATAATCTGTCTGAAAAAGAAAGCGATCAATTCCGCAGCTATGTGTTTAATGGCGGCAAAACTGACACAAGCAAGAATAATTCCTTACTGGAAAAGCTTAAGCCAAAGGCGCTTAAATTATAAAACATTGAGAGGAGGTGAGGATATATGATAGACAGAAGATACGAATCAGGCAAAAGCTTTGTCATGTACTCTAAAGAGGAGCTTGAAGCCGCACAGCGAACAGATATGGTCACATTTCTCGAAAGCCACGAGGGTTTCAACTTTAAATCATCAGGCGGTTGGTATATAGGAGTAGAGCATGACAGTCTTAAGATCAATCCAGACCGCTATACCTGGCACTGGTATTCAAGAGATCTTTACGGAAAAGGTGCTATTGATTGGCTTTGCAAGGTCGATGGATACGATTTTAAAGAAGCCGTATCACGTCTTATAGGCAACACCAGTATACGAGCTTCTCCTGAAATGAGAAAAGCAGTACTCAGCGAACAGCATTATCAGAAAAAAACTAAAAAGGCAGAATTTAAAGCTCCGCCGCCCATGCAGGGCAAATGGCGAGAGCTTTACGCTTATCTTAACATAACGAGAAAGCTTCCAGCTGACATAATAAATTATTGTGTCAGCAATAAGCTCATATACCTCGATGTTAAAAAGCGAGCTATTTTCTGCGGCTACGATAAGTTTGGCTCAATGAAGTTTGCAGAAGCAAAGATCACAAACACATACAACAAATACTATCCTCAGAACATTGAGGGAAGTATGAAAGAGTACAGCTTTTATATCCCTGCTAAACCAAATGCGTATGGTTATGACCCTACAAAGCTTTATGTGTTTGAAGCACCAATAGACCTTTTATCTCACGGAGCTTTAATGCAGCTTTCAATGAAAAAACAGTGTGTAGCAGTTGGAATGTCTGAAATGTATCGTTCTGATTGTTGGCTTGGAATAAACAGAGTATCACTATCAGGCTGCTCTGATATAGCACTTAAACAAAGACTATCTGATGATCCTCGGATCAAACAGATAGTCTTTTGTCTTGATAATGATGAAAGAGGACGTCAAGCAACAGAAAAGCTAATGTCTGACTATTCTGCAAATTTCACTGTAAAAGTGAGCATACCGCCTTATGGCAAGGATTGGAACGATACACTCAAGGCTGTGGTGTCAGCACATTCAAAACAAACAGATAAAACAAAAACGGAGGAATGAATTATGAAACTGAAAGAAAAAATCAAAGAAAAGAGCATAAAGCTTAGTGCTCGTATATTCGGAATTATGACAGCTTGTCTGTCATCAGCCATTGCAGCCTTTGCCGATGTTGAAACAGACGCAACCTCAGGTGTATGGGCTTCGGTCGCCACCTGGATCACCAAAAACAAAAATGGGCTTTCCATTGCAGCCAAAGCACTGCTTGGACTGTGTCTTGTCGGCGTTGTTATATGCCTCGGTGCAAGCGGCAAAAACGGCATATCCTCAGTCAAGGGCTGGCTTATCGCTATTGGCGTGGCTGCTGCCCTGCTGGTTTTCGGTGACGCTTTCCTTGACTCAATATATGTAGCTTGATCTGCACGGACACATATTTGTGTGTGTCCGTAAAAGCGTTATCCCTAGCGTTCTTACGGGCATACACAGATAGACAGAAAGGAGTATTATTTTGAAGTACATGAAAAGCAAAAAGGTATGGTATCAGCTTATATTCATCACCGCCATTGTTATGAGCGGCTGCGGCAGTATACAGGCTTGTGCAGCAGAACTGGGATATACAGGGTGTTCCTCAGAGATTTTGAAAATGGTAACAATAAAGAACCATTTTCGTGATCTGTTGATAAATATAGAATTTAACATACTGAGTTTTCTTTGTGATGTGATAGATTACTTTGATAAGGCTGTCAAAACATTACTCAAACTCAATTTCTTCGACTACCTGTCGGACGAATTCAGCTTAAGTCAAATGCAAACAATTATTCTGTCTATCATGAGCCTTGCACTTGTTTTTGGAGCGTGTGCTCTCGTGATATTCAGAAATAAGATCAAAGTGTCTGATTTTTTGATGAGTATTTTGGTCTCAACTATACTGCTTGTAGCATTTCCGGCGTTCATATCTTCTTGCAACTCACTTCGCAGCAAGGGTATAACAACAGCGCAGAACATAAAGATCAATGATCAATCTGAACAGACAACGGTCGACAAAGACGGCACAGTCACTGTCGGAACATTGGGCAAGGATCTTCTGGCGTCGGGAATATATGACGTTGAAAACAGCGTTGATAATAAGAAGATGATGACTTACCTCGATACTGTGGGCAGTTCAGGAAATGTAAAGGACATTCAGATAACAGGTGGAATTGAGCCTGACGATAGCAAGCCTTGGACTACCCGTTATCTTACAGATATACATGACGTATATCCTAAGCAGAAAAAGTACAATAGTCTAACCACAGAGAATATGATGTCCCTTTTAGGACTTGAAAATGAATATAATGTTCTAAAGAATGCAAATGGAGAGCTTATACTCAGTGCAGATTATGGTGCAAATATGCAGGTATACTGTTCAGTATACAGCACATCAGGTTCGATATATGGCAGTGTTCTGTCTGAAAAAGACTATGATAAATTTTTATCAGCCTCTATCGGCGACGCCTGCCCTTATGGCGTGACCTTAGGCGATCTCCATTACCCTGACGGCAGCCGAATAACTAATGTAAGCAACTTCAACACATATATCCGTGACCTCATAGCCAATCACCCTGCAGTAGCTGCGGCTGGAAAAACGCAGGAGGTAGGAGCAAACGCACATACTGTTGAGGAAGCACTTGACATTATCAAGGATGATGTTATAAGGGAGCTTAACATAGCGGCAAATACAAATACCGCCAAAGATGCAGAACCAGTAAATGCAGAATATCAATCTTTTCCTCTTTTTGACGAGGAAGATTATGATGATCTTAATTCGGTAGAGCAGATCATACGCAGAAATATAACCAGCGGCTACACGGTTGACTGTTTATATTATTATCATATCGACTTCTGGTCAACCTTTGTGCTTATGCTTGCAGTGGCTATCTGCCTTATTTTCAGCGGAATAAAAATAGCAACTACGCTATTTGAAATAATGTTTGCACAGCTCATTACACCCTTTATCATAGCAACAGACCTTAACGGCTCAGGCAGAGCTAAAAAAGCTATCCAGAATATGCTGCTTTCAAACATAATTCTTATGATAGTTGTAATTCTTTTAAGAATATACATAGCCGTTATATGGGGCATAAAAGGTTCGGAATACGGCAGCAATTTTGCGGTAATGCTCATAGTTATAATAGCAGGCGCAAAGTTTGTGATAGACGGTCCAGAGGTGTTGACAAAGCTGTTCGGCATTGATGCAGGCGTTAAGTCAGGTGCAGCCACAATGATGGCTATCAACCAATCAATGCAAATGGGCAGTTATGCCACAATGGGACTTGCTCGTGCAGGAAGCAGCGTTGTACATGGGGCAGGAAGTGTTGCAAAGCATACCGCAAGCAGCGCAGCAGGAGCAGTAAAAGGCTTTGCAGGCGGCGTATATGGTGGTATACACGGCGGTGATACTACCCCTGGCAAGATAGGAAAAGCTATAGGCGGCGCAGCAGCAGGAACTGTAACAGGCGCTGTCGGTGGAGCTTTCGGTCATACTAATGCAGGCGCAAAGGCAGCTTATGCAGTAACAAATCCAGGCTCAATAAAAGATACATTCTCAAATGCAAAAGACAACATTGCCAATAACGTAAAAGAGTCTGTAGGAGAGGGCTTTTCATCAGGCGGCGCAGGCAGCGCTTCAAAGGGTGCTGACGGAAAGGACGGCTTAAATGGCACTAACGGCATGAATGGAGCTAAAGGTGACAGAGGTGCGCAAGGTGCAGCAGGGAAAGACGGCACAAATGGAACTGATACAAGAGCCAACAACAATGAAAACAGCAGCAATAACAGAAATAATAACGGCACATCTCAGCCTGCCCGTGGCAGCGGCTTTAACGTTCCGACATCATCAGGCGAAAATAGCAACAATGCCACAAGCAAGAACGGCAGCGGTTTTAATGCTCAAAATCCTACAAGCAACAATACCACCAGTGCAGGAAACGGTGGCAGTAGTTCTGACGCTCCAAAACCGACAAACAGCAGCAACAGCAGTAAGCCGAATAATAACAGCGGCAGCGGCTTCAATAAGGAAGGAGAAAACTAAGCTATGGGAGTAGTACCGAAAAAAACTAAAACGGAGCAGCGTATATTTAGACACATAAACCTTACCAAAATAGTTGGCTTTATAGTTACTCTTTTGGTAGCCTCGCAGTTATCGGGAATGTTGGTCAGCTCTAAGCTTGGCATTCCTTTTATCATATTCTGTGGCGCAGTGTTTATTATTATGAGCGGCAAAAGCCCCTCTGACCCCTGCAAATGCTTTGCAGAGGCTTGGCTTGAGTGGCTCAGCTATCTTATGACAAATAAAACGCTGCATAAGCACAAGGAAGGAGAACAAAATAATGAAAAAGAAGTCATCGACATTGAAAAGTAAAATCGAAACTTCCAAAGGCTTTGCGAGAGAAAAAAAGACCAAAAAGCTGAAAGATGATCCGTCAAGCATAATGTCACGTCTGTCATTTGAAAGCATACATAACGGAATAGTCGAGCTGAAAGTAAAAGGCAAGCCGCTCAAAATGGGCGTGCTTGCGGTATCGGGAATGGATATATTTGACCTTAATGACTATGACCGCAACACTGTTTTCAATAATTTTGCGAAAGCAACATTATCCATAGGCACAGGTCACAAGTATGTTTTCACATCAAAAACGCCATATCTTGCTAACCAAAAAGCTTTTATAAAATACAAAAGTCAGCAAAGCATAAACAGATATTCCGAATATCTGCTCAACGAACAGTACGAGCTGTTTGACAGCTTTGAGAGCAGCCATTTTGACAGAATGGCGTATCTTTTCATATACTCCGATGACGAGAAGAAAATCTATAACGGTGCACAACGTTTTATCAGCCATATGCGAGATATAGACGTATCGTGGTGTTCCGATGATGAAATAATCGTCACGCTTAACAAGCTTATCTGTCTGAATACAGAAAATCAGCAGCTATCTGAAAAAGGCAGCCTGAATGAGATTATTTTACCTGAGAAGATAACTTTTCGACCTAATTACTACAAAGTAAATGATGTATATGCACAGACGATAGTTGTTTATGATTATGCAGCGGAAATCGATGACCTCAAGCTGGCTCAAATGGTAATACAATCTGATGATACCATAGTATGGGATATAAGCATATCTGAAAAGGATAAAGTCATAGATGAGATAAGTGCATCCCTGCGTGAGTTAGAGTCACGAGGAGGAATTATTCAAGATGCTGCCGATAAGATAGATACAAATACCGAGTATCAAAAGCTTGAGATCATTTATCAGAACATAAAAAACGGCAATGAGCAGATATATTATGTTACGCTCAGGTACATTCTGAAAGACGCCTCACTTAGCTCCTTGAGCAAGCGTTCAAAAGAGCTAATCCATGAGCTGCAGCTCAGTGGTCTGTCTGCGTATATACCGACAAATACCACACAGCATGAGTTTCTTTCTGTTATCGATGATAAAAGCAACACTATTCAGACACCGTTTCCTGTTTTTGATACACTGTCAAGGCAGTTTCCTTTCTATTATCAGTCACATATCGATGATACAGGACTTTTCTTTGGATTCACGGAAACAGGCGGTTTGAATATTCTAAACACGTTTAAAAGGACAAAGACCCGTAACTCATTCGATCTGCTTGCGTTTGGTCTGAAGGGCGGCGGAAAATCAGTTACTTTCAAATCAATGCTTGAGGATCAGCTGCTTTTGGGCAATAAAGTAATGGTACTTGATATCGAAAGTGAATATCAGCCTATGGCTAAAGTTTACGGCGGACAGACAATAAAAATCAACAGCAGCTCAAAAATAAATCCCCTTCAAATATGCAAGGTAGTCGATGCAAAAGTTGATGATGAAATCTCACCTGAGGACGAGGCAAGAGAGAATTTTGCCACAGAGATGTCACGAATACGCACATTTATGTCTATGTATATACCTGAAATAGATATGTATACTATGGAAATCTTCATGGATCTTGTGACAGAATGTCTATCTGACAAGGGCATTTTCCCCGAAACAGATATAACACTTTTTGAGCCTGATAAGTTTCCCTGCTTTACCGATGTGAACAACAAAGTCACTGAAAAGCTGTCACAAACGGATTCACTGCCTAAAAGAAAATATGACGCATACTGCAATATACAAGTATACATAAAGCAGCTTTGTGGCAAGGGTGCATACGCTGGTATGTTTGACGGAGTAACGAACATTGATGTAAAAAGCAACGATCTTATCATCTTCGATGTTAAGAGCATCAGTGAAATGGCTGACAATGTTTATAACGCACAGTTGTTCAACATACTCACTATAATGTGGGCTACCATATGCAAAAACATAGGATATAATCAAAACGTTATCAATCCATGGGATATGCGAAACGTTGTGTGCCTTATCGATGAAGCACACCGTTTCATTTCCGTAAAATACCCTCAGGTAACGGAATTTATAGAAAAACTATGCCGCCGTACACGAAAATATTTTGCAGGTTTATGGTTCGCAACACAGTCGATACTTGACTTTATTCCAGACGGAAATCTTGCGGCAGCTGGCTCGATCAAGGTTATTTTCTCACTTGTCCAGTACAAAATGATACTCAAACAATCACCGGAAAGCATTGAAATTCTTCATCAAGCCTTTCCACGTTTTTCATATGCAGAGCTCAGAGAAAGCACAGCATTTGAACCGGGACAAATGCTTTTGTCGTTGGACTCAGACAGAGATAAGCTCCATTGCAGAAGAATAGTCGGAGCAAGACAGCTATTGTATATGGGCAATGCTCAGGACAGGATTGAGATCATACACAACTGCTTTTCGCTCTATTACAATGAGCACACTAAGCAGGAATACGGTCTTATGCTGAGAAAAATGGACGCTGATTATTTCAGAAAATGCTTTCTTGCAGAAACATATTCTTACCTAAAAATCGAACAGCACATAAGCCAATATATCGACACTGTGATCATTCAAATGGTTGATAATCTTATAAAAGAACTTCTTCAGGCAGCTGGAACGGAGGCGACAAAATGAAAGTAGTAAGTCCAAAAGCGAGCAGTAAGATATATAAGATATTCACTATTGTTACTGCTGTTCTGGCTGTTTTGTTTCTCACATCCAACAGTTGGATAGCCTCACTTACATACAAAAGCAAAAGCAACGGCTATAACAAAACAATGTCACTTAACGGCTATAATATCAAGGTGACAGACGCAGCGTATTACGACAATGTATGCGAATTTGTCATAAAGTGCCGCCTTTCAGGGTCTGACACTGGAGCTACATATCCTGAGGTTACGGCTGTAAATTTTGACGACGACCTTACAGATCATAAGTTCACAGCAGGCAATAAGTATGACGATTATTCAAGAAAAATCACAGTAAAAAATCCGCCGTCGAATTTCAAAATAATGCGTGTGGTTATTAAAACTTCTATGCCTGACACAAAATATGATGACGCATATGACGAGTTTGGTGAGAAGATACCGGCGCACACCGAAAAAGGGAAAACTATCACACTTAGAGTAACTATAGACAGAAAAGATATGCAGACCCACGCCGTGAAAATAGTTCCGGGGTACTCTGAGGAAAGCTCAAATGCAAACACAACAAGCGGTTTATACAACTCTGAAACATCTAAAATCACGAGCCAACAAGCTGTAGCAGTGACAACACAAGCTACAGCACCAACCACACATGATCTGAGTGAAAAGGCTGCCGAAGCATCTCAAACGAGCAGGACTACCACGGAGAAACGACAGCCTGCAACAGCAGAAATGAACACGAAGCCTGCCGAAACAAGGGATTACAACGAGCCTGCATATGCGCCGCCGCAGACCACCGATGCGACACATAATGAGCCTGCATATGCACCACCGCAAACCACAGCAGCAACACATAATGAGCCTGCACAAGCTGAAACCACCACAACACAGGCAAGGGTATATTCCATAAAACTCGCAACAGAATTTGAGTACAATGACGTTCAGATCAAGGTAGGTGAGCACACTCAGCTTCGTGCAGAAGTCAAGCCCGATAACGCCGTAAATAAAAACGTAAAATGGGAAAGCAACCGTCCGGAAATAGCAACAGTTGACAGCAATGGAAGGGTCACAGCAGTTGCAAAAGGCAAAGCTATCATATCCGCAGTAACAGAAGATAAGGGCTTGCAGGCAAGCTGTATGGTGACCGTCGAGGAATAGAAAAGAGGTAATAAAAATGCTATTTAACAACTCGTCAAACAAAATAAGAATCATAGGATTTTTGGTTTCAGAAGTAAAAATTCTCAATGCCTATGCAATAGAATTTCTTATAGCCGTACCGAGAAAAGTAAAAAAAGGAGAGCAAGGTTTTAATGATGTGTTCACTGTATATGCCAACGAGGCAAGCACGATCTCCTTTGCAAAAAATCATTTGCACAAAGGCTGTGTAGTAGTTGTAAAGGGAGAACTGAGGACCTTTACGGACAAATCAGTGAAGATATGCAGCAGTGATATAACCATTTCGTCACAGAACAAGTGAGGTGAAAACGTTGGAGAATATTCTTTTTGAATACCCGGTACGAGAAGATAACGGTTCATTAGATGAAGAATTTCAGGTATTAAAAAAGCAGCTAACAAAGCTTAAATATGCCGTGATGATATCATCTTTTTGTGCATTGGCGATGTATTTTTTATCTGCATTTTTTGCAAAAGCAGAACTGATTTTTTATTTTCTGACAGCACTTTTTGTGTGTATCGCAATGATAACAGGCAAAATTTTTGTGCGGTATCCTAAACATTTTTTACACATAAAAGCTACAGAAAATGAACTGGAGATCACATACTATAAAGAAAAAAAAAGTACACACACTTTTGCGTATGGTGAAATAGAAGAAATACGTTTTGCAGATAAAAGTTATACAGCTGTCTGTATTAAACGTGAGGGCAGAAAACCGATATTGTTCGAGCTGAATAAGGATACACCTGAGCAGGGCTTTTTCCTTTTTACCATTCAGAAAATACTGCCTGCTGTTTGCAAAACAAACAGCAAAGCGATAGCTAAAGAATTTGGAAATGAAGATGATTATTACAACAGAATTTACGAGGGGAATAATAAAAAATGGATATAATCATACGCAATATCCCTGAGAATATGATAGATAAAATAGACAATATAGCAAAAGCTGAGGACTTATCACGGAACGCATTACTTTCAAAACTAATATCAGATTTTGTGAAAAGCAATGACGATTTTGTTGTAAATATTCTTCCGCCTATCGTTCGTGCGTTAGTAAATCAGGAGCTTGACCGCCTTTCAGAGGGTGCAAATTCCACTATAAATAATGTGTATATTGCAGCGCAAAAAATGATAAATACAACAGAAAAAATCGAAAATCTTCTTACAGAAACGATAACAAATTCTGAAGAAAACTCAATTACAAATGAAGAAATTCTCAGGATGCTTGAAATTTCGGACAAAGAAAGTTCATAAATAAGCCTGTTTTGTTTAAACAACAGAAATATATACAGATTATTACAGCATGAAAATTATATAATTCGTATATAAAGAGGTAAATAGAGGAAGTTTTCGTATATAAATCATATATAAATTTTGATTTGCAATATATATAAAATATATAAATT
>OLRC01001154.1_pt1 | contig 17679 bp, 20 predicted proteins | sample 1672081 | NCBI WGS metagenome assembly OLRC01 (sample SAMEA3136643, study PRJEB25190) | human gut metagenome | biome: human gut; feature: human-associated habitat; material: faeces | place: Austria | collected 2013
CTTCTGGCACTTTTTTGTGGCTTTTTTGTGAATTTGATTAAAAAGTCCTTGACAACTCGTTTCGGGCAAGACAGCGAAATCCATTCTTGTAACCGCCTCCGTCCGGCTGGCGGCATTTATTTTCCCGCAGTATGCGGCCATGATGCAGACGGATGAGATGGACTTCGCCTCATTGGGTGAGCGAAAGCGAGCCATCTTCTGCATCATTCCTGTCAATGACGGCAGCATGAACTATTTGGTCAGTATGCTATTGACCCAGTGCTTCCAGCAGCTCTACCTGCGGTCGGATGAGCGGTACAACGGGCGGCTGCCGGTGCCGGTGCGCGTCATACAGGACGAGTGGGCCAATGTGGCGCAGCCGGACAGCTATCCCAAGGTGCTGGCCACCTGCCGCAGCTATAACATCGGCATCAACATCATTGTGCAGAACATTCATAGCATCAAGGCACTCTATAAGGACGAATGGGAAAGCGTCATCGGCAACTGCGATACCCTCCTTTTCCTCGGCGGCGGCAATGAGCCGACATCGCTGGAATTTATTTCCAAGCTCCTGGGAAAAGAAACGGTACATACCCGCACCCGCGGGCAGACGAAAGGGCGCAGCGGCTCCAGCTCTGTGAATTTTCAGCAGACCGGGCGCGATTTGATGACGCCGGACGAGATACGGATGCTGCCCTCAGATGACGCCCTGCTGCTTATCCGCGGTGAAAAACCGGTGCGGGATAAAAAGTATGACATTCGCCGTCACCCCAATGTGCAGCGCACCACAGACGGCGGAGCGGAGCCCTATATCCACAATCCGCCTGTGCCGGACTATTCTCTGCCGGATCTGCCCTATGCATTCCGTACACTGGACGATTTCACATTTTTGGAGGACGAACATGAAAACGAAGAAAACTAAAACCATGGCAAGAAGCGTTTGCGCCGGTGCGCTGCTTCTGTGCTGCGTTGTACCTGCCTACGCTACCGCCAGCGATCCGCTGAGCATCGTTAATAATCTGTCCGACTTCATCTTTTCGATCATCAAGGCCATCGGCATCATCATTCTTGGCTGGGGCATCGTGCAGGTGGGTATGAGCATCCAGAGCCACGACGCCAGCCAGCGGACGCAGGGCCTGCTGTGCCTGTTCGGTGGCTTGCTTATTACCTTCGCCAAGGAGATCCTGACGCTGATCGGCGCGGTGTAAGGTATGGACAACAACTGGATCATTGACAATCTCAACTATGCTTTCAGCGTATGGAATGACAAACTGACGGAGATGTGGTCGCTGTTGACCCAATCGCCGCAGGCGTTTAAGGGTGGCACGATATGGCAGACGATCCAGACCGTCAATGGAGCCATGCAGGGCATCGGTTACGGTTTGCTGGTGCTGTTTCTGGCCATCGGCATCTTCCGCAGCAGCGCCGGCTTTCGGGACTTCCAACGGCCTGAACACATCCTGCGGCATTTTATCTACTTCGTCATGGCGAAGTTGGCTGTTACCTACGGCATCGACCTGATGGTGGCCATCTTTGCGGTCTGTGCCGGTATCATCTCCGCCGCTGCCGGCAGCGTGGGTGGTATCGACGGGGCAACGGTGTCACTGCCCGTGGAGATGGCGTCAGCCATCGAGGACGTGGGATTCCTCGCCAGCATCCCACTGTGGCTGGTGACGCTGCTGGGCTGCCTGCTTATCACGGTACTGGCATTTTTGATGATCCTCACCGTGTATGGCCGGTTTTTTAGGCTCTATCTATATGCCGCGCTGTCGCCGGTGGCATTGGCGTCCTTTGCGGGAGAAGGCACGTCCCAGATGGGACGCGCCTTTCTCAAAAGCTATATGGGCGTGTGTCTGCAGGGCGCGGTGATCGTGCTGGCCTGTATCGTGTTTTCGGCCTTCGCCGCCAGCGGCACAGTGGTGCTGGGCGGCGGCTCGGTAGTCGCGCAGGTGTGGGGCTATCTGGGCGAGGTGATCTTCAATATGCTGGTGCTGGTAGGACTGGTAAAGGGTGCCGACCGCGTAGTACGGGAGATGTTTGGGATGTGAAATGATGTTGACAGATATTTGCGTGTATGGGATAATCGGAGTATTATTGTTGATAGAACAATATCGTATAGGTTTGGCAGCAAGGAGGAAGTTGCTTTATGAACAAGGTACGAACAGGGAATATCACAACTTGTATCATATCTGGAAATCAATTCTTGGAGGTCGCTGAGGGATTAACTACTAATGGAATATGTAATGCTAATCGTGTGCGGCCGTTTTTTGTTAATGCAGGGCTTGCAAGCGAACTGTTTTTGAAATCTATTCAAATGCGTGAGCACGGCGGCACCAACTTTTCTTCTGGGCATGACCTTAGTGATTTGTACAAAGATATTTCTCAAAGTGCAAAGGACGAAATAGAACGGTCCTATAATTCTATGTATGAAGTGGAACTTCACAAAGTTGAACTGGACTCCTTTTTGTCAAACTATTCAAATCCATTTATAGATTTCAGGTACACATTTGAATCAGGAGCAACGGCAGAAGGTAATTCTCGTGCACTATTGTACTTTGCAAAGAGCCTTAAGCTCTATATTGATGCAAATATTGAGAATGGCGGCTAAGAATTAAATGATAGGCTGTGAAAAGCACCGGTTTCCGGTGCTTTTCTTTTGCCCAAAAGGAGAAAACACATGGAAATCAAAATCAACAAAGAAATTCGCAGCTACAAGGAAACGGTCTACTTCGGCCTGACGGCGCGGCAGCTTATTTGTTCGCTGCTGGCGGTGGGTACGGCGGTGGGGCTGTACTTCGCCCTGCGGGGCGTATTAGACCGCGAGACGCTGGGCTGGCTGTGCATCGTGGGCGCTGCGCCCATGGCGGCAGCAGGCTTCTTCCACTACAACGGCCTGACGCTGGAGCAATTCCTGTGGGCATGGTGCAAGACCAATTTCCTGTTGGCCGGTCGGCGGCTGTGGCACAGCGAGAATTACCTATACGACCTTTGGGAGAAGGAGGACAAGAAGTGAGAAAACTATTCAAAGGCCGCAGCACGGAACGGGACGCCTTTCGCATCCCACGCAGCGTGCAGCAGTCCATCCCCATCAAGCGCATCTATAAAGACGGTATCTTTCGTGTAAGCGGCAGGTTTTCCAAGACCTGGCGCTTTTTTGACATCAATTATGCCGTGGCCTCGCCGGAAAAGCAAATGGAGCTGTTTTTGAGCTACTGCGGCGTTCTCAACAGCCTGCCCATCGACGCGGGTATTAAGCTGACACTGGTGAACCGCCAACTTAACCGGCAGGAGTTCAGTAGGAATCTCCTGATGGCCTACCGGCAGGATAGCCGCGACTATATGCGCCGCGAGTACAACGGCATTCTGCTGGACAAGGCCACCGGCAGCAACAATCTGGTGCAGGAGAAGTACATCACTGTGTCCGTGGCCAAGCGCAGCATCGAGGAGGCCCGCACCTTCTTCGCCCGCGTGGGAACTGACCTGACCGCTGGCCTCGGCCGCATGGATTCCGGCATACGGAAAATCACCCTCAACGAGCGCCTGCGCCTGTTCCATGACTTCTTCCGCGTGGGACAGGAATCGGCTTTTGCCTTCGACCTGCAAACCGCTCAGCGGCGCGGCCACGACTTCCGCGATGCCATCGCGCCGGAGACGCTACAATTCTTCCACGACCACTACGCTGTGGGCGAGCGCGTGGGCCGCACCCTGTTCCTGCGGGAGTATGCCAGCTTTATCAAGGACACTATGATTACCGAGTTGATGGACTATCCCCGAAACATGATGCTGTCCATCGACATTGTGCCGGTGGCCACAGACGAGGCTGTGTCGGAGATGCACCGGCGCATCATGGCGGTGGAGAGCGACATCACCCGCTGGCAGCAGCGGCAGAACCACCACAACAATTTCTCCGCCAATATCCCCTATGATCTGGAGCAAATGCGGAAGGAGACGCGGGAGTTCTTAGACGACCTCACCGCCCGCGACCAACGGATGATGTACGCGCTGGTGACGCTGACTCACCTTGCCGACAGCGAGGAGCAGTTGGAGCAGGACACGGAGGCCCTGTCCGCCATCGGGCGTTCCCACGGCTGCCAGTTTGCCACTATGAAGCACCAGCAGGAGGACGCGCTGAACACGGTGCTGCCCTACGGCCTGCGGCGTATCGACGCTATGCGGACGCTGACCACGGAGAGTACCGCTGTGCTGCTGCCCTTTAAGACACAGGAGATCATGGACACCGGCGGGCTGTACTACGGTGTCAACGCCGTGTCTCGCAACCTCATCATTTGCAACCGCGACGCGATGCTCAACGGTCACGGTCTGTATACGGGCGTGTCCGGCAGCGGCAAGTCCATGATGGCCAAGCAGGAGATCGGCTTTGTGGCACTGAACACCGACCACGATATTATTGTGGTAGACCCTGAGCGGGAGTATGGCCCGCTGATCCGAGCCCTGGGCGGCGAGGTCATTACCATTTCCGCCTCCAACGGCAGCTATGTCAACGCGCTGGACATCTCCAAGGAGTACGGTGACGGGCGCAATCCGCTGGTGCTGAAAAGTGAGTTCATCATGAGCCTGTGCGAACAGCTCATGGGCGCAGGCGAGATCGGCGCAAAGGAGAAATCCATCATCGATCGCTGCACCGCCAACATCTACCGCAAGTACATCCGTAAATACGAGGGCGACCCGCCCACACTGAAAGATCTCTACGACGACCTCATGCGGCAGAAGGAGCCTGTCGCTCATGAAATTGCGCTGGCGTTGGAGCTGTTCACCACCGGCAGTCTCAACGTGTTTGCCCATCAGACCAACATCGACACCCGCAACCGTATCATCTGCTACGACATTCAGGACTTGGGTGAAAACCTCAAGCCCATCGGCCTGCTGGTGATGCTGGACAGCATTCTGAACCGCGTCATTCGCAACCGGCAGCAGGGGCGGTATACCCACGTCTACATTGACGAGATCTATCTGTTCTTCGCCAGCCCCGGCGTGGGCGGCAAGAGTGCCATCAACAACTATTCCAGCGAGTTCCTTTACAAATGCTGGAAGCGATTCCGCAAATACTACGCCACCCTCACCGGCATTACGCAGAACGTGGAGGAGTGCCTGCTATCCGACACGGCGCGGCTGATGTTCGCCAACAGCGAGTTCCTGGTACTGCTGAACCAAGCGCCCACCGACCGTGCGGAACTGGCCAAGCTGCTGGATGCCAGCGACGCGCAGATGGATTACGTCAGTGACGCACCGGCAGGACACGGATTGATCAAGGTGGGCTCTTGCCTCGTGCCTTTCATCAATGAATTGCCCCGCGACACGGAGCTGTACCGCCTGATGACCACCAAGCCGGGGGAGCAAAATGCGTGACGTCAAGACCCGCGCCGCCATGGAACAGCCGAAAACGCGGCAGCAAAACGCCATACCCCGCACGGCGGTTTGTATCTTGCAGCGGCACTACGCTCAGCAGAAGCAGGAACGGCAGACCCAGCACCAGCGACAGCCGGTGGAGTATGCCACAGAGCAGGTGCGGCAAGGGACGGCGGACGCCGCCCGTCTGACCTTCCGCGCCACGCGGCAGCTTCAGCGGAAATATGCCCTGCACAAATACCGTGCCCAAAAGGTGCGGCAGCGGCAGGAGACAAAGGCGGCGCAGGTGCGACAGCGGGATATGAGGCAGTCAACGGAGCAGACCGCCGCGGCGCAGCACACTGCCACAGTGCCGCGCCAACCGGCGCAAAAACCGCCTGCACCAACCATGACCGCCGCCCAGCAGCGGGCAAAGCAGCATACCCAGCACACCGCCCAGCGGCAGATGCTCCAGCAGGCAAAAGCCGCCGCCCGCAAAGCGGGACAGCGGTTGGAGCAGATGGCACAGGCGGCAGGCAAAGCCATTCGCGCCGGTATTGAGGCGATAGCCGCAGCGGGCGGCGGTGTGGTGCTGTTCCTGCTGCTGGCTTTGCCGGTAATCGCGGTGGCGGCAGCGTTGTCTCCGGCAGGCGTCCTTGCGGACAGTCACACCATGGAACCCACCGGCGAAGCCATGGAGGTGTGGGAACGCCTGCCGGACGATCTCTCCATGGAACGGCGCATGGTCGTCACTTACGCGCTGGCGCTGGTGGACAAGGTGGACTACTTCTGGGGCGGCAAATCGCTGGTGCTGGGCTGGGACGACCGCTGGGGCGAGCCGGCAGAGGTCACAGCCGAGGGCAGCGACACCACCGGTACAGAGCAGCCTTACGGCTTGGACTGCTCCGGCTTCGTGGATTGGGCGTTCTACAACGCCAGCGGCGGCAGCTACATCATCGGGCAGGGTGGCGGCGCGGCGGCGCAGCACGCTAGCTGCACAGACATAGCGTGGGACGAGGTGCAGCCGGGAGATCTGCTGTTCTACCCGGAGGACGAACACGTCGGCATCGCCGCAGGGCGCGACTGGCTGGGCCTCCTGCTGGTGGTGCATTGCGCATCCGGCACCAACGGTGTGACCATCTCCCACCAAACCAGCTTTAAAACGGCGGCAAGGCCGGTGTGGTATGCCGACAAATAGAGGGCAGAGGATCCTGTAGGTTGTTGGCCGAAAAAATATTATTTCACTGTCCTCTTGTTGAAAAGTATTTCACCTGTCTGTCTTGAGCTTTTGCACAGTTGGGCTTGCATTTTGGCGGATTGAATGGTATAAAAGAGAAGAAATCTATTTGCATGAAGGAGGTGGCGACATGTCACGCAATTCGGGACCCAATGTATTTCAGCGCGGTGTCATGGCGCTGATCCTGCTATCATTGTTGCGAAGGGAAGATATGTACGGCTATCAGCTGGTGCAGGAAATAGAGCGATGTAGCGGCGGACAGCTGAAAACCCAAGAAGGATCTTTATATCCCGTGCTATATCGGCTACAGGAGCAGGGTTTAATATCTGACCGCAAGGTATTGGTGGGAAAGAGGATGACTCGTGTATACTATCATCTAGAGCCTGCCGGAGAGGATAGGCTAGATGAAATGGCCCAAGAATTTGAATCCATGATGACTGGTGTGTTAGCCATCATTCGAGAGGAGGTACCGTCATGCAACAAAAAAAACGGCAAATCAACCGATATGTCCGAGCCGTCGCCAGTTATCTGCCCTGCACTAGAAAACAAAAAAAGCAGTTATTAACGGTGCTACGCAATGAAGCAGAAGCCTATTGTTCCGAAACCTGTGATGCTGACCTTGAGATGCGTTTTGGGACGCCGCAGCAGGTAGCTGCCGCCTATGTGGATGCCATGAGCACCCAAGAGCTACTGAAGGCCTTGCGTCAGCGCCGACGAGTGCTGACAATTCTGATTGCATCTTTGCTGGCAGCATTGCTGTTTTGGGTTGCTGCCCTTTGCGTCAGCTTGTATGATTATCATCAAGCCTATAATGGGTGGAGCGAAACAATTATCATTGAATAATTGAAAAATGGAGGAGAATCATGAAAAAGAAGATTTCGGCAATACTGGTGGTTGTTGTTTTATTTTTTGCTTTATCACCTCCTCAGGTGTACGCACAGAGTGTTGAGTCGATTCATTACGATGACGGCAGTTATATCCTTATTGAAAAAGAATGCTCTAGCCAAAAAACGAAGGCGCTTGGTTCTAAAAGTGGCAGTAAACAGTATAAATATTATTCGGCGGCTGACGAACTGCAATGGATAGTAACTTTAAGCGCGGACTTCACATTTAATGGTACAACGTCATCATGCACATATGTTCGGGAGCCAAAAGTTGAGGTTTATGCTGGGAAGTGGTCTGCAGTTTCAAAATCTGCATCCAAAGTTGGGAATGTAGCAACTGGAAAAGTCGAAATGAAAAAGGGCGGCTTATTTATTTCAAAATCTATTCCCGTTACAGTTACACTTTCCTGTGACAAAAACGGAAATCTAACATAAATTATAGATTACTGGTAGATATCGTTATTGATAACAAGCCACCTAGAAAGCTTTGAATCCAACTAGTAAAAAATCGGGCAATAGACAAAACACCCCCTAATGTAGGATAATTACTACATTAGGGGGTGTCATTATGTCGGAACGCAATTACGCATATATAAATGAATTAGTGCCAACCGCACAAGCGGCAGTAGCCGGAGATTTTTGGGGATGCAAACAAGGAAATCCGGCTGTATTTAGAAATCACAAATACTTTTGCAAAATACTTTTTTTAGAAAAACTTTTTTAACAATATTGACATTATTTTCGCAATGTGCTACGATGAGTATCGTAATAGTCATGACTAAACACTTTGCAACAACCACTGATGAATACAAAACGAAAGAATCAAAAAGGAGTGCTGTGTTCTATGAAAAAAAGAATTTTGCTTTTTGTTTTGACTCTTGCGCTTGCCTGTTCTTGTATTTTGCCTGCATATGCCGCAGAACGCTCTGGTAACGGGTATCATATCCGTGACATTTGGTTTAATGGGAAAAAGTATGAGTCGTCGCTGGTCGCCTCGTATAAAGCTGGACAAGGAGCCGCCTGTACGATAATTGCCTGTCAGGCATATGTGAGATTCACGCAAAAAAGTGTTACAGCATCTTTTGACACAAAAAACTATGGGTATGTCTCTGCCACCGGCGCTTCTCATACACGAAATTTTAGCAGTGGAAATACATCCATTGAATCGCCCTATGCTGTCTGCAGCGTTGGGGCAAGTCAAGTTATTAGCTGCCGCGATATTAGCGGAGGAGCAGTTATCTATGGAGATGGCAATTATCAACTCTATGCCCATATGGTCAACCGCTGATAGCTGATAGAAGTCTTTTGTAAATATCTAAAATGAATTTGCCCGCCTACTGCATATATAATGTGATAGGCGGGCGAATTTCACAATTCGACCGGGGAGGGACTATCCAATGAAACGCTGCATAGTGCCATGGCTTTTTGCGATGCTTCTGCTACTAACCGCCTGTTCTGGATCCGGAGGCTCCGCAGAGGATCCAATCAAAGGGTCAAACCCCACCCCCGCCGCTCAGGGCCACGCCTTGCCCAAGGAGAACCGGAGCGCCGCCGGATCGGGCGAGGTGTTCACCGACGACAACGGCTGGTATATTTGCGCCGCCGGGGCGGTGAGCTACTACGACTATGCCTCCGGCCAGACCATGACCCTGTGCGCCCAGCCGGGCTGCTCCCACGGGGACGCCAGCTGCCAGGCGTGGGTGGGGAACGTCAACAGCTTCGCCGTTTTGGACGGGGTGCTCTACGCCACCCTCGATAACGCGGGCAGCGGCGCGCAACTGGTGCGCAAAGAGCTGTCCGGCGGGAAAGTCACCGTCCTGGAGCAGTGGGACAACACCGACGATCATTTCTACACCGCCACCCTGGGGCGTTTCTCCTGCGGCAAGGCCACCCTGTATGTGCAATGCCGCATCACAGAGCAGCAGGCGGACGGGCGGGTCGATAGCCGAACCGAGGGCAGCTCCCTGCTATACGACCTTGCCGCCGGCAGCTATCGGGAGCTGTCTGTCCCCGGGACGCTGATGGGCTTTTCCGCCCGCTGGGGCGCCGTGGTGGAGGAGCCGAAGGAGCAGTCCCTGCTGAGTGCGGAGGAGTTCGCGGCGCAGTACGGGGAGAACGCCAGCTACGGGCGGTATGTCCACCAAAACACCCAGCGGCGGCTTCTGCTGTGGAATATGGAGAGCGGGGACTATACCGTTGTGGCCGATCATAACAAGGACGGATATCTTATGACCGTCGACCCCATGCAGGTCTACGGCATGGAGCATATCTATCAGTGCGGGGACGAGCTGCGCCTTCTGAACCTGGATAGTGGCGAGAGCCGCACCCTGCTGTCCATGGAGGATATCATCAACTACTGGGTCATGGACAGCAAGGCCTTTATCATCACCGATACGGAAGCGGGCTCTCGGGTTTGGGTGGCCGATCTGCAGGACGGTAAGCCCGTGGAGCTGGCGGGTGCCGCAGACGAACACGGCATGGTCATGAGCCCCTCCCAGGAGGGCGGCTCCTTCTTCCGGGCGTTGGGCGACAACGGCCGATGCGTCATCTCCAAGGAGAATTTCTATGCCGGGCGCTATGAAAGCGCCGTGGCAGTGGGGTGACGGGATGGAGCTGCAATTTCACGATGTCGCCAAGCGATACGGTGCAAAGGAAGCCCTGCGGGGCATCGACCTGACCCTTACGGCGGGGGTATATGGGCTGCTTGGCCCCAACGGCGCGGGCAAAAGCACCCTCATGAACATCCTCACCGGCAATCTCCGCCCCACCCGGGGCCGCGTCACCCTGGACGGGGAGGACACCGTCTCCATGGGGGCGGCCTTCCGCCGCCGACTGGGCTACTGCCCCCAGCAGCAGGCGTTATATCCCGGCTTCACCGGGGAGCAATTTCTCTATTACATGGCGTCCCTCCAGGGCATGAGCCGGGAGGATGCCAAACGGCGCATGGACTGGGCGCTGGCGCGGCTGGATCTCACGGAGGCGGCAGGCCGCCCCATCCGTGGCTGGTCGGGTGGCATGAAGCAGCGGCTGCTTTTGGCGCAGTCTCTGCTCCACGACCCGGATATTTTGGTGCTGGACGAGCCAACGGCGGGGCTTGACCCCCGCCAGCGGGTGGCGGTGCGGAACCTCATCGGCGAAATTGCCGGGGAAAAGATCGTGCTGCTGTGTACCCATGTGGTGCAGGATGTGGAATTCATCGCTCGGGAACTGATCTTAATGAACCAAGGGCTTGCCATCCGTCGCGGTTCCCCCCACGCCTTGGAGCAGGAGTTGGAGGGGCAGGTGTGGGAGCTGACCGTGGCGGAGGAGCAGCTCCCCGATGTGGCGCAATACGGCACGGTGTGCGGCGTTTCCCGCCAGCAGGAGGGCATTTTGGTGCGTCTGCTCAGCGCAGCAAAGCCGCCCCCCCCCTGCGCCCCGGCCAGACCCGATCTGGAGGATGTGTACCTTTTCCACTTCGGTGAGGGGGCTGCGTTATGAGGGGCGAGCTGCGAAAAATCACGGGCAGCCAACGGCTGTGCCTGCTGCTGGTTTTGGCGGTGCTGTGCAGCGGGGTGCTGTTCGCCCTCCACGCCACCGGCGACAGCGGCGGCTATACCGTGTCCGGTCTGCGCCACGCCATGGCGCAGGAGGATCTCGACGGGTACGAGGAGCGTCTGTGGCAGGAGCTGGAGCAGGTCGCATACACCGGCGCGCGCAGTGAATACGACGCCCTGCGCCGCGAGCTGTACGCCGCCGATGCGGCTCTTGCGCGGGTGCGGCAGGCGGAGGAATATCCGTCCTTTCGGGCAGGCTTGGCGGCAGAATCCCGCCTGAAGCTGCGAATGGGACTGTTTGACGGCTTTGCCGCCCGCTCCTTAGAGCAGGGCGCGCAGGTCTATGAATCCCTGGCGGATGTGACCCCCCGGAGAGAATTCCTGGGGAGCGCGGAGGTACTGCTGTCCTTTCATCTGACGGACGCGCTGGCACTGCTGTTTCCCCTGGCGGCGGGGCTGACCCTGCTGACCCACGAGAGGGCATCGGGGCTTTTGAACCTGACCCGTCCCACCCGATTCGGGCGGTCGCGGGTCTACGGGCGAAAGCTGGCCGCCGCCGCGACTCTCTCCACGGTAGGCTTCGTGCTGCTCTATGGCATCAACGCCCTTATAGCGGGGCTGCTGTACGGCTTTGCGGGACTGGACGCCCCGGTGCAGAGCCTGTACGGCTTTGCCGCCTGCCCCTACCGAATGACGGTGGGCGGGCTGCTGGCTCTGTCGGCGGGGATGAAATACCTGTGGCTGCTGTGCTGCACGGCGCTGATCTTCCTGCTGTGCGCCCGCGCGTCCAACGCCGCCGCAGCGGTTGGCTGCGCGGCGGTCTGCGGGGGCATAGCCGCCCTCATGGCGGGCAGCTCCCAATTATGGCTGCGGAATCTCAGCCTGTGGCAGTTGGCGGACGGCCAGGCCCTGTGCCGGGAAGCGGTGTATCTGAACCTGCTGGGCAGTCCCTCGGATCGGGTGCTGCTTGGCGCGATATTCCTGGCGGCTCTCGCCGTGATCGCCGGAATAGGCGGCGCGGCGCTGTACTCCCAAATCCCCGGCGGCGCGGCCATCCGGCTCCCCGCCGCCCGGCCCCTCCCCCGGCCCCGGCATACCTGCCTGGCGGGACACGAGCTGTATAAGGCGCTGATCTCCCGATGCGGGCTGTGGGTATTGCTGGCATTTTTTGCCGTCATCGCCCTGCTGTACAGCCGATTCAGCCCGGAGCGCAGTGAATTTGAGGTGTATTATCGGAACTATTCCGAGATTTTGTCGGGTGCGCCCAGCCAGGAGAAGGACGACTACCTGGCATCAGAGCTGGCGCGGTTTGACGGGCTGAATGAGCAGCTCGCGGAGCTGGCGCAGCAGTACCCCGACGCTGCAGCCTTTGACCGGGAGGCGGAGCCCATACGAAATCAGCTTCGGATGGAGGACGCCTTTCACCTGGCGCAGAATCAGTATCGCGCCCTGCGGCCGGGGCAGGTGTACCTGTATCAGACCGGCTATCAGCGGCTGTTGGGTGCGGATGCCCTGCGGCAGGATGTTTTGGAGCTGGGCGGCGCGTTTCTGGCCGTTGCCCTGCTGCTGTTCGGCAGCTTCGCCGGGGAGCGGGAGAGCGGCGTGGAGGCCCTGCTGACGGCCAGTCCCCGCCGCAAAAGCGTGGTGCAGTGGAAATGCGTCATTGCGGGGGGCTATGTCCTGCTGCTGACTCTCGCCCTGTGGCTGCCGGGACTGTTGACGGTGCAGGGAGCCTACGGCTCCCTTGACATGGCCGCTCAGGCCAACAGTGTGCAGTGCCTGTCCGTTCTGTCGGACGGCTGGACGGTGGGCGGCGTGGTGCTGGCGCTGCTGGCCATTCGCCTGCTCCTGCTGGCGGTGGCCGCCGCAGCGGTGATGCTCCTCTCCCGCCGCTGCGCGACTGTTCCGACGCTGCTGCTGTCGGTGCTGCTTTTGCTGCTCCCCGCGGGTACGGCATACGCCTGGATGTGAAAAAAACGCGGGTGCGGACAAAATTACCTCCTGTGCCTTTTGAAGAACTTGCTAGCAATAGTGCCTTATAGGGTCAGATTAGGTATACCTGAAAATACGGCTTTTCTTGGTATGTCAGCACTCATGTCGTAGTATTTTTGATCGTTCTTAATAGATTATTTATATGAAGAGGACTGCTACCAGCAGTCCTCTTCATTGTTGGTGTGTAGCTTGCGTGAATCAATTCCGCAAGTTATTCCTTTTTGCCTCTGATTGTTTCTTCTCCCCTTTGTAAAATCATGGTAAGCCGAATATGCAGATATGGCAGTCGAACAAACGCCAGCGCAAAAAGCATTTTTGCTCTCTACGCTGGCGTTTGTTTTGCCCTTACTAATGCACAGAGATTATATTCGGTCAATTCTCTCAGATTACTTCTTTATGTGATGTTAGCAAGATAATAGATAATAAGCAAGCACTCCCATACCGGCGAAGCTTTGAGAAGGAAAAAAACGACAAAAACATACAAAACCCGCCGCATTTGCGTAGACCATTGTAGAAAGAATACATGTCACAAATAGCCATAAATCGTGTAAAATCAGTATATAAGAAACGGCCTCCCTTTCTATACCCGGCAAGAGGGCCGCCGCGACGGCTTGATGAACGCCTTTCAAAATACACAAGACAGGAGGAGTACCAATGCCGTTAGTTTATTATGTTTCGGAACTTGAAAAGAACGCGTCTTTGGATGCCGAACGCCTGTTGCGTCTTTTGGGCGTATCCGGAAAGCTGTCGGGATTTTACTTTGCGGTATATATGCTGGAGCAGGTACAGGAGAAGCCCGAGTATGTCTTGCTGATCACGAAGTGTCTTTATAAGCAAACAGCGCAGCATTTCCGCACCACAAGCAGCTGTGTGGAGAGAAATCTGCGCACTCTTGTGCAGGCCTGCTGGAGGCAGCCGGATCACAGCCTGTTGGATCACATTGCGGGATGCCCGCTGTCGCAGCCGCCGACAAATTCACAGTTTATAGATATGCTGGCCGCCTACCTTCGCAATGGCACCTAAAACGCCTCCCCCTGTTTCTGCGGCGGCGGTGTATTCCCCTTTCCGCACCGCCGCAGCTTCTTCTTTATGAGTGTGCACCAGCCATCAAACCTTTGGTAGCTGATGCAGGCTGATAAGGAGCCGATGCTGCACATTGAAAAGAGCCGCATTTGCGGCGCAAATATAGCAGACAGGTACATTCGTGCCGGTGCGAGCCATGCAGCAGCGTCCGCCATGATCTCCCACATGGGAGGGAGCGAAACAGACGCTGTGCCGAAACAGAGTGGCACTCTGTGGGCCACGACCACCGGCACCCATAATGATACTCCCGCATTGGACGCCCTCAAAGCATCGTGCGGCGCACCCATCAGCATGGGCCGGGGTGAGATTCCCGTGAGGCTGGCAGCCACCAGCCGCCTGTTCTGCTTGAGAATTTTACGACCGCAAAAGTGTGGGTAAGCAAAAGCGCACTTTAGGAAGCGCGTTGTTGCTTATTCATATCACCTCGATTACCGCATACTTTATGGAGGGAGGAGTTGCCTATGACAGAAGTTGATCGTGATATTGCTTTGGTTTTGTTGAAGCGTCTATGGAAGCGGGAGTTGATTTCGGAAGAGACATATGTTTCTGCCTGCAACTCCCGTTTTTTTGACAAAAGACGTTTTACCTCCGATACTGAAGCTATGGAAGAAATAATGGTTGAGGAGGCCGATATCCATGATGACAGTTCGATGGTTGAGAGAGCAGATGCGGCAGGGCAAGTCAATTTATGACCTGCCGCTGCGCGTGACCTTCTATGCCCGCGTTTCTACCGAGAAGGTGGAGCAGCAGGGCAGTTTGGAAAACCAAATTCAATACTACACAGAGTTTATTCAGAAAAATCCCAACTGGACGTACATCCCCGGATACATAGACGAGGGCATTTCCGGCACAAGTACCTACAAGCGGGACAGCTTCCTGCGGATGATCGCAGACGCCCAGCGGGGAATGTTTGACTTCATCATCACGAAGGAGATATCTCGCTTCTCCCGCAATACGCTGGACAGCATCCAGTACACGCAGGAGCTGCTGGAGAACAATGTGGGCGTCTTGTTCCAGAATGACAACATCAACACACTGGATAGCGATAGCGAGTTCCGATTGGTGGTCATGGCAGGTGTGGCACAGGATGAGGTGCGCAAGCTCTCTGAGAGGCTGAAATTTGGCTTTCGTCAATCTATTAAGAACGGTCGTGTACTGGGTAATAATCGCTTGTGGGGCTATGATAAAAAGGATTGTAAGCTGACCATTGTTCCGGAGCAGGCAGAGGCGGTAAAGCAGATATTTGAACTCTATGCCACCGGGCAGTATGGCCTTCGCAGCTTGTCACAGGAGCTGACCCGCCGTGGTTACACCAGCTTGCAGGGTAATGTATTCAACACAAGCACCATCGGACACATTCTGCAAAATCCCAAATATAAGGGCTGGTATTGCGGCAACAAGACCCAATCGTTAGACTACCGCAAGAAAAAGACAGCGTTCCTCGACGAAAGTGAATGGGTATCCTATCCCGACCCGAATATTCCGGCCATCGTGTCGGAAGAAGTATGGGATAAGGCCAATGCCCTTTTTAAGCAGAGGAGCGCCCGTTCGAAAGCCTATGGCGTAGGGTATCAGAGCCGGTATCCCTACAGCGGCAAGATCATCTGTGGAAAGCATGGAACGTCCTTTCACCGGCAATCCTTCAAAACGCGGGAGGGAGAAACGGAGTTTTGGAAATGTAAGATGTACCGTGAACACGGAAAAGCGGGCTGCGACCTGCCTACCATTCGCACCACGGAACTGGATACTATTTTGGCAGAGCAGTTTCAGAAGCTGGTAAAGCACCAGAGACAGATTATCCGCGTGGTGTTGGATTCCGTTACAAATACACAGAAGAAGGAAGACTACTCCAAGGAGATTGCCCGGTTGCAAGCGCAAATACAGCAGCTGGAGGACAAGAAAGAAAAGTTACTGGAGCTGAGTATGGCCGAGGCCATTACCATGCAGGAGTTCAAAAAGCGGAATAGCCGCTTCAATGAACAGATCACCTCGCTGCAAACACAAACGATTTCCTTGCAGCAACAGGAGCAGCAAAAGCAAATCGCAGCCACGGATACGGCTGCGCTGGAAAAGGCATTATGGGCAGATCTGAACTGCAAGGAGCCGATCCAATCAGAAGTGGTTGCCACGATCCTCGACCACGCTGTGGTATGTGAGGACAGTGATGACAAACATATCCATTTAGAACTCTATTTGCGGCTGGGGCAAACGGCTTCAGCCTATTATGAACGAGGCAAATTAGCCTTCAAGGATGCATCTTCAAGAAATACTATACACAGGCGGACAATCAGGAGGATCTGATCTCCATCGGCACCATTGGACTCATCAAGGCCGTCAACACCTTCCGGGCAGACCGGGGCATCAAGCTGGCTACTTATGCGTCGAGATGCATTGAGAATGAGATCCTCATGTACTTCCGCTCCCAGCGGAAGCTGCAGGGGGAGGTGTCTCTGTCCGACGCCATCGACACGGATAAGGAGGGGGGCTCGCTGTATCTGCTGGACGTGGTGGGGACCGACGACACCATGCTGTCGGATCTGCAGGATCGGGAGGAGCAGCTGCTGCTGCGGCGTCTGGTGCGGGACTGCCTGACGGAGCGGGAGGCGGACATCATCCGGAGGCGGTACGGGCTGGAGGGGCATCCGCCCCAAACCCAGCGGCAGGTGGCGGCGGTATACGGCATCAGCCGCAGCTATGTCTCCCGCATCGAGAAGCGGGCGCTGGAGAAGCTGGAAAAGGAGCTGCGAAAGGGGTAGGAGGATAGCGAAAGGGCTTGTCTTTGGGGCGGGAACATGGTAAGATGATAAAAACACCTATGCGGCAGCCTGTGGAAATGAGCGGAGATAACATGAGAAAGTTTTTCAGAGGAATATGCGGCGTACTGGCGACGCTTTTGACCCTGTGCATCCTATTGATGGCGGCGGGGCTCATGGGGGTGCGGGCCTTCGGCATCACGCCTTATGTGGTACCGGCGGACATGGAGGGGCTTCCGTGGTCCGCCGGGGCGCTGCTGTACGTGCGGCAGGAGCAGCCGGAGACGCTGCAGCCGGGGGACACCATCGCCTACGTCACGGACAGTGACCTATCGCTGGAGGGGGGCGTCATCGGTTCCGTGGACACAGAGCGGCGCTTCTTCTATGTGGAGGGAGCCCCGGTCTACTGGGACAATGTACTGGGGCAGCCCCTGTGGGGCATCGATGGGCTGGGCTATGTGTCCGGCTATATCAGCCGGCCGCCGGGACTGTATCTGGTGCTGGGGGCTGCTGTGGTGCTGGCGTTGCTGTGCATCTTCCCCCTGCGACGCCGAAAGGGAGAGAAAACGGAAGAATCCCCCACCGGGAGATGTATGGCAACGAATGCGGGAGAGAAAGCTCCCACCAAATCGGTGCAGGCTGCGGCGATGGAGGAGGAAGTCCCCACCTTGACGGAAAAGCCTGCGTCTGCGGAGGTATCTGAGCCTGTGCCGGAAGCGCCTGAGCCTGCGGCGGAGGTACAGCGGCCTGCAGAGACCGGGCGGCGGCAGACCTCTGGCAAGCGGGACGAGGCGGTGGCCCGTCACGGCGGCAAGCGCCTTCGGCGCTGATGGAATCGAGCAAAAGAAGGACCCAAAGGCAGAGCCTTT
>OLRC01001156.1_pt1 | contig 17668 bp, 12 predicted proteins | sample 1672081 | NCBI WGS metagenome assembly OLRC01 (sample SAMEA3136643, study PRJEB25190) | human gut metagenome | biome: human gut; feature: human-associated habitat; material: faeces | place: Austria | collected 2013
CGGAAGCGGCACCGAGGGCGAGAGCACGCCGCTCGAGCGCTTCGACAGCGTGGTGTTCACGGTGGCGTAAGCCGCCGCGCGGGGGTCCGGACGACCAGCCGGGCCCCTGCGCACCTCCCGCTCCGGTTCGACGAGCGCACCGTAATTCTTTGCAAGCCGGCCCGATGCAGCACTGCGACGCCCAAGCTCGCCCTCGAAAGCAGACGGGCGCCCCTCCGAACATCATCCTCAGAGGATTATTTTTCTATTACCCCAGATCAAACGCTTGAGCATCGAACGCAAAACCCTGATCGACTCGCTCACCTCGCTAGAAAAAACAACCTCTGCACGGTATGATGATGCCCAGGGAATCAAGGAGGGGGCTTCATGGGGATTCGCGTTCCTCGCATCACCGTCAACGCCGACTTCGGCGACGACGCCGCGTTCGGCGACCTGAGCTTGCTTTCGGTGGGCTACGGGCTGCACCAGGCTTGGGTGTACGCCGTCATGTTCGGAACGCCCACCATCTTCGGCACGCAAACCTACGTCACCGGCATGTACGGCAGCCACGCATCGCTGCCGTTCCTCGTCTCCATCGTCGTGTTCGGGCTGTGCCTGCTGTTCGCCGGCATCACCGACCAGCGGCTGCTGAGAACGTACATCTCGAAGAAGACGCTCGCAGCGGGCGCAGTGCTCATGTCGGCCGGAACGTTGCTGCTGCTTGCGACACCCGTGATCAGCGGCCCGGCGCTGGAAGCGGTGTCGGGCGTCATGACGGGCATCGGCTCCGCCATCCTGATCCTGTTCTGGGGCGTCGCGTTCGCGCGTTGCGACAGCGCGTCCATCGTGCTGAACTCGTCCATCGCCATCTCCATCGCGATCGGGGTGTACGCCATCGGCCTGCATTACGGGCCGTTCCCCATCGCCGGCATCCTCGCGGGCATCATCCCGCTGTTGGAGCTCGCCATCCTCTGGAACAAAACGCCGGCGCCGTATTCCCAGCGCAACGAGGTCCCCATCTTCAAACCGCTTCCGGTGAACCACGCCAAGTTCTTCCTGCGCTTCGGCATTCCCGTGTTCGTGTTCGGCGTGGCGTTGGGCACGCTGCGGCAAACGTCCATCCAGTACATCGTGCCCGCCTCGAACGTAGGTGACCAGATCGCCATGCTGCTGGCCGCCGGATTCGCCTCCGTGGTCATCCTCGTGACCATCGTGGCCCTTGGCGGCGGCGACAAATGGAGCCGCTACTTCCGCCCGCTCGTCCCTTTCATCGCCGTCACGCTGTTCTTCCTACCGCTTTCCGAGATGAGCGACGGTACGTTCGCCACCATGTTCTTGGTGATGGGCTACCTGTGCTTCGAGGCGCTGATGTGGATATTCTTCGGCGAGCTGGCGCAGCGCTTCCGCTTGTCGCCCATCTACGTGTTCGGCCTGGGACGTGGCATGTTGGCGCTGGCGGGACTAGCGGGTTCGCTGTTTCCCATCGTGGCGGCGAACTGGGTGCATCTGCTTCCGTTCGGCGAACAGGGCGTCATCGTCATCGTGCTGCTGATCATGGTGGTGGCGTACGCGCTGCTGCCGCGCGAGCGCGAGATCGAAGCCATCGTCGCACCGTGCCCGCTGGTGAAAGCCGTGTCGCTGGAACTGAGCGACCGCGTGCGCCCGCTGGGGCATGCGGGAGCGGCCGGCGAGGGAGCCGCCGCGCCTGCGCAATCCGGGAACGTGACGGCAGCGACCAATGCGCCCGCACCTGACGCCGAGATCGCGCCCGAACCCGAACCGACCGCGCGGCGCGCCCCTTCGCTGCTGGAACTCAGCAGCGCACGCCGAGCAGACGAGGGCGAAGAGCGAAAGGGAGGCGGCCGCTTCCGCGCGAAGTGCGAGACGGTTGCCAACACCTACCTGCTTTCCCGGCGCGAGACGGAGATCATGTTCTTTCTGGCGAAGGGGCACAACGCCGCGTACATCCAGGAAAAGCTCTACATCTCGGAAGGCACCGCGAAAACCCACATCCGCCACGTCTACAAGAAGACGAACGTCCACAGCCAGCAGGAGCTCATGCGCCTCGTCGAGCTTGCGGATCCCACCGAATAGCGAGCTTGCCCCTCACCGATTGCAGCGCGCGGCCTCCGCGGCCGCTCGCAAATCCCGCGTTCCGTGCACAAACCTGGTCGTCGATCCGCAGGCGCGTTCGCACGATCTCGACACGCTCGCGCGGTTGCACGGCGTCCCCCTTCGCCGTCGTGCAGTTCGCGACGCAAGGTTCGCCTCACCCCAGCTCCCGCTGAAACGCCAGGCGCCTTCGCGCTCGCACAACCGCACGACATCCCTTGCAGCTACGCCATCGACACGAGCAAGAAACGGTTTTCGAGGGCGCTTCTGCAAATTTTTCGACCTTGTGGCAACGCCCCCAATTCATGGGATGTTCTGACCAGGCATTTCTCCGCGTCTCAAAAGCGCACGCACTACCGTGACGAATCGGCGAACACCTCGACCAGGGAAAACGCTTGCCGCGCGTGCCACGAAGTCGAAAAAATTACAAATATGGGTCGTATTTCCGCTTTGGGTACGCAACCGACCGTCGAGGCGCGACTACGAGGGAGAAACGCAAGCTCGCACCACGGCGCAACGAGCGCGCAAATTCGTCAGCAACCTCGCGTAGCCCTGCTTCCCAATCGTCCATGGCGCTCGCGCAAGCCCCGCCTCTCAGCCATCCGCACTCTCGCAGATCCTGCTTCCCTATCGTCCACGCCCTCGCGCAAGCCCCGCTTCACAATAATGACGATTGCGTAAAGGATGGGGCGCGGGCAGGGGGTTTATGGCAAGATGGAACATTGCATAGTCATATGCAGGGACACACGAAGTAACCTGGTTGCGTTTGGGCACGCGATCGCGCGGAACACGCCTGCGCGGCGTTGCCTCCCGTGCGCGAACCCGGCATCCGCCGAGGTTCGAGCCACGCACCATTAAAGGAGATGCAATGGGCTTTCTTTCGAGATTCGAAGGCAGGATGGAAGACACGTTCGAGGGCGCTGCCGACAAGATGTTCGACGCTCCCATCTCGCCGGTCCAGATAGCGAAAAAGGCCGAGAAGCAGATGCGCCGCGAGAAGATGGTTGGCGCGGGCAAGCAGTATGCCCCCACGCTGTACACCGTGCTGGTGAACCCGGACGACGACCGCCGCCTGATGGGCTACTACCCCACGTTGGCGGGCGAGACGGAAACGTACCTGACTGCGAAGGCCTCCGAACAGGGCCTCGTGATGGACGGCCAGCCGCTCGTGCGCTTCATCGTGGACGAGGACCTGAAGCACGGCAAGTTCGACATCATCGCCGAAGCGGTGGCCGCTCCCATCATCGCGCAGCTGCGCGCCGAGGAGATGCATCGTTACGGCCTGGCCGCCGCTCCCGCGCCCGGCGGGTACGGAGCCCCCGCGCAGCCCTACCCCGCGCCGCGCCCCCAGGCGCCGGCTCCGCAGCAGTACGGCGGATACAACCAGGGCTACGCCGCCCCGGCTCCCGCGCCCGCTCCGTACGGCGGCTACGACCAGTACGATCCCCAAAGCCAGTACGAGCCCGCGCCCATGAACGTGGACGCGTACGGCCAGCCCCAGCAGCTCCCCTACGTGCCGGAAGACGAGATCGACCGATCCATCGATTACGGCGAGTACACCTTCGACAGCCGCGACTTCGACGAGCAGCGCGACAGCATCCAGCCTCTCGACCGTCCCGAAGCCGTGGATCCGTTCGCCATCGGCGCAGCCGCAGCCGGTGCGGGAGTCGCCGCCGGCGCCGTTGCCGGAGCGGGTATGGGCGCCGCGACGCCGCAGCCTTACCCCGCCCCGCAGCCGCAACCGCAGGCCCAGCCGCGCATGGCCGCCGAAACCGTCGTGTTCGCCGGCGGGCAGCAAGCGGCGACCCCCATGCCCGCGCAGGCCGCGGTGCGCGCCCGCCTCATCGACACCACGAACAACCGCGCGTACGACCTGGCGTCGGCGCGCCTGCTCATCGGCCGCGAGTCGAAGAACGACATCGCCGTGCACGACGTGAACGCATCGCGCACGCACGCCGAGCTGCGCTTCGAGCCGCAAGGCGTATGGACCATCACCGACCTCGGCTCCACGAACGGCACCCTGGTGAACGGCCGCGAGGTTGCCACCCAGCCGCTCTCCGAAGGCGACCGCATCACTATCGGCATGACGAACTTCATGTTCACCCAAGCCTGAGCGGAAACGGAAGGATAACCCGTGATCGACGTCGTACTTCTTATCGTACGCCTCCTGTTCGTCGCGCTACTGTACCTGTTCCTGTTCGCAATTATGAAAACGGGCATCGGGCTGGTGCGCGGTCAGCGCAAGAAGGAACGCACCTGGAACCTCTCGGTGGAGAAGGGGCCGAAGGAGCTGCGCGGCGTATCCATCGTCGTTCGCGGGCCCGTCATCGTGGGCCGCAGCCCCGGAGCCGACATCGTGGTGGGTGCCGGATACGTGTCCGGCCGCCATGCGCGTTTCCAGCTTATGGGGCAGAACCTGTTCGTTGAGGACCTGGGATCCACGAACGGCACGGGCGTGAACGGCCGGCCCATCACCGAGCCTACCGCCCTTCGGAACAACGACGTCGTGAACGTGGGCGACGTGGCCATTCGCGTGAGGTTCGCCTAATGGCCGCCGATCGTTCGTACAAATCCACTCCGCGCACCCGCAAGGGGGCGCTCACCTCGTTCGGCAGCCGCACCGACATCGGCTGCCTTCGCGATCACAACGAGGACAGCCTCGTGGTCACGCCGCCCCTGTTTGCCGTCGCCGACGGCATGGGCGGCCACGCCGCAGGCGAAGTGGCGTCCGAGATAGCCGTGCGCGTGCTGTCCGAACTTGCCCCCGAACATCCTGACGGGGAAGCGCTCGGCCGCGCCATCGAGGAGGCGAACCGCGCCGTCATCCAAGCAGCGCGCGAAGGGCGCGGCCGCCAAGGCATGGGAACCACCATGACCGCGGCCATGCTGGAAGGCGAGCGACTGGTCATCGCCCAGGTAGGCGACTCGCGCGCGTACCTGCTGCACCAGGGCAAGCTCCAGCAGCTCACGCGCGACCACAGCCTGATGGCCGACATGATCGAGGCCGGGCAGCTCACGCCCGAAGAGGCGCGCACGCATCCGCAGCGTTCGGTGATCACGCGCGCGCTCGGCAGCGACGCGCACCTCCACCCCGACATCTACGAGATCAACGTCGAAACCGGCGACCGCCTGCTCATCTGCTCCGACGGCCTGTCGGGCATGATCTTCGACGACCAGATCGAGAACACCCTGCGCCGCGTGCAAGACCCGCAGCGCTGCGCGTCGCAGCTGGTGAACGAGGCTATCGCGGCGGGCGGCCACGACAACGTCACCGTCATCGTGGCCGACGTGACCGGCTACGCCGAAGTGCGCCGTAAGAAGCTTGCGCGCAAGACCAAGCTGTCCATTGCGCTGGTGCTGGTGCTGTTCACGGCCATCATCGCCGGAGCCGCCTGGGGCACGCAAACCTACCTGAACACCGCCGCTTATCTGGCAAACGACAACGGCAAGGTGGCCGTTTATCGGGGGGTTCCCGGCTCGGTGCTGGGGCTGTCGTTCTCGCACCTGGAACGCACCACCGACGTGTCGGTGGACGACCTGCAGCCGGGCGTGGCCAACCGATTGAACGAGGGCATTCGCGTGGACGACATGGAAGCGGCCGATGCTCTCGTGAAGGAGTACGAGGACGAGATCGCCGCACGCTCCAAGAACCAGGCGGAAGGCGGCAACGCTGAAAGCGGCCGAAACGCGGACGCGAAGGATGCGTCGGACGCTAAGAACGGCGGTGCCGCGTGACGCGCCGCAACGTAGAACTCGTCCTGCTGCTGGTGGCGGCGCCCGTGGTGGCGCTGTTGTTCGCCATGATCGCCATCAACCAGGGGCAATCGCTCGACATGACCACCCTCGGCGTGCCGGCGGCCATCTTCGTGGCCTTCGTCATCGCGCACCTCGCCGTGCGCAAGTTCGCCGCCAACGCCGACCCGGCCCTGCTGCCCCTCTCGTTCGCGCTGTCCGGAATCGGCATCGCGTTCGTCACCAGCTTGGCTCCCAACCTGGCCGTCGGCCAGGTGATGTGGTTGTTCGTGGGCGTAGCGTGCATGGTGCTGGTGCTGGTGTTCGTACGCAACCTCGACAAGGTGGCGAACTACAAGTACACGCTCATGATCGTGGGCTTCCTGCTGCTGCTGTCGCCGCTGGTTCCGGGCCTCGGCCAGGAGATTTACGGCAGCCGCATCTGGCTGCATATCGGCAGCTACTCCTTCCAACCGGGCGAGATCGCCAAGATCGTCATCGTGCTGTTCCTAGCGGGCTACCTCGCGCAGAACCGCGAGATGCTGTCGGTGTTCACCTGGCGCGTGGGCCCGTTCAGGCTTCCCGACATCCGAACGTTGCTGCCGCTGCTGCTGATGTGGGGCATCGCACTGGTCATCGTCGTGTTCGAGAAGGATCTGGGCAGCGCGCTCGTGTTCTTCTTCGTGTTCCTGGTCATGCTGTACGTGGCTACGGGAAAGAAGTTCTACCTGGTCATCGGTTTGGGTCTCATCGCCATCGGCGGCATCGGCGCGTTCATGGCCTTCGGCCACGTGCAGGTGCGCGTGAACACCTGGCTCGACCCCTTCGCCGATGCGCAGAACACGGGCTACCAGCTGACGCAAGCCATCTACTCCATCGCGGACGGCGACTTGTTCGGCGTCGGCATCGGGCGCGGCCTGGCCGATCAGATCCCCGTCGTTGAGAGCGACTTCATCTTCGCGGCCATCGCAGAAGAGATCGGCCTTCTGGGCGCGGCCGGCGTGCTGCTGCTGTTCCTGTGCTTCGCCGTGCGCGGCTTCGTGACGGCGGCGCGCGCGAAGAGCGACGTCAGCTCGTTTGTGGCCGTGGGTCTCACGTCCATGATCGTGCTGCAGGCGTTCATCATCGTAGGCGGCGTGACCAGGCTCATCCCGCTGACGGGTCTTACCCTGCCCTTCATCAGCCAGGGCGGCTCGTCGCTTTTGGCCAGCTTCATCATCGCAGGCTTCCTGCTGCGCTGCGGCGACGAGGGCACGGGCGTGGGTCAGGAGATGGCCAGCGCCACCACCTCGCTGCACGCCAACAGCGTACTGGGCCGCGTGTCGCTGGGCAAGCGCCTGAACCACAGCATGCTCTTGTGCTCCGCCCTGTTCGCGCTGCTGGTAGCGAACCTCACGCTCATCATGGTGGTGCAGGCCGACTATTACCAGAACATGCCGGGAAACAACCATACGCTTGCGAAAGAAGCGCGCTCGGAGCGCGGCACCATCGCCACGTACGACGGCGTGGTGTTGGCGCGCAGCGTGAAGGAGGAAGACGGCACCTACGAGCGAGAGTACCCGGCGGGCGACTTGGCCAGCCACGTGGTAGGCTACTCGTCGCCTCAGTTCGGCAACTCCGGCATCGAGAAGGCGTACAACGACACGCTGAAAGGCGAAGAGAACTTCGCATCGTGGACCGACGTGCTGAACTCGTTCGCCGGCATCGGCACCGCGGGAAACGACGTGACGCTCACCCTCAACTCGAAGATCCAGCAAGCCGCGCAGGATGCGCTTGCCGGACGCAAGGGCGCGTGCGTGGTGATGGATCCCGACACGGGCGCCATCCTGGCCATGGCCTCGGCTCCCACGTACAACGCGGCCGACTTCGCGGCGGTCATCGAGCAGGCGAACGCGAACCCTGACGACAGCACCCTCGTCGATCGCGCGGCAGGATCGCTGTACGCACCGGGCTCCACGTTCAAGATCGTCACGCTGGCCACCGCGCTCGAGGACGACGTGGCCGACGAGGACACGGTGTTCTCCTCGCCCGGCACCATGGAGATCGGCAACGCAACCGTCTCTAACTTCAACAAAGCGAACTACGGCAGCCTCACCTTGGCCCAAGCAACCGAGCTTTCGTCGAACACGGTGTTCGGCCAGCTAGGCGTAGAGATGGGCGCTGACAAGCTGGTCGCCGGAGCCGAGAGCTTCGGCTTCAACAAGGAGATCGACTTCCCGCTGTACACGCCCGAATCGCTCATGCCCTCGGCCGAGGACCTGCAAAAGAACCCCTGGGAGCTGGCATGGGCAGCCGCCGGCGAGCCGGTGGGAGACACCACGCGCCCCGGCCGCGAGAGCCCGGCCGGCCCCCAGGCCACCGTGCTCGAGATGGCCATGGTGGGCACAGCCATCGCCAACGACGGCGTCATCATGCAGCCCTACCTCGTCGACAGCGTGAACAACGCCAACGGCGAACGCAGCTTCTCGGCCTCTCCGACGAAACTGATGCAAGCCGTCAGCAAGACCACGGCCGGACGCGTGCGCGACGTGCTGCTGGGCGTCGTGCAGAACGGCACCGGCACCGCGGCCGCCATCCCCGGCATCAACGTAGCCGGCAAAACCGGCACCGCCGAGAAGGAGAACGGCAACGACAGCTGGTTCGTGGGCATGGCGCCGGCCGAGGATCCGCGCGTCGTGGTGGCCATCGTCATCGAGGACGGCGAAGAGGGAGTGGGAACCGCTAAAGCGCAGAATGTATTGAAAACAGCTTTGGAAGTTCAGGGACTTTTGTAGATAAGGTATGCTGATGGCCCGTATACTGTCTGGAAGAAGTATGCAGCCCAGCATGTAACCTAAAGGAGCTAAAACGTGACCGGAAACATGATAGGCAGGGTATTCAACAACCGCTACCAGATAACCGAGCGCATCGGCATCGGCGGTATGGCAGAGGTGTACCGGGCGCAGGACAACGTGCTTGGCCGTCTGGTCGCCGTGAAGGTCATGCTGCCCCAATACGCCGCCGACCCGAACTTCACGCAGCGCTTCAAGCAGGAAGCCGCCGCTGCAGCCAACCTCCAGAGCCCCTACATCGTGAACGTGTACGATTGGGGTCAGGACGAGGGCACCTATTACATCGTCATGGAGTTCGTGCGCGGGTCCGACCTTAAAACCGCCATCATCGAGCGCGGCGCCATCAACCAGCGCAAAGTCGCCGAGATCGGCTCGCAGGTATGCCAGGCGCTTTCCGTGGCGCACGGACTGGACATCATCCACCGCGACATCAAGCCGCAGAACATCATGGTGCAGCCCGACGGCAACGTGAAGGTCATGGACTTCGGCATCGCGCGCGCGAAGAATTCCGTCATGACCCAAACCTCCTCGGTGCTGGGCACGGCTCACTACATCTCCCCCGAGCAGGCACAGGGCAAGGACCTCACCGCCACCAGCGACATCTACTCGCTGGGCATCGTGCTGTACGAGTCGGCCACGGGACGCTTGCCGTTCGACGGACCCGATGCCGTGAGCGTGGCCATGAAGCAGGTCAACGACCTGCCCGTGCCGCCGCGCGAGATCAACCCCGATATCGATCCCGCGCTCGAGGCCATCATCATGAAGGCCATCGCGAAGAACCCGGCCGACCGCTTCGCCACCGCGAAGGACATGCGCCTCGCGCTGAACGACTACCTGGCCGGACGGCCCGTCAACCTGGGCGAAGGCTTCACCAGCGCCGAGACCGTGGTCATGGGCGGCGTGGTGCCCCCCGTCGGCGTGGCCGACGGCACGGCCGTCATGCCCGCGATGGGCGGCGTCAGCCCCGCATCCCCCACCGCGGCGCAGCGCTCCTACAACGCGAACAACACCAGCGGGAAGAAGAACAACAAGAAGACCATCGCCATCGTCATCGGCATCATCGCGGCTCTTGCCGTGGTAGGCGGCATCGCGTTCGCCCTCATGTCGGGCAGCGGGAACGACAAAGACAAGGTCGCCGTTCCCAGCGTGGTAGGCCAGACGGTGGATCAGGCCACAGCCGCCATCGAAGAAGCCGGTTTCGAGCTGGGGAAGGTGGAGGAGTCGTTCGACGACAAGGTCGAATCCGGCAAGGTGATCAGCCAGGATCCGAAGGGCGACAGCAAGCAGGCCAAGGGCACTAAGATCAACCTCACCGTGTCGAAGGGCGTGCAAGAGATCACCGTGCCCGATCTGACGGGCATGACTGCCGATCAAGCGCAGAAAGCGCTCACGGCCAGCGGGCTGAAGTACGCAAAGGGAGCCGCCGAGTACTCCGACACCGTCGAGAAAGACCACGTGGCGCGCCAGGACATCGCAGCAGGCGAGAACGTAGCCAAGGACACCGTGGTCACGTACTACCTGTCGCTAGGCTCCGAAGGCATCGAGGTTCCCAACGTGGTGGGCATGTCGCGCGGAAACGCCGTGACCACGCTGAATAACGCAGGCCTGATCGTGGATACCGACAACTACACCTACGAGGCCAGCGATCAGCCGGAAGGCACGGTGCTCGCCCAAACCCCCGCAGCAGGCTCGAAGCTGCAAAAGGACGGCTTGGTGGCGCTAACGCTGAGCAAGGGGCCCGAGAAGAAGACGTTCTCCGTCGCGGTCAACGCGAATGGAGGCGGTAAGATCTCGGCCAGCGCTTCGTCGGTAACCGAGGGCGACAGCGTCACCATCACCATCACGCCCGATAGCGGCTACGAAGTAGCATCGGCCAGCGGCTTGGACGACGTGCCGAAGTCAGGCGGCACCTTCACCATCTCGAATGTGAAGGCGAACGTCAACGTGAACGTGACCTTCCAGGCAGTTACGCCATCCCCCACGCCGGATCCCAAGCCAACCGACGACACCAACAAGAACTAGGAATCTCCGCGATGCGTCTTCGGGCGCATCGCTTTTTTTTATGCGTCCTGCAAGGCGTCCTGCAAGCTCGGGGCAAGCCGGACGATTAATGCTACAATATCAAACGCGCCTCCGTAGCTCAGGGGACAGAGCACCGCTCTCCTAAAGCGGGTGCCGCGCGTTCGAATCGCGCCGGGGGCACCATCTGATCGCAAAACGGCGCCTCTCGGGCGCCGTTTCTTCTTGCAAGCCGGAAGCGCGTTCCGCCCTCCTCCTACTGGTACTCGCGCAGAGCCCCTTCCTTCAATACGAGGATCACGCAGGTTCCCTTGCCGAGCTCGCTTTCCACTTCCATATGCGTACCGGGACCGAAGTAGCCGCAGATTCGATCGTGCACGTTCTTCACCGCGATGCCGAGGCCGAGCGACGATTCGGGATGAAGAATGTTGCAGCGCGCCTCTTCGGTCATACCCACGCCGTTGTCGCACACGCGCACAATCACGTCGTTGCCCGTGACCTCGCCCGTCACCTCGATAGTCAACTTCCCCTCGCTCGGCATGGCGTGGCGTACAGCGTTCTCCACGAGCGGTTGCAGCAAAAAAGGCGGCACCAGCATGTCTTCCACACGAGGATCGATCCGCATCTCCATCTCCACGCGGTCGGCACCGAAACGCGCCACTTCGAACGTGAAGTACCGCTTCGTTTGCTCCATCTCACGCGCGAACACGATCAGATCAGCGGAGTCTTCAAGCGTTCGGCGATAGAACACGGCGAATTCGCGCAGCAGCTTGCGCGCCGTTTCGGGGTCGGTACGAATGAGCGAGGCGATGGTGTTGATGGTATTGAACAAGAAGTGCGGATTGATCTGGCTTTGGAGCATCTTCAGCTCCATGCGCGTGGCCAACTGCGTCTGCTCTTCCAACGCCGACGCCGCCATCTGCGTGGACAGCAGTTTGCCGAACCCTTCGGCGATGGACTTCTGCGTCTCGCTGATGTGCTTCGCTCGGCGATAGTAGAACTTGAGCGTGCCCTCGACGTTGCGGCCTACGGCAAGCGGCACGATGATGGCCGCCTTAATATTCGACGACTCGCTGGGGAAGCCGATATCTTCGGGCGTGAATAGGATGCGCAGCTTGCCGTCGGCGAGCGTGGCATGGGTCGCGTGGGTGCGGATGATGCTGCCGGGCAGGTTCTGAGCTTCCTCGAAGCCTGCGTATCCCAAAATCTGCTTTTTGTCGGTGATAGCCACGGCGATAGCCGCGGTGGACGGCAGCAGCAACCCGCAGATCTTCTGCGCGGCCTTGTAATCCATGCCGTCGTTCATGCAGGTCAGCGTTTGGCTAGCCAGCTTCAACATGGAGTCAGACTGACGAGCGCGCACCGAATCGGGATCCATGATGAGACGGATGACCACCACTATGGACAGCGTGAACACCACGCCTGCGCATACCATGATTGCCACATTGCGATACGGCACCGCGATGGACCACAGCAACACAAGACCCGAAAGCGCCGTCACCGTGAACATGAACATCTCGAGCGTGAAGAAGCGCGGCAGCGCCGATTTCGACTCCCTGGTCTCTTCCTGCATGGTACCTCCCCGCGTTGCTCAACCCTGCCCAAGCAGCGCGCTTGAGCCCATCAGCCCAGTATACCGAATTCGTTGAGAACAAGTATGACGGCGGCCACAATCAGGAAGAAGCCGAAGACGAAACGCAATGCGAGCTCGGGAACCACCCGCACAAGACGCGCGCCGATGACCGCGCCGGGAATAGAGCCCACGGCGATGGCGATGCCCGCCGCGTAATTGATGTTTCCCAGCAACGCCTGCTCGACGACGCCGGGAATGGCAAGGATCATCACGGCGATCAGCGACGTGCCGGACGCCTGGCGCATCTCGATGCCGATAAGAGACAGCATGAGGGGCACCATGATGAACCCGCCGCCCACGCCGACGTAGCCGGATGCCACGCCCGCGCCCAGGCCGATCCCTGCGCCGATGAGCAGCTGCTTACGCGTGAGCTTGCGCGGCGCAGGGTCGACGGCAACGCCAGCCTGCTCGCTCGCCTTCGTCGGATCGTCAATCGCGTCGTCGTTCGCCGCGGCGTCGCCCGCACGCTCGATGGCGGCTTCGTCCACCCCGATCGTGCTGTTCGACGCTGCATGCTGTTGCGTGCGGTTCTGCGAGCGCATCTTGAAGGCCTTGCCCAGCATTTTCACCGCCGACCAGCCGATGATGAGCGCCGCAGCCACCATAATCATCCAGGCGGGCGAAATCTGCGCAAGCCACACACCCAAAGGCGAGGTGAGCGCTCCGCCGAGGCCTGCCGCCACGCCAAGCGACACGATGCACGTTTTATGGCGTATATGGGATGCCGCGCCCGATATGGACGTGGGAATAATGGCGAACAGCGACGTGGCCGTGGAAACGACGGGGCTCATGCCGAACGCCAAACGGAAGATGGGAACCATGACCGTGCCGCCTCCGATGCCCAGCAATCCGGACAAAATTCCGATAGCCACGCCGGCAATAGCCGGCAGCACGAACATAGCGAGCACATCCATAGTTTGACGCCCGATCCTTTCCCGATCTCTCAACACGCGAGCCGCTCAACTGCACGCCATCGTACAGCTTAGACTGCGCCCCGTGGAGGCTCCGTCATGCAAACGTTGCCGAGCGTGCTTATTTATTCCGCGACGTTCAGGCGAATCTCGCTCGTCACACCCGGATCGATGCCGGCCGCCGCGATGGCCGCCTGCGCCGAAGCAAGTCGATCGGCGCCGTTGCCGGCGCTGGCCTGGCGCTGCGCGGCCGACTGCATAAGCGCCGTACGCAGGATCTGATCGTTCTCCATGCGCGCCATCAGCTCCGGCCACACGAACTGGAACTCGAAGTACTTCGAGCAGTTGCGCTGGGCATACGTCGTCGCTTCGCCGGTGGCAGCCTTCGCCGCTTTCCGGTACGCCTTCTTGTCGGGGCGCGCCAAGCTCCTCAGAAAGGCGGTCAAACGAATGCGCTTCGTGATGCCTGGCTCAAGGAACGGGCCCGGATACGGCTCCAGCGAAGACGGCTTCACCTGCAAAAGGTCGATCTGCGTGCGGCTGTACTCCATCTTCCGGTATTCGTAGAGCCATCGGAAGATATCCTGACGGAAGCGCGTGCCCTCGCTCTCGGTTTCGGGAGGAAGGTGGCGCAGGCTCCACTGATTGTCGAACCAGATGTCCGAACCGTACATACGCAGGTCAAGCATGTAATCGAGATCTTCGCCGCGCGCGATCCAAGGATCGAACGACAGACGCTTGAACGCCTCTTTATGCAAAGCAAGGCAGCCGCCGCACGTATGGTTCGATCGGGAAAGACGAGGGCCGCGCATGGCCTTCGAGATCCATTTGTTGAAGGCCTTTCCCTGCTGCCAGAAATGGTTGTACCACTTGTCCTGGCTCTTCGACAGGTAGGAGCCTTCGGAATTGAAGTAGAAGCCGGTCTTGGCCAGGATGGGAATGCCCTTCTTCGTGAGCTTGCCCAGGCCGTACATGGCCTTCTGCAGGAAGTCGGCGTCATCCACCACTTCGTCGTCGTCGAGGAACACCACCGAGTCGAAGCCCAGCACGTCGGCCATGACGAGGCCCAGGTTGCGCACCGCGCCGTAGCCCGACAAGCCGATTTCCTTCTGCAGTTTGCCCAAACCCAGCTGCTCCATGCGCTGCTGGATAAGTGCCAGCTCGGGAGCGCCGATGACCACGGTGTTCAGCGAGGGAAAGCGCGAGACAACGCTCTGAACCTTCTCGGCCGCCTGGTTCTCGATCGACGGCTCGCTGACCACGAGCACGATGATCTGGCCGGCGCCGCGCACCTTCTGCAACGACGCAAGCAAACGCGGGAGCTCGCCGGGTTGCGAGATGGGAGTCGCGTGATCGTAGGTCGTGAGCACGCTGCCGCCTTCTTTGCGGCGACGCGCGGACACGAAAGTGGGGATCACAATAACGGGGTTCATGCACGTCCTTCACTCGGGTACAACTGCGAGGGCTCGGCCCAACCCCATATTGTAGCGATATACGCCCCGCAGCCTTGTCAATTCATCGAATCAGTGAAGGCGAGCTATTTGGTCATATATTAAAAGAAAGCAGGCGCGGCTCACGCGTTCCGCGCCTGCTTTCCCGCTAGCGGGCTACTGCCTTCTTCACCACGTCGAAGCGCTTGAGCGCGGAGAGCAGCGGAAGCCCCAACACGTAGATGACCAGGGCTTCGCCGAGACCGGTGGCCACCACGCCGAACAGGTACATGGGCAGGTACAGCCCGTCGAGCGCGATAGACGTGAACGGGATGGTGTAGTAGCCCAGGCCTTGCAGCAGAAGGGGTAGATACGCAGGCACGATGAGCGCGTTCGCGATCACGGGGCCCAGCAGCGCCAGCTTCGGACGCTCGCGCATTTTCCAGCACCACAGCGCGCCAAGGAACGTGGCCAGGCTGCCGAACACCACGTCCAGCATGCCCAGCGCCCCCGTTCCGTTGATGGCGAGCGCCATAAGGTTCGCGATGATGCACCCGACAGTGAGGCCGGGCACGGCCGCCGGCGTGAGCACTGCCAGCACGCACACCGCCTCGGAGATGCGGAACTGCACCGGCCCCCAAGCCAGTCCTTGCAGCGCCAAAAGCGTGATGAGGGTGGCAGCCGCGTACACGGCCGCGATCATGCCCGCTTGGGCGACGTACGTCGTCTTCTTGTTCATGGATATGCTCCTGTTCTCCGCGCGGCGCGGTGCCGCGGGCTTTGGGCAGCTAGTAATCCGCGAGTGCAGGGCCCAACGATGCAAACGCGGAGCCGTCGACGGATGCGAGCGTGAGTTTCGCAACCGGCAAAGGCCGAAAGGAAGTATAGCAGAGGCGCGGCCGAGGGCGCACGGTAAAAGCACGAGGGGCGCCGCATGTCGCAAGCATCGAACACGGGGACGAACCGCCCTGCTTGCTATGCACGCCATGAAGCGCTTTTTGCACAAAAACCCGCGACGTTCGATAACAAGAAGGCCCGAAAGCGCGCCCAAGGGTGCAGCTTTCAGGCCTTCGATTATGCACGATGCTCTGACCTGGCGCTTCGCATTATCGCGCAGAAGCCTATCGCAAGCGAACGGTCGGCGAAATCACACATCGGCACTTTTTGTGCGTAGAAGCGCGCGGAGCGTGCATCACGCTGGATTCTGCACGGCATCGCCTACGCGCCCGGACTCCTCCTTGCGGCGGTCGACCGCGGCGCGGCGGATGCGAAGGACGGCGTAGCCTACGAACACCACCGAGTACACGGCGACGGCCATCTGCGCAGGAGCGCCGCCGCGCAGGGCGGAGGGCACCAGCATGAGCAGCAGATGCACGTACACGAGGCCCCAGAAGGGATACGCCAGCAGCTGCACGCGCTTCCACGTCTCCTTCTTCATGCGCTTCTTCACCACGTTGAACGACGTCACCCCCAGCACGACCAGCAGCGCGAACAGCGCCAACGCAAGCGCAAGCGCCACGGCGACATTGGTTTGCGGCAGCCCCGTCGAGAGGTTGGCCGCGTACGAGGAGAGGTAGATGGCCATGTGGCCCAGCGACAGCAGCCACGCCATGATGGACAGCTCGGCGCGGATGGGACGCAGGTACGTCGCCACGCGCGAGTCGCGCGCGAACACCCCGATGTACATCACGACGGCGAACAGCGCGGTAGCCAGCGTGCACTTGTGCAACAGCAGGAACAGCGCGTCGTACAGCATCAGAGGCAGTCCCGCGAACGAGCCGACCACGAACAGCACGTCAAGCGTGGCAGCCAGGGCGTAGAACGCCAACGGACGCGACTTGATGGGCCGCTTGCATGCGAACGCGAATGCCACAGCGCCCGCAAGAACCAAGATGAGCGTCATGAGTGCACCTCCATCACCGTCAACGCCAGCGCCGCGAACGCGCAATAGGGCTTCTCGGCCGCAAGCTCCTGCGTGCGCCGCATGAACGCAGGGAGCCACGCCTGCGCGTGCTCGCGCTCAAACGTCTGAATGCGCTCGGTCCAAGCAGCGACAGCTTCGGCATCGTCGCAGTTCAGAGCATCGGCGAGCTTCGCGTACAGATACGACAGGAATTCGAACTCCTCGAACACGCTATCGCACGGCTCTTTGCGCGCATTCTTCGCCACCACGCCCGCCTCGCGCATCAAGCGCTCTACATCCAGCGTCACCGACGTGCGGAACAGCGCGGGAACGCCTTTCATCCCTCGCTCCACGTGCAGAAACGCGCTTTCGTACGGGAAAATGGGAGTATGGCCGCCGGGTGCGAGGTACAGGCGCGAGTACACGATGCGCATATCGGCCAACAGATCGGCCGCCGACGCATCGCGCCAAGCAGCAAGCGCTTCAGCCGTCGAATCCGCCGCTGCCGGGTCGGCGCCCGCATCGAGCAGGCATGCCCGGGCATCGTCGACGAACGATCCGTCGACCAGCCCTTGCGCCAGGCGCTCATCGGGATACGCGAACGCGCACGACAACAACTCGAACGCATCGGCCTTCCCCACCGCCCGCTTCACTACTTCTTCTCGCCCCATAAGTCCCCCTTGTTCCGACATCTTCGCCCCAAAAACACGCCACAGCGCGTGAGGCGTGTTTTTGGAGCGAAGATGCCCCGTGCGCCGGAGCCTAAAGGGGGCGATCCCCTTTAGGCCGTCAGCGCCTTATTACTGCAAGTAGTAAACGCTCGGTTTCGTGCCGGCTTCCTCGTTGAGGAACATCGTCTCGCGCCCCTCGATGGCCTTCGACACGTCCGACTCGGGATCGTCCAGGTCGCCCCAGTAGCGCGCGCGGCCCGGGCACAGCTGCATGCATGCGGGCACGTCGCCGCGGTCGATGAGGTTCTTGCAGAACGTGCACTTCTCCACTGTGCCGCCCTTGTGCGGCGGAGCGTCGTACTCGCCCACCACGACATCGAGGTAGTACTCGGGGCTCTTGATCAGCGTGCGCACGCCCTCGTACGGGCACGCCTTGATGCACGACTC
>OLRC01001175.1_pt1 | contig 17340 bp, 14 predicted proteins | sample 1672081 | NCBI WGS metagenome assembly OLRC01 (sample SAMEA3136643, study PRJEB25190) | human gut metagenome | biome: human gut; feature: human-associated habitat; material: faeces | place: Austria | collected 2013
GGTACTTTCACTAAAAAATCCAGATACATAGCGCCCTCCTTTTAGGCGGTTATCCACCTAAAATAGGTGTACTATATTTCCCGGCTGTCTGCAATGGAAAAGCGCAGAAAACCGGGATTTTTTATGATTTTATTTTTGTTCTTTTTTCTTTAGGCGGAAAAATTACTGGAAGTTCACACTTATATTCCCTGTACAGATTACTGTTCTTCTCATCATTAACCGGATAATAAGGCTCATCTCCCGGTTTCCATTCAGAGGAATACTCCCGGCTAATGACTGTCTTAGGAAGATCATTTCCATCTTCATCCTTACCAAACTCAAACCATTTATGCTCAATAATCCTCGTCCATGGTGTTTCACGATCTGTGTAATTCACTGCAGCATTTCCCTGAAAATTTGGAATGTTCAGAACTTCATTCTCAAAACGAACAGAACGATATTCCAGATTTCCAAGACGGTAATCAAAAAAGCATCTATTGCTCCTGTATGGACCACTTTTTCGGCAAGCTGGTCATATTCCTGCTTCTTCGCCAGATAATCTTCATTTAATCTGACCTCAATTCCTTCCAACAGGTTCTCCACCATCTTTGTATAACCACTCACCGGAATTCCCTGATAAAGCGCATTAAAATAATTATTGTCAAAAGTCAGACGTACAGGAAGCCTCTTTATGATAAAAGCCGGCAGTTCCTTACAGTCACGTCCCCACTGCTTCTCTGTATATCCTTTTACCAGCTTCTCATATGTAAACTGCCAGCCGTTTCTCACGGGCTTTTTTTTCTGTGAGATATTCCTGCATGTTTCCTTCCATATTCCATTTCCTTTTCCAGTAGTTATTTACCTTTATTTTTCAGGATTATATCATCAACGTTATTTCTCGGCAAGAGAGTTTATGCTTCTTTTATAGATCTTTTAGCTCTGCTTTATCCTTTTTAGGTGTACTTCACAGGGCCAGACCCCGGAGGTATTCTGTAAATAGCGCATTTCTGAAAGAATAGTTTGCTCCATCGTACACATTTGAGTCTAAAAATACTTTGTAACGCAATATGATCACCGCCTATCACTCCTCTAAACCTTAGCACTTCTACAACAGCCGCTCATTCTATATCATATTTTTGCTTATTTATTGCTACTTCTATTTAATAGTTAATTCTTTTTCTGCCATAGCAAGTGCGGCATCTATTACAGCATCCATATCATAGTATTTATATTCTCCAAGGCGACCGCCAAAAATGACTTTGTCTTCTTTTTCAGCCAACTCTTTGTATTGAGAATAAAGCTTGCTATTCTTTTCATCATTTACAGGATAATACGGTTCATCTCCTGGTTTCCACTCAGAACTATATTCACGACTAATAATTGTTTTCGGAATATCATTTCCATCTTCATCTTTACCAAATTCAAACCATTTATGTTCAATGATTCTTGTCCATGGAGTCTCTCGATCCGTGTAATTTACAGCGGCATTACCCTGAAAGTTTGGCTGATCAAGAACTTCATTCTCAAATCCGACCGATCGGTATTCAAGATTACCTAACTTATAATCAAAGTACGCATCAATAGCGCCGGTGTAAACAATCTTTTCTGCCATTGCGTCATACTCAGTCTTATTCTCAAGATAATCCACACCAAGTCTTACTTCGATTCCATCAAGAAGGTTTGCAATCATCTTTGTATACCCACCAACCGGTATACCTTGGTACAAAGCATTGAAGTAGTTATTATCGAAAGTAAGTCTTACCGGAAGTCTCTTGATAATAAAAGCCGGAAGTTCTTTGCAATCCCTTCCCCATTGTTTTTCAGTGTAGCCTTTCACAAGTTTCTCATAAATATCTCTACCAACAAGGCTGATTGCCTGTTCTTCAAGATTCTGTGGCTCACCTGTGATTTCTTTTTTCTTCTCTTCAATCTTAGCAGCAGCTTCTTCCGGCGTTACTACTCCCCACATTTTATTAAATGTGTACATATTGAATGGCATGGAATATAACTCACCCTTGTAGTTTGCCACAGGCGAATTGGTAAAACGGTTGAATGTCGCAAACTGTGTAATATAATTCCAAACCTTTGTATTATTAGTATGAAAAATATGTGCTCCATACTTGTGGAAATTAATGCCTTCCACTTTTTCTGTATAAACATTTCCTGCTATGTTAGGTCTCTTATCTATTACAAGAACAGACTTGCCTGCTGCTTTTGCTTGCTGTGCAAATACTGCTCCGTAAAGACCAGATCCTACTACTAAATAATCGTACATATTTATTTACCTTCTTATCTTAGATATTATTGATTTATACACAAATATAAAATAGCTTTTAAAAGAAAATATCATCAATAAAATGATACCCACTGAAAATAACTTCATAGGGTCAGACCCTGGAAGTTTCTTCAGATTCAAGGTGCCAATAACATGTAAATTTCCAGCCTGAGATGCTTTTAGGGCTATTTCGGGCTGGAAATTAAGGAAAATCCCTATTTTTCAAGGTTTTTTACAATCTGCCATTTTTTGAGTGTTACTTTTTCAGGAAGTTAAGGCTAATCACAACTAACACAATTGCCATAGCCCTAAGGTAATCAATCCACTTTTTTCTGTTGATTACCATATCATTGTCATTATGCGCTGATATCATACAAACACTCCATAATATTCTTTACAATCGCTACTGCAATTTTTCAAACTCCAGCAGATGTATTCTTATAATTTTTCTAATAAATTCTAATCAACTGAGTTCCTCATTCTAGCTGCTTATTTGCATATATAGCCAAACCAATCAGTATATTATATAGCATTACAAAAAAGGCATAACTAAAGTTATTCTCAGTATATCCCAAGATCATAAATGAAAAATATCCTGACAAACACACATAGTTATTTAACACTTTCCGTTTACTTAAACCATATATACGTGTAGCAATAAAAAGAGTAAAAATAATTAGACCAATAAGACCGAAACATAAAATAATATCAAGATAATTATTGTGCATCGAGTAAACTCGACCATTGTTCCAAAGTGATGTATATTGTTCTTTTCTCCACATCCCCGGTCCTATCACAAGTGTCTTAAAATCTGCTAATGCAGCATAAAAACGCCCCCATATTATTTCACGCCCAGAAAAATATGACTTACCTGTTGTATTTGCAATCCAATCCATGATTTGTTTCGGCATTGCTAAATACAATAGAGGTGCAATTGTACCCATAATTGATAGTCCACAGGTAATTATAAATAGTAATTTAGGTTTATTAAGTATTTCTCGTTTTAATAAGACAAATACTATCACAAAAACCAAAAATGCAACTTGTGCCGTTCGGCTTCTATACATAAACAATATATATAATAGCAATGCATTATAGAACATATAGCAATATTTTTTTCTCCGGTCCGGCACAAACAAATGGATGTATGAATTTATAATTATAGCAAAAAACAAATTCATAATTCCAATTGTGTTAGGATTCATTGTTGCCTGACCTGATGCTTCCCAATTCACAAAATAATTCGGGCTTTTTATTAAAGCAAGTACGTTGTAAATCAATCCAACTATGCTAATTAACTGATAGAAAGCTTTTGAGTATGATATGCTCGTAGTGTAATACATGCCAATTATCAATGTCAGAATAACATTGCATTGCCTAAGGCTTGTACCATTCAGCATACATACCATAAAAATAACGACTATAATTAAAGCCAAAGAAAGTACAACTTTTGCATCATCATTCTTTAAAGCATAAAATAACCCCCATATAATGAAAAACCAATTAAACAGAAAGAGTACATACAAAACATAATCAAACAATCCGATATTAAATAAAGGAGATGTATAAAACGCAGACAGCATGACATATAGTAGTAATAATATATTATTCTTTTTTATTTTTAACAACATAGCTAATCACCGCTCTTAAGCCTTCTATTATTTCTTTTTAGCATCGCCTTTGACATAATACTTGGTGAAATAAAATATAAAATACACGCAATTTTATTCTTAAATCTCCTTTCATACTTAAGAGGAATACCAATATTGCGACGTAACAATTTAACATATTTTTTGTATACTTCTTCATTATCATCAACAGAATTCGTTTTTACAAGCCCGTCAATAATGCTATGGTTGTATCCATACAAATGCAGTTCCCACTCATTTTTAACGCTATCAGAAAAAGAATCTATTATTTCTTTCTGTAATTCCATTGATTTAATTCCACATAAAAAACTCTTTAAATTGAAGGCTCGCATAGCGCTTTCTTGATTTGGAGTTTGGTGATACAAGGATTTCTTACAAACGGCAATCTCATTTGTGTATTTTAAGCATTCAATGTTAAATAACATTCCTTCCCCAAACCATATTGCTTCATTAAATCGAATTTGATTTTTATCTAAAAAAACTTTACTATAAATCTTATTCCAAACTGCTACAAATATATCTCCGTTGTATATGGATCCAGCTGCTATATTCTTATCTATAATAGTAAAATCATTACTGTCTATATTTGTTCTGCCGGAATCATAATAATAATTATAATTCATTCCAATTGAATGGTTCGATTCAACAATCATATTTACAAAAAATGATACATATGACGGATCAACCCAATCATCTCCATCGACAAACATAATGTAATCACCATTTGAATGATTAATTCCTACATTTCGAGCAGAGGATACGCCTCCATTTGTTTTGTGTATTGCCTTTATTCGTTTATCTCTCTGAGCTAAATCATCTATTAATTCAGGAGATCTATCTGGTGATCCATCATCAACTAAAATAATTTCTATATTATTATAATTCTGATTACATAATGACTCGACGCCCTTAACAATATATTTTTCAACATTATATATTGGCACGATGATACTAACCAAAGGTTCTTTTTTCACTATAGATTAACCCACCTTTCTTTTCACAAACTTGTTGATAATTCCTCTCAGAATAGTGGTCCAATAATTGGCATAAATAATCATAGCAATTACTAGAAGTATAATCTGGATTGTTATGCCAACATAATTATCAATAAACATTATTAGCGATGAACTTAGTAATAAAATAGTCCCCATGATGAATTCATTATTTTTAATATTAAAACGTATATACTTACGAGTATGAAAATATCTAAACAAGAATACAACAATATAACTAATACATGTAGCAATAGCAGCACCATATACTCGGAATTTTGGAATCAAAAGAAAATTCAAGCCAATGTTTACTACCGCTCCAATAGTTGCCGAAATTAAAAATCCTTTACTATCTTTATGAACATTATAAGTTGTTGACATAAACGTGCCTAACGTCAAATACACACAACCAATCACTAAAAAAGGTGTATATTTCCAGGCAACATAATATGATTTCTCTACATAAATACTTAGAAATGGCTTCATAATTGTAATCAGACCAATTCCCATTAGCATTGCTATTGAAATTAATGATTTAAAAACGCCATTATTATATTCACTCTCATCTTCGGCACCATTCTCCCTAATAGCGGAATATCCCCATGCTTGGTTAAAAATCCCTGTTAAAGTCGAAATGAGTGTTGGCAATTTATATGAAATTGCGTAAATACCATTAGCTGCACTTCCAACCATAGCTGTAACCATAACTCGATCTGATGAATTCATAATCCACCACATAAACGTATTAGGAATTAAAAAAGCCGAAAAGCTCACCATTTCTTTCATTTTCGCTGTGTTTATTCTTGTTTTTGTATATCCTTTAAAACTTTTTCCAACTACCGCCGCATACACTGCAGTTACAATATTTGCAAAAATAAATGCAGAAATGTATCCACGAACTCCCCAATCAAAAACAACCAAAAACAAAATGTTAAACAACGCTGATGTCAGAGTAAGAATTACACTTCCAATAGAATACTGAAGCAATAACTCTTTACCTCGTAAATCATACAAAAATACAGTACTAGCACCAATTGAAACATTATATATAAAAATATATATGCAGTACTCTCTAATAGGTGCAAACAAACTATACACAGGAATAAGTAATACGCCTAAAATGATAGAGATTTCAAAAATTCTAATACCAATCTTTGTAATTACCGCTCTATCGGCATCCTTATCCAGACTAAACCTCATTATTGCTTCAGAAATGTTTAAAATTAAGACCGGTGCAATCACTGCGCATAATGTGGTGATAAGATCTGCCACTCCATACTCTTCAGTTCGTAAAACACTTGTATAAAGAGGTACCAAGAAGAAGGCAATAAATTTTGATCCAAAATTGCCTATTGTAAATATCAGCGTATTTTTTGCCAAATATCTATTTCGTGATTCCACACACTTACCTCCTTATTCCCGTCTTACAAATTAATTTTTCCCTCAATTGCATCCAGTAGCAAACCAAGCGATTGCGTTCTTAAATCTTCTCTATATTCATTTACTCTCGTATAATCTATTCTCTTATGCAAATCCAAAGAGTCAATGTCATCTATTTTTACAAAGCGCTCTACTAACGCTTCATTACTTAATATGCTTATAAGACGTTCATCGTTTTTATACTGCCCATTATCCATATGAGTATTAAGTGTCAAAAATTCTTTATTAAAAATAATAGAGAATGCGGTACCGTGAAATGAATCTGTTATTATAAAATCCGAATAGTAAATATAATTCAGAAAATCTTTAGGCCCTGTATGCTGTAAGTCAACTTTAACACCATTACGGCTATATTTAACAATTCTAATCATATCCATTTGATTAGTAATCGTATATACCGGTAAGCCTAATTTTTCAGATACCTTTTTAGCTACTTGTATTCCTTCCATTTTTGTCCACATATTATACAAGAATATGTAGCGCTCATCCTTAATTCTATCTCCAAGTAACGAAGTATACATCTCTTTGTCCAATAATAATGTTGGATCCAAGGTATTATAAATCTTCATATTATAATTTAAAAATGAAGATAATTTCTCTACTCCGCTTTGTTCTCTAACCGAAATGAAATCATACTGCCTGAGCCATTTTTCAAGCCAATCTGCCGGAAATCTTTCATTCACCTGACCATCATTTACACTACAAGCATACGCAATCTTTTTACCATTAAAAGGAAATGGTAGAAAAAAAATAGGATCACAATCTACTATGTTTGTATTCCAAACTTGATCACTTCCCGTAATTATCACATCATACTTATCCGCAATGCCTCTGAAATCCGAGTCGTAAAAATACATTTCTTTACTCAAATGTAAATTTTCTTTTCTAAAACACAAAAACTTATCTCTTTGCATAGATACTTTTCTTTTAAAAGAAAGAATTCTTTTAAGCTTCCTTTTAAATCCTTTAGCATCTTTTAAGCTTGTTTCATATAAATGCCTTAGTTCTTTGGGTTCGTAATCAATAATTTCAGAATCATACCCATTCATCTTCAAGGTATTCTGTAAAGCCCATGCTTGTAGAACAGACCCATAATTTATGGCCTTGTGAAAAGTTAATATTCCAATCTTGGCAGTCTTCTTATCCATTCTTTCACCTTACTTCTAAACTTTTAATCGTTTTTTTAATAAACAACATACAAAATTAAATAGATGGACCGAGATAGTGTACATATGGTACATAATCTTATACGTTCCACCAAATATTTGTCTAACTTCCTTTGAGCCTAATATAACATTTGAGGCATTTGCATATGTAGGATTACTTGGCTCATACGGGCAGTAAATACAATATTGTAATGCATCAGCAAATAACTCTTCTCTCACAAGTTTAGCCGCTTCATAATTATGTTCTATCAAAAAATTATACTGTTCAAATCTCTGCTCGAATTCATCAGTAACATGCTTTTTAGTGATCGTATGCGTAATACTGTTATCTGATTGATAGTAATAATACAATTTTGTTTCCAATAAACAGATTTGCGAAGCTCTATCAATAACTTTATAAGTAGTCGCTAAATCTTCATAAACTCTACCTTCTGGATACTTAATATCATTAAACAAACTTCTCTTGTAAAACTTGTTCCATGAAAAGTTTCCAATATTAGGGTCGGATAAAAGCCCCATGGCCTCATCTTTGTTTAACAGACGAGATACACTTTCCACAACACTACATTTAATCTGTTCACCGTCTTTAAACTTAGTAAACCCAAACATAACAATATCCGCTTTGTTTTTCACTGCACAATCATGTACTTTTTCACATAATTCATAATCAATATAATCATCACTATCAACAAAAAGAATCCAATCACCAGTTGCATTAGATAATCCAACATTTCTTGCCTTAGATAATCCTCCATTCTTCTGGTGAATAACTTTGATTCTTGCATCATTTCTCATATATTCATCGCATATTTCAGGGCACCTATCCGGAGAACCATCTTCTACTAATATTATTTCCAGATTTGAATATGTTTGATTAATTATTGATTGTATGCAACGTGCTATAGTATCTTCCACTTTGTAAGCAGGCATAATAATACTTATCTTGTCTTTTCCCATAAAAATCCCCTCTTCATTTTTCTAATATACAATTTTTTATCATTCTAATGCATTAAAATACTTTGACATTTTTCCAACCTCTACATCAATATCAAAACATTTGGCTCTAAACCTTTCCTTTATAATAGAGTGTTCACATCTCACTTCTCCAATTGACTGTTCAATTGCATGACACCACTCCTCTACAGAGTTATCTAAACTAATTCTTATAACATTTGAATTAATAAGTCCTTCATCATTAATTGCATTTGTAGACGCAATAATAGGAATTCCATTTGCTTGAGCTTCTAATCCAACAATACTTAGCCCCTCAAATCTTGAAGGAAAAACAAACACATCAAATGCACTCAGCCAACCGCCAATATCTTTTTGCTCTCCTGCAAAGATTACATACTTTTCTAATCCCATTTGAGAAATCTCTCTAACAAGCATCTCCTTATCAGGACCGGAACCAATTAAAACCAATCTATATGATTCATCCTTTTGAATTAACTGATACATAATTACCAACAATTGACTTTGATTTTTTTGAAAATGCAGCCTTCCTATATGACCTATTACTTTGCATCCGTCTAAATCATATTCTTTACGAATATTTTCGCGCTTTAATTGATCAAATTCATACTTGTCAACATTTATAGCATTGTTTATAACTGTAGATGGGAGCTTATTTGGATAGAACCATTTTGCCGCACCGCTAGAACATGCCCAAAACTCTGTAGCTATTTTACCAATAAAATACTTATTCTTCGTGTGTAATATTTTCTGTAATAATCCACCCATATTACTTGAATTGTGGCTGTGAACAATAATATGTTTAATCCCAGATTTTCTAGCAATTTTTAAGAAATCCACATTCATCAATGAATTTAAATTTGCCCAAACTGCTACGTATTCTTTAGAATACGTCTTGAAAAAATCTTTTAGTTGTTTTTTATGTAAAAACATATTTTTACTTTTAGGAACAACATAGTACACATTTCCCTGTTTTTCAATCTCTTCCGAATAAGCAATCTTATTTTCTGACGGGCATAAAAAATCAAATTGTATACCTGTCATATTCTTGTTTAAACAGTAATTTATAAGAAAAGACTCTACACCACCTGGCGTACTAGTCATTCCAATAACTAGAATTTTTTTCATAGGTAATCTCCGATCATATGCATACCCATATTAGGAGAATCTTTCTGCTAACTGACATTTTCCAAAACAATAACTTCTTAAAATTTTGACGCACTATTTTTTTCATTTTGGCAAACTCACAAGTAAGATTCACGTCTGCCTTGTCATATCCGCATAGTTTCATTTTTCCTAATATTGTAAAATTTGCTCTTGCATAATTTATCTGTGAATACTCTGCAAGTTCAGGCCATTTCTTTTTTACATCTTTATGAATTCTCTCAAAGGCATCAATGTACTCTAAGTCTCTCTTAGATACGCTTTTTCTTGTTACACCTTCCTGGTTCTGAAAATAATTATATAATTTCTTATCAATTTTCACGACTTTCTCGCAATGAGTATAAAAATAATACGACGCCATCACATCTTCAGAAATCGTACCTTCAACAAATTTAAATTGATCTAGAACTTTTCTTTTAATTAGCTTAGTATAAATACCATAATTACTTTCCCCGCCATGTATTCTAAAAAAATTTTCAAGCGTTTGTGTTTGCGATTGCAAATAGACTGATACATTCTTTTCTCCGTCGGTAGGAATTTCCTTTCTTCCATCTGTTCGAGTTGTTTTACATTCAGCGATATCAGCTTCTGGATATTTCTTGATTGCGTTAATTAATGTTTCATACATATTTAACTGAATCCAATCATCGCTATCAACGAATCCAATCAATTCACCATTTGCAATTGCCAATCCAGCATTTCTTGCAGCACCCGCACCTGCGTTCTTTTGATGTATAACAACAACTCTATCATCCTTTGCTTTCCATTCATCGCACATGCTTGAAGATCTGTCTTTAGAACCGTCATCAATTAATATAACTTCTATGTTCTTGTATGTTTGATTTAAGACTGATTCCATACATCTTCCTAAATACTGCTCGACATTATACACAGGAATAATGATACTTATCTTAGGATCTGGACCTAATATTGATTTGTTCATAAATATGTTCGCTCCTATTCTAGAACATCAACTCTATCATCAATTATTTTTTCAAAGATGAAATCAAGTCAATTATCTCCATATACGAAGTTTTTCTATCAAACTTCATTTCCGCTAGCAGTCGTGCATTATTTCCGTATGATACGCGCATTTCTTCGGACGAGAACATCTTATTAATAGCGTTTGCCAATTCATTTGGGATCTCAGCCGGAACATTTATTCCAACAACATTATCATTTATTAATGTACAGCACTCTTTATTCTCTAATGTATTAATCATTGGTTTTCCTGCTGCAAGATAATCGCCAACCTTGTTTACAATACTTTGAGCAACACCTTTAGCAAACGAATTAATAGTAACATCAGATTTACTTAAATACGCAGCCATGGCAGGATGTGTGACATATCCAAGGAACTCAATATTATTGCAATTCAATTTTTTAGCTAATTCTTCGCATTCTACTCTCAACGGACCATCACCTAGGATTTTAAATTTAATTCTCTCATTATCTTTTATCTGACTTGCAGCTCTAACGACATTATCAATTGCATAACTATGACCAATTGAACCTGTATATATGACCCAAAACTCATTTTCTGGCTTAATAACTTTAGTAATATTGTTGGCAACTTCTTCATCAAAAGCATTAATATCGGTACCAACATATACTGTTCTATTAGGAATTGATCTTACATTATTTTTCCAAGCTCTAGATGTATACTCTTCAGATGTACCAACAACTCCATTAGCGTATGCATATGTTTTTTCAGCATCGAAATAATATGGCTTCGTTAGTATTTGGAACGGCTTGCTGAATAACGTTGACATAGCTTCAGGCCAAAGGTCTTCAATGTCAACTATAAACGGTACATTATGTTTTTTGCAAATTGCTCCCACAGTCTTTCCAATATTATTAGGTGGAATCGAACAATAAACGGCTTCATAATCCAGTATTCTTTTCTCCAATTCTTTCGAAACTTTTGCAGAAAACATAATATTGCTGACTTCTCTGCGAGGATCAATATTTTTCTTGTAAGATATGCAATCTATATAAATTACATTCAAATCTGTACTAATTGATTTATCTCTCTGTTTTTTCTCATGATGCTCATAGCTACTAGTATAAACATCTACATCATAACCATTATCTTTAAAAGTTCTAGCTATTGAATAAAAACGTGATGGACCTGCTTCTTCCGGCAGCCAAAAATACTGTGATGAGACAATTGCAATTTTCTTGTTTTTCATTTTCATATTTCCTTCTGTTTTCTGTATGCTTTCTTTTAAGGATGTGGTCTGATAAACAATGCCTTCATAAATACTCATTTCATGAGCATAAGTAGAATTTCCGAATGCTTTATTAACGAGCCCACCGATCTTACCAGGCACCTTGCCGCCAAGTAAGACAGCTGGCTTCATAATTCCACCAATCAATCTAACCTTTTTACCGGTTACTTCACCGATCTCTTTAACCATCTCACTGGTTTTAGTCCACTCACCATTCTGTGGAATAAGAACAATTGCATTCTCCTTAACTTCCTTAACCATCATAATCTGGCAAAGAAACTCACATAGATTATCTATATGAAGCATGCTACGTTCATTATCTACATTTGGAAATACAGGAAGTTTCTTTGCAAACTTGGCTAAAGTAGGATAATTACCTTTGCTGCCCTTTCCGTAAATCATAGGTGGTCTCAAAACAAAAACATGGAACGAATCATCTGCTAATTCTCGTACCGCTGCATCTGCTTGTAGTTTAGAATCACCATAGAAATTTGCAGCAAAAGGAACAGTGTGTTCATCTACAACCTTGCTCTTACCATAAGGAGCAGAATCTCCATATACAATCATAGATGACATGAATACGAAATTTTTCACTCCTTCAGCTTTTGCCTTTTCACAAACTTCTACTGCAAGATCAGTATTAACTGCGTAGTATTTTGCTTTTGTGGCCTCATCCACGTTTCCAACATCTGCATGAGCGATTCCAGCAACATGATAGATAATATCGTAGGATGAAAAATTCTTCTCTCTCCACGATCCATCAATCATATCTACCGCATCTACTTTGAGTGCTGGATAATGCTCTGTTGCATAAGTTTGGAATGCTTCTCCAATATAAGAACCTGCGCCTGTAATAAGAACTTTCTTCTCAGTTTCTATATCTACTTCAACTGGCTCACCAAAGCCAATGTGGCCAATCAACTCTTCAGAAGTCATTCCGTCTGTATAGTGACGACCAACAGTCTGCTTTTTCATCTCGCCAGTTCCTCCTTCGACAACAGAATTATCGCCACCGAAAACATGTAAACTTCCTAAGAATACCTTAGCATCCATAAGGGGACCCATCTTCTGAGCGTACTCGCCATCAAGTTTAGCCTTCACCGGAATCTCAATTTCATCACGTCCATTAATCTGTGCCCATCCGGTCAGACCTGGTTTGATGTCATTAGCGCCATATTTATCTCTCTCAGCTGTCAGAAAGTCCTGATTCCAAAGACCTGGACGCGGACCAATCACAGACATATTACCAATGAAGATATCCCAAATTTGAGGAAGCTCATCTAAACTGTGTGCTCTGATAAACTTGCCAACCTTTGTTATGTACTGTTCCGGATTTTCCAACATATGTGTTGGCTTATCGTGTGGTGTGCACATTTTCATACTTCTAAACTTATGCAATTTGAAATATCTCTTGTTTTCTCCCACTCGCTTCTGTGTGAACAGAACAGGACCTGGATCATCAATTTTGATAGCTATTGAAATTCCTAATAATAATGGACTCAGAACTACAAGTCCGCCAAAAGATAGAACTACATCAATTCCTCTCTTAACATACTTTTCATATACACCCGCCTTATGACCAGTTACACCCACTGCTTCAAGATGCCCCCTCATACCATCGGCATTTTCTTTATCATTTTCATCCTCAACAAAGATTACCTTTTTGCCCTCCATTGGATTCTTCTGATCTGGCTCATTTTTATACTGACTATTATCTTTTTTTACTTTAGCCACAACAGCTGTAGTTACAAATGCGGTTCCAAGTGTCGCTGCAACAATTCCAACAACTTTTTTCCAGCTCATAATCCTTAAACTCTCCTTAAAAGAAACTTTACTAAACTATTTCTTTTTTCATCTAATCTATTTAAATACTGTGCAGCTCTGAACTTTTGTACTTTCTGGTACTTTAGCTCCCACTGCCACAACGGCGTTACAATCAATCTGACAAAACTTACCGACAACTGCATTATGGTTAACAACAGCACCGGCACAAATGAAGCTACCATCATTAACAACAGCATTTGAGTTAACAACTGTATTCGCTTCAATCACACAACCAGTGCCAATAACAGCACTCACACTAACACAAGCCGTGGGGTGAATAAGCGTAACCAAGTTCTTCATTCTTCTTAATATCTTCTGTTTGATTTCTGGATTACCAATAGCCACAATTGAGCCATCGTACTCTCCCTCAATTTTCTCAAGATTCTCAACCTTCCCCACTGCAAGTGGGCTGTTGTCATCTAGAAAATCAACTTTATATCCTTGAGCTTCTGCCATTTCTCTAACCAATAGACCATAGCCTCCAGCTCCAACTATTAATAGTTTCATTTTTCTTTTGCACTCCTCAACAAAGCAATTATGCCCCTATCAAACATCCGATAGTGTTGCCTATCACATCGTCTGTTTCAAATAGCCCTCTACTAAAAACAAACGCTTATAATGCCCCCTGCCATAATGGTTGAATGTACATTCACAATTGCTTTAGGCTCAATAATAACTCCTTCCTGTATTTCGCAAGTTCTACTAACATAAGCGGATGGATGTATCAGAACAGGTATAGTAAATCCTATCTCTTTGATTTTTCTAATAACTGTTCTCTTAATTTGTTATTGCCAATACCTATAAAGGCATCTGCATATTCTTCTTTAAAATTTTCTAAATCAGAAATTCTTTCAATAGCTTTCTCACTATTATCGTATATCCACAATCCTCTGTGACTTCTGAAACAACCTGTCCATGACCGCCCGCACCGATTATTAAAAGTTTTCTTTTCATAAACATTCCCTATCATTTTTCTTTTACGCCGGATGATACGTAGCCACAACCTTCTGTACTCTCTCCTTCACATCATCCTTATTCTTATAAGCCGCCTCCAGCAACCCATCCAGTTCTTCCAAAAACTCCTCCACATCAAACGGAATCGGGCACCCAATATGTATCAGATCATTCTTCGTCTTCTTCAACCCTTCCTCCGCCATCAGTTTCTCCTCATACAGCTTCTCTCCAGGTCTCAATCCGCTATAAACAATCTTAATATCCACATCCGGCTTATACCCCGACAACCTGATCAGATTCCTAGCCAACGTATCAATCTTCACCGGCTCGCCCATATCCAGCACGAATATCTCTCCGCCCTTCGCATAGGTTCCTGCCAGCAGCACCAGACTCACCGCCTCCGGAATCGTCATAAAATACCTGATAATATCTGGATGTGTAACCGTAACCGGTCCACCTGCCTCAATCTGTTTCTTAAAGAGCGGAATAACCGATCCGTTACTTCCTAACACATTTCCAAACCGGACTGCCACGAATTCCGTCTGGGCGTTCTTTAATCCTTCTGCCACTTTCGGATCCACGATCACGTCATCCATACCATGAGTGAAGAGCTGCGGAATCTCATTCGCTTTTCCTTCTTTAATCTTATAGTCAAAAGCCTGAATGATCATTTCACACAAACGCTTGGATGCTCCCATAATGTTGGTTGGGTTTACCGCTTTATCTGTGCTGATCAGCACAAATCTCTTACATCCATGTGCCATCGCTGCATATGCAGTCTTATAAGTTCCCATCGCATTATTTTTAATTGCTTCACATGGACTGTCTTCCATAAGAGGTACATGCTTATGCGCCGCTGCGTGATATACGATCTCCGGTCTGTATTCATCGAATACTTTGAATATCTTTCTGCTGTCACGAACGGATCCAATAATCGTATCCAGTTTCAGATCCGGATATTTCTTCCGTAATTCCTGCTGAATGTCATACGCGTTGTTTTCATAAATATCGAACAAAATCAGATGTTTCGGATTGTGTGCCGCGATCTGTCTTGCAAGCTCAGATCCGATAGAACCAACACCTGTAACCAGAACCACTTTTCCTGTGATATACCGGAATACTTCATCCATATCCGTCTTAATCGGATCTCTTCCAAGCAAGTCTTCAATCTGAACAGGTTTCATCTTGCTTACGGATACTTCACCGGTATAAAGCTGATACATTCCCGGAAGGTTCATCAGTTCGCAACCTGTCTCATTGCAGATTCTGAGGATTTCTCTTTTATCCTCCGGTTTTGCGCTTGGAATGGCGACATAAATTTTCTCAATTCCAAACTTCGCTACCGCTTCCATGATATTCTCTCTACCGCCGAATACCGGAACATCATCTATGTATCTGCCCCATTTATTTGGATTATCATCAATGAAGCAGTAAACTCTCTCACTTGTCTCTTTGGCATGTTTAATATCGCGAAAGATCATCTGACCTGCACTTCCTGCGCCGATCAGCATGACTCTCTTCTCATATGCTGCGTCTGTATTTCTCTTTCCCCTAATCAGCAGGATAAAGCGGTATGCAAACCGGATTCCCAGTGTCAGACAGAACTGAATGATAATACCGAACGCATAATAGGAAATCGGCATTCTGTGTATACATGCATTCACTACAATTAAATGAACGACTCCTGTAAATACCGTTCCCATAATCACACGGATCAGTTCTGCATAACTTGCGAAACGCCAGATACTCTTATAAAGACGCAGAAACCAGAATACCACTACGCAGAATATTGCATAAATCCATGCTGTGTGAAAATATGTCTGCAGATAGTCTTTCTGGATTCCGCCAAATTTACAGTCAAACCGAATCCACAGTGCTGCAAAATATGACACCAGAATCGCTGTAAAGTCATATACCATCAATAACAGGGATACGATTTCCCAGTGTTCCAGTTTTTTCTTCATCTTTGTCATACTGTTACTCATTTGTATTTCTCCATATTTTTCTTTTTATTTGTCCTTTTTATTTCCAGTCCATCCCAATGCTGTCCAACTGCCTAATCCTATGTTCATCCAACACCATCCCGCTCCCCTCAGGATGTTTCCTCTTCGCCCGTATATTCGAGATCCACCTCCCCAGCTTCACTCCATTCACACTATACGAAACCGGCACATTCAGATTCCCATATTCCTCATAGTAATCTTTCGCCAGCGAATACTTCTCATTCCACTGTCTGACAGTCTTCTTCTCCGTCTTAAAACCAATCTCCCTAAGCCGTTCCAACTGTCTCTCTTCCAATGAACTCCGACATGCATTTTTCTCACCAAACTGGCTCCCAATCTCCGCGAGCCATCTTCCCAGCGGCACCCCATTCTCCGTCACATACTTCACCGGAACCTCCAACTCCCCATGCTCCAGATAATACCTTTGTGCCTCCCGGAAGTACTCTTCCCATTTCTCCCCATTCCGGTCCCAAATCATCCCTAACTTCTCTAACTCTCCCTGCTGTTCCTTCGTCAGCGCCTGATCCAGTCCCTTATTCTTCACCTTCGTCCTCAAATTACAGACCCATCTCCCAAGCCTGAACCCATTCTCCGTCACATATCTAGCCTTAACATCCAGATTCCCATGCTCCTCAAAATAAGCCTGCAATTCTCTCAACGCCTCATTCCAGCTCTGGTCCTTACTGTCCCA